>JAESFV010000039.1_pt1 | contig 304217 bp, 306 predicted proteins | sample 9269471 | NCBI WGS metagenome assembly JAESFV01 (sample SAMN14502647, study PRJNA617108) | algae metagenome | isolation source: Symplocastrum torsivum CPER-KK1 and co-occurring heterotrophs from... | place: USA: Central Plains Experimental Range, Colorado | collected 2001-01-01
TCGGCACGATGCCCGCGCGCAGGAAGATCATGAACACGATCATGATCGCACCGAGCGCGATGTGCTCGTAGTCGTGGAACACCGTCAGCAATTGCGGCAGGATCGTCAGCAGCGCGGCGCCGACGATGGAGCCCAGGATCGATCCCAGGCCGCCCAGCACCGCCATCACCACGAATTCGATCGAGCGCAGGAAGCCTGCAGTGGCGGGAGTCACCAGTCCGTCGAACAGCGCCAGATAGGCGCCGGCAACGGCCGCATAAATTGCGGACAAGACGAAAGCGATCAGCTTATAGCGCGCGACATCGATGCCGAGCACGCGCGACGCCACCTCGCTGTCATGAATGGCGCGAAGTGCGCGTCCGGTCGGTGAGTCGATCAGGTTGACCGTGAGCAGCGTCGCCAGCACCAGCGTCACGCCGGAAATCCAGTACCAGGTCACCGAGCCGCGCGCGGTCCATCCGAACAGCATCAGCCGCGGCACCGGCATGCCATCCGGGCCGCCGGTCAGGCGCGCTTCATTGGTGAACACCATGGCAATCAGGATACCCATGCCGAGCGTCGCGACCGCGAGATAATGCCCTTTCAGCTTCAGGATCGGACGGCCGATGACAAAAGCCAGCAGCCCGGCGACGATCACGCCAGCGATCAGTGCGATCCAGGACGGTATGCCGAAATGCGTCGGCAGCACCGCCACCGCATAAGCGCCGATGCCGAAGAATCCGGCATGGCCGAGGCTGACCTGCCCGGCGAAACCCATCAGCAGATTGATGCCGAGCACAGCGAGACTGAAGATGAAAACGAGGGCCGCGATCCGCAGATAGAAACTGGTCGGGACAAGATATGGCAGCGCGACCACGAGCGCCAAGACCAGCAGCACGACGCCGTATCGTTTCAGCAGGCTCGGCATTTCAAACGCGCTCGATGCTGGCTTTGCCGAACAGCCCCTGCGGCATGACGAACAGCACAGCGAGAATGACAAGGAAGGCCACCGCATCCTTGTAGGCCGAGGAGATATAGCCGGCGCCGAACGTCTCCAGCAGACCGACCAGCAGGCCGCCGACCACGGCGCCGAGCGGATGACCCATGCCGCCGAGCATGGCGGCGGCGAAGCCTTTCAGCGCCAGCAGCGTGCCGACATCGTAATTCGTCAGCGTGATCGGCGTCACCAGAATGCCACCGATGGCGCCGATCGCTGCCGACAGCGCGAACGACACGCCGACGATCGCGGCGGTGTTGATGCCGACCAACCGCGCCGCCAGCCGGTTGGCGGCGGTCGCCGCCATCGCCTTGCCGATCATGGTTCGGGTGGCGAGCAGCCACAGCGCGACGACGATGACGAGCGTGCCGCCAAGCACGATGAGGCTTTGCGGCAGGATGGTTGCGCCGCCGAACTGGATCGGCTCCGTGCCCGCGAAGCCGGGATAGGAATGATAGTTCTTGTCGAACACCACCGCGGCGATTCCACGCAGGAAGATCGACGCGCCGATGGTGATGATGATCAGCGTCACGGGTGACGCGCCCTTGGCTGGCTCGATCGCCAGCCGGTGTAGCAGCACGCCGACAAGTACGGCGGCGACCAGCGCGATCAACGCCGCAAGCGGCAGCGGAAATCCGGCGGCCACGGCGAAGAAGGTGACCATGCCGCCGATCATGACGAACTCGCCCTGCGCGAAATTGATCACGTCGGAGGCGTTGTAGATCAGCGTGAATCCCAGCGCGACCAGGGCGTAAATCGCGCCCACGGTCAGTCCGGAAAAGGTGAACTGGAGAAATTCGGGCATCGTTACCGCCGCCTCGGCACAAGCAACGCCCGCGCTCGTCGCGGGCATCCACGCCTTTTTTTAAGGCTCAATCAAACAAGACGTGGATGGCCGGGACAAGCCCGGCCATGACGCATGCGAGACAATCCCGTGCTATTTCACCAGCTCCCAGTCGCCGTTCTTGATCTCCAACATCCGGAACGCCGACAGGTCGAGGCCCATGTGATCGGTCGGCGACATGTTGACGACGCCGCCGGTGCCGACGAAGCCCTTGGTCTTCTCGATCTCGTCGCGCACCTTGGCCTTGTCCGGACCGCCGGCGCGCTTCATCGCTTCGACCAGGATCATCAGGCCGTCATACATGTGCCCGCCGAACGTCGAGACCGGCTGGCCGGTCTTGGCCTCGTAGGTCTTCTTGTAATCGACCACGACCTTCTTCTGCGGATCGCTGTCGGGCAGTTTCTCCGCAACCAGCAGCGCCGCGGCCGGCAGACGAACGCCTTCCGCCGCGGCCGGTGTCGCCAGTTCGATGAACTGCTTCGTGCCGACGCCGTGGCTCTGATAAAGCGGATGGGGAATGCCGAGCTGCTTGTAATTGCGGGTCACGATCGCCGGGCCCTGGCCGAAGCCCGGATTAAGCACCGCCTGCACTCCGGCCTTGCCCTTGATGTTGGTGAGCTGCGCGGTCATGTCGTTGTCGCGCGGCTGGTAGGTTTCCTCGTGCAGGACTTCGATGCCGTATTTCTTGATCACGGTCATGCACTGGTCGCGCATCGACTTGCCGAAGGCGTCGGCACCCGAGATCATCGCGATCTTGGTGAGATCGCGCTTCTTCATGTCCTCGAAAATCTTCTCGCAGGCCATCAGGTCGGTATGCGGGGTCTTGAAGTTCCATTTCTTGACCGGATGGACCGCCTGCACCGCACCGGCGAAATTAATCAGCGGAATTTCCGCCTCTTCCGCCAGCGGAATGATCGCCATGGTGCTTGCGGTCGTGGACCCGGCCAGCAACGCATCGACCTTGTCCTGCTCGATCAGGCGGGTGGCAAAGGTGCGGGCCTGGTTGGGATCGCTGGCATCGTCATAGATGACGAGGTCGATCTTGCGGCCGTTGATGCCGCCCTTGGCGTTGAGATCGGCGACATACATCTCCAGCGTCTTCTTCTCGGGATCGCCGAGGAACGATGCGCCGCCGGTCACCGACAGCACCGAACCGATCTTGATCGGCGCCTGCGCCTGCGCGAACGACACCGACAGCACCATGGCCGCTGCCGTCGCGAGCAGTTTGATCGGAAGTCTCATGCTTATCCTCCCTTGGATATTTCTGACGTGTTCAGGCTGCTTTTTGGCGCCGCATGGGAGCGACGCGGAAACGATTGGCGACGAACGCGGAATCCGTCAGGCATGCATTACCGGCCGGATTGGCGCCGGACACGTGATAGTCCGAGAACGCCGCCGACTGATTGACATAAATGCCGCCAGTCAGGTTCACCGACAATGCGACACCTGCGCGCGCGAAGGCGTCCGCGGCCGTATCGATGACGCTGTCGCTGGTCGAATAGAGCGAGGCCGTGATCGCGCCCTTGCGCCGCGCCGCCTGCGACGCGAGGGCAATCGACTCGTCCGTCGATGCGGTGCGGATCACGAAGGCGATCGGTCCGAACCGCTCCTCACCCCAGGCGCGGTCATCTTTCGCATCCACCGCAAGCAGCAGCGGAGATGCCGTGCGTGCGGTATCGAAGCCGGCAATCGGAGCAGGTCCTGAATCGCGCACGATCCGGCCGAGCTTGCGCGCCGCGTCCACACGCTTCACGGTCGCCTCGTTCTGGATGGTGCCGAGAACATTGGCGGCGCGGTCCGGATCGCCGAGCAGCTTGTCGATTGCCGTCGCAATGCCGGAGGCGACGTCGTCGTAGCTCTTGTGCCCGTCATCGGTCTCGATGCCGCCGGCCGGCACGAAAATATTCTGCGGCGCCGTGCACATCTGCCCGGAATAAAGCGACAGCGAAAATGCGATATTGCCGCACATGCCGCGGAAGTCATCGGTCGAGTCGATGACGATGGAATTGATCCCGGCCTCTTCGGTATAGACAAGGCCGGTGGCGGCATTCTCGCGCACCCATTGTCCGAATGCGGGTGAGCCGGTGAAATCGACAATCGCGACACCCGGGTGCGCGGCCAGATCCTGCGTGATCGCAGCCTCGGCCTCATCCGGTGCCAGCATCAGCACGTCCGGCTCGAAGCCCGCCTCTTTCAGCACCTCGCGGCCGATCTTCACGGTGATGGCGAGCGGCAGGATAGCGCCCGGATGCGGCTTCACGATCACGCTGTTGCCGGTGGCAAGGCTGGCGAAGATCGCCGGATAACCGTTCCAGGTGGGAAAGGTGGCGCAGCCGATCACCAGCGATACGCCGCGCGGCACGATGCGGAAACTCTTGTCGAGCACGATCGGATCGCCCTTACCCTGGGGCTTCACCCAATGCGCAGTGCGCGGCACCCGGGTCATCTCGTCATAAGCGTATGCAATCGCTTCCAGCGCCCGGTCCTGCGCATGCGGGCCGGCAGCCTGAAATGCCATCATGAAGGCCTGTCCGGTCGTATGCATCGCCGCGTTGGCGACCAGGAAGCTCTGCGCGTTGAGACGCTTCACCATCTCGAGACAAGCGCCAACGCGATCTTCGATAGACGCGCGCGCCCAGGATTGTCCCGCCTTGATGGAGCGTTCGATCAGCACGTCGGCATCGGCCGCCGGATAGGTGATGCCGAGCGCCATGCCGAAGGGCGACACTTCGTGGCCGACCTGTCTGCCGCCGCTCTCACCAAGATCGAAAGGCTTGCCGAGCAGCGCCTTGAACGCGGCCTCGCCGTCCGCTTTCGCGGTCTCGCCATAGATCTTGCCGCTGGCAATTTCCGGATAGGCGCTCCAATAGGAGCGCGTGCGGCACGCGTTGACCGCCTGTTCGAGTTGCGCGCGATGCGCCTCGAAAAAATTCATGCGTCCTCCCGCGGATGTTTGGGCCGTTATCAAATCCGACCGCGTTGACACCCGAATGTCCGGCATATTAATTATCCGACCGGACGGTCAGTCAAGTAACTTTGTCGATTGTCTTGCTGTCGTAAGGGTGGAAAACACCAGAGCGCAACAATGCGCCGGGAATCGGGAGGTGCGGATGGACGAGAGTTCCATTCTCGTCGACGTGCGTACGGGCTATCGCGTCATCACGCTGAACCGGCCGCAGCGGCTGAATTCATTCACCGAGGACATGCATGTCGCGCTGAAAAAGGCGCTCGACGATGCGGAAAGCGATTCCACCTGCCGGGCGCTGATGATCACCGGCGCCGGCCGCGGCTTCTGCGCGGGACAGGATCTGAACGACCGGCTGGCAAAGCCCGGTGAGACCATCGTGCTCGGCGGCACGCTGGAGCAATATTACAATCCGCTGATCCGCCGTTTGCGCGCGATGCCCTTCCCTGTCGTTGCAGCGGTGAACGGCATCGCGGCCGGCGCCGGCGCCAACATCGCGCTCGCCTGCGATATCGTGGTTGCGTCCAAGTCGGCGTCTTTCCTGCAGGCCTTCGCCAAGATCGGACTGGTGCCGGATTCCGGCGGAACCTGGTTTCTGCCGCGGCTGGTGGGCCCTGCCCGCGCGCGCGGACTGGCGCTGCTGGCCGATCCGCTGCCGGCCGAGACAGCGGAAAGCTGGGGGCTGATCTGGAAATGCGTGCCGGATGGCGAACTGATCGGCGCCGCCAATGAATTGTGCATGCGCTTCGCCGTCGGTCCGACCTACGGACTGTCGCTGATCAAGCGCGCGCTCGACGCTGCCGAAACCAACGACCTCTCCGCCCAGCTTGACCTTGAACGGGATTTCCAGCGCAGCGCCGGATCGAGCCCGGACTACAAGGAGGGCGTCAGCGCCTTCATGGAGAAACGCGCGCCGAAATTCACCGGCGAAAAGGGATCGTGACCATGGACGCGGGCGAAATCGCGCGCGCCTGTGCCGATGCCATGTGGGCGGAGGATTCCGCCAGCAAGGGGCTCGGCATGCAGCTGATCTCGGTCGAGCCCGGCCGCGCAGTGCTGGCGATGACCATCACCGACAAAATGGTGAACGGGCACAATATCGCGCATGGCGGCTTCATCTTCACGCTGGCCGATTCAACCTTCGCCTTCGCCTGCAACACCTATAACCAGCGCACCGTGGCGCAGCATTGCGCGGTGACATTTCTCACCGCCGGCAAGCTGGGCGACCGCCTGATCGCAAGGGGCGTCGAACGCCACCGCGCCGGCCGCTCCGGCATCTACGACATTACCGTGACGCGCGAGGACGGCACCGTGATCGCCGAATTTCGCGGCCATTCGCGCACCATCGAGGGCACGTTGCTGCCTGCCGGGAAGGCATAGAGCCATGGTCGACGCATCCTACAAGCCCTATGGACTGGAGCCGATCGAAACCGCCTCACGCGACGAGATCGCCGCATTGCAGACGCAGCGCCTCGCCTGGTCGCTGAAGCACGCCTATGACAATGTCGAGGCCTATCGCAAGAAGTTCGACGCCGCCGGCGTGAAGCCGTCCGATTTCAAGCGGCTGGAAGACCTCGCCAAATTCCCGTTCACCACCAAGGCCGACCTGCGCGAGAATTATCCGTTCGGCATGTTTGCGGTGCCGCAGGACAAAATCGTGCGCATCCACGCCTCGTCCGGCACGACCGGCAAACCGACGGTGGTGGGCTACACGCAGGCCGATATCGACAATTGGGCGAACCTGATGGCGCGGTCGATCCGTGCGTCCGGCGGCCGTCCCGGCCTGAAGGTGCATGTCGCTTACGGTTACGGCCTGTTCACCGGCGGGCTCGGCGCGCATTACGGAGCGGAGCGGCTTGGTTGCGCGGTGATCCCGGTGTCCGGCGGCATGACCGAACGGCAAGTGCAGCTCATCACCGACTTTGAGCCGGATATCATCATGGTGACGCCGAGCTACATGCTGGCAATCCTCGACGAGTTCAAAGCCAAAGGCATCGACCCGCGCGAGAGCTCGCTGTCGATCGGCATTTTCGGTGCCGAGCCCTGGACCAACCAGATGCGGGCAGAGATCGAGGACGCTTTCGCGATGGATGCGGTCGATATTTTCGGCCTTTCCGAGGTGATGGGACCGGGCGTCGCCAACGAATGCGTCGAGACCAAGGACGGCTTGCATATCTGGGAGGACCATTTCTATCCGGAAGTGATCGACCCGGAGAGCGGCAAGCCATTGCGGGACGGGGAGAAGGGCGAACTGGTTTTCACCACGCTGACCAAGGAGGGCTTGCCGGTTATCCGCTATCGCACCCGCGACCTGACGCGGCTCCTGCCCGGCACCGCGCGCACGCACCGGCGGATGGAGAAGGTCACCGGCCGTTCCGACGACATGATGATCATTCGCGGCGTGAACGTGTTCCCGACCCAGATCGAGGAATTGCTGCTGCGCTGCCAGGGGCTGTCGCCGCATTACCTGATCGAGCTGTCGCGCGAGGACCGGCTCGATGTCGCAACGCTGTTCGTCGAAGCGCGGCCGGGGGTTCACGGCGACGCTGAGCGTACCGCCGAGGCGGCGTCGCTCGCAATGCATATCCGCAACAATATCGGCATCGGCATCAAGGTGCTGGTCGGCGATCCCGGCGCGGTGGAGCGTTCCGCGGGCAAGGCGCGGCGGGTGATCGACAAGAGGCCGAAGGAATAATGGCGCGCCCCCGCTCCGCCGATCACGACATCAAGCGCCGCGCGATCCTCGATCGCTCCGCCAAGCTGTTCGCACAGCACGGCTATGACCGCACCTCGATGGCGGAAGTGGCGGCGGCCTGCGGCGTATCGAAAGCGTTGCTCTATCATTATTATGCGAGCAAGGAGACGCTGCTGTTCGACATTCTCAGCGTCCATTTGCAGGAGTTGCTGGACGCCGCCAATGCGGTGAGTACGTCGTTGCCGGCACGCGAGCGGCTGCGTTCACTCGTCGGGGCGCTGCTCGATGCCTATCGCGACGCCGATCAGCAGCACAAGATCCAGATCAACGAGATGGCGAAGCTGCCGCCGGAGCGTCAGAAGGCGCTGATTAGCATGGAGCGCGATCTGGTGGCGGTCTTTGCCGCCGCGATTGCAGATGTGCTGCCGGCGATCGGCCGCAGCAAGACTTTGCTGAAGCCCGTGACCATGTCGCTGTTCGGGATGCTGAACTGGCACTATATGTGGTTTCGCGAGGGCGGCACGATGAGCCGCGACGATTATGCCGATCTTGCAACCACATTGCTCATCGAGGGCGCGCAGGCACTGGCGACGCATGAGCGGACTGCCAAAATCTCACGGCGGGCGCTATAAAACCCCGTCAGGTCCGGCACGCCCAGGTATCAACTATGATCGCAGGGAGCCTGGGCCTTTCGTCTGGCTTCTGTTCTGCCGCAATTTCACCGTTGTCCGGGCTCACCCGTGACGCGCGAATTAACGCATACCAAGGGTCATGCCATGTTCAAGACAGGTCTTTTCGCTGCGCTGCTGATCGTTTCATTTGCCCCTGCCGCTCTCGCCCAGGCTCCGGCGAAGCCAGACCAGTCCGCCATCCGTGCGAAGAAAGACGCCTGCCGGGCTGAGGCGAAGGCGAAAAACATCACCGACAAAACTCAGCGCCAAGCCTACATCAGCCAGTGCACAAGCAAGAAATAAAGACGGCTTTCCGTTGATGCTCTAGCCGCTGCGGCACAGAATCCGGCGGCAGGCGCAATGTTGCGTCCTGCCGTTCGGATAAGTGTTGATTGCAGGCGCGCAATGTCGGGCCTAGACCTCGTCGTAATCGACGACGATCTCTTTGGTCAGCGGGCGCGCCTGGCAGGTCAACACATAGCCGGCCTCCTGCTCCCACGGCTCCAGCGAATAATTCAGCGCCATATCCACCTGGCCGGAGACGAGCTTCGCCCGGCAGGTGCAGCACATGCCGCCGCGGCAGGAATACGGCATCTCGAGCCCCATCCGTTCGCCGGCGTCGATCACGGTTTCGCCGTCCAGCATCGGGATATTATAGGCCGAGCCATGCAACGTGACATGCGCATGCGCGACCGGCTGCTCCGTGGCGAAGGCCGCGGCGGCACGGCGTGGCGCGACCGGAACGCCATCGGTGGAAAAATACTCGATATGGATGTGACCTTCCGGCGTACCGAGGCGCCGCAGCGTCGCCCTCGCCTCCTCGATCATGGCGCCCGGTCCGCACAGAAACGCATGATCGATCCGCTCCGCGGGCGCGAAGGATTTCAGCAGGGCTTCGATCTTGCCTGAGTCGATGCGGCCGTTGAACAGCTCGATATCCTGCTGCTCGCGCGACAGCACGTGATGCACGACGAGCCGTCCAAGGAAACGATCCTTCAAGTCCTCGAGCGCTTCCTTGAAGATGATGTCCTTGGCCGTGCGGTTGCCATAGATCAGCATGAACTGGCTGCCCGGTTCGCGGCTGAGAACGCTGCGCATCAGAGACAGCACCGGCGTGATGCCGGAACCCGCCGCGATCGCGAGATAGGTTTTCGCCGCGCCCGGCGCCGGCATGACTCCGAAACGCCCCTGCGGCGTCATCACCTCGATCATGTCACCCGGCCGGATGATCTCGTTGCACAGCGTGGAGAACACGCCGCCATCGACCTTCTTCACCGCGACCCGCAATTCGCGGTCGTCGAGCCCCGTGCAGATCGAATACGAGCGCCGGATGTCCTGCCCATCACAGTCGCGCCGCAGCGTCAGATGCTGGCCGGGATGAAAGCGATACTCCTCCGCAAGCTCGGGCGGCACCGCGAACGCGATCGACACCGCGTCGGGCGTCTCGCGTCGCACGTCTGCAACTTTCAGGGTGTGGAACGCGACGGCCATGGGCGAAGCCTCATATGCACTTGAAATAATCGAAAGGTTCGGCGCAAGCCTTGCAGCGCCACAATGCCTTGCAGGACGTCGATCCGAATTCCGACAGACGCTCGGTGTTCGATGAGCCGCAATGCGGGCAGGCCACCTCGTCCTCGCCAAACAGCGCGCGGCGCGACGCCTTCCCGTTTGGCGGCGCGATCCCGTATTCCTTCAGCTTGGCCTTTCCAGCGTCGGTCATCCAGTCCGTGGTCCAGGCCGGCGACAGCACGGTCTTGATCCGCGGCATGTGGAAGCCGGCTTCCTCGAGCGCGAGTTCGAGGTTGAGCGCAATCAGGTTCATCGCCGGACAGCCGGAATAAGTCGGCGTGATGGTCGCCTCGATGAAGCCGTCGACGATGGTGATATCGCGCAGCACGCCAAGATCGGCGATAGTCAGCACCGGGATTTCCGGATCGACCACGGATTCGGCTGCCTTCCAGGCGCGCGCAATCTGCTCGCGAGCATCGATCGCTGCGGCCGTCGCGATCACCACCTGGCTCCGGGATAGGTGCGCTGCAGGAACTGCAATTCGGTGAGAATGAAGCCAAGATGCTCGGAGTGGCGCCCGCTGCGGCCGCCGCTCTGCATATAGCCGTCGCGCGGCCGGGTGAGCGCAGCCTCCTCGAACACATGATCCAGCGTGCTCGACCAGCGCGCGCGGACGCTGGCAGGGTCGACCGCGATGCCGGCCTCGATCAGGGCGCGCTCGATCTGGTCGGTCTCGAACAGCTCGCCGGTGAAGGGCCAGAGTTCGTCCAGCGCATTCTGGGTGCGCCGATGGCTCTCGTCGGTGCCGTCGCCGAGCCGGATGGTCCATTCGCCGGTGTGGCGGACATGATAGGCCATCTCCTTCACCGCCTTTGCGGCGATGGCGGCAAGCGTCGCATCCTTGCTGCGCGACAATTCCTCGAAATAGGGATGCGCGAAGGCAGAGTACAGCAAGTGCCGTACGATGGTCTGGGCGAAATCGCCGTTCGGCTGCTCGACCAGCAGCACATTGCGCCAGTCCGCGGCGTCACGCAGATAGGCGAGCGCATCCTCGTCGCGACCTTTACCCTCGATCTCACCGGCGTATGTATAGAACGAGCGCGCCTGCCCGATCAGATCGAGCGCGAGATTGCCGAGTGCGAGGTCTTCCTCCAGCACCGGCGCATGCCCGACCCATTCCGACACGCGGTGACCGAGGATCAGCGCGTTGTCGGCGAGCCGGAGCGTGTAGGCAAAGAGCGGAGTTTCAGTCATGTCCGTTTCCTTCACCTCTCCCCGCTGACGATTACATATGCCCGACTTCGTCCGGCACCTCATAGAATGTCGGATGGCGGTAGACTTTCGACGCAGTCGGCTCGAACAGCGAATCCTTGTCGGCCGGGTCGCTGGCGGTGATCGCCTGCGACGGCACCACCCAGATCGACAGTCCCTCGCCGCGCCTTGTATAGACATCGCGGGCATTCTGCAGCGCCATCTCTGCATCGACGGCATGCACCGAGCCGACATGGCGATGCGCGAGCCCGGTGCGGCTGCGGATGAAGACTTCCCAGAGCGGGATGTTTTGTTCGGTCATGGTTCCACCTGTTTCCTGTCATGCCCCGCGAAGGCGGGGCATCCAGCGCGGATGAAACTGGGTCGCCCGCCTGCGCGGGCGACGACAGTTTGGAATTACTCCGCCGCCACCTTCATTGCGGCTTCCTTGCGCGCCTTGCGTTTCTGCGCATAGGCCATCGCGGCCTCGCGCACCCAGGCGCCTTTTTCGGTCGCATCCTGCCGCTGCTTCATGCGCTGACGGTTGCAGGGACCATCGCCCTGGATAACGCGCTTGAATTCGGACCAGTCCGGCTCGCCATAGTCCCAGTGCCTGGTCTCGTTGTTGAACTTCAGATCCGGGTCCGGGAACGTCAGCCCGAGGTAATGACCCTGCGGCACGGTGGCATCGACGAATTTCTGGCGCAGTTCATCGTTGGTGAAGCGCTTGATCTTCCAGCGCATCGATTTGTCGGTGTGCTGTGAGTCCTTGTCGCTGGGGCCAAACATCATCAGCACCGGCCACCACCAGCGGTTCAGCGCCTCCTGCGCCATCGCTTTCTGCTCGGGCGTACCGTCGCGGCACAGCGTCACCATGATCTCGTAGCCCTGGCGCTGATGGAAGCTCTCTTCCTTGCAGATACGGATCATTGCCCGCGCGTAGGGACCATACGAACAGCGGCACAGCGGGATCTGGTTCATGATCGCGGCGCCATCGACCAGCCAGCCGATGATGCCGATATCAGCCCAGGTCAGCGTCGGATAATTGAAGATCGAGGAGTATTTCTGCTTGCCGGCAAGAAGCTGCGCGACCAGTTCCTCACGTGAAACGCCAAGCGTCTCGGCGGCGGCGTAGAGGTACGCGCCGTGGCCGCCCTCGTCCTGCACCTTGGCAAGAAGCGCAGCCTTGCGCTTGAGCGACGGCGCGCGCGTAATCCAGTTGCCTTCCGGATGCATGCCGACGATTTCGGAATGTGCATGCTGCGCAATCTGCCGGACCAGCGTCTTGCGATAGCCCTCCGGCATCCAATCGTTCGGCTCGATCTTTTCCTCGGCATCGACCCGCGCCTGAAAGCGTGCCTCGCGGACCGGATCCTCCGCCGCATGCGCTTCCCGGGTATTGAGCGATTGCGTGTACATGAGCGTCTCTCCGCTTCGCCTGTCGCCGGGTTACGCCCGATCCATTGTTTTGAGAAGGCTTATAATATTACGACAATTTCAAACGTCAATGATTTTCGTAATATTCGCGTGGCAGCCGCCTCAGTCGTTAAATCGCTGGTGAAACGAGGGTTCCGGCGGTGGCAGGGCGCCCTGTTCCGTCTTCCCAAGTCGATCCAGGATTCGCTCGGACGGCCCCGCGACCCGGGCATAGATGCGCCCGGCCAGCGAGCGCGCGGCGTTGCCCTGCCAGTCTGGAGGCAGCAGGTTGGCCGGTAATCCGGGATCGCGCAGCACCGCGCGCCTGAAAGCGTGGATCATCAGCGTACGGGCGACCAGCGCATCCTCCTCCGCCGGCGGCTTGAGAGCCAGCGCTTCGGCCAGAGGCGAGAACAGAGCGACGAAATCACGATAGGCCTGCGAAACATCATCAAGTCTGAACGCTGCGGCGGCGAGTGCCTGCCGGTCCTGCCGGCGCGGAATCATCACGAATATGCCGTCACGGGCGATGAGATCGTCCGGCAACACATCGAAGCCGACATGGATGACCGGCGACAGCGCGGCATAGCCTGCGTGAATCAGAGCCGCGCGCAGCGCCGCCGGATCGTCCGCTTTCGGGCCGATCACGACCGCTTGCATCTCGCCCCGCATCTCCGGCACACCCGCATAGATGCGCTGCGTCGCCTGCAGGAATTCGGCTTCGCCGCTTCGCGTCAGGCGGTAATAGCTGGCGCGCCCGCGCTTGGTGCTGGCGAGCCAACCGTCGGACGAAAGCCGCGAGACCGCGGTACGAACATGGCCCGCGTCAATGCCGAACAGCGCCATCAACTCGATCAGCGAGCCGATCCAGAGCGACCCACCACGCGGCACGATTGCATCACCATAAAGCGTGACGATCAGCGACCAGATGCGCGCAGGCTTGCGGGCGTGGAATTGCTTGAGCAGGGCAGCGATGGGGGGTGATAGCGCCATACTAACCGCGTTTATCACCTCTCCCCGCTTTCGGGGAGCGGTCAGTGCCCCAGCCCGCCCTTCTCCTCGATGAAGCGGGCGATCTCGTCCACACCCTTGCCTTCCCGCATATTGGCAAACACATACGGCCGGGCGCCGCGCATCTTCTTCGCGTCTCGGTCCATCACTTCGAGCGAGGCGCCGACATAGGGCGCCAGATCGATCTTGTTGATGACGAGCAAGTCCGAACGCGTGATCCCGGGCCCGCCCTTGGACGGGATCTTGTCGCCGGCCGCGACATCGATGACATAGATCGTGATGTCGGCGAGTTCGGGCGAGAAGGTCGCGGCCAGATTGTCGCCGCCGGATTCGATCAGCACCAGGTCGAGATCGGGAAAGCGCTTGCGCATGTCGGCGACGGCGGCGAGGTTGATCGAGGCATCCTCGCGGATCGCAGTATGCGGGCAGCCGCCGGTTTCGACGCCGGCGATGCGTTCAGGCGCAAGCGCGCCCGACCGAACCAGATATTCGGCGTCCCACTTGGTGTAGATGTCGTTGGTGATCGCCGCGATGTCGAACCGGTCACGCAGACGCTTGCACAGCAGGTCCATCAGCGCGGTCTTGCCGGAACCGACCGGTCCGCCGATGCCGACACGCAGGGGTCCATTGGGATTTTTGCTCATCACTTGTCCAGTGCTTTCCATGTCCAGCGAAAGTTCGATTCCTTGAAGCTGTCCGCTCGTTTCGGACTGGCCTTCCTGACATCGCCGAGCGGACGCTTCGCCATATCGAAATACACGCGATCCGCCTGGATGACGATCTTGCGGCCTCCGATATCGCACTCATAAGGCGCAGCGCGTGTCCCGGACAATTCGGTCCATTGATTGCCATGCCTGAAACCCGTGCAAACAAGCCCGTCCGGTTTCAAGTCGTTCTTCTTCAGTTCATCCTGAAGTTCGGCTGTGAGCTTGAGGTCGGATTTGACCGCATCGAGAACCTCGTCGAGACCAAGACTGCCGCCACCCTGCGCGCCAGCCAGTGTCACCCCGAACAGCAGAGCGGCCGCCACCGAAAGCGGACTCGTCGTCGAGGATACGGCGTCCGTCATGATCGAAACAGCCTCGTATACTGGGTCTCGTGCCGCATCGATCCGATGTCGGCACGCAAGGCGGCACCACCGATGTCGTCCAGTGACGAAGAAAGAGCACGCGCCGCCGTGGCGGCGATGACGCTTTCGAGCGCCGCCAGCACGCGCTGTCCGTCGGTTTGCCCGAGCGGGATCAGCCGCACGCCCGCCGATATCCAGTTGGCGGCGATGGCGTGCAGGAATGCCGGCAGCGCCGCATCGGCCGCTATGCCATGACCGGCGCAGGCGGTGCCGACCGCCACCGGATAGGCCAGGGGCCCGTCCCATGCCGCCTCGAGCGTATCGATCGCCTCGCATGGCCAGGCCGCCCGCACCGCCAGCATGAACGCACGCCCCTGTGCGGTGGTCTCGAGATGCCGCTCCTTCGACGGCGAAAACGCCGCCGCGAGTTCAGCGACATCCCTCAATCTGACTGCGTCGCTGTCGCAAACCGCACGATTGGCCTGCACGAACAGCACCGCGTCGCAGAATCCGGCACCGTCGCTCATCATCAGCGACAGCCAGTCGGTCAGCGTCGCGGCGTCGTGAATGTCGCCGGCTTCCACCGCCCATTCGATACCGCTCGAATAGGAGAACGCACCGACCGGGAAGGACGGAGACAGCCACGCCATCAGACGGTAGAGCGCGGCAGTATTTTTCGTCCCGGCTGCGATCTCTATTCGCACGGCCTTTTGCTTATCGCTCATGATCGTGGCCGTGGTGATGGTGCCCATGACCATCGTGGGCGTGATCGTGCCCATGGCTATGCGGCACCGTCGCCTGCGGATCGAAGGGCGCCTGGATTGTTGTCACGATGGCGCCGAGACCGCGCAGCATCTCCTCCAGCACATGATCGCGCCGGATGCGGATGCGGTCGCCGGTAATCTGCACGTCGGTATGCCGGTTACCGAGATGCCAGGCGAGCCGCACGAACTCGCGCGGCGAAGACGCGGCGATCTCGGCGAGCGGCTCCGGCATGCCGGACACCAGCACGACAGAACCGTCATCGAGCACGAGGCCGTCGCCGTCATGCAGCGTCACCGGCCTGTCGAAGTCGAGAAGCAGCCGCCTGCCCTTCTCGCCGGTCAGCGCGATACGGCGACGCTGCCGGTCGTCGGCGTCGAGCGTGACGCGGTCGATAGCGGTCGCGGCATTCCAGGTGCCGGCAGGAGAGATTGTGGAAACGCGGTGCATTGCGACAGCTTATCAGTTTGTCATGCCCCGCGAATGCGGGGCATCCAGTTCACGTCAAAGTTTACTGGATTGCCCGCTTTCGCGGGCAATGACAGCGGTTGCTCAAAACAGGAAATACCGCTGCGCCATCGGCACCACGTCGACCGGCTCGCACGTCAGCAATTCGCCATCGGCGCGCACCTCGTAGGTCTCCGGATCGATGTCGAGCTTGGGCGTGGCGCCGTTATGGATCATGCTCTTTTTCGAGATGCCGCCGCGGGTGTTCTTGACCGCGACCAGTTCCTTCTGGATGCCGAGCTTCTTGCCAAGCCCGGCCCGCACCGCCGCCTTCGACGAAAACACCACCGATGTCGCCGTCAGCGCGCGCCCGTAGGCACCGAACATCGGCCGGTAATGAACCGGCTGCGGTGTCGGGATCGAGGCGTTCGGGTCGCCCATCACCGCCGCAACAATCATGCCGCCCTTGATCACCATGTCGGGCTTCACACCGAAGAAAGCAGGCGACCACAGCACGAGATCGGCCATCTTGCCCTTCTCGACCGAGCCAATGATATGCGAGACGCCGTGTGCGATCGCCGGGTTGATGGTGTATTTTGCGATATAGCGCTTGGCGCGCACATTGTCGTTGTCGCCCGTCTCCTCCTTCATCCGCCCGCGCTGCTTCTTCATCTTGTCGGCGGTCTGCCAGGTGCGGATGACGACCTCGCCGATCCGCCCCATGGCTTGCGAATCAGAGGACATCATCGAAAGCGCGCCGAGATCGTGCAGGATGTCTTCGGCCGCAATCGTTTCCTTGCGGATGCGGCTCTCGGCGAAGGACAGATCCTCCGCGAGCGACGGATCGAGATGGTGGCACACCATCAGCATGTCGAGATGCTCGTCGATGGTGTTCCTGGTGAATGGCCGGGTCGGGTTGGTCGACGACGGAAGCACGTTCTTCAGGCCCGCCACCTTCATGATGTCCGGCGCATGCCCACCGCCGGCGCCCTCGGTGTGAAACGCGTGGATGGTGCGGCCCTTGAATGCCTTGATGGTGTCTTCGACAAAGCCGCTCTCATTGAGTGTATCGGAATGGATCATCACCTGGACGTCGTGATCGTCAGCGACACTCAGGCAATTGTCGATAGCGGCGGGCGTTGTACCCCAGTCCTCGTGCAGTTTGAGCGCGCAGGCTCCGCCCTTCACCATCTCCTCCAATGATGCGGGCAACGTTGCATTGCCCTTGCCGGTAAAACCAAGATTGACCGGAAACGCATCCGCGGCCTGGATCATGCGGGCGATGTGCCAAGGGCCAGGTGTGCAGGTGGTGGCGAGCGTGCCGTGCGCCGGCCCGGTGCCACCGCCGAGTAGCGACGTCACACCCGACATCAGCGCGTCATCGACCTGCTGCGGGCAGATGAAATGGATATGCGTGTCGAAGCCGCCGGCGGTGAGAATTTTACCCTCACCGGCGATGATCTCAGTGCCGGGGCCAATGATGATGGTCACGCCCGGCTGCACGTCCGGATTGCCGGCCTTGCCGATGGCGTGGATCTTGCCGTCCTTGAGCGCGACATCGGCTTTGACGATGCCCCAATGGTCGAGGATCAGCGCATTGGTAATGACGGTATCGACGGCGCCCTGCTTGTTGGTGAGCTGCGACTGGCCCATGCCGTCACGGACCACCTTGCCGCCACCGAACTTCACCTCCTCGCCATAAACGGTGAAATCCTTCTCCACCTCGATGATGATGTCGGTATCGGCAAGCCGAACCCGGTCGCCCGTCGTGGGGCCGAACATGTTGGCGTAGACGTAGCGCGAGATTTTTATCGACATGGTGGCTCCCGATAACGGCTTAGACCGACCTGGTATCGTGCGTGAGGTTGTTGCTGCGACGCTGCGCGAAACTGGCGAAGATTGGAGACAGACAGGTGCGCGCGATCAGATAACCCTCGTCGCGGCGGCGGCGCACTGTTGCGCGCGAAAAATCCCGCAGCCCGAACTGGCCGTCGGTGTCATGCTGCTCGCCGGGCGCCTCACCCGGCCCATGCACGCCCTGCACGTCGATATCGACAATACGGATCGATTTGCACCGCCGCGCGCGGTCGATGCGCAACTGCAGGTCGGCCCCGATCGCGTCAGGCGGCACCAGTGCCGCCAGTTGTTCGATGGTCTCGATGAAATCGTTGATGCGCTCTGCCGAACGGCGGTCCTGCCTCATGTGGTTACCGAAACTCAGCTCGTGCATCCGGTCTTCGACATCGGCAAGCGTCCGCGGCTTGCGAGCCCGGAGCGGATAGAGATTGAGCACCACCAGCAAGCGCTCGACGCCCTCCTCGCTCGAAAACGCATCGATCGCGTCACCGAGCGGCGCATTGTCGACCAGCCCGCCATCCCAATAGGATTCGTGCCCGATCTCGGTCCAGGGAAACTGCGGCGGCAGACTGCCGCTGGCCAGCACATGGTTCGGCGTGATCTGACAAGGATCGTCCGAACCGAGCCGTCGATTGCAGAACCGTTTCAACTCGCCGCTTTCGACATTCACCGCCGTGATCACGAAGGTGGTTTCGCTGCGATTGATCGCCGCGAAGTCGACATGGCGCTTCAGCGTGTTGAGCAGCGGACGCGTGCTGTAATAAGCGGTCCAGGTTCCGAACCCGACAAGGTCGAAGCGCGGTAGGTAAAACCCCGGCAGTCCGAACAGCGAGAGATCGCGTTGCGCCTGTTTCGGCCAGAATTCCGGTGCATGCAGGGTCAGATCGTCCCACAAACCATTCAGACGCCGGCGCGCATCCTTGCGATCGTGGGCGCCGACAATGCAGGCCGCGTTGATCGCCCCGATCGACACGCCGCTGACCGCACGCAAGGTCGGGCAATATCCGGCGGCCTCCGCCTCGTCCATCAACTCCAGCAGGGCCGACATGCCACCGCATTCATACGCGCCCAGCGCGCCGCCCCCCTGCAGCACGACACCGATTTCAACACGCTTTGCGGGCACACCATGCATGCATTGCTCGCTAGAGCTTGCCCATCACGTCGCCGCGGAAACCATAGACCACGCGCTTGCCGCCGAAGGCGACGAGTTGCACCTCACGGGTCTGTCCGGGCTCGAACCGAACGGCCGTGCCGGCGGCGATGTCGAGCCGCATGCCGCGCGCCTTCTTGCGATCGAATTTCAACGCGGGATTGGTTTCGAAGAAATGATAATGCGAGCCGACCTGGATCGGCCGGTCACCCGTATTCGACACCGACAGCGTCACGCTCTTGCGGCCGGCATTCAGTTCGATCTCGCCGTGTTTGACCAGGATTTCCCCGGGGACCCATTCATCCATGGCGCTATCCCTTCCTGAACCGGCGATACGCAAAGACGCCGGCGCCGACCAGCAACGCAGCCGTCATGAGCGCGAGCGCATCCGGCAGCATGCTGGAATGATGCGGATGCTCGTGCGGCACGAGCGACATGTGTGCGAAGGCCGCGCCAGCGCTCAGGACGACGCTTGCTACGATCAACGATATTTTCATGGTTCGTCCTTCAGCGAATGGGTTCATGCACAGTGACGAGTTTCGTACCGTCGGGGAAGGTGGCTTCGACCTGGATGTCGTGGATCATGTCGGCGATGCCGTCCATCACCTGCGCGCGGGTCAGCACATGGCCTCCGTCGCGCATCAAGTCGGCGACACTCTTGCCGTCACGGGCACCCTCAACGATGAAGTCGGTGATCAGGGCCACTGCTTCGGGATGATTGAGCTTCACGCCCCGCTCCAGCCTGCGGCGCGCCACCATCGCCGCCATGGCGACCAGTAGTTTGTCCTTTTCGCGCGGTGTCAGCAGCATCGCCTGTCCTCAATTCGTCCATAGCCGTGGCCGCTGCGCGGCTGACCGGCATTGAGCACCGAAATCAGCTCCAGCCGCAAGACCATCCACGGCACGATCGTCATGATCCCCTGCCGAAACAACGCCCGTCCGCTGCGCCGCACCGGGGCTCTCCATCCTAGCGGATCGGACGCAACACTCAAACGATGGACGCGCCAGGCCTTTCAAGACAGGGACGCCTTCATCATGGGCAGGCATACCCTATCAACGCCAATATCGCCGCCAAGGCCCACAGCTCGGCTCGATTGCACGCAACACAGGTCGCCGGGCGATTCCCCAATCCGCCGGGGATTGTGGCAGACTTCGACGGAACGGCCGCAAGCGCCGCGCGAGGAGCCTGACATGACCTGGTGGCGAGACCGGTGCAAATCCTCCACCCCGCTCTGGTTTACCGATGTCTGCCTGCGCGGAATTTCGCAGGTCATGCTTCAGAACAATCCGCTGACCGGTGCGCTGTTTCTCGCGGCGATCGTCTGGGCCTCCGTTGCGGCGGACGCCTATCGTCTGGCTATTGCCGCGATCCTGGCCGTCATTGTCGCAACCCTGACTGCGCAGTGGCTCCGGGTCGATTCGGACGAGCTGGAATCCGGCCTGCACGGCTACAACGCGACCCTTGTCGGCCTGGCGCTTGCGACATTCCTCGCACCCGGGCCATTGCTGTGGCTCTACGTTGTGTTCGGCGCGATCGTCTCCGTCATAGCCACACTGGCGACCTTCAATGTGCTCAAGCCATGGGGCTTGCCGGCCCTGACAGCTCCCTTCGTCCTGGTCGCCTGGCTGATGCTGCTGGCGAGCTACGGCTTTGCCGGTCTCAGCGGATCGTCGCTTCCCTCCGGCGCGGTGGTCGGTGCTTATCAATCCTACCACGTCGATCCGCTCGATATTCTCGGCTTCATACAGGGCGTTGTGAAAAGCATCTCCCAGGTGTTTCTGAAAGCCGACGGCGTCGCCGCCTTGCTCCTGGTCGCGGGACTTTTTGTCAGTTCAGCCGCTGCCGCCGCATTCGCGGTGGGCGGAGCGATCATCGCCGTCGCAACAGCCCATATTATGGGCGCAGAAAGCCAGTTGATTACCGGAGGGCTTCTCGGCTTCAGCCCGGTACTCACCGCGATCACGCTCGGCACTGTATTTTACCGCCCGAGCCCTCGCGTCGCGGCTTACGCGGCATTGGGAGCGGCATTTACCGTGGTGGCTCAGGCCGCCACGAATATGGCGCTGACACCACTGGCCATTCCGGCGCTGACCGCCCCCTTCGTGCTGGTATCATGGATGTTTCTTCTGCCCCGCCAGTGCCTCGAGACACCCGGCGAGGCCGGGTCCAGCGACAGCGCATGATGGCGACGTGCAGTATCATTCGTCGCGTAGCGGCGACTTCGCGTCGCGTTTGGTCTGAATGGCGAGAATGACCGCTGCCAGCACGGCCGCCACGATGCCGGCCGCAAAACCGTTATTGTAAAGGTTCAGCCCGCCATGCACCGATCCAACGCTGCGCGCGGCGGACGAATGCAGCACACCGGCCACGATGCCCCAGTGCCATCCGAATCGCCCGGCGATCGGCGCGAGCGTCGTCCCGAACAAGGCAGCGAGCAGCCCCGAAGGATCCGTCGCGCTCCAGGGCTTCGCGAGCGAGCCGAGAAACACGCCCGCCATGATCGGAATGATGTTTCTCGGGTGCTTGCCGTAAGCCGCAAAGCCGACGATCGTGAAAATCGCGCCGATGACCGGCCCGTTCAGGTCGCCGCCGACCATGAGGACATAGGCCAGCCCGATCGTACCGGTGAGGCTCATGTTGACCAGCACCGCGCCGAAGCCGGCCACAGACACGAAATCCGAGGGCGCCTGACCGGACATGCGCATGATCTGAAGCATGCGCGCCCCGACGTTGCGATCGATAACGTATCCGATCACCGCCATCGATACGAATAGTGCGAGCAGGAAGCCGCCCAGAAGACGGTTGTACCCGGATGTCCAGATCATGACCGGGTCCGGCACGAATCCGAACGACTTGTAGAGCGCCACGACCAATATGCCGACGATGCCGGCGGTGAAGCCCATATTGTACAGGCTGAATCCCATATGGGCCTTGAACAGCTGAGCCGCGGCAGGCGGCAGGACAAAGCCGATGACCGTCGCGGTGATCGCGCCAAGAGGAAGGCCGATCTCGAGCGGCAGCGCGGTGCTCAGAGCGATTTCCGAAAATATCGGCGCGAGCGCCGTTCCGAAGAAGGCAGTATTGATGTGCGTGGCGAAGGTTTCGCCCATGAACCGGCAATACAGGAATACGCCGAGCACGATAAACCAGATGTTGAGAAGGTTCTTGCCGAACAAGCCGAAGCCGAGGACCAGAAACAGACTGGCGACGGCGGCGCCGGATATTTTCGCGGCGCATCGATAGTAAAAGAAGCACGCCGCGAGGGTGAGAAGGCCGGCATTGACGCAAGCGGCACCCCTGCCTCCGACACCGAAATAATCCGTCAGCAACGCGTCGCGCGTCGTGACGATTTCGAGAAGTCCGCGCATGACGGCTTCGGGGCCGTCGACGATCAGCCCGAAGGCGACGAATGCGCTCGCATAAGCCGCGATCAGCCCGAGAATTGCGGTGTCGGGCAGGTGGGACGGCTCGGGCAGGGTTTTGGACTCGGAGGTGGCCATCTACTCAGCGCGTTTGTTGCTTGAACTAGTTCGTCCATAGCCTCGGCAGCGTGCCGCAAAGATGATTGAGCACCGAAACGAGATCGCGCCGCAAGTCCGCGGCATTGGTCCCGCACAGCCGGATCACCGCGATGCCGTTCCAGGCCGACACCCCGGCCTCGCTGGTGCAATTCGCGAGGCACTCCCTCGCCTTTTCGGCCAGCGTTTCGTCGCCCGGCGCGATGACCACGGTGGCCAGGGCGCCCGCCCCTCCGCCTGCCGCCGGGCGCGCCAGAAGTCCGGCAATGTCGTTCTGCAAGCGCAAGGTGTCCGCAAATACCAGCCGCCCGTCCTGCCGGATGCGCCAGCGGTCGACGACCTCGCCCCGGTGCACGATTTCGTCCATCGCCGAGCGACCGAATAAGGTGGATTCCGCCATGATCAGCGATCCGCCGGCGGCGACATCGACCTCGATGGAGCGGTGCAGCCGCGCGCCGTCGAACAGAATGGTTTCCTGCGGTAGCCAGCGCAAGGCCGCGCCGGCGGCGACAGACAGACGCACATTGATCCGGGATGCGGCATCGATCGCGCGATAGACCTTTTCGGCCGCGGCGCTGATCACCGCGAGCCGGGCACCAGGCCCGGCGTCGATCGCAATCGAAAAATCGTCACCACCCGCGATACCGCCGGCGGTGTTGATGATCACGGCCTCGCTTTCCGGTCCGCTGACATCGGGAAGACGGACCCGGAACGATCCCTCCTCCACCACGCGCTGCCGCCCCGTGCGACCTCCGCGAGCCACGACCGAGAGATCGATCAGACCATGCGCTCTGTTGCGGGCAAAGATCGCCCTCTCGCTGTCCATGGCTTGAGTCTACAGCGCCCGGGCCCGCTTCGCTATCGCGCCGCAAGCGACGCCGGATCGGGTCCGCGCCGCACTCGGGTCAAGCCCAAATGGCTCAGAGCGCCAGCGCCCGTTTCAGCGCGACCTCGTCCAGATCGTCCTTGCCGGACGAATAGACGACCGAGCCGCGATCCATGGCCACGAAGCGATCGCCCAGCTCGCGCGCGAAATCGTAATATTGCTCGACCAGCACGATCGCCATGCCGCCCAGTCCGCGCAGATAGGAAATCGCGCGACCGATATCCTTGATGATCGACGGCTGGATTCCCTCGGTCGGCTCGTCGAGCAGCAGAAGCTTCGGCCGCATCACCATCGCGCGGCCAATAGCGAGCTGCTGCTGCTGACCTCCGGAGAGATCGCCGCCACGCCGGCCCAGCATGTTTCGCAGCACCGGGAACAGCGAGAATACCTCATCGGGTATGAGCCGCTCGTCGCGCCGAAGGGGAGCAAACCCGGTCTTGAGGTTTTCCTCGACCGTCAGCAGCGGGAAGATCTCGCGGCCCTGCGGCACGAACGCAATGCCGGACCTGGCGCGCTGGAACGGCTTGAGCCCGTTGATCGAATGGCCGTCCCAATCGATGCTGCCCTTGCTCACCGGCTGCTGGCCGACGATGGCACGCAGGAGACTGGTCTTGCCGACACCATTACGGCCTAGCACGCAGGTCACCTCGCCCGGCTTGGCGATGAGCGAGACGCCGCGCAGGGCCTGCGCCGCACCGTAATGCAGATCGATGGATTTCACGTCCAGCATCGTCGTTACGCCTTGCTGCGCATGATCTGATCCGAAAACCGGTCCCCACTTTTCGGGATCATGCGCTATCGCCCCAAATAGACTTCGACCACGCGCTCGTTGGTCGAGACCTGATCGATCGAACCTTCCGCCAGCACCGAGCCTTCGTGCAGGCAGGTCACCTTGACGCCGAGCTCGCGCACGAAATGCATGTCGTGCTCGACCACGATGACGCTCTTCTCCTGATTGATTTCCCGCAGCAACGCCGCGGTCTGCATGGTCTCGGCGTCGGTCATGCCGGCGACCGGTTCATCGACCAGCATCAATTTCGGTTCCTGCGCGAGCAGCATGCCGATTTCGAGCCATTGCTTCTGGCCATGCGACAACGATCCCGCAAGACGCCAGCGCGCGTGTTTCAAACGGATGGTGTCGAGGATTTTGTCGATCCGACTGGTATCGTTCGAATTGGCGCTCCAGCGCAGGCCCGCCAGCGCGCTTTTGTCCATACTGAGCGCCAGCAGGATATTGTCCTCGATGGTGTGCATGTCGAACACCGTCGGCTTCTGGAATTTGCGGCCGATGCCGCGGCGTGCGATTTCGGTCTCGTCGAGCTTGGTCAGGTCGGCCTCGCCCTCGAATACGGCAATGCCGTCGTCCGGCCGGGTCTTGCCGGTGATCACGTCCATCATCGTGGTCTTGCCGGCGCCATTCGGGCCGATGATCGCCCGCATTTCGCCAGGCTCGATCACAAGCGACAGCTTGTTGAGCGCCCTGAAGCCATCGAAGGAAACGGAAATGTCGTCGAGATAGAGCAGCGCCGTGGTGGTTCGCAGATCCATTCGCCCTACTCCGCCGGCTTGGGCGCAGGATCCGCGCCGGGCTCGCCGTCCCTCGCCGCGGCCCGTCGCTCCTGGCGCTCGCCCCACCAATGCGACACGGTGCCGACGATGCCGCGCGGCAGAAACAGCGTGACGACGACGAACAGCGCGCCCAGCAGGAACAGCCAGTACGGCGCGAGGAACCCGCTGGTGAATGTGGTCTTCGCGTAGTTCACAAGGATTGCACCCAGCACCGCGCCGGTCAGCGTGCCGCGACCGCCGACCGCGACCCACAGCACCGCCTCGATCGAGTTGGCCGGCGCGAATTCACCCGGATTGATAATGCCGACCTGCGGCACATACAGCGCACCGGCAAGCCCGGCCATGCAGGCGGAGGTGGTCCAGACGAAGAGCTTGTAGTTCTCGACCCGGTAACCGAGAAAGCGCGTGCGCGACTCGGCGTCGCGGATCGCGACCAGCACCTTGCCGAGTTTCGAGGTCACGATCTTTCGGCAGATGATGAAGCAGATGCCGAGCGCCGCGCAGGATATCGCAAACAATGCGGCCCGCGTCGACTGCGCCTGCACATTGAAACCGAGGATGTCCTTGAAGTCGGTAAGGCCGTTATTGCCGCCAAATCCGAAGTCGTTGCGGAAGAAGGCGAGCATCAGCGCAAATGTGAGCGCCTGGGTGATGATCGAGAGATAGACGCCCGTGACGCGCGAGCGGAACGCGAACCATCCGAACAGGAAGGCGAGCGCGCCTGGCGCGAGAAACACCATCAGCAATGCATAGGGAAAGGACTGAAAGCCATACCAGAAGAACGGCAATTCCTTCCAGTTGAGGAACACCATGAAGTCGGGAAGCAGCGGATTGGCATAGACGCCGCGGTCACCGATCTGCCGCATCAGATACATCCCCATCGCATAGCCGCCGAGCGCAAAGAACGCGCCGTGACCAAGCGAAAGGATGCCGCAATAGCCCCAAATCAGGTCGATCGAGAGCGCCAGCAGCGCGTAGCAGATATATTTTCCGAACAGCGCCACCGCGTAGGTCGGCACGTGGAACGGGCTGGTTTCAGGCAGAAGCAGGTTCGACAGCGGCACAAGAATGCCGACGGCGGAAAGGATCGTCAGGAATACGATCGCCTGCTTGTCGAGCGCGCGGATGATGGGACCGCCGTTCATGCATACGCTCCGGCGCTTCCGAACATTGCCATCATGCCTCCACCGCCCGGCCCTTCAGCGCAAACAAACCGCGCGGCCGCTTCTGGATGAAAAGAATGATGCCGACCAGGATCGCGATCTTGGCAACCACTGCGCCCGCATAGGGCTCGAGGAATTTGTTGGCGATGCCGAGCGAGAACGCGCCGACCAGCGTGCCCCACAGATTGCCGACGCCGCCGAACACCACCACCATGAAGGAGTCGATGATGTAGCTCTGACCGAGATTGGGCGAGACGTTGTCGATCTGCGACAGAGCAACGCCGGCAAGCCCTGCAATCCCCGATCCAAGACCGAAGGTGAGCATGTCGACATTGGCGGTCTTGATACCGACCGCGGCCGCCATGCGCCGGTTCTGCGTTACCGCGCGCATTTCCAGGCCGATGCGGGTGAAGCGCAAAATGCCGAGCAAACCGAAGAACACCGCCAGCGTGAAGATCACGATCCACATCCGGTTATAGGTGATGGTGATCTGGCCCAGTTCGAATGCCCCGCTCATCCAGGACGGGTTGCCGACCTCGCGGTTGGTCGGGCCGAAGATCGTGCGCGTTGCCTGCTGCAGGATTAGCGAGATGCCCCAGGTCGCAAGCAATGTGTCCAGCGGACGTCCGTAGAGCCACTGGATCACGGTACGCTCGATCAGGATGCCGATCGCTCCCGCCAGCAGGAAGGCCAGTGGGATGGCGAATGCGAGCGAATAGTCGAACAAGGCCGGGTTATAGGCGCGGATCACTTCCTGCACCACGAAGGTGACATAGGCACCGATCATCACCATCTCGCCATGCGCCATGTTGATGACGCCCATCACGCCAAAGGTGATGGCAAGCCCGATGGCCGCGAGCAGCAGCACCGAGCCGAGCGAAAGACCGTACCAGGCGTTCTGCAGCACCTCCCACAGCGCGAGCTGGTTCTTGATGCTGTCCGCGCCGTCCTGCGCAGCACGCGCGACCGCGGGGGGGACATCGGCGGGCAGCGACGACAGAAGAGCCAGCGATTCCTGATCGCCGCGATCCCGAAGCACCGCTATCGCCGCAATCTTGTCGGGCTCGGATGCATCCGCCTTGTACAGAATGATGGCCGCACGGGCCTCCGTGAGAACGCGCTTGATCCGCGCGTCTGTTTCTTTCGCGATGGCGGTATCGAGAGCCGGAAGGGAATTGACGTCACGCGATCGGACGACCGACTGAGCTGCCGACAGTCGAATGCGCGGGTCCGGCGACATCAGGGTCAGCGTTCCGATCGCGGCTTCGATCGCGCGGCGGAGCCTGTTGTTGATCCTGACGGGCTTGAGTTCACCGGGCGGCGACGCCACCGCGTCTCCGGTCGCCGCAGCGACAACACGACTGCCGTCGCGGATGAATATCGTCTTGCTGTCTGGATCGAAAACGAGCCGGCCGCCCTGAAGCGCCTCGATAATCGCCTGCGCGCGCGGCGAACCGGTTGCCGTGACCGCCGCGACGCCCTCTTCCGTCTGATTGAAGGAGTCCGCGGCAAATTTGGCCAGTGCATCATTGAGAGCCTGGCTGAATGCAGGCGGCGCAACCAATACGAAAACAAGCGCCAGGACAGACGCGACCAGACGGCCGCAGAATGGTGTCATTGCAATTAATTCCCGGCGCGAAGAAGATGTTGGCATTCGGCAGGAGGCGGCGTTTCACACGCCGCCTCCGCTGTCATCAGAGGCTGGACGTCAGGTTCAGGGCGTCACGAACCCTGCCCGCCGCACTTCTTGGTGACCTTGTTGTAGTTGCCGCATTTCAGCGTCACCCAGTCGGCTTCGAGATCCTTGGAGCCGGGCAATTCATCGGACCAGGCATCGCCCTCCACAAGACCGGGGGTCTTCCAGACCACGTCGAACTGGCCATCCGCGCGCACTTCGCCGATGAAGACCGGCTTGGTGATGTGATGGTTCGGAAGCATCTTGGACATGCCGCCGGTCAGATTCGGGGCTTCGATGCCGGGCAGCGCGTCGATCACCTTGTCCGGATCGGTTGTGCCGGCCTTTTCAACCGCCTTCACCCACATAGCGAAGCCGATCACATGCGCTTCCATGGGATCGTTGGTGACGCGCTTCGGGTTCTTCGTGAAGGCCTTCCACTTCGCGATGAACTCCTTGTTCGCGGGCGTGTCGATCGACTCGAAGTAGTTCCAGGCGGCGAGATGGCCGACCAGTGGCTTGGTGTCGATGCCGGCGAGCTCTTCTTCACCGACCGAGAATGCCACGACCGGAATATCCTTCGCCTTCACGCCGCGATTGCCGAGTTCCTTGTAGAACGGAACGTTGGCGTCGCCGTTGATGGTCGAAACCACGGCGGTCTTCTTGCCGGCGGAGCCGAACTTCACGATGTCGGCGACGCGGGTCTGCCAATCGCTGTGGCCGAACGGCGTGTAGTTGATCGAGATGTCTTCATCCTTGACGCCCTTGGACTTCAGATAGGCCTCGAGGATCTTGTTGGTGGTGCGCGGATAAACGTAGTCGGTGCCTTCCAGCACCCAGCGCTGCACGCCTTCTTCCTTCATCAGGTAGTCGACGGCGGGGATGGCCTGCTGGTTGGGAGCCGCACCGGTGTAGAACACGTTGCGCTCGCTCTCCTCGCCCTCGTACTGCACCGGATAGAACAGGATCGAGTTCAGTTCCTTGAAGACCGGCAGCACGGACTTGCGCGACACCGAGGTCCAGCAGCCGAACACGGCCGCAACCTTGTCCTTGGTGATCAGCTCACGCGCCTTTTCGGCGAACAGCGGCCAGTTCGAAGCCGGGTCGACGACCACCGCCTCGAGCTTCTTGCCGAGCAGACCGCCCTTCTTGTTCTGCTCCTCGATCAGCATCAGCATGACGTCTTTCAGCGTGGTCTCGCTGATCGCCATGGTGCCCGAGAGCGAATGGAGGATGCCGACCTTGATGGTTTCCTGCGCCTTGGCGGGCAATGCGGCTGCCAGCGACAGCGCGAGGCCCGTCGCCCCGGCCAAAAGCCAGCGGCGGGCTATCGGTCGCGGAGCGACCGCACGTAGAGAATGGATCATGTTGTTTCCTCTGCTTCACGCGCACGCCAGATGACCCGGCATCCCGCGCCGCAACAGAGATCGCAAAGGCCGTGCCAATTTCCGGAACTGGTCCAAGACCTTGACTCAGAAAGGAAACTTCCACCAACTTGCGCCCTCAAATTAGGCAGCAGCGGCGGATTGATCATCAAACATTCTGGTTGCCCAATATTTAATCAAAATTAGCGAACCCCTCCGCTGCCCGTCAAATGAGCAGGCACGGGACCCGAATTTCGGCGCAACAGTTTTCGACCAGCACGCAGGCCACCGGTGTTAAGAACACAGGCTCCGGCGCAAAGAGGTCCCATGCTGAAGCGGAACGCGCGTGTTCTGACACTGTCCCTGTTGCTGGCCATCGCCGGTCCCCTGCCGGCGTTGGCGCAGGCGCCGGGAGACGCCGCCGCCCTGCTCCGGCAGGCGATCGAACTCTACAATTCCGGCAATGCGGCCGAAGCACTGCCACTGGCGCAGAAGGCGCTGCCGCTGCTCGAACAGCAGAACGGCCCGGATCACCTCGATGTCGCGGCGGCGCACAATTATCTCGGCGTGCTTCAGCAGCAACTCGGACGTCCAAAGGAGGCCGAGACCTCCTATCTGCGGGCGATGGCGATCCGGCAAAGGGCGCTGGGAACGGAGCATGCGCAGGTCGCCATGTCGGCCGAGAACCTGGCGGCGCTGTACCGCGCAAGCGGCCGCAACGAGGAGGCCGAACTCCTCTACAAGCGCGCGCTTTCGATCAACGAGAAGGTTTACGGCCCGGATCATCCCGCGCTCGCGGCAACCGCAAGCAATCTTGGCTCGATCTACCGTGAGACGGGACGCCAGCGCGACGCCGAGCCGCTCTACCTCCGCGCGCTCGCGATCCACGAAAAGGCATTCGGCCCTGGCCACCCTCATGTCGCAGCGTCCCTGGTCACGCTCGGAGAGCTTTATCGGACGACGGGACGGCTCGCCGAAGCCGAGCCGATGTTCAAGCGCGCCATCGCGATCGACGAGAAGTCGCGCGGGACCGAATACCCCGATATTGCCAACGCGCTGCAAGAGCTTGCGATGCTCTACTGGATGCAGGGGCGCATCGATGAGGTCGAGCCGGTGTTCAAACGCACGCTGGTCATCCGCGAAAAGGCCTATGGGCCGGACCATCCGGCGGTGGCGCAGACGCTCAACACCATGGCCGGATTCTATCGCGATCAGGGACGCCACGCCGATTCCGAGCCGTTCTTCCGGCGCGTTCTGGCCATGTACGAGAAAGCGCTCGGCCCTGAGCATCCCGGCGTGGCGACGGCGCTGAACAATCTCGCGGTACTTTATCAGGAGATGGGCCGTCCCGCGGACGCCGAGCCGCTCGCCACGCGCGCGCTGGCGCTGCGCGAAAAGGCCTTCGGGTCGAACAATCCGCAACTGGTCAACACGATGCATAACCTTGCGGAGCTGTACAGGACGCTCGGCCGCAATGCGGAGGCCGAAGCGCTGAACAAGCGCGCCGAGGCGATCAAGCAGAAGACCAAGTAATTCGGTACAGCGGAGGCTTGTATCTGCGCCTTGGATGTTGCAAATCCGGCGCGCATTCGAATGCCGGAGAGTGAACCCATGGCCCAGAAAACCGGACTTGTCGTCACTGCCCATCCGGGCGATTTCGTCTGGCGCGCGGGCGGCGCGATCGCGCACCACGCGAAGCTGGGCTATCGTATGAAGATCGTCTGCATGAGCTTCGGCGAGCGCGGCGAAAGCCAGTTCGCCTGGAAGGAAGCCGGTGCCACGCTGGAATCGGTCAAGGCCGGCCGCAAGGACGAGGCCGAGCGTGCCGCCGCGCTGCTGGGCGCCGAGATCGAGTTTTTCGATGCCGGCGATTATCCGCTGCGCCTGACGGACGCGCATTTCAACCGGATGGTCGACATCTATCGCGAGTTCAACCCGTCCTTCGTGCTCACCCACGCGCTGGCGGACCCCTACAATTTCGACCATCCCAACGCTGCCCATTTCGCTCAGGAGACCCGCGTGGTCGCGCAGGCGATGGGCCACAAGCCCGGCGCCAAGTATCAGTATTCCGCACCGCCGGTTTATTTGTTCGAGCCGCATCAGCCCGAGCAATGCGACTTCAAACCGGATCTCATCCTGAAGATCGATGACGTCTGGGAGACCAAGTACAAGGCCTTCCAGATTCTCGCGGCGCAGAAGCACCTCTGGCATTACTATGAGCGCGTGGCGCTCAATCGCGGAATCCAGGGTTCGCGCAACACCGGCATTCCGATGACCTACGGCGAGGCCTACCAGACGCTGTTCCCGCGCGTCGTCACTGATACGCTCGGCTGAACGGAGGAGGTCTCGGCATGAAACCCATCGTCGTCCGCAACATTCAGCGTGCCGATGCCGCTGCCTGCAAGATTCTCGCAGGCCTCGGCGTCTCGACCTCGCATGAAGCGCTCGGCCGCTCCGGCCTGATGAAGCCCTATATGCGGCCGATCTGGCCGGGCGCCTCCATCTGCGGCCCCGCCGTCACTATCATGGCGCAGCCCGGCGACAACTGGATGATCCATGTCGCAATCGAGCAATGCAAACCAGGCGACGTGCTGGTGGTCGGCTGCACCGCCGACAATACCGACGGCATGTTCGGTGACCTGCTTGCAACGTCCGCCAAGGCGCGCGGAGTCCAGGGGCTCATCATCGACGCCGGCTGCCGCGACGTGGCAGTACTGAAAGAGATGGGCTTTCCGGTCTGGTCGAAGGCGATCTCAGCCAAGGGCACGGTCAAGGCGACGCTCGGCGCGGTCAACATTCCGGTGGTCTGCGCCGGCGTCAACGTGATCCCCGGCGATGCCATCGTCGCCGATGACGACGGCGTCGTTGTGATCCCGCGCAAACTCGCGGCCGAGGTCGCGGAAAAGGCGCAGAAGCGCGAAGCGGACGAAGTCGCCAAGCGCGACAAACTCGCATCCGGCATCCTTGGCCTCGACATGTACAACATGCGCGAGCCGCTGGCGAAGGCGGGCCTCGTCTATGTCGACAATCCGGAAGACGCCTGAGCGATGCTGTCGCTCTATTACGCGCCGAACACCTGCGCACTGGCGTCGCACATAGCGCTTGAAGACGCCGGCGCGGATTACGAGGCGGTTTTCCTGAACTTCGCCGACGGCGAGCAACGCAAGCCGGACTATCTCGCCATCAACCCGAAGGGCCGGGTGCCGGCCCTGGTCACCGACAGGGGCATCCTGACCGAAACGCCCGCGATCCTGGCTTTCATTGCGCAGTCCTTTCCAGCCGCGCGGCTCGCCCCGATCGATGACGCGTTCGCGTTTGCCGAGGTGCAGTCGTTCAACAGCTATCTGTGCTCGACCGTACACGTTGCGCATGCGCACAGGCTGCGCGGCTCACGATGGGCCGACGACGAAGCGGCGATTGAAGCGATGAAGAAGAAAGTGCCGCAATCGGTCGGCAACTGCTTCGAGCTGATCGAACACGAGATGCTCGCCGGACCCTGGGTGATGGGCAGCGACTACACCATTTGTGACCCGTACCTGTTCACGATCGCCCGATGGCTCGAGGGCGACGGAGTCGATATCGCTCGTTTTCCGAAAGTGCAGGATCACTATCGCCGCATGGAAGCGCGGCCGGCGGTGCAACGCGCGCTGTCACGGCAACAACGGGCTGCCGCTGCCTGACATCGCTGCGCCCTCACCAGATCCGGCCGGTCGACCCGACCAGCACCGTGATCACGCCGAGCACGAGATTGATCGCGACCAGCTTGCGGATCATCGCGAGTTGCTTGCCGGCATTCGGCCAGTCGGCCGCCTGAACGAATTTTTGCAAGCGTCGCCACGGCGCAAAATACAAATGCAGATAGAGCAGCATCATCAGGATGCCGGTGCCCTGCATGATGTGGATGTAAAGCGGCGCGCGGAAGCCGCCATAAGCCATGAACATCATCGCATAGCCGCTGATGAGCAGGGCGACGATCGAGACCGCCACCCAGGGCAGGAAACGGGCGAAGACATCGCGCCAGAGCGTCAGGCGCGCCGGCCCTTCCAGCGCACCTGCGGCCGGCCGCAGCATCGTGTAGGCAAAAGCCATCCCGCCGACCCAGAACAGCGCGGCCAGAATATGCGCGGCCAGAAACAGGATCATCATGTCGGGGCGACTCCGTTGCAATCTGCCTCAAGGCACTATGTGATGCTGCCTGGAATGTCTACAAACAGACGACCATGACCCGCGGCCCCTCCCAGAACCCGATCGACCCGATTGCCGAAGGCGATCTGCGCCTGGACGCGCCGGCCTTCCATCGCAATTGTGCGCCGATCTGGGCGGAACTCGCGGGCTATCTGAAGGACAGGCAGGGAAACGTTCTGGAGGTCGGGAGCGGCTCAGGCCAGCATGTGATCGAGTTCGCGAAAGCCTCGCCTCACCTGCTCTGGTGGCCGACCGACTATGACGAGCGCAATCTCAGGAGTATCGACGCCTGGCGGCAGCATGCGCAGGTGCAGAATGTCGAAGCGGCCCGCCGGCTTGACCTCGGCGCCCTGGACTGGGCGCTCAACGAGGCCGATTCCGGAACTCTCAGCGATTTGACGGCGATATTCTGCGCCAATGTTCTTCACATCTCCCCCTGGCGCACCACGCGCGGGCTGATGTGGGGCGCCTCGCAGCGCCTGCATCCCGGCGGGCTCTTGTTCATCTACGGCCCATTCAAGCAGGACGGGCAGCACACCGCACCCAGCAACGATGCGTTCGATGCGTCATTACGCGCCCGCAATCCGGAATGGGGCGTGCGCGACATCGCCGACATTCAGGCGGTCGCGCACGAACATGGCTTGCTGCTGGCGGAAATCGAGCCGATGCCGGCCAACAACATGCTGCTGGTATTCGAGCGCCGCGGACAATAGGCGACGCTAGACGGCGATCACGCCGTCGCGGTTGACGAAGACGCGGCTCTCATCGATTCCGGGCAACATCGCTGCGACATCCTTGCGCAGCTTGCTGTCTGCCTGATCGTCAACCGACCAGACCGTGACATAAATGTCGTTGTCCCAGACCGAGACGTCGAAATCGGCAATCATACCAGACGAAGCCATGATCGCGAGCGCACCCACTGCCGACTTGAGATAATTCACCGCCGCACCCTCCTCGCAACCGATATCGATCATCGCAAACGCCACCGCATCGTTTGCGCGACGTCTGGATAGACGCGTTGCGCGTCGCCGCAATGTCGAGACCGTGTCAGAAGCACGACTCCGCTCACGCCTGCGTGAGTCGAAGCGCAGTGAAAGGTGCATTGTCAGAGAAGTGTCATGCAGCCTTCACCGATACGACACGAGTTCGGACAAATTACTGCAGCGCAACAGGAGAACCATCCATGCGCGCAGCAACACTTTCAGCGCTTCTGACCGTTACGCTTGTCAATGCGGCATTCGCCCAGTCGCAACCGGCTGTCCTCGCAGGCCATGTCGTGATACCGGCAGCGACCTTCATTCCGGCTCCGGCCGATGCCCCCGACGATCTGAAGGTGTCCGGCAAATTCACAACGGGAAAGCGCGTTGAGGCGATCGGCACCGTGGAAGGCCGCTCGCGTGGTCGGCCAACCGGCGTGAAGCTTCCATTCGACGGACAGCCGGTGCAGGGAAGCTCCGGAATAAAACGCATGCCCGATGGGACGTTCTGGGTGCTGACCGACAACGGCTTTGGCAGCAAGGCGAATTCGCCCGACGCCATGCTGTTTCTCAATCAGTATCGTATGAACTGGGATAAGGGCACAGCCGACCGTCTCGCTACAATCTTCCTGCATGATCCGGACAAGAAGCTGCCGTTCCGGATCGTGCACGAGGGCACCGCGAAGCGCTATCTCACCGGCTCGGATCTCGACCTCGAAAGCTTTCAGCCGATTGGCGACAAACTCTGGATCGCGGAGGAATTCGGCCCCTACCTGATCCGCACCGACAGGGACGGGAAGGTCGAAGCCGTGTTCGAGACCATGATCGACGGCAAGGCGGCACGCTCGCCGGACCACTATGCCGTGATGTCGCCGGCCGTGCCGGGTGGCGCCACCGCATTCACTATCCGCCGGTCCAAGGGCTATGAGGGCATGGCGGCCTCGCCGGACGGCCGCTTCCTCTACGCCATGCTCGAAGGTCCGGCATGGGACGCCGAGAAGAAGGATTGGGAAAAGACCGCCGACGGCAAGGAATACCTGCGCATCTTGGAATTCGATGTGGCCGGCGAGAAGTGGACCGGCCGGCACTGGAAATATGTGCTGGAGGAGAACGGACTCGCGATCGGAGACTTCAACATGATCAGCCCGACGCAGGCGCTGGTCATCGAACGGGACGATCACGAGGGCACCGCCGACAAAGCCTGTCCGGCAGGTGCCAAGGCGGAAAACTGCTTCGACCAGATCGCCAAGTTCAAGCGCATCTACAAGATCGAAATGACCGACGCGAGTGCGAACGGCCCTGTGCGCAAAATCGCTCATATCGACATGATGAAGATCGCCGATCCGGACAAGAAGGCGCGCAAGCCGCTCAATGATGGCGTGCTGACCTTCCCGTTCTTCACCATCGAGAATGTCGACATCGTCGATGGCGATCACATCGTGGTGGGCAACGACAACAACCTGCCGTTCTCATCGAGCCGCGATCCCAACAAGGCCGATGACAACGAGTTCGTGCTGCTGAAGGTCACGGACTTCCTGAAGGCGAAGTGATCGGCGCCGTTCCGGGTCCGCCGTGCAAACGCCCGACCCGGAACCGGCTCGCATACGGGCTCGCCTGCTTCGCAGGCGCCCGGACTCATGCGCATTTTTCTAGGATCGACGCGCGGCGCCGCGCGTGATACGTCGCTGCCATCCAACACATCAAGGCGACGCGACGGTCCATGATCAAAGAGCCCATCCTCGATATTGCCCACCTTGCCCACCTCGAATTGCTCACGCCAAAATTCGAGGAGAGCCGCGATTTCTTCATCAACGTGATGGGGATGACCCAGAGCGCCGAGAAGGGCGACAGCGTCTATTTGCGCGCATGGGACGATTACGAGCTCTATTCGCTGAAATTGACGGCATCGAAGACCTCGGGGCTGAAACACGTTGCCTATCGCTGCCGCTCGCCGCAGGCGCTGGAGCGCCGCGCAGCCGCCCTCAAGGGGTCAGGCTTCGACATCGGCTGGACCGACGGCGATGTCGGCCACGGCAAGACTTTTGTCTGCAAGGACCCGGACGACCATGTCGTCGAATTGTATTACGAGACCGAATGGTACCAGGCGCCGCCGGACAAGAAGCCGGCGCTGAAGAACCAGGCACAGCGCTTTCCCGCCCGCGGCTGCAACGTGCGGCGTCTCGACCACTGGAACGGGCTTGCGGTCGACATCAAGGCGAACCGGATTTTCTATGAAGACTATCTCGGCTTCCGCCTGACCGAGACCATCATTCTCAATGACGGCTCGGAAGCCGCGATCTGGATGACCGCGACCAACAAGTCATACGACTTTGCCTATACGCGCGATCACACCGGCACCAAGGGCCGCTTCCACCACATCACCTACGCGATCGATACCCGCGAAGAGATTTTGCGCGCCGCCGACATCTTCCTGGAAAACGGCGTGCATATCGAGACCGGACCGCACAAGCATGCGATCCAGCAGACGTTCTTCCTCTACGTCTACGAACCCGGCGGAAACCGCGTCGAAGTGGCGAATGCCGGCGCACGTCTGATCCTTGCGCCCGACTGGAAGCCGATCGTGTGGACCGAAAATGAACGCAAGAAAGGCCAGGCCTGGGGGCTGAAGACCATCGAGTCGTTCCACACCCACGGCACGCCGCCGGTGGAAGCGAAGGGGCATTAGGCTGTGGGTAGAACCGCCGTCGCGAACACCGGCCGTCGTTTGTAATACGACTGTTACGAATGGCTCGTACCGCATCCGGCATTATCGGATGGAGGTACTCATGCTGCCCGGATTCGCACGGCTTGTCTTGCGCCTCAGGAATATTTGCAAGCCGGCGCCCTTGACCGCAATAGCGTTTGGCGCGCTCTCGCTTGCCATCGCGATCCCGTCACCGTTGGGATCGGCCCTTGCCGCCGACGCCAGCGGCAAAGTGACGATCTACGTGGTTCGTCACGGCGAGACCGACTGGAACCAGCAGGGTCGTATTCAGGGCAGCACCGACAATTCCCTGAACGCGAAGGGCCTCGAACAGGCAGCCGCCGTTGCATCGCAACTCGGCAACATATCGATTGATCACATCTATTCGAGCGGGCTCACGCGCGCGATCCAGACGGCGGACGCCTTCAAGGGCAAGGCGCCGGTGACGCCGCAACCGATGTTGAACGAACGTTCCTTCGGAATTTACGAAGGAAAGGTCGAAAAGGAAGTCGCCAAGGACTGGAGCCCACGGCTCGCCAACCTGAACGACGACATGGAGGGCGGAGAAAGCCTGGCTTCGATCGCCAAGCGCGTCAGCATCGCAACGCGTGAAATCGTCAAAAACCATCCCAACGGAACCGTCATGATTGTCGCGCATGGCGGCGTGAACCCACTCGTGATCGGCGAATTAATCGGCCTCGCGCCCGAGAAGGCGATCAAGGAGATTCGCCAGAGCAACGACGAGGTCTACAAGCTCGAAATCTTCGACAAGGGGTCGTTCAATATCTGGAAGCTGATTCCGACGTCCAAGCTCGACCAGCTCTGAAACCCGACACGCACCAGTCCGCAAGTTGCGATCGCATACTTGCGGACTTATAAGCCAGTTTCACAAGCACGGCCGTCAGGCATGAGAGGCGCGTCTGCCCTCAGCCCAACCGGCATGTTGCTTGCGACGAACTGGTATATATCGAATGCGCATTCCCGTGACCGCCCTGCCCTCCGGTGAGCCGATTCCCGTCTTCGGGCTCGGCACCTGGATGATGGGCGAAGTTGACAAGAAGCGCGCCGACGAAGTCGCCGCGCTCAAACTAGGCCTCGATCTCGGCGCGACCCTGATCGACACCGCCGAGATGTATGGCGACGGCGAGGCCGAGGACATCGTCGGCGAGGCCATTGCCGGGCGCCGCGACGGCCTGTTCCTTGTCAGCAAGGTGCTGCCGGAGAATGCCTCGCGCAAGGATACGGTGGCGGCCTGCGAAGGCAGCCTGAAGCGCCTGCGCACCGACCGCATCGACCTCTATCTGCTGCATTGGCGCGGCTCGACACCGCTGCAGCACACGCTGGAGGCGTTCATCCAGCTTCAGCGCGAGGGCAAGATCCGCCACTGGGGTGTCAGCAACTTCGATACCGACGACATGGAGGAACTGCTGGCACTGCCCGGCGGCGACACCTGCGCCACCAACCAGGTGCTCTACAATCTGAAGCGCCGCCGAATCGAATACGACCTCGTGCCGTTTTGCCGTGACCGCAACATCCCGATCATGGCCTATTCGCCGATCGAGCAGGGCCGCCTCCTCGGTGTGGCGGCGCTGAAGGAAGTCGCCTCACGGCACGCAGCGACGACCGCGCAGGTGGCACTGGCGTGGCTTCTGGGGAAGCCGGCCACGATCGTGATTCCGAAGGCAACGAACGCAGCGCATTTGCGGGAGAATTTCGCCGCACTCGATCTCAAGCTCACCGACGACGACGTCGCAGTTCTGGATCGTGCCTTCCCGCCACCCGAGAAAAAATACGCGCTGGAAATGTTGTAGGGACGCGATGGTTATGCGCAATCAGCAAATTGCGTATAACGATGTCTGATCAACAGGACAAAAATGACCGATCTCTCGAAACTCACACTCGGCCTCAAAGGTCAGGCGCAGATCCTCGTCGGAGAGGAGCAGACCGCGCCGCGCGTCGGCTCCGGCCGCGTGCGCGTTCTGGCGACGCCGGTCATGATCAATATGATGGAAGCCGCCGCTCTTGATGCCATCGAGAACCTGCTGCCGCCCGGCCATCAGAGCCTCGGCACCCATCTGGATGTCGGTCACTATGCCGCGACGCCGGTGGGCATGACGCTGCGCGCCACTGCGGAGGTGACGAAGATCGACGGCCGCAACGTCACGTTCCGGGTCGAGGCTTTCGACGACAGGGAGCGCGTCGGCGACGGCACGCATACGCGCGTCGTGGTCAATGTCGAGCGCTTCGATGCCCGCATCCAGAAGAAGCTCAAGGCCGAACCGTGAGCGCCCGGATCGCGTTTATCGGCCTCGGCGAAGCCGGCCAGGCGATGGCGGCCGGACTGCGCGAGGATGGTGTCTCGGACATCACGGCATGGGACATCCTGTTTCCGGTTTCCTCCGGCGCGAAGCTCATCGAAGCCGCGAACGCATCCGGCGTACGCGTGGCATCGTCGGCAGCTGACGCCGTGCGTGACGCCGATATCGTGATCGCGGCGGTCACCGCCGCATCGAGCCGCGAGGCCGCGCAATCCGTGGTCGGTCACCTCGCGGGCAAGCCGCTCTATCTCGACGTCAACTCGGTCTCGCCCGGCCGCAAACAGGCCTCGGCAACGCTGCTCGGCGACAGCGCGCGCTATGTCGACGTTGCGATCGTCTCGGCGATCTATCCTGCACGCCACAAGTCGCCAATGATGCTGGCAGGTCCTGATGCCGCTGAGGCTGAGCCGGTGCTTGCCGCACTTGGCATGAAGACACAGATCGTCGGCGGCGATATCGGCGCAGCCGCCGCGATCAAGATGATCCGCAGCGTGATGATCAAGGGCATCGAGGCGCTGACGCTGGAATGCTTTCTCGCGGCTTCGCGCTCGGGCGTGGCCGATCAGGTTGCCGCGTCGCTGCACAACAATTACCCCGGAATCGATTGGGGCAAGATGTCCGAATACAATATCGAGCGCATGATCAGCCACGGCATCCGGCGGGCCGCAGAAATGCGCGAGGTCGCCGAAACGTTGCGCGAACTGGGTGTCGATCCGATGCTGACGACGGGAACGATCGAGCGGCAGCAACAGCTTGGCGAGATCGGCCGGCGGCCGGCGATCAAGCAAGCGATCGCTCGGGGGCGAAACGCAATGCTTGATGTCATAGGATCGGCAATGGACCGCTGATCAGCGATCGTGCTATTGCGGCTCCAGGCCCGCAGCCTTTGCAACGTTCCGGAACGTTTCGATCTCATCGCTGATCCGTTTCGGAATCTCTGCGCCAGGAGTTCCGGCAGGCTCGACACCAAGGGTCTTCATTTTCGCCTGCACGTCAGGCAGCGACACGATCCGCCGCACCTCGTCCTCCAACGCCTTCACGACGTCCGGTGGCGTTCCAGCGGGCGCGAACAGCGCCGACCACAATGAAACATCGAATCCAGGCACCCCGGATTCCGCGACGGTCGGTACATCGGGGAGGCTCGGCACACGCTTTGCCGTCGTCACCGCGAGCGCCTTGAGTTTCCCGGCCTGGATTTGCGGGAGAACCGCGGCGATATCGCCGAACGTAAAGGCCACTTCATTGGCGACCACACCAAGGACGGCTGGCGCGCTGCCCTTATAGGGAACGTTCTGGATCTTGATACCGGCCTGCTGCGCAAAATGCTCCGTCACGATCTGAAAAGAGGTTGCCGCCGATGAATAATTGATTTTACCCGGCTCTGCCTTCGCAAGTGCGATCAATTCAGCCAGATTGTTTGCTTTCACCGACGGATGCGCAGCGACGATCAGCGGAAAGACCCCGATCGTCGCGATTGGCGCGAAATCTTTCACAGGATCGTAGCTGATACTTTTGAGCAGCACCGGATTGACCGTCATCGCGCTGCTCGGACCGACGAGAAGGTTCAGCCCGTCGGGCGCCGCGCGCTTCACCGCGTCAACTGCAATGACACCGCTGGCGCCAGGGCGGTTTTCCACCACGAAAGATTTACCAAAGGTCTCCTGGAGCTTCTCCGCCAGGATGCGTGCGAGGATGTCATTTCCGCCGCCAGGAGCAAACCCGACTGTCAGCTTGACCGGACCCGAAGGATATTGCTGCGCATGCACGGCAATTGTGAGCGATAGCAGCATCGCAGCTGAGATCAATAAGGCTCGGCGTGAGGTCATAGTCATGATCCTATTCTATCCCGTAGCGTCCTGGAGCAATAATTCCGTTCGGGTCGAGAGCAGCCTTCAAAGCAGCTGTTGTCCTGATGATCTCCGGGGTCCGCTGGCCTTGGTGAAACGACTGATAGGACGTCGGCGAGCGTCCCACGAAAATGCCGCACTGCCGGAATGTCTCCGCCATCGCCCGGTAGCATCGGTCTGCTGCCTGTCGCTCGCGTTCGTCGCCTCGATTGAAAATGATCGCATGCACCCCGCGAGCAAAGCGCGGACCGCAGACGAATGAAGCCATGTAATCGAGCCCGTTCTCATTGGCGATGCGCCGGCATTCTTGCTGCAGTGCATTGACAGTGCCGCCGATCATCGGGGCACCAGGAGTGAGCCAGATTGCGCCGTCTCCGGGACGCCACCTGAGCATGCCGAGTTCACCTGCGGCAGGCTGACCGGAATTGGATTTGACCGCAGCCTGCAAATGAGGCCGCTCTCGCGCTTCCTCATCTGAAATATAACCAGCCTTGCCCGATGCCTGGAAGTGGCCGCGCAGCCGATCCATTGCCCGTAAGGTCGCAGCGGCGTCCTCACCGAACACTGCGCCGGATACCGTCCAGGCACCGACACCATACTTTTTTTGCAGATCACGCCGCTCATCATCGGACAGCGGTGAACAATCACGGCTTCCGTAACGAGGATGCTGCTCCTGTGACGACAGCAGATAGAGGTCGTTGGTCGCGCGGATCAGCGTCGGGACCAGATTGCGCGCCTTGATCGGACGAATGAGCTCGACGATCTCCGCAAGATCGGAGTCATCCGGAAACGTGAAGAAAAACAGCCGCATATGCGCGGGTTTGTGGGTCAGCCAGATTCCGGCGCGGGTTACGATGCCGTAGTTCGATTGTGTGAACAAACCGTCGAGCGCAGGGCCGAAACTGTATTTGGTGACATGCCAGTTGGGATGCGCGTCCGCATTCAGACCGCCATCGCCGGTTCTGACAATATCGCCGTTACCCAGGACCACTTCGATTCCGCAAACGCTATCGAAGTGATTGCCCGCGGGTCCACTCCCACCGCCCTTGTCGAGCGCGTTGCCGAGCACGCTTCCATCGGGCGGCCCCGCCGTCGGCGACATCATCAGCGAACCGCCTCGCCTTTCGAGTTCCGCATAGAGATCGTCGAAGGTTACGCCCGGTTCCAGCACACAGAAGCCGAGATCGTCATTGACCTCGACGATGCGGTTCATGCGCCGGCCGAGATCCACGACAACTTGCCCGCTGCGCATTGGAGCGCGCGATCCGAGGCCAAGGTTCCGGCCCATGCTGATCGGAAATAGCGGCACGCCATGCTGGTTCGCAACCCGGACAATCGTCTGCACTGCGGCGGTGGAATCCGGAAACAGCACAGCGCTTGGAATGTGGTCGGCATCGGGAAGCGTATGTCGACCATAATTTCCGCAGACACTTGCATCGGTCGTGACGGTTCCCGGCCCGCATGCATTATCGAGTGTCTCCAAAAAGCCCGAAAGGCCATGGGCAACACCACTGGAAAAGTTGGTTTGTGTCACGTCGCGATACCAGAGGCTCGGCAAGATTTCGAATGGCGCAGCCTAGACTGCCGTGGTCGGGAATCTTGTCCGAGAGTGCCAAGTTAGCCCGCCAGGTTGCCCTGCTCCGAAGGACAGGTCATTACCGCGCACGGGACCGCGCAACCTTTGGCGCTTCTCCAAAGCGCTCGCGGAAACGCCTCGAAAAGTGAGCAAGGTCTGAAAATCCGTTGGCGAACGCAACCTCGGTCAAGGTGCGAGCCGCACTCAGCGCAATTGCCGCCCGGGCTTTGTCCAACCGCATATCCAGCAGGGTTTGAGAGAAACTTTGTTCCCGCGCCGCGAACAGGCGATGCAGGGTGCGAACCGACACACCTGCAGCCGCCGCAATGCGCTGCGGGTTTGTCCCCTGGTCCGAGAGGTGCTCATGCATCAATACTTTCACGCGCGCCAATGCTTCTGTTTTAGCGTTGGGGTTTGCCTCACCGGGCCGGAGACAACGCGCAAGCGTGAATGCCAGCAATTCGACCAGATCGCCGCAGGCCTCGTCGGTCGTGTCGAGACGGGTTTCTGTCAGCCGTTGGACAATGCCGCGCGCGGCCTTCGCGTGACCGGTCTGGCATGTCAGGATGTGTGGGATCGACAAGACATTGTCTGCGCCCAAAACTTCGAACGCAGCGCGTGGCAGCAGAACCAGACGGCGTTCGACACGCTGTGGAAAAATCAGACTGAACGGGCTGTTGCTGTCGATGATCGCAAGCTGACCTGTTTGAAGCCGGACACGGGTGCTCCCCTGTTCCATCAGGGCTTCGCCGCGACACTGCAAACCGACCATGATGTGGCCGTCTCCGCCGCGGGTCTGCGAAGCCGTGCGGCGGATCGAATGCTCGTCTGCTCGAAAATTGACAAAACGGCCGCCCGGGACGGTGCGGCTCAGAAGTCGCCCCTCGAAGCGGCCTTCTGTCAGGCGGTCCATCTGCGAATTGATGACACCGCGCACCACGACGTCGGACCAATAGGAGATCCTGTCGCCGCGAACCGTGGCCGTGTCCCAGGAATGCCAACTGTTGTCGTTATTCATCCTCGCAGTAGCCGGAGGCATCGCCTCCCGGTCAAGCGGAGATTTTGGACGCCGGCGGTTGAATTGTTGTTCAACCGCCGGCAAGTCGGTCGGGGATCAGCGCGGCGGAATCTGCAGGAATTCCGCGACCTGCTCTTTGGTCAACGGCTTATCGAGGAACTTCAGTTTGACTGCGTCCGCGATGGCGCCATCCAGGTCGGCCATCTGATCGGACTGCATCGCAGATTTAGGATGGAACTGCTCGAGGGATTCCTTCAACAAAGCCTCGTCGTCCATCCTGATCTTATTTGCATACATCGAAAGCGCCTTCGGGTCGTCATACATCCAGTCCGCGCTCTCGCGATACGCCTTCACGAACCGCATGATGGCGTCCTTCTTGTTCTTGAGCGCATCGGCGTTGACGATGATCGCACGCACGGTTTGCCCTCTCAGCGAAGGCACATCGCTGCCTCGTGCGATGATACGGATCTTGCCGTCCTTGAGCTCGCGCACGCCGAACGGCGGCGCCGCCCAGCCGATGTCGACCTGCCCGCTCATCACCGAGGTCAGCGTTCCCGGCTGACCACCGGTCGCGGTCGGCTTTGCCTTCGCGCCAAGTTCCTGACCGAACGCGACGACGATGTTGTTGGAAGACGAGCCATTGGTCGAATAGGCAATCGTGTGCTTGTCGGTCGTGTCCTTCAGGCTCTTGATCGGCGAATCCGCCTTCACGTACCAGTAGAGATCGCCGGTACCGGTGAAGGCCGGGAGAAGAATCCGGACCGGTGCCCCTTTCGAGAAGGCGCGCATCGCACCCGCGACGCCGACGCCCGCGCCGAGATCGGCCGAGCCCGAGATCACCGCCTGAATGGTCTCGCCCGCACCTTGGGTGCCGACCGCCTCAAGTTGAAGATTGTGCTTTTTGAAAATGCCGGCGTCCTGGCCAAGCGTCGGCGGCTGATTTTCCCAATTGTTGATCTGGCCGATGGCGATCTTGAGCTGGTCCTGCGCAAATGCGGGGCTGGCAATAGCCGCCAAAACCACCGCGCCAAATGCGGCTCCCCTGAATTTCATCGCTTTCTCCCTTTTGCTTTCGTCTTGCTTTTCTTCGATGTGGTGCGAACGCTAGCACGCTTGGCGCCTGCGCCAACCGGCTTTTTGCCAACGCGCGACAACCCGCCGCCGGCCTTCTCCAGCCGCACCGACCAGTATTCCCAGGTCCTGAAAGTTGCGGTTGGCATGGCGTTGATCTGCGATGACTTGTCGACCTCGCCCGGGCGCAGCGGCACCACCTTGCCCAACATCTGCGCAGCGAACTGATACTCGGCGTTCCTGCAGGAATAGATCGCACGAAACACAAGTTCCTGAATCGTGCCGCCGACCACCGTCGCCCCGTGTCCCTTCATCAGAACCAGCGGCGCCTCTCCCAGTGCCCGCGCAAGCGAGGCGCCCTCCTCCGGTTCCACCAGCAACAGGTTGGTGTCACCGAACTCGTCGTACTGGTCCCACATCGGCACCTTGTGCCCCACAATCGCCCCGAGATGCATGACCGGCTGAAGCTCCACGCCGGAGATGCAGAACGGCATGACCGCAGGCGCATGATGATGCACGACCGCCATCACGTCCGGCCGTGCCTTGTAGATCTCGCCATGAATGACGCGCTCGGCGTAGAGCCGCTGGTCGGTCTTTTTCACCGGATTGGAATCGAGGTCGTACTCCAGGATGTCTCCGGGCTCGACCAACTCGGGCGCGCGCGAGCGGGAGAGGAAGTAGCGGTTCGGGTTGGTCGGATGCCGCATACTGACATGGCCGAAGGCATCGAGGACACCCTCGTTGGCTAGAATGCGGTTGCCGAGCGCAGTGTCGGTCTTGATCTGGTCGAGGCTTGGACTCACGGCGGCGTTTCCTCTGTTTTTCGAGGACGGGACCATGCACGCCAGAGCCGGAAACGGCAATTGCCGGAAGCGTAACGCTGGCATGAGCCGGCGGTTTGACACCCTGCCCACCCCTTCCTAAACATGCCGCCAAGCCAGCCTGCGCGTTGTAATCTAGGGCCCCACTGTTTAGGAAATCTGCTGTGCCGGACGTCGTCGAATTCCGCCGCGAGGGTGCGATCGCGGTCATCACCGTCAATCATCCGCCCGTCAACGCACTCAACAACGCCATGCGCAAAGGTCTGGTCGAGGCGCTGGCGCGCGCGCGCGACGATGCCGACATCCAAGCCGTTGTGATCGCTGCCGCCGGCCGCACATTCATTGCGGGGGCTGACATTACCGAATTCAATCAGCCTCCGGTCAGCCCCACCACCATTGACGTCATCGAAGCCCTCGACGCCATGCCGAAACCGGTGGTTGCGGCGCTACACGGCACTCCGCTGGGCGGTGGGCTGGAAGTCGCGCTCGGCTGCCATTTCCGAATTGCTCTGGCCGGAACAAAGCTTGGTCTGCCCGAAATCAAGCTCGGGCTGATGCCGGGCGCCGGTGGCACCCAGCGGTTGCCACGCCTGATCGGCATGGACAAGGCGATGGCGATGATCCTGTCCGGCGACCCGATCGGCGTCGACGACGCCAAGTCCTATGGTCTGGTCGACGAGATCGTCTCCGATGATCTGGTGCCTTCTGCGATTTCATATGCGCAATGGGTGGGCACCGAAAAGCATCCGCTCACCCGTGCCCGCGACCGTGACGACAAGCTCGCGGAACTCCGCGCCAATCCGGCCAAGTTCGACGAACTCGCGGCACCCTATGCGAAACGCGCGCGCGGGCTGCATGCGCCGGCAAAGGCGCTGGAGGCCTTGCGCTGGACTCTGGATGTACCGGTGGCCGAGGCGCTGGTCCGAGAACGCGATGCTTTCATCGAACTGAAAGAGGGCGCGCAGTCGAAGGCGCAGCGTCACATCTTCTTTGCCGAGCGCGAGGCGGCGAGGGTTTCCGATCTGCCGAAGGACGTGAAGCCGCTTGATGTAAAGCGCGCCGCGGTGATCGGCGCCGGCACCATGGGCGGCGGCATCGCCATGTGCTTCGCCAATGCCGGCATCCCGGTGACTATCGTCGAAACCAGCGCCGATGCGCTGAAGCGCGGCCTCGACCTGGTCGCCAAGAATTACGCAGCCTCGGCGAAGCGCGGCGGCATGAGCGCGGAGGATGTCGAAACGCGCACCGGCCTGATGCACGGCACCACCGATTTCGGCGAGATCGCCGACGCCGACATGGTGATCGAGGCGGTGTTCGAGGACATCGGCGTGAAGCGCGAGGTGGTCGGCAAACTCGATGCCAACGGCAAGCCCGGCGCCGTACTCGCCACCAACACGTCCTACCTCGATGTCAACGAGATCGCGCATTTCACCGAGCGGCCGCAATCGGTTCTCGGCATGCACTTCTTCAGCCCGGCGAACGTGATGCGCCTTCTGGAGATCGTGCGCGGCGCCGATACCGATCCGCAAACGCTTGCGACCGCGATTAGCATTGCGCGCAAGATCGGCAAGGTACCGGTCGTGGTCGGTGTCTGCCACGGCTTCGTCGGCAACCGCATCCTGCGCGTCCGCTCGACCGAAGCGGAGCGGCTGCTTCTCGAAGGCGCGTTGCCGCAGGATGTCGACGGCGCGCTGACGGCGTTCGGCTTCCCGCTCGGCCCGTTCGGGGTCAGCGATCTTGCCGGCCTCGATATTTCCTGGCGGATGCGCAAGGCTCAAGGCGCGCGTGCGGAGATCGCCGACCAGCTTTGCGAAATGGGCCGCTTCGGCCAGAAAACCGGCAAGGGCTTCTATCTATACGAGGCAGGCAACCGCACGCCGAAGCCCGATCCGGAGGTCGAGGCGCTGATCGTTGCAACCTCGCAGCGGCTCGGCATCGAGCGAAAGCAGATGAGCCGCGACGAGATCACCGAACGCTTGCTGTTCCCGATGATCAATGAAGGCGCGCGCATTCTCGAAGAAGGCATCGCACAGCGCCCGGGCGATATCGACGTGATCTGGGTCTATGGCTACGGCTTCCCGGCGTGGCGCGGCGGCCTGATGTATTATGCCGACACGATAGGCCTACCCTATATCCGCGACCGGCTGATGGAGTTCGCCAAACAGACCGGCGACGCAAAGCATGAACCGGCGCCGTTGCTGAAACGGCTGGCGGATGAAGGCAAGGGTTTCGGTTCGCTGAGCGGGAAAAACTGATCATGCACCCACAGCCGTCACCGCGTGCGCAGGAGATCGCGAAGCGGCTGACGGCCTTTATGGACGAGCATGTCTATCCGGCGGAGACCGTGTTCGAGCGGCAGCTTGCCGAGGCCAAGGACCGCTGGCGCGAATTGCCCGTCACCGCCGAGCTGAAGGCCAAAGCGAAAGCCGCTGGCCTGTGGAATCTCTGGCTGCCGAAAAAGCATTACGCCGAGGGCCTGAGCAATCTCGACTACGCGCCGCTCTGCGAAATCATGGGGCGCTCGCCGCTGGGCCCGGAAAGCTTCAATTGCTCGGCGCCCGACACCGGCAACATGGAGACGCTGATCCTTTACGGCAGCGAGGCGCAGAAGCAGAGCTGGCTGCCGCCCTTGATGGACGGCGAAATCCGCTCCTGCTTCGCGATGACCGAACCGGACGTCGCGTCGTCCGACGCCACCAATATTCGCACCGAGATCCGGCGCGACGGCGACAGCTACATCATCAACGGCCGAAAATGGTGGACCACCGGCGCCCCCGACTCTCGCGCGAAAATCCTGATCGTCATGGGCCGCACCGATCCGGATGCCCCCGCGCACAAGCAGCAGTCGATGGTGCTGGTGCCGATGGACACGCCGGGCGTCAAGGTGATCCGGCCGCTCTCGGTGTTCGGCTATGACGACGCGCCGCACGGACACGCCGAAGTGACGTTCGAGAATGTGCGGGTGCCGGTCACGAACATCCTGCTCGGAGAAGGCCGCGGCTTCGAGATCGCGCAGGGCAGGCTCGGGCCAGGGCGCATCCATCACTGCATGCGCACGATCGGGCTGGCAGAGCGCGCGCTCGAAACGCTGTGCCGGCGCGCGCTGACCCGTACCGCCTTCGGCAAGCCGCTCGCGGACCAGGGCGTCACCCGGCATTGGATCGCGGAATCGCGCATGGAGATCAACCAGGCGCGACTGTTGACGCTACACGCCGCGCAGATGATCGACGAGGTCGGCACCAAGGCGGCGCGCGCGGAAATCGCCATGATCAAGGTGGTGGCGCCGAACATGGCGCAGAAGGTGGTGGACCGGGCGATCCAGATCTGCGGCGCCGGCGGCCTGTCGCAGGATTTCCACCTCGCCTACGCTTATGCGCGCGCCCGCTCGATCCGCATTCTGGACGGGCCGGACGAAGTCCATCGCGAGACTATCGCCAAGCTGGAACTGCGCAAGCATGCCGCGGGCGGCGGCAATGCGGGGTAGCTTGGCCCCCAACTCTCTCCGCTCAGTCCCGCGCAAGCGGGAATCCAGTGTTGGGGGGAACGGCGTCTGCCGCTCTGGGTCCCCGCTTTCGCGGGGACGAACGGAGTTTGTGGTTACAGCCCCGATCCGTCTATCCTGCACCTCGTGATGGATGCCCCCAGCCCCTCGAAAGCCAGTCCGCCCCGCCGACCGTCCGGCGAGCGCGATCCCGAGCGGACCCGCGCCACGATCCTGGCCGCGGCGATGGAAGAATTCACCGCCCATGGTCTGAATGGGGCGCGCGTCGACGAGATCGCGAAGCGATCCGGCGTCAACAAGCGGATGATCTACTATTATTTCGGCGACAAAAGCGGCGTCTATCTCGCGGTTCTGGAAGAGATCTATGCGGATATCCGCAATGCCGAGATCAGGCTGCATCTGGCCGATCGCGACCCGGTCGATGCGATGCGCGAACTGGTCGCCTTCACCTGGAATTATTTCATCGAGCATCCCGAGTTTCTCAGCCTGCTCGGCACCGAAAACCTGCACCGCGCCCGGCATCTCAAGACGTCGAAAAAAATCCGCGAACTGCACTCGCCGCTGGTCGGGATCATCACGATCCTGCTCGAGCGGGGCGTGAAGGCAAAGGTGTTTCGCGAGGGCGTCGACCCGGTGCAACTCTATATCGACATCGCATCGCTTGGATTCTTTTACATGTCGAACCGGTTCACGCTGTCCACCATCTTTGGCCGCGACCTGGGGCGACCGGAGGCGTTGGGCGAGCGCGGTAGCCACATCGAAGAGGTGGTTCTTGGCTATCTGCGGCCGTAGTGGACCGACCCTGACATTCGCAACCTCCGGCCGCGAACGCGCAACCCGAATGTCATAGGCCGGAGCGCGTTCACGACCGGGAGACGCGGCCGATTCCCTCTTGACGCTCGATACCCGGGCGTGGTGCATTTGTAACTAGACAGTTACTTAGCGGAAAACCGATGCTGGCGGCATTTTTGCCCGCGCCGGGATCGCTTAGGCTGGACGACCCAAACTGGCGGAAAGCCGGATCCATAACGTTCTCGGGAGGAACGACAGATGCTGCGAACATCCACCATCCTTGCGTCCACGATCCTGGCTTTGACCGCCAGCGCATCCGCACAGAACTATCCCTGGAAGCCGGAACGCCCGATCACCATCATCGTGCCTTGGGCGGCGGGCGGCTCGACCGATCAGGTGACCCGCGTCGCCGCGGTCGAGATCGAAAAGGCGCTCGGCCAGAAGGTCGTGATCGTCAATCAGGGCGGCGCTTCCGGATCGATCGGCACCAAGAGCGCGATGGACGCCGCCAAGGATGGCTATACCTGGACCGCGGGCGCAGCCAAGGACATCGGCACCTATGCCGTCAGCGGCCTGCTCGACACCAAGTTCTCCGACTGGCGGCCCTATCTGAGCGTGGTCAACGTGTCGGTTCTGGGCGTCAATCCGGACACTCCGTACAAGACAGCAAAAGACCTGGTCGATGCGATGAAGGCCAAGCCGAACGGGGTTTCGGTAGCCACCGCCGGTATTAATTCGTCAGGCCATGCCGCGATCGAGGCATTCACGCGCGCACTCGGCCTCACTTACAAACACGTCAGCTATGACGGCGGCAATCCGGCTGTGAACGCAACGGTCTCAGGCGAGACGGAGGTCACCACCCAGCTTGCGGTCGAGCAAGCCGCGATGCTCCGCGCCAAGCGGTTGCGTCCGCTTGCCGTGCTGTCCGACAAGCCGCTTGAACTTGAAGGCTTCGGCACCATCCCGCCGGTGACAGCTTCGGTCGCGGGGTTCAAGCCGGACGCGAACTATTTCGGCATCTTCATCCACAAGGATGTGCCGGCCAATGTGCGTGAGACCGTAGATATGGTTTGGAAGAACGTGGTCGCGAATTCCGACACTTTGAAGAAATACGCCGCGTCCAACGGCGCGCAATTCGCTCCAGTCTACGGCGACGAGGCAGTGAAGGCCGCGATGCCCGCGATCCAGTCCACCGCCTGGCAGTTGCATGCGGCCGGTAAAGCCAAGGTGTCGCCCGACACGGTCGGCATCGCGAAGCCGTGAGCACGAAGCACCCGGGGCGCGCGAGCAAGCATGCGGCCCCGGATTGCACTGCGATGGTTGGAATGAGCGCAAAGCGGATTCCGGGTCTGCGTGCGCGCCCCGGGATAACGAGGCAAGTGTGGAAGATCAAAAGCCATCCCCCTTCGCCGACCTGATTTCCGGTGGCATCTGGCTCGCACTCGCGATCGGGATCGTGATCCTCAGCCTGAAGATGGATCGGTTGACCCATCTTCAGGCCAGCATCTACACCGCGCCCGGCCTCGTACCCGGACTGCTCGGTCTTGCGCTCGCAATCATGGGAGTGCTCTTGATCCTGAGATCGGTGCGCGCAGGCGCTATCGCGCAGGCGCAATTCCCTGCATTCAGCGCCCGCGATCACTGGCGACTACTCACCGCGCTCGCACTGTGTCTCACCTTCGCACTTGGTCTGCTGGGCAGCGGACTGCCATTCTGGCTCGCCGCAGCGATCTTTGTCGCCGTCTTTATCTTCATCTTCCAGTTTTCAGAGCGCAATGCGTCCGGCACGCTCGTCAGAGGCGCGGCTTTCGCCGCCCTGTTCGGGCTGATTTGCGGCGGCGTCGTCCATTACACGTTCCAGGATTTGTTCCTGGTTCGACTGCCCTGAGCCGACCATGTTCGATGGGCTGCTGCTTTTCGGAAACTCGATCGCAAATTTCGCGACACCGACGACCATTCTCTACGCGCTCGGGGCCTGCCTGGTTGGACTGATCATCGGCGCCTTGCCCGGGCTGACCGCCACCATGGGCGTCGCACTGATGACGACGCTCACCATCGCATTGCCGTCGAACATCGCACTGCTGATCCTGATCTGCACCTATGTCGGTGCGATCTATGGCGGCAGCCGCAGCGCTATCCTTCTTAACATTCCAGGCACGCCCGCCTCCGCCGCGTCCTGTCTCGACGGTTACGCATTGGCGCGGCAAGGTCTTGCCGGCCGCGCCATGGGGATCGCTACCACGGGCTCCGTGCTTGGCACCTGGATCGGGATGATCGCGCTCGCCTTGTTCACGCCAGTGCTCGGCGAAGCGGCGCTAAAATTCGGCGCGTACGAATTTTTCTGGCTCGCGGTGTTCGGCGTGGTGATATCAGGCAACCTCACCGGCAACGACCCGCTGAAGGGATGGATTGCAGGATTTTTCGGGCTGTTCATCGCCTCGATCGGACAGGAGGGCATGTATGCCTATAACCGCTTCACCTTCGGCATCCACGATCTCTCCGGCGGCATCGCGCTGATCCCGGCGTTGGTCGGTGCCTTCGGTTTCGCGGAAGTTCTCACCGTCATCAAGGACCGACCGCCAAAAGTCATCATCAACGCTTTCGACAGCGTGATCCCGCGCATTCAGGACGTGACCAAATACTGGCGCACCATCATCCGCTCGGGCCTGATTGGTACCGGAATCGGGATTGTGCCGGGCGTCGGCGAAGACGTGGCGGCATGGAGTTCGTATGCCGCCGCGCGGCGCGCCAGCAAGGAGAAAGAAAAGTTCGGCAAGGGATCGGTTGAGGGCTTGATGGCGGCGGAAACCGGCGACAATGCCTGCGTGCCGGGCGCCGTCATTCCCGTGCTGACGCTCGCGGTACCTGGATCGGCGCCGGCCGCTGTGCTGCTTGCGGCGATGCTGATTCACGGGGTGCAGCCCGGCCCCCTTATCATGGTGAATAACCCGCAATTCGTCTACGACGTGGTCACGATGATGCTGTTTGCCAGCATCGGCATCCTGATCTACGGCCTCACCCTCACCAACCTGCTGGTGAGAATTTTGCAGGTGCCACAGACGCTGGTAATGCCTGTCGTATTCGTGCTGTGCGTGGTCGGCTCGTTTGCAATCGCCTCGCGCTTCTTCGACATTTACGTGATGCTCGCCTTCGGCATCATCGGGTTCTTCCTGCGCCAGCTCAACTATCCGATGGCGCCGCTGGTGCTCGGCATCGTGCTCGGCGATCTGCTCGACAAGAATCTGCGGCGCGGGCTGACACTCTCAGATGGCGACCTGTCGCCGTTCTTCACCCGCCCGATCAGCTTCGTGATGTTCTGCCTGGTGGCCGGCACCATCCTGATGAACATCCCGACCGTCACCAGATCGGTCGGCCGTTTGTGGGGAGCCCTCACCGCGCCCTTGCGCCGCAAGTCGCGTGACGCGTAAAAGCGCGTATGAAAATTTCCCTGTGCAATGAAGTGCTGGCCGACCACGATTTTGCGCGCCAATGCGATTTGGCGAAGCAGATGGGCTATGACGGGCTGGAGGTCGCGCCGATCACCCTCTCGCCTGAACCGCATCTACTCACGACCCAGCGCCGCAAGGAGCTTCGCACGATTGCGGAGGACCACGGCGTACCGGTGACCGGGCTGCATTATCTCATGCGGGCGCCAGAGGGCATGTCGATCACGGCAATCGACCCCGCCGTCCGCGCCCGCACGGTGGATGTCACGCGCCGGCTCATTGCACTCTGTCACGACCTCGGCGGCAGCATGATCGTCCACGGCTCGCCGGCGCAGCGCCGCCTCGAACCGGGGCACGAGGCGGACAGCTACCGCTTCGGTGTCGAATTCTGGGCCGCGATTGCAAAGGATGCGGAAACCGCGGGCGTCACCTATTGCGTCGAGCCGCTGCATCAACCGGACGCCAATTTCGTCAATACGGTGGAAGAAGCCGCCGGGATCGTAAGGCAGATCGGCAGCCCCGCGGTCCGTACCATGATCGATTGCTCAGCCGCGTCGATCTGGGAAAAGCAATCGGTGCCCGACCTGATCCGGCAATGGATGCCGTCCGGTCTGATCGCGCATATCCATTTCAACGATCCGAACCGGCGCGGTCCCGGCGACGGAGCGCTCACTTTCGGACCCATCATTACGGCATTGCGCGAGACTGGCTATTCCGGGAATGCCAGCATCGAGCCGTTCATCTATATCCCAGATGGCGCCACCTGCGCCGCCCGCAATATCGGCTACATCCGCGGCGTCATGGATGGATTGAGCTAGAGGAAAGATTTTCCGCAACATCGGCGCCCGACGGCAGTCATCTTTTTCGTTGTCGCGCTTTAAAGAAACATTCTACTCCGCATGGGAGCCTTGCAGGGGGCGAGGGCCGCGGCACCTTCCCTTGCGACCGGTCACGCGCCATCTCGTCTCTCCGAAAGCAGCGCGGACGCGCTCACCTGATTCCGATTCGGAGCAGAGATTGCGATGCTGACCGCTTCCCCCGGCCTGTCTGTTCCCCATCCGGTCGCTCCGGCGCGCCCGGCGCCGCAAGGCCGGTATCGCGAGACGATGGCACGGATCGAACTGTTCCGATCGCTCGACGCCGAGGCGATTGCAGATCTGGACCGGCAATCCACGTGGCGGAAGTATTCCCGCAATGACTGGATCATCGAACGTCACGATACCGGCGGCGACGTCTTCTTTGTCATCAGTGGCACGGTTCGGGTCAAGATTCCGGAATCCCAGGGCCGCGAGGTACTGTTTCAGGATCTCGATGCTGGAAGCTATTTCGGCGAGATGGACGCCATCGACGGCAAGCCCCGCGCGATCGGCGTGATGGCTGTGACCGATGCGGTGATCGCGCGGATGCCGCAAGAGGTTTTCCGGCGGACGATCTGCCGTCACTCGGACGCCGCGAATCAGGTTCTGGTGCGGCTGACCGGAATTATCCGCACGCTTACCGACCGCGTCCGCGAATTCACCACACTCGACGTCAAGCACCGCATCTATGCCGAACTGCTTCGGCTGTCGCAGCAGAAGAACGGTGAGAAGGATGTCGCCGTCATCTCGCCGCCGCCGGTTCAGTCCGCCATCGCGGCGCGCATCAGTACACGGCGTGAGACGGTGGCGCGCGAAATGAAAGCGCTGGAGCGTGCGGGCCTGATCGAACGCAAGCGCGGCGCTCTTGTCCTGACCGACACCAAGACATTGCAATGCATGCTCAAGCGCGACGCCGGCTGCGACAATGCCGATCTCAGCGGCGATCTGGTCTGAACGACAAGGCCGGCGCCGCGGCCGGCCTTGTCATCGATTGATGTCGCACGGAATTCTGCGCCACACCTAATTGTGGACGTCGCGGCGCAGCATCAGCCGCACATTGGGGTCGGGATCCTGACCCTGGTACTTGCCCCATTCATAGACCGCCGTCGATTCCGGTGCGACCTGCGTTACCGGCGCGCGCGGTGGCACCTGCGCGCGGGCTGCAGCCGCGGACCTTTTCACCTGGTGACGGCCGGTCTGCGCATCCGCGGATGTGGCCGCAAGCGGGCCGGCAATAAGGGCCAACGCAAGGACCGAAGTGATCAAGCGTTTCATGTTGCTACTCCGAATTTCAATGGCATCTTGCCAAGTGAACCCGGAGATGGTGGCTTCCGTTGCACCTGCATGTGCGAAATCGCACACCTCGCGGCGAAGCGCCACGACCCCGAATGGCGAGCGCTATCGGTTTTCCCGCAGCGCGCTGCGCTGGATCTTGCCGGTGATGGTTTTAGGCAGCGCCGCAACAAACTCGATGGCGCGCGGGTATTTGTACGGCGCGATCTGCGCCTTCACGAGATCCTGCAATTCCCGCTTCATGAGTTCGCCGCTCACGGCGCCGTCGCGCAGGACCACATAAGCGGCGACGATCTGTCCGCGCTCCTCATTCGGCAGTCCCACCACCGCGCATTCCGCGACCGAGGCATGCTGCAACAACACGCCCTCCACCTCGGCGCCGGAAATGTTGTAGCCCGCGCTGACGATCATGTCGTCGGTGCGAGCGTGATACCAGAACACGCCGTCGTCATCGGTCTCGAAGGCATCGCCGGTCAGATTCCAGCCGGCCTGCACATATTTCTGCTGTCGCTCGGGATCGTCGAGATAGCGGCATCCGGTCGGACCGCGCACCGCCAGACGCCCCACCTGCCGTGGCGGCAGCGGATTCATCTCCTCGTCGACCACCATCGCGCGATAGCCAGGCGCCGCTTCGCCGACTGCGCCCGGAATGCGCTGCGTGTCCTGATTGATCATGAAGCCGTGCAGCATCTCGGTCGAACCGATCGAATTCATCAGCCGGATGCCGGTCGCGCGGTACCAGCCCTCGAACACCGCCAGCGGCATATGCTCGCCGGAGGAGATGCAGTTCTTCAGCGATGACACGTCGTAGCCGGCCGCGAGCGGGGTCATGGCGCGATACAAGGTCGGCACTGTAAACAGTTGCGACACGCCTTCGCGCTCGATGGCCGACAACATGGCTTCCGGCGCCGGCTGTTCGAGCATCACTGCCGAGCCGCCGAAGCGGAGCGGAAACACCAGCATCGCACCGAGCCCGAAGGTGAAGGCGAATGGCGCGGAGCCGAGAAACACATCGTCGGGCGTTGGCTTCAGGATATGACGCGGCAGGCAATCGGCGATTGCGAGCACGTCGCGGTGGAAATGCACGGTGGCCTTGGACAGGCCGGTAGTGCCTGAGGTGAAGGCAATCAGCGACACATCGTCATGGGAGGGAATGACATTGTCGAAGTCGCCGCTCTTTCGCGCCATCCGCGCTTCGAGGCCATCGGCGGCATCGGTATGAAACGCGATAGACTTCAGGCCGGGCGCAGAGGCCGCTGCCTTGTCGAGCTCATCGGTCAGCCGCGCGTCGCAGAGCGCGAACTGAACCTTTGCCTTCCCGAGCATGTAGGACAATTCGGCGGCGCGCAGCAGCGGCATGGTGGCGACCGCGATGCCGCCCGCTTTCAGCACCCCAAGCCAGGCCGCGGCCTTCATCGCGTTGTTGGCCGACCGCAGCAGCACGCGATTGCCGGGCACCAGGCCGAGATCGTCGCGCAGCACCGCCGCGATACGGTTCGCCTTGTCGAGCAGCTCCGCGTAGGTCCAGGTCACGGCCGGGGTGCGGATCGCCGGGCGCGGGCCGAACCCCGCCGCCACCTGCCGGTCGATCAGTTCGGCCGCCGCATTGAAGCGCTGCGGATAGCCGAGTTCATCCAGCCCCTCGAATTCGGGCCAAAGATCGAACGGGGGCAAATGGTCGCGCGCGAAGCTGTCGGGGAAGGCGCTGGGATCGAGCATGGAGCGAGGATGGCGGGTGAGAGCTTTTGAAACCTATCCGCGCGGGACAGGCGGTGACAACCGTCGTCGGGGGTCCGATTGACGGCCCTGCCGCAGACGCATACATCCATCTGGATATAATTCAAAATGCGAGCGAACCGATGTGGCGACCCCCGCAGCGCATCCAGTTCGAGCCGACATTCGGCCGGATCCCGACAAGCGCCGAAGCGCAGGCCTCCCGGCTGTTTTCGCCGGTGGCGGTCGGCCCCGTTGCGCTTCAGCAGCGCACCTGGGTGCCGGCCATGGTGCCATGGCGGGCGACCGAGGACGGATTCGTCACCGATGCCGTGGTCGAGTGGTATGCCCGCTTCGCCAAGGGGCGCCCCGGCGCGATCGTGGTCGAGGCCACCGGCATTCGGGACATCCCGAGCGGGCCCTTGATGCGGATCGGCGACGATCGCTTCATCCCCGGCCTGACACGGCTGGTGGAGGCGGTGCGCGAGGCGAGTGAGGGCCAGTCGCGGGTTTTCATCCAGCTGATCGACTTCCTGTCGATCCGGCGCCGGCCCGACGCGAAGAAATATTTCGAACGGTTTCTCGCCATCACAGATGCGCATCGGGCCGCCCTGCCTGGCCTGAGCGATGCCGAACTCCGCGCCGCGATGGCCGGCATGAAGCGGGACGAACTGGCCAGCATCCTTACCGAGCGCGAGCTGGAATCGCTGGAGTTTGGCTATCGCGAGCGGGTCACCGACATGGACCTGCCGCATGTCCGCGAGCTTCCGGACGTGCTGCCGAAACTCTTCGCCGATGCCGCGTTGCGCGCACAGACGGCCGGCTTCGACGGCGTCGAGCTGCATTATGCCCATGCCTATACGATGGCGTCGTTCCTCTCGCGCAAAAACACCCGCGATGACGGCTATGGCGGTTCGCTGGAGAACCGCGCAAAGCTGCCGCTCGCGGTGTTCAGGGAGGTTCGCGCGCGGACGGAGCCGCACTTCGCGGTCGGCTGCCGCTATCTCGCCGACGAATGCATCGACGGCGGCAGCGGCGTCGAGGATGCGGTGTATTTCGGGCTGGAATTCGCCAAAGCCGGGATGGATTTCATCTCGACCTCGCGCGGCGGCAAGTTCGACGACGCCAAGCAGCCCGGCGTCGGCGGCGCGGCCTATCCCTATACCGGGCCGAGCGGCTATGAGTGCATGCCGCAATACATCTCCGACGAACGCGGGCCGTTCGGCCGCAATGTCGACGCCACCACGGCAATCCGCAAGGCCATCCATGGCGCGGGGCTGCAGACACCGGTGGTCTGCACCGGCGGCGTGCATAATTTCGAGTTTGCGGAGAAGATGCTCGAAGACGGCGTCTGCGACATCGTCGGCTCCGCACGCCAGTCGCTCGCCGATCCGGACTGGTTCCTGAAAACGAAACTCGGTCTCGGCGACCGCGTGCGCGTCTGCGAATTCACCAATTACTGCGAAGGCCTCGACCAGAAGCACAAGACCGTCACCTGCCAGCTCTGGGACAAGGAAGGGCTCGACGATCCTAAGGTCAGCAAGACCGCGGACAAGAAGCGCCGCCTGACCGCGCCGGACTGGTCGCCAGCGCAATGACGCAGCGCATCGAGATCAGCGAAGTCGGCATGCGCGACGGGCTGCAGATCGAGCGCAGCTTCGTCCCGACCGACACCAAGATTGCGCTGATCGACGCCTTGTCGAAGACCGGGCTGACGAAGATCGAGATCACCGGCTTTGTTCATCCGAAGGTGATCCCGCAGCTTGCCGATGCCGAGGCTGTCGCCGCCGGCATCAGACGCGAGCCGGGCGTCCGCTACGCAGCGTTCATCCCCAATGCCCGCGGCGCCGAGCGTGCCATAGCGGCCGGCATCGACGACCTGAAAGTCGGCGTCGCCGTGAGCGACAGCTTCAACCGGCTGAACGTGCGCATGACCACCGAACAGGGCATGGCGGCGATCGACGAGATCGCGGCGGCCGCAAAGGGCACGCAAAGCCGCGTGGTCGGCGCCATCGCCACTGCCTTTGGCTGCCCCTATGAGGGTCCGGTATCGCGCGAACGCATGCACCGGATGATGGAGCAACTCCTGGGACACGGGGCGCCGATCATCTATCTCGCCGACACCACCGGGGTCGCCAATCCCGACCGCATCCGGCGAACGGTCGAAGACCTGCAGAAGACCTTTCCGCAGGCCGTGATCGGGCTGCACCTGCACAACACCCGCGGTCTCGGCATCGCCAATGCGCTGGCCGGTCTCGATTGCGGCATCCGCCATTTCGAGGGTTCGATCGGCGGGCTCGGCGGCTGTCCGTTTGCACCGCGCGCGGTCGGCAATATCTGCACCGAGGATTTCGTGCATATGGCGCACGAAATGGGGCTCGAGACCGGGATCGACCTCGACGCTCTGGTCGAGGTTGCACGCATGGCGCAGGAGGCGCTCGGACGCTCCCTTCCCGGCATGGTGATGAAGTCCGGCAAGGCGTCCGAACTGCACGCCATGGACGCGGCGCGGGTGAAGGTGGACTGAAAAAGCCCGCCGCCGTTATCCGGCCAGCGGCGCCTGCAATATCCGCCGCCGCTGCTTGATCAGATATTCGAGACGACTGAGCGCGATCTGCAGACCGCCCGCATCGGTGTCGCCACCGGTCTCACGCGACAATTCGGTGCGCAGGATCTCGTCGATCTCGTCCTCGATCCGGTCGAGGTCTTCGGCCGTGGCCGCATCGCGGATGCGCCCTGTGATGTTATAGAGCCGCTCCGGCGGGCGCCCGCCTTCGGGCACCGGCATCATGAATTTCCAGAAGGCGGCGGCCAGCGAACTCAGCATGCCGAGCAGCATCGACGCATAGAAGAACTGGTCGCCGTATTTGTCGAAGATCGTCTTCACGTCGCCGCTGAAATAGGCCTCGGCACCGGGATGGATCGGGATCGGCGCGTCCTTCTCGGTCGACGGCGCAGTGATCTGGGCGAGGATCGGATGTTCGCCGATCATGCTGCCGCGGGTCTCCATAATCGCCTGGGTGAGTTGCGTCGCGACATCAGTGCTCAGCTTCTCTTTCGCGATCAGATAGATCGGTACACGTAATGTGGTCAGATCATCATCCGGGATCGCCGGCGACCCACGGATCGTTCCCTTCGGAATATCGAAGCTCTCGTAGGCCCCGACCGCAGCCGCGATGGCGCCCGCGGAATCGATCGCGATCAGCGTCGGACTCTTCTTGGAGTCGCGCGGGAAGAGATTGCGCAGCATGGTCAGGTAGCGGCCGGAGATCGGAGTGACAAGCAGGAGAGCCTGGATTTTCTTGTTGTGGATGGCAGCAGCAACTTCCGGAAGCGTGATGTCCTGAAACTTCACTTTCGATCGCGAGAGATCGTATTCGCTGTCCAGCACCGACGCGATCCGTTGATTGACCGGACCTCCAACGACACCGATGGTCTTGCCCTTCAGATGATCGATATCGGTGATCGATGTCCCAGGCAGACCGAGCAGCATCAGCACGCCGTGTGTGATCACCACCACGGTCCGCGCACCTTTCAGATCGGTGGCATCGCCGCGGACGATGGCGAGGTCGACGTCGCCTTTGGCAAACGCTTCGGCGGCGCCGAGCGGTGTTCCGGTATCGATGACTTTCAACCGGATGCTGGAATTGGCTGTCGAGGCAAGCCTGGAGGCCAGCGAGTTCATCAGCCTCGCACCCTCGCCGTCGAGCGAGCCGGCCGCAACAGTGAGCGTGACCGGGCGCGTCGAATAGCGATAGGCGTATAAGCCCAGGCCCGTGGTCAGAGCCACGAGACCGATAACGAGCGCAACCCTCATCCAGCGAGAAAGATGCATCGAAAGCTACCCGGCCGGGGGCCCCGGCTCCTGTCGCCCGCGCTCTTCCATCGGGTAAAGGCCGATGAGCCGCGAGATTAATACAGCGATATAAAACACACCCGTCAACTGTTCCAACTGGCTGAGCGAGCGCGCAAAAGGCGCGACCGGGGTAATGTCGCCAAACCCGGTCGAGGTCAGTGCGGCGATGCTGAGATGCATCATGTCGGCGAGCAGAGGGCCGCCCTGATCCTTGGCGCCGACACCGGCCGGGAAAGAGAAGGACCCAGGCGACAATATCTCGATCATGGCATAGCCCCCCGCCCATGCGAAGGCGAGCAGGATGTAGACGCTCAGCGCCGCATGGACCCGATCCGCATAGAGCGGACCGAATGACAGCACGTGGCTCAGAATGACCGAGGCCGTGAAGAAACAGAAGATGGCGAAGGCCGCCATCATCGCGGCCTCAACCATGCGGTCTTCCGTTACAAACCATGCCACCTGCAAACACAGGGTGGTAATCGCGAGCACGAGTCCGACTGCGCGCAGGGCCCTTGAGCGGCTCGCCGCCATGGTCCCCGATACCAGGATGACGACAACGATCAGTCCACCGGCGACCCGCGCGACCGTTCCGCCGAGCGCCAACGGGTGCAATCCGACATAAAGCAGCAACGCGATCAGCAGCACGGATCCGGCCCCGCCGTAGCGGAAGACCTCGGAGCTGTCATCGCCTGTCGTTTTGGTCATGGGGTGATGGCGAATCGCCGGTTTGATCGACGCATTCTGACACAGCTTGCGCCGCGTTTCTTGCCATTGTCAGCCACGATACCCGATCTTGCGGGAGATCGCGTCCGCCGTCTCATACACCATCGGGCGCAGCGCCCTCTCCCCGCCGATCATGTCCGACAGTTTTTCCGGAACGATGACGGTGACGGCGGCGACCACCCGCGAATCGTGCCCGCGGATCGGATAGGCCAGGCTGACCAGCCCGGGATCGACCGTTGAACGGTGGAAGACGTAGCCACGTTTCCGGTCCACCGCGATCTGGTTGTTGAAGTCCTGAAGCGGCGGAACCGCCTGTGCGCCGCGCAATTCCTTGCGCAGCCGGTCATGGAGTTCGCGGAGACGCGCCTCGTCCTGGTGGGCCAGCATGACGCGGCCGCTGGAGGTGGTGTGCGCGGGCAAACGTGCGCCGAGTTGCAGATTGCTGACCAGTCCGACATTCGGCACCGCGCGGGCGAGATAGACCGCATGCCATCCATCGAGAATGGCGACATGGGCGGCGGAATTGGTGCGATCGCTCAGTGCGCGCAGGAAGGGCTGCGCGATTTCGGTGATCGGCTGGGCGTGCAGATATTCAAATCCGAGGTCCAGGGTTTTCGAGGTCAGGCGGTAGCGCCGCGTCTCGGAATCCCGGGCGATGAAGCCGTCGGCCTCGAGCGTATAGACCAGCCGGTAGGTTGCCGACCGCGTCAGTCCGAGGCCGGCCGCGAGTTCGGCCAGGGTCTTGGCCGGCTTGCTGCGCGGAAACAGCTGCAACAGCGCAAGTCCGCGCGATAGCCCCGGCACGATATAGCGCGGGTCGATGGAGTCATCGTTGTCAGCTTTTGGCACGGCCAGCGGTCCGGTTCCGGGAGACATGTGTTTCCTATATCAAACCTCGCGTTGACATGACAAACCAGCTTTCCTAACCCGGCTCGTCTGTGCAGGAGAAGGAAACCGGGGCATGGGACTGACGACCGATATGGGGCGCTTCGTCGCCGGCCTGCGTTATGACGCGCTGCCTCCGCAGGCGCTGAACACGGTTCGTCTGGGCTTCACCGACTGCATCGCCTGCATGGTCACGGGCTGGAACGAGCCGGTCACACGGACCACCGCGCGCGGCCTCGGGATCGTTCATGACGGCGCCAACACGCCGATCTCGGCGCTGCAGGCACCCGCACCGGAACGTGCCCTGATCTACGGCGTCGCCTCGCACGCCATCGATTACGACGACACCGGCCTCGCCGGACATCCGAGCGCGATCCTGGTCCCGACGATCCTGGCGGAAGCCGCCGAATCCGGCGCCGACGGCCGCGCGATGATGACGGCCTATGTCGCGGGCTATGAACTCTGGGCCGACATGGCGCGGCGCGATCCGGACCAGCATCACCGCAAGGGCTGGCACCCGACCGCAATGCTTGGGACCATCGCCGCTGCCGGCGCGGTGGCATCGCTGCGCGGCCATGATGCCGCGATGGCCACGCGGACCATCGGTGTCGCGGCCTCGCTCGCGGGCGGGATCGTCGGCAATTTCGGCTCCATGACCAAGCCCTATCAGGTCGGCCGCGCCGCCCAGTCGGGTCTGCTCGCAGCACGTCTCGCGGAAGCCGGGCTGACCTCGACCGACACCGCGATCGAGGACGATCTCGGCCTGTTGCGCGCAATTTCGCCGAAAGGCCAGGTCGATACCCAGACCCCGGCCAATTTCGGCAAGGACTGGGGCATCCTGCGCGCCGGCATCAACATCAAGCTCTATCCTGTCTGCTACGCGGTTCATCGCGCGATCGATGCGGTGATCGACATGCGCAAGGTCAATCCGGTCAAGGCCGAAGACGTCGAGGCGATCGATCTCGAAATCGGCGAGACCCAGGCCGAAATCCTGCGCGTGCATCGTCCGACCAACGGGCTCGATGCAAAAATTTCCGGTGAATTCGCCATGGCATCCGCCATCGTCGCCGGCGCATGCGGCAATGCCGAACTCACCGACGCATTCGTGAACCGGCCCGATGTGCAGGACCTGATCCGCAAGGTGCGCGTCGTCACCACCTCCGAGCGCGATGACCACGAACCCGCGCATTCGCCATTCGATCGGGTGACGCTGCATGTCCGCGGCGGCGGCAAGCTGACCACCGAGGCGGTGAAACGTCCGCGCGGGCATTTCCAGCGCGGGGTCGAGACCGAGGCGATGTGGACGAAGTTCGAGGATTGCGTGAAGCCTTCGCTCGGCGAGCGCGGCACCCGCAACCTGTTCGACACGATCCAGGGGCTCGATCGCATGCCCTCGATCGACGGGTTCGGTTTGTTCCCGTCCGGCAAAGCAAAAGCGAGTGCCGCATAACCATGGACGGTCTCAAGCATCTTCTGGTGGAGCGGCCCGAACCGGGTCTGATGGTGGTCCGCTTCAACCGCCCCGAAGTCCATAACGCGCTCAACACCGCGACCTCGGAAGACCTCTACAAGGTCTTCGGCAAGCTCGCCTTCTATCCCGGCGACGTGCGCTGCGTGATCCTCACCGCCACCGGCGAGAAGGCCTTCAGCGCCGGCGGCGACCTGAAGGAACGCCAGGGCATGACCGATGAGCAATGGCGCGCGCAGCACGCCATCATCGAGGAAGCCGCCTATTCGGTGATCAACTGCTCGGTGCCGGTGATCGCCGCGATCAACGGCGTCGCCTTCGGCGGCGGATGCGAACTCGCGCTGTGCTGCGACTTCATCTACGCGGCGCGCCATGCGCGCTTCGCCTTGCCGGAGGTGACCCGGGGCATCATGCCGGGCGCGGGCGCAACGCAGAATTTGCCGCGCGCGGTGGGCGTGCGCCGCGCCAAGGAAATCATCATGAGCGGCCTGCCCTTCTCGGCCGAACAGGCGCACGAATGGGGCATGGTCAACGAGGTCTGCGACGCGGCCGACCTGATGCCGAAGGTGATGAGTCTCGCAAAGACCATTTGCGACAATGCGCCGATCTCGGTGCGGCAGATCAAGAAGGCGGTCAACGCCTCCATCAATATGGACCTGCAATCGGGACTGGCCTTCGAGATTCAATGCTACGAGCGCATGATCTCGACCGAAGACCGCCATGAGGGCGTGCGCGCCTTCAACGAGAAGCGAAAGCCGGATTTCAAGGGGCGCTGATGTTTGGCCCGTCAACACGGGTGTTGGACTGACAGCAACAGCGCATCTACACTGACCGCGACAAAGACGCCGAAGGGCGCATTCAGCGGATTCGTCCGCCGATCCAACTGGGAGGAGTTCTGATGTCATTCTGCAGACGTACCGCCGTCTTGGCGCTGGCCGCGTCCGGTATCGCGATTGCGTCCGGCGCAGCGCTTGCGCAGGACAAATGGCCAAGCCGCCCGATCGCGCTGGTCGTGCCTTATCCGCCCGGCGCCTCCACCGATTTCATCGGCCGCCTGATCCGCGACCCGCTCGAGGAGCAATTGAAGGTTCCGGTGGTGGTCGAGAACAAGCCGGGCGCTGGCGGCACCATCGGCGCGGCGCAGGTCGCGAAGGCCGCACCGGACGGATACACCTTCATGGTCACGGTGAATGCGCCGGTCACCATGAACGCGCACATGCAGAAGAATTTCCCGTTCGACCCGATGAAGTCGTTCACGCCGGTGATCAAGGTCGCCGACGTGGTGATGACGCTTGCGGTCAACGCCAAGCTGCCGGTCACGAACGTGCAGGAGCTGATCGATTACGCGAAGAAAAATCCGGATCAGAAGATGAGCTTCGGCAGCGCAGGCATCGGCTCCGCGCATCACATCGCCGGCGAGCTGATCAAGCAGAAGACCGGCATCAACATGGTGCACGTGCCCTATCGCGGCGGCGGCCCGGCCATTGCCGACCTCGTGGCCGGCCATATCCCGATCAGCTTCGGCACCACGCCCGCGGTCCTGCCGCAGCACCAGGCCGGCACCATCCGCATCATCGGGTTGGTCGAGCAGAAGCGTTCGCCGGATCTGCCCGGTATTGCGACGGTCTCCGAGACCGTGGCTGGCGTCTATACCTTCAACTGGCTGGGCGTGTTCGCCCCGCTCGGCACGCCGAAGCCGATTGTCGACCGCGTCAACGAAATCATTTCGGAGGCGATCAAGAAGCCAGACATCATCGCCAAGATGAAGACTCAAGGCGCGACGCCGGCCGGCGGCACGCCGGAAGACCTGCAGAAGTCGATGCAGGAAGAATTTGACCACTGGACCAAGGTCATTCCATCCATCGGCATCACGCCGCAATAACGGTAAGACCACACATCGCGGCGCCCGCTCGTAACGGGCGCCGCTTTTATTTGAGGCGACATCATGTCTGAGCAGGACTTGCAGGGCCGCGCCGCGGTCGTCACCGGATCGGGCCGCAATATCGGGCGAGCCATCGCGCATGCGCTGGCGAAGAAAGGCGCATCTGTGGTCGTCAACGGCTCCTCAAACAAGGCCGCGGTCGATAATGTCGTCGCCGAGATCAAGGCGGCAGGCGGCAAGGCGATCGGGGTGATGGCCGATGTCGGCAAGGACGCCGAATGCGGCAAGCTCGTTCAGTCTTGCGTCGACGCGTTCGGCTCGATCGACATCATGGTCAACAATGTCGGCATCCGCCGCTATCAGGCATTTCTCGAGATCACGCCGGAAGACTGGAACAATGTGCTCGGCACCAATCTCAGTTCCGCCTTCTATCTGTCGCGTCACGCGATCCCGCATATGCGCAAGAACAAGTGGGGCCGCATCGTTCTCATTTCCGGCTTCGACGGATTCTGGGCGCAGGTGACGCATCGCGCGCACAACATCACCTGCAAGGCCGGCATGCACGGGCTGGCGAAGGCGATGGCCCGCGAATTCGGGCCGGACGGCATCACCGCGAATTGCGTGGTGCCCGGCGCGATCGATACCGAGCGCGACTGGAGCCAGTATCCGCATCAGGCCAAAGAGAAGATCCAGTCGGAGATTCCGCTCGGCCGCTTCGGCGATGTCGCGGAGGTCGCGGCGGCGGTTGCGTTTCTCGCCTCGCCCGGCGGCGGCTTCGTCTCGGGCCAGGCGACCCACGTCAATGGCGGACATTATATGATTTGAGATTTGGTCGCCCCCGCGACTATCTCATCGTCATTGCCCGCGTAGCGAAGCAATCCACGCGCGTCCTTGATCAATGGTGCCGCCGATTTGTCGGCAGCGGATTGCGTCGTCCTGCTTCGGCTATGCCTCGCAGTCCTCGCAATGACGGACCCGCGCACAAAGCATGGCCGCCCCTGATTTCTTGCCTGTTCGGGCGGGCGACCGCTTTTGTCCTCAACTCATCCGACTGAATTCTGAACTGCACCGCGTTTGGGACACAAACCACCGCATTTGACATCGCCGTCTCCCTGCCTAAAATGCCCGCAACACGATACAGATGTACCGCATTGCGGTTCACGCCCAGGGAGGAGACGGTTCGCTGCTGCACGCAGCATCCGCATCGCACATGAAACGCATCGCACTCGAAGAACACTTCATGGCCCCCGGCTTCGAGCCGTACTGGCTGAAGACGGTCGAGGATGTCGAACCCGCGCGCTATGCGCAGGTGCTCGCGCGGCTTAACGATTTCGGCGAGCAGCGGCTGGCCGCGATGGACACCTCCGGCATCGGCATGGCCGTGCTCTCGCTTGCCGGCCCCGGGGTGCAGATCGAGCTCGACAAGGCGAAGGCGACCAAGCTGGCGCGCCAGGGCAACGATTTCCTCGCGACCCAGATGCAGAAGAAGCCGGATCGCTATCTCGGCTTCGCGCACCTGGCGGTCCAGGACGCAAAAGCCGCGGCCGATGAACTGGAGCGCTGCGTGCGCGACCTGAAATTCTCCGGCGCCATGATCAACGGCCACACCAACGGCCAGTATCTCGATCATCCCGATACGTTTCCGCTGTGGGAGCGCGCCGAAGCGCTCGGCGTTCCGATCTACATCCATCCGGCCGATCCGATCACCCCGATGCCGGCGCTCGACGGCTATCGCGGCCTGAAGCGCGCCACTTGGGAATGGACGGTGGAGACCGGCACGCACGCGCTGCGCATCGTGTTCTCCGGCCTGTTCGATCGCTTCCCGAAAGCCAAACTCGCGCTCGGGCATCTCGGCGAGACCCTGCCCTATCAGCTGTGGCGCTTCGACAGCCGCGCCCAGCTCTATGGCGTGAAGCTGAAGAAGCGGCCGTCGGACTACATCCGCGAAAATCTCGTGGTCACCACGTCCGGCATGTTCTCGTTCGAGCCGATCGATTGCGCGCTCAAGGCGCTCGGCCGCGAGAACGTAATGTATTCGGCGGATTATCCGTTCGAGGACCCGGCCGAGGCCGGCGCCTTCATGGACGAATTGCCGCTCGATCGCGGCGTGATCGAAGACATCTCCTACAACAACGCCGCACGCCTGCTTCGCATCGGAGCGTAACCATGACCGCCGCGATGAAGCATCCGGCCGGAGCGCCAGCGGCCGACAAGATCCAGGAGAAAAGCCAGGTTCAGGTGATCGCGCGCGCCGCCGCGATCATGCGCGCGCTGGAAGACACCACCACCGGCCTCAGCCTCGGCGAGATCGCGCTGAAAGTCGGGCTTGCACGCTCCACCGTCCAGCGGATCGTGTCGGCGCTTGAAACCGAGAAGCTGGTGGTCGCCGCCTCCCCCGCCGGCCGGGTGCGGCTTGGCCCGACCATTCTCCGTCTGGCCGGCTCGGTGCGGACCGATTTCGTCGCGCTGGCGCGGCCGTTCCTGATCGAACTGTCGAAGGAACTGCACGAGACCGTCGATCTCGCATCGATCAAGGGCGATCATCTGGTATTCATCGATCAGGTGACCGGATCGCAGCGCCTGCGCACGGTGTCGGCGGTCGGCGACAGCTTTCCACTGACCTGTACCGCGAACGGCAAGGCCTATCTCGCGGAACTTGACGATGCCGCGATCGAGGCGCTGGTCGGCAAGGCCTACAAGGCGCGCACGCCGCATACCATCACGCGGTTACCGCAGCTGCTCGAAGACATTCAGACGGTGCGCCGGAACGGCTACGCACTCGATTGCGAGGAACACACCATCGGCATCTGCGCCGCCGGCGTTTCCATGCGCGACATGCTCGGCAATTTCGTTGCGATTTCGGTTCCGGTGCCGACACAACGCTTCCAGAAGGATCGCGAACTGATTTGCGAGCGCCTGCTCGCGACCAAGAGAACGCTGGCAGGTCACCTGTCCAGCTCAACCAGCTAACAGGGAGGACGGGTGCATGGCGAAAATTCGCGGCATCGATTTCGAAGAAAATCTTCACAACGCGATGGGGCTTGAGTTCTACAACCTCTCGCATCGCTTCGGCTATCAATCCCCGAACTGGCCGTATTTCGAAGACGTGAAGATCGAGCGCATCCATTACATGGCGAAGTCCGGCGTGCTGTCGCAGCGCATCACCACCTCGATGCACAACACCACGCATATCGACGCGCCTGCCCACGTCGTGCAGGGCACGCCGTTCATCGACGAGGTGCCGCTGCCGCACTTCTTCGGCTCCGGCATCGTGGTGTCGATCCCGAAAAAGAAGTGGGAGCCGATCACCTATGACGACATGGAAAAGGCGGCCGGCAAGATCGTGCGGCCCCGCGACGTCGTGATCGTCAATACCGGCTGGCATCATCAATACGAGGATTCGGAAGACTATTTCTGCCGCTCGCCGGGCTTCGTCGGATCGGCCGGCGACTGGTTCGTCGAGAAGAAGGTCAAGGTGGTCGGCCACGACACCCAGGCCAACGACCATCCGCTGGCGACCGCGATCGGCCCGCAGCGCAACGGCCCGCTGCATCCGCATCTCGCCGAGGAATACAAGGAATGGTCGGGCGGGCGCGACTGGAAGGACGATTTCCCGGAATGGGAGCCGGTGCATCGCAAGCTGTTCTCCAACGGCATCCTCGGCATCGAGAATGTCGGCGGCGATCTCGACAAGGTCACCGGACGGCGCTGCACCTTCGCGTTCTTCCCGTGGAACTGGGATCGCGGCGATGGCTGCATCATCCGCCTGGTGGCGATGATCGATCCGAAGGGCAATTACCGCATCGAGAGCGGGGAGAAGTTCTGATGATCGTTCGCAGGTTCAACGAGGCGAAGCCTTACGAGGCGCCGAATCATCGCGGCTACAGCTCTTTGCGCCTGTTCGGCGCGGAGGCCGGCGGCTCGAAGGAAATGATCGTCGGGCTGTCGCATTTTCTGCCTGGCGGTGGCGCAGGTCCGGACGGTTCGCCGCCGGAGAAGGTGTATTTCGTCGTGTCCGGCGAACTCACCGTCATCGTCGACGGCAAGGAGCATGTGCTGAAGGCGAATGACTCCTGCTACATCGGCCCGAACGAAGAGCGCGAGATCATCAATCGCTCGAACGAGGTCTGCACCATCGTGGTGGCGATGCTGCCGCCGCGGAAATAGTTTGACGCTGTCACCGCCCGCGAAGGCGGGCGATCCAGCACTTCGAAATCCTGGTTGGATGGATGCCCCGCCTGCGCGGGGCATGACAAAGGTTGGTGTGCCATGTCCGAAGACTTCCTGAAAAACCCGCTCTCCCTGTTCGACATCAAGGGAAAAACCGCGATCGTCACCGGCGCATCCGGTGCGTTCGGCGCGCTGGCCGCGAAAGTGCTGGCCGGCGCCGGCGCCAATGTCGTGATCGCTGCCGGCAAGGCCGATGAGTTGAAGAAGACCGCGGCCGAATGCGAAGCGCTCGGCGCCAAGGTCGAGAGCGTCGCGGTGCGGCCGAACTCCGAGGCCAATTGCGACAAGATCGTCAAGGCCGCGGTCGACAAGTTCGGCCGGCTCGACATCTTGGTGGTCGGCTCCGGCAAGAACGATGTCGCCAAGATCGTCGACATGGCGCCCGAGCGCTTCCTCGACGTGATGGATGCCAATGTCACGCAGAGCTGGCTGATGGCACGCTCGGCCGGCAAGCAGATGCTGGCGCAGGGCAAGGACGGCAAGACCTCCGGCAAGATCGTGCTGATGTCGTCGGCACGCGGCCTGCTCGGCCATCCGGCCGGCTACACCGCCTATTGCGCATCGAAATCGGCGGTCGACGGCATCACCAAGGCGCTCGGCTGCGAATGGGGTGACACCGGCATCACCGTGAACGCGATTGCGCCGACCGTATTCCGTTCGGCGCTGACCGCCTGGATGTATGAAGACACCGAGAAGGCCAAGGGCGTGCGCGGCGCATTCCTGGCGCGAGTGCCAAAGGGCCGGCTCGGCGAGCCGTCCGATCTTGCGGGACCGCTGTTGTTCCTCGCCTCATCGGCGTCGGATTTCTATACCGGGCATATCCTTTATGCCGACGGCGGCTATACGGCGGGCTGACACATGTCTGGCAAAGCGCGCATCGCCGTCATCGGCGCCGGCCTGATGGGCCACGGCATCGCGCAGGTGTTCGCGCTCGGTGGCCATGAGGTGACGATCACGGATTCGTTCACCACCAATCTCGATACGGTGAAGGCCCGCATCACCGCCAACCTCGCCGATCTCGACGACGATGCGTCCGCGGTGAACCGCGTCACGCCACATGCCGACATGGCGGCGACCGTGCGCGATGCGGATTACGTGGTCGAGGCGGTGCTGGAAGATCTGCCGCTGAAGCAGAAGCTGTTCGCCGAAATCGAGCAGCATGTGCGGCCCGACACGATCCTCGCCAGCAACACCTCGGTGATCCCGATCACGAAGATCATGGAGGGATTGAAGCACCGCGAGCGCGCGCTCGGCACGCATTGGTGGAACCCGCCCTATCTGGTGCCGTTGGTCGAAGTGATCGGCACGCCATGGACCGCGCCGGCGGTGATCGAGACCACGATGGCGCTGCACAAGGCGATCGGCAAGACGCCGGTGCATGTGAAGAAGGACGTGGCTGGCTTCGTCGGCAACCGGCTCCAGCACGCGTTGTGGCGTGAAGCGGTTGCGCTGGTCGAGCACGGCATCTGCGATGCGGAAACCGTCGATACGGTGATCAAGGCGGCGTTCGGGCGCAGGCTCGCGGTGCTGGGTCCGCTGGAGAATGCCGATCTGGTCGGCACCGACCTCACGCTCGCGATCCACAACACCGTGCTGCCGGAAATCGAGAGCCGGCCGGCCGCTTCGCCCTATCTGGAAAAGCTCGTCGCCGAGGGCAAGCTCGGCTTCAAGTCCGGCGAAGGCTTCCGGACCTGGACGCCGGAGCAGCAGAAGGAATTGCGCGCGAAGGTCACGCAGCATCTGAAAGCGGCACGCGCCCAGGATCAGACCCGGGACCGTCGCTGACGCCATGCGTGGTGCGGTCGACTTCCACGCGCATCTGGTCGATCCCGCGATCTATCGGGAGACGCAGGTCTTCAGCATCTTTGCGCAGACGACAGACGCGGCGCGCGCAGCGGCGGTGATCGCGCGCATGGCGGATCTGGACGCGCGTATCGCCGCGATGGATGCGATGGGCGTCGCGGTCCAGGTGCTGTCGTCCAGCCTGGTGCATCAATGCAGCTACGATGCCGAGCCGGACACGGCGCTGCGGCTCGACGCGGCCATGAACGAGCGCATCGCACAGGCCGTCGCAAAACATCCAGCCCGCTTCCGCGGGCTCGGCAGCGTGCCGCTGCAGGCGCCCGAACGCGCCGCGGACGAACTCAGCCGCTGCATCAACAGCCTCGGCCTGAGCGGGGTCACGATCTCGACCCGCGTCCGCGATCGTGAAATCGGCGACGCGGCGCTGCGTCCGTTCTGGGAGCGCGCCGAGGCGCTCGGCGCCGTCGTCTTCATCCATCCGGCCGGCAATCCCGATCCGCGCTTTCGCAAATGGCAGCTCTGGAATTCGATCGGCCAGTCGTTCGAGGAAGCGATGGCGGTTGCCTCGCTGTTCTACGAAGGCGTTCTGGATGCCTATCCGAAGCTGAAGATCGTGGTGTCGCATGGCGGCGGCTATATGCCATTCTATCTCGGCCGCATCGCGCGCAACTACATCGAGAAGCCGGCAACGCGCGTCAACATGACGAAGCCGCCGCTCGATTATGTCGGCATGCTGCATTACGACACCTGCGTCTACGATCCGGACACGCTGAGCCAGCTTGTCGCGGTCGTCGGGCCCGAGCGCATTGTAATGGGATCGGATTATCCGGTCGGCGAGATGAAGCCGGCGGATTTCGTTCGCGATTGCGCAGCGCTCGATGCGGCCGCGCAAGAACTCGTCTTGTCGGGCAACGCAGCGCGGTTGCTCAAACTGTCGTAGCCCGCATAGAGCGCTGGCGAAATGCTGGACAGATCGTCCCGGGTTTCGCCCCGCTCAACCCGGGGCTACGAACGCCCTATTCCTTCTCCAGCCCGATCTCCTTCACCACCTTGCCCCACGCCTCGTACTGCTCCTTCACGTAGGTCGCGGCCTCCGCTGGCGTGCCGGCGCCGTCACTGTAAAAGCCGACCTTGCGCATCCGCTCCGCGACGTCCGGATTCTTGAGCACGTCGTCGAGCGCACGGTTCATCTTCTGCACGATGGCGTCGGGCGTGCCGGCGGGCGCGACCAGCACGAACCAGCCGATGAAATCGAAGCCCGGGAATGTCTGTGCAACCGGCGTCACTTGGTCGAAACCCGGCACCTTCGCGGCCGAACTCGTCGCCACCGCGCGCAGCTGGTTCCGCTCCATCATCGGCGCCGCCGACGGCACCGCCAGCATCACGACCTGGACGCGGCCCGCGATCGTATCCTGGATGCCCTGCGGCATCGCCGTATAGGGCACCTGCGTGAGTGTCACGCTGCCGAGCTTTGAGAGCCATGCGGTGAGCATGCCGGAGAAATTGCGGCTGCCGTCTGTCGCGACCGAGAGGCTGCCCGGCCTGGATTTTTCCAGCGCGATCAATTCCGGCAACGATTTTGCTTCCACGCTTGGATGGACCATGACGAAGAAGGGCACGCGGGCGATGTTGCCGACCGGCACGAAATCCTTCTCGGCATTGTAAGGGAGCGTCTTGAAAGTATGCGGATTGGTGACCAAAGCGGCCGCGGTCGCGAACAGGAACGTATATCCGTCCGGCGCGGCGCGCGCGACGGCCTGCGCGCCGATGACATTGCCGGCGCCGGGGCGGTTCTCGATCACCACCTGCTGCCCCAGCACCTTGCCGACTCGTTCGCCGATCAGCCGGGCGATGATATCGGGCGTCCCGCCGGCGGCCTGCGTGACGACAAAGCGGATGGGGCGGTCGGGCCAGTCCTGTGCGTTCGCGGCCAACGGAGCCACCGCCAGCAACGCGGCAGCCGCGAGAATGCGGATGATCATGCATATCCTCCCGAATGGACAGCCTCTCCGAGGGGGCATCCTTTTTTGTGTACCGCCTCTCAATACGAGTGTATCGGTGGCCGGACAAGGCGGCGTCGGGCCGCGTCCCGCCAGGCGGTACGATTTTCGTCTGACGTGGCATGCGTTATAGCGGGGCGTGCGCGCCGCTCCCCGTTCCTCTCACCCCCGGCGCAGCATTCGGCCATCGCATGTTCGGACTTCAATCTCGCGCCATGTTCTGCGTGTTCCGCAAAACCGGTGCCGGCAAACTCCCCACCCACGGATCTCGTCGATGAGCGAGACCGCAAGCGATATCGTCGCCGCACATCGCTCCGGCGCCACCACGCCTGAAGACACCGTCCGGCGCGCCTATGAACGCATTCGCGCGCATGGCGACCCGGCGATTTTCATCACCTTGCGCGACGAACAAGAGGCGCTGGCGGAAGCCCGCGACCTGATGGCGGCGGGGCCCGAAGGCAAACCGCTCTATGGCGTGCCGGTCGCGGTGAAGGACAATATCGACGTCGCCGGCCTGCCGACCACAGCCGCCTGCCCGGCCTATGCCTACAAGGCCGGCACCGACGCCACGGCGGTGACGCGGCTGCGGCTCGCAGGCGCCATCGTCATCGGCAAGACCAATCTCGATCAGTTCGCGACCGGGCTGGTCGGCGTGCGCTCGCCCTACGGCGTGCCGCGCAATCCGCACCGCGCCGAGCTGGTCCCCGGCGGATCGAGTTCAGGCTCGGCCGTTGCGGTCGCAGCGGGGCTGGTCCCGATCGCACTCGGCACCGACACCGCCGGCTCCGGCAGGGTGCCGGCCGGCCTCAACAATATCGTCGGATTGAAGCCGAGCCTTGGGCTCGTCTCGACCTCAGGCGTCGTACCAGCCTGCCGGTCGCTCGACTGCGTGTCGGTGTTCGCACTGACGGTCGACGATGCGTTCGTCGCCTTGCAGGCGATGGCAATCCCCGACGCGAACGATCCCTATTCGCGGGTGATGCCGGCGGGAGCCCTCGGCGCCGCGCCATCATCGCTGGTCATCGCCGTGCCGGATGCCAATGGCCGGCTGTTCTTCGGAGACAAACAGAGCGAGCAATCCTTCGACACGGCGATCTCGCTTCTGAAAAACATGGGCATGACGATCCGCGAGATCGACATCGCACCGCTGCTCGAAACCGCGCGGCTGCTTTACGAAGGCCCGTGGGTGGCGGAACGCTACGCCGCCGTCGGCGCCTTCATCGAGGCGAATGCGGACAAGGTGCATCCGGTCACGCGCGAGATCATTCTCGGCGGTGCAAAGATTTCCTCGGCCGACACCTTCCGTTCGTTCTACCGGCTGGCCGCGCTCAAGCGCACAGCTCTCGAGATGTTCTCCGGCTTCGACATGCTGATGGTCCCGACCGTTCCGGCGGCCTACACCACAGCGCAGCTCGCGGCCGATCCGATCGCGCTCAACAGCAATCTCGGCACCTACACCAATTTCGTGAACCTGCTCGATCTGTGCGGACTGGCGGTGCCGGTGTCGTTTGCCGCGGACGGCACGCCTTATGGCGTGACCTTCCTGGCGCGCAGCGGGCGCGATGCGGCGCTGGCAAGTCTTGGCCGCGTGATGCATGCGCAGACCGAAATGCCGCTCGGCGCGCTGGGCGTGAAGCAGCCGGCGCTGACAACGCTGGCGCCATCGGCAAAGCCCGGGGAAATCCTGATCGCGGTGGTCGGCGCGCATCTGTCCGGCATGCCGCTGAACGGAGAATTGCGCGCGCTCAATGCGCGTTTCGTCGAGGAGACGCAGACCGCGCCGGACTACAAGCTCTATGCGCTTGCCGGGACCACGCCGCCGAAGCCCGGCATGCTGAGGGTTGCCGAAGGCCAGGGCTCCTCGATCACGCTTGAAACCTGGGCGCTGACTGCGGACGGCTTCGGCCGCTTCGTCGCCGGCGTGCCGGCGCCGCTGTCGATCGGCACGCTTCGTCTTAGCGACGGACGACAGGTGCATGGTTTTCTGGTCGAGCCGCTGGCGACCGACGGCGCGCGGAATATTTCGGAATTCGGCGGCTGGCGGGCGTTCGTTGAAGGCCGGAAGAGCTGACGCTACAACGACTGCACATAGGCCTCGTATTCCTCGCGCACCGTGAGGATGTGCGCGCGCATCGCGTCGGTTGCCGCCGCGCGCTGGCCGCGCAGGATCGCCACCACCACCCTGTCATGCTCGGCATAGGATTTCGGCAGGCGGCCGAGATTGCGGAACTGCGCGCGCCGGAATGGCTGCACGCGTGCCCGTGTCGCAATCGCGACCTCTGCGAGATAGGCGTTATGTGCGCCGGAATAGATCGCGCCATGAAACGCTTCGTTGATCTCGTGATGGCGCTGCGGATCGCCGACCTGGATCAGCAACCGCAACTGCTCGTGCACGGTTTCGAGATGACGCCGCTCCACCGCAGTCATGCGCTCGGCCGCAAGGCCCGCGCAGAGCCCCTCGATCTCACCCATCGCCTCGAACATGCCGACCAGGCGATCCTCGCTCGGCCGTGCGACCACTGCGGCCCGATGCGCGCGCGCATCGACAAGTCCGCTTGCGGCAAGCTGGCGGATCGCCTCGCGCACCGGCGTGCGCGACACGCCAAAGCGCGACGCGAGATCGGTCTCGTCCAATGCGGTGCCGGGCGCGAGCACGCCGCGCACAATCTCGTCTGCGATCTGCAGCCGCAATTCTTCCGCAAGCGTGCGGCGGCCGGTATCGGAGACACGGATTTCGCGGGCGTAGATAGTCATCGCGTCAGGCCTGTTTCGGCTGCTCCATCAGGCTGACATGCGCGGCGACCACGCGCCAGCCTTCCGGAAACCGCACCCAGGTCTGCATTTGCCGGCCGATGCGCCCGGGCGCCGAAGGGCGCTGGTACAGCGTCGAGGCCACCGCAAAGTCACGGCCATAGGTGGTGATCACGGTTCGCGACAGCGTCCGGCCAAGCGCGACCGGCGAGCGCCCGGCACGGAACGCCTGGATCTCTTCGGAGCCGTAAAGATTTTCCGTGGCCCCATAGCGGATGGTTTGCGGCGCATCGCGGAACAGCGCGTCGAGGACCTCTACCTTGTTGTTGACGAGCGCATCCTCGTATTTCTCGAATGCCGCCGTCACCTCGGCTACCACATCCGGCAAATCCACTTCGAGCGTCATTCCAGGTTCCTTCCCGGCGCCTTCTAAGGCGCCAACTCAGTCTCTTCTAATTCAACGGTGGACGCGGTGCCACAACCGCACCCATGTCTTCCAGGTATTGCGCCACGCGCAAGGCGATGTCCTCCTTCCAAGGCGCCGCGATAACCTGAACGCCGATCGGCAGCGGCTTGAGCGGAACCGGCACCGCGACCACCGGCAGCCCGATGAACGAGATTGGCTGAGTGAAGATGCCGATATTCGGACGGACCGGCATCTCGACGCCGTCGAGCACGAACGTCTCTTGCCCGATCGCGGGCGCGCTGCAGGGCGTGGCGGGAGCAAGGATCACGTCGACATCCTCGAACAAGGCCAGCACCTGCTCGCGATACCAGCGCCGGAATTTCTGCGCCTTCATCACCAGCGACGACGGGATCATGGCGCCGGCGATCAGGCGATCGCGGGTCGCCGGATCGAAATCATGCGCGCGCTGCCGCAAACGGTCGAGATGAAGCGTTGCGCCTTCAGTCGTGGTGATGACATAGGCGGCCGCTCGTGCGCGCTGCGCTTCCGGCAATACGATCTCGCGCGAAACGTCGAGTGCTTTCGCGACGCGTTCGATCGCCTGCAACGCTTCGGGGAACGCGCCCTTGTGGAAATATCCGCCCGCGACGGCGATCCGCAGTCCGTCGATGCCGCGCATCAGATGTGGAAGCGAAGGTTCGACTGGCCGGTTCGCACTGCCGGCGTCGGCCCGATCGTAGCCCTGCATCGCATCATAAGAGAGCGCCAGATCGCGCGTGCAGCGCGCGAATGGACCGAGATGATCGAGGCTGACCACGAACGGGAAGCTGCGCGCGCGCGACAGGCGGCCATAGGTCGGCTTCAGGCCGAAGATGCCGCAGAACGAGGACGGCACCCGGATCGAACCGTTGGTATCCGAGCCGAGCGCCAGCGGCACAAGACCGCCGCCGACCGCAGAGCCCGAGCCGCCGGACGAACCGCCTGACATGCGCGTCGTGTCATGCGGATTTCGCGAGGCGCCGTCATGCACATTCTCGCCGGTGAAATCATAGGCGTATTCGCCCATGTTGAGCGCGCCGACGAGAATGGCGCCTGCCGCTTCCATCTTCTCGATCAGCGGCGAGTCATGTTGCGCCGGAGGCAATTCGCGATTGATCTTCGATCCGGCGCGGGTCGGAAGGCCCTGCACGTCGAACAGGTTCTTGACCGCGAATGGTACGCCCGCCAGCGGCCCGACCGGCTTGCCGGCGGCCCGATCGGCATCGATCGCATCGGCGCGTGCGATGGCCCGCAACGCGGTCACATCGGTGAACGCATTGAGCGTCCGGTTGCGGGTTTCGATGACGGACAGCGCGTCGTCAACCACCTCACGCGCCGTCACCTCACCGCGCGCAACTGCGGCGGCAATCTCATGGCCCTTCGCGAAACCCAAATCCGCCATGCTCAAGCCTCGAACACCGGGGCGGGTTCAGCCTCGTCCGGAAGCTGGAAGTCGTCGACCAGCTTCGCGAGCCGGAACGTCACCTCCACATTGGCGCGGATCGACGGCAGCCAGGCGGGATCAAGCGGCAGCTTTAACAAGGCGGCCGACGATGTGATCCAGCTATCCGTCAGATTGTATTCACTCATCGAAAGGCTCACAGCGGCGGGTGCGGAATCGCGGCCAGCAATTCCTTGGTATAATCCGATTTCGGCGAATCCATCACCTGTTCGGCGCTGCCCTCCTCCACGATCTTACCGGTCTGCATCACGATCACGCGGTCACAGAGCAGCCGCACCACATTGAGATCGTGCGACACGAACAGATAGCTCATGCCGAGCTTGTGCTTGAGATCCTCCAGCAGGTTGAGCACCACCGCCTGCACCGACACGTCGAGCGCAGCGGTCGGTTCGTCGAGAATCACCAGTTCGGGATTGAGTGCAATCGCACGTGCGATGCCGACGCGCGCCTTCTGGCCGCCCGACAATTGGTGCGGGAACCGATCGAGCAATTCGACCGGCAGGCCGACATTGCGCGCCAGTTCCTCGCAGCGCGCACGCACCGCATCGGCGCCCTTGATGTCGCTCATGCGCAGGATCGGGTCGGCAATCGCGCGCGCCGCCGTGAACCGCGGATTGAGCGACTCGGTCGGATCCTGGAACACCATCTGGATGCGCCGACGCATCGGCGATTTGGCGAATTCCTTGGCTGGAATCGAGCCGATATCCTCCCCGTCAAACGTGACCATGCCGGATGTCGGATCGAGCAGCCGCATGACCATCATCGAGGTGGTCGACTTGCCGCAACCGGATTCGCCGACCAGACCGACGCTCTCGCCACGCCTGATCGTGAAAGATATGCCGTCGACGGCCTTGAAGGTTTCGGCCTGCGGCAATTGATCCTTCTTGCGAAAGAAGCTCGCCAGCGAGCCGCCCGCACCCTGGACCGGATATTCCTTGACCAGCTTGGAGACGACCAGGAGCGGCGACTTGTCAGCGAGTTCGGCCTCAGCCGCTGGCGTCGGCGCGGGAAACGGCTCGACCGCCAGATCCTCGGGCAACAGGTCGCGCAATGACACACCGAGCCGCGGCGTCGCCCGCATCAGCTTGCGGGTGTAGGGATGCTGGGGATTTTTGAAGATGTTGGCGGACAAGGCGGTCTCTACCACCCTGCCCTTTTCCATCACCACGACCTTGTCGCAATAGGCCGCGGCCAGGCCAAGATCGTGGGTGATCAGGATGGTCGACATGCCGCGCTCGCGGGTCAGTTCGACCACGAGGTCCATCACCGCTTTCTGGGTGGTCACATCGAGGCCGGTGGTCGGCTCGTCGGCGATCAGGAGCTGTGGCTGGCAGGCCAGCGCCAGCGCGATAACCACGCGCTGGCACATGCCGCCGGACAATTCGAACGGATAGGCGTGAAAGCGCTCCTCGGGCCGCGCGATGCGGACCCGCTTCAGCGCCTCGATCGCCTTTTCCTTCACGTCCGAAGGCTGTGCCTGCACATGCTGCAGCAGCACGTCGCCGATCTGGTCGCCGACCTTGCGGATCGGGTTGAGCGCCGTTCGCGGGCTCTGGAAGATCATCGACATTTCGCGGCCACGCAGGTCGCGCATTTCGCTTTCCGGCGCATCGCGTACGTCGATGCCGGAGAAGGTGATCGAACCGTCGGCAATCTTGCCGGCGCGGTCGAGAATGCGCATCACCGCGTACGACGTGACCGACTTGCCGGAGCCGGATTCGCCGACGATGCCGACGGTCTCGCCCTTGGCCACCGACACGTTGACATGCTGGACCGCCTGCACGACTCCGCGGCGGGTGATGAATTCGACGGTGAGATCGCGAACATCGAGGAGCGTTGCTGCGGTCATTGGCGTGCTCCTCAGGTGCGGCGCTGCGGATCGACGATATCGCGCAGACCGTCGCCCAGGAGGTTGAAGCAGAATACCGCCAACATCAACGCCGCGCCCGGGAAGAATGCGATCCACCACTCGCCCGACACGATAAAGGCCGCGCCCTCGGCGACCATGATGCCCCATTCCGGGGTCGGCGGTCGCACACCAAGTCCGATAAACGACAGGCCTGCCGCGTTGAGGATGGCATAACCCATCGTGAGCGACATCTGTACCACCATGATCGGCATGATATTGGGCAGGATCTGGGTGAGCAGGATGCGGAATTCGCCGTTGCCCGAGAGCCGGGCCGCCTGCACGAAGCCGGCCTCGCGCCGCACATTCGCTTCGGCCCGGGCGACGCGGGCATAGAGCGGGAAATTGATGATCGCGGTGGCGATCACGATGTTGGTCACAGTGTTGCCGAGCGCAGCGACGATGCCCATGGCGAGCACGAACAGCGGGAACGCCATGATGGTGTCGGCGATGCGGCCGACGACGCGGTCGGTCCAGCCGCCGAAGAAGCCGGCGGCGGTGCCGGATAATCCGCCGAGCGCGAACACCAGCGCCACCGATGCCACTGCAATGAACATGTCGAGCCGCGCCGCGACGATCACCCGGCTCAGGATATCGCGGCCGAGTTGATCGGTACCGAACCAGTGCTTCGCCGATGGCGCCTGCAAGGCAGACATGGTGTTACTGGCGAGCGGATCGTAAGGCGCGATCCACGGCCCGAAAATCGCGCAGGCCGAAATCAGCACGAACAGGCCGAAGGCCAGCCCGGTGACCGGATTTTCGGAGATCACGTAGCGCGCATGGGCAAACACCGAGGTCTGCTTCGGCGGCAACGGCGCCGCCGCAACCATCGGCGCACTGCCTGCAGCCGCAGCGACGGTGGCCGTTGCGACCAGTTCGTCGGTCGCGGCGATATGGGCGGAGTCGAGATCGGGACGCTGGTTCATCCTTCAAGCCTCACGCGCGGATCGATGACGCCATAGAGCAAGTCGATCATCAGGTTGAGCAGGACATACATGATCGCCATCACCAGCACGAAGCCCTGCACCGGCGCGAAATCCGATGCGATCAGGGCTTCGATGGCGTAGGAGCCGATGCCCGGCCAGGCGAACACCTTCTCCACCAGCACATTGGCGCCGAGCAGGAAGGAGAACACCATGCCCAGCGTGGTGATGACCGGCAGCATGGCATTGCGGAAGGCATAGGTAACGATGACCGTTCGCGGCGTCAGGCCGTTTGCGCGCGCGGTGCGAACAAAATCCGACGACAGCACCGCCAGCATCGAGGCGCGGGTCATGCGCGTGATCGGCGCCAGCGAAAAGATCGCGAGCGTCGCCGCAGGCAGGATCAATTGCGAGAGCGATGCCACGAAGACTTCGAAATCCCGCGCGATCAGGCTGTCGATCGTGTAGAAGCCGGTGATGTGCGGCGGCGCCGAGTAGAATATCCCCAGCCGCCCCAAGGGCGCGGGTGACCAGCCCAGTAGATAATAGAACACGTAGACCAAGATCAGGCCGGTAAAGAAGACCGGAAGCGAAACGCCCGCGGTGGCGACCATTCGGCAGGCATGATCGATCCATGAGCCCTGCTTGACCGCCGCCGCGATGCCGAGCGGCACCGCAATGAGCATCGAAATGATCAGCCCGATCAGCGTCAGTTCCGCCGACGCCGGGAGGCGCGCAGTGATGTCGGCGGCGACCGACTGCCCCGTTGTCAGCGACACGCCGAAATTGCCGGTGGCGAGATCCTGTATGTACCGCAAGAATTGTTCGGGCAACGAACGGTCGAGCCCGAGCGACTTGCGGATGTCCTCGATTGCCTGCGGGGTCGCGGCAGGCCCGGCAAAATAGGCGGCCGGATCGCCCGGCAAAACGCGGGTCAGGAGAAAGGTGACGATGATCACGCCGATCAGGCTCGGGATCGCGATCGATAATCGGCTGCCAATCTGCCGCAGCATCCTGCTCGCCCCTCTGTGACCGCTGCCGGACCTCTTCGCGAGGCCGTAACGCCAAACCGCATTGAAGTTGTAAGAAGCGGGTCCGCTGTCCGGTTGCGGGCCTGCACAGGCAGGCCCGCAGGACAGACGGATTACGCCTTTGCCAGCGTCCGGTAATCGAGCTGGCGGTGGAACCAGTAGCGATAGCCGGTGACGTTCTTCTGCATGGCCACGCTGAGCGAAGGCTGGAACAGCGGGATGCGCGGGATGTCAGTGAAGGACTTTTCGACGAAGCCTTTGACGTTGGTGTCGTATGCCGCCTTGTCGCCCTCGGCCGCCGCCTTCCGCGCAGCATCGATGAAGGCGTCCATTTCCTTGTTCTGATAGCTCATCGTGTTGAACAGCGCGTTCTGACCGTGATAGCACCAGAAGAAGAAATACTCGGGATAATCGAGCCAGCCCGAGAAGAAGTTGATGATCAGCGGCATCTCCTTCTTGGTCATTTCGGAGCGCCAGTTCGCGCCCGGGATCTTGTTGATCGTTGTCTTGATGCCGATCTGGCCGAGGCTTTCCTGGATCAGGATCGCGGCCGGTTCGTTGACCGATCCGAAGCCCAGATCGAAGGACAACGTGGTCTCGAAGCCGTTGGCGTAACCGGCTTCAGCCAGAAGCTGCTTTGCCTTGGCGAGGTCGGTATCGTAGGGAGACGGCTGCGGCCAGGCCACCTGCACCGGCGCATCTGGCTTTGCGCCATACATCGGTGTTGCCAGACCGAACATCACCGCGTCCATGATCTTCTGGTAGGGCACCGCATAAGCCACGGCCTGCCGGACCTTCACATTGTCGAACGGCGCCTTTTTGACGTTCATGCCGAGGTAGCCGATGCCGTTGCCGATCGGATTGGTCACGACATTGATCTTGCCGGCCTGCCGCAACTCGACGAAATCCTTGTTCGGCAGATCGAAGGAGATATCCGCGTCGCCCCGCTCGACCAGAGCGCGGCGGTTGCCGGCCGATGGCACCTGCCGCCATACGATGCGGCGGATCGCGGGGAGCGGGCCGCTTTTCCAGTCGTCGTTGCGCTCGAACACCACTTCGCTGCCGGGCGTCCAGCTCGCGACCTTGTAGGCGCCGCCGCCGGCAATCTTGCCCTTGGTATATTCCATCGCCCATGGGTCTTTTTCGGTGGCGTTCTTCTTCAGCAGCTCGGAGTGATAGACCGCAGGCACCACTACCGCGAGATCGGGCATGGTGAGGTTGTCCTTGCGGATGAAATCGACGCGGAAGGTGTGATCGTCGACAGCGACAAACTGCTCCGGCTTTTCCAGCGAGCCGGCCTTCATCTGGAAGGTCGGGAAGCCGCCGACCGTCACTGCGCGGTCGAACGACCATTTGACATCTTTCGCGGTGATCGGCGTGCCGTCGTGGAATTTGGCGTCCTTGCGCAGCTTGAAGGTGGCCGAGGTGTCGGTGACGTTCCACTCCTCAGCCAGTTCGGGCGTAAACTTGTCGCGGTCGTAGGACGACGAGCCGTCCGGCAAAGTCTTCGCGCCATGCGACATCAGGCGGTCATAGCAATTCCACGACACTTCATAGCCGGGCCGGTTGGTGCCGACACCGTGGATGTCGAAATTGTTCGGTCCATATTCGGTGACGACAAGCGCGGTCTCCTTGCGCGCCTGCGCTTCCGCGGACGTCGAGAAAATCGCAGGCGCGGCGATGGCGGACGTCGCGGCAACAGCGGTGGTGGATTTCAGAAATTCACGGCGATTCATTGGTGCCTCCGGGGTGCCCTTTTGATTTGGCCTCGGAACCACCTCCGCAAAGCTTGTGCCAGCTTCGCACCGGCTCCGCCGAATTCTGACAAGACCCTGATGCCGCAGCGATATTTATGCTTTTGCGGATGCTGGATGCAGATCGGATAGACGACGTTTTGCTACTTCAATTGCATACAATAGAGGTATTTGCGCATAATTTTTATGCATGTATTGGAGCACCACAATCGCAAGGCGCATTTCGTATTAGGAGCAATCGTCTCACGGCTCGCGACCCGGTCGGAAGCTTGCCGGATCAAACCCCGATCGGCGATAAGTCGCGCCCTTCGGTCGATCGCGCGCAGGGTCGCCGAACTCTCCTCCCCGCGCCTGCGCCGAGCATCCCGTGAAGAACATCGGCTTCCTGTCATTCGGGCATTGGACCCCCTCGTCCCAGTCCCAGACCCGTTCCGCCTCCGACGCCTTGCTGCAATCGATAGAGCTTGCCGTCGCCGCCGAGGAACTGGGCGCCGATGGCGCTTATTTCCGCGTGCATCACTTTGCCCGCCAGCTTGCGTCGCCGTTCCCGCTTCTGGCCGCCGTCGGCGCCAGGACCAGCCGCATCGAGATCGGCACCGCCGTCATCGACATGCGCTACGAAAACCCGCTCTACATGGCCGAGGATGCGGGCGCAGCCGATCTCATTGCCGGAGGCCGGCTGCAACTCGGGATCAGCCGCGGATCGCCGGAGCAGGTCATCGATGGCTGGCGCTATTTCGGATATCAGCCACCCGAAGGGCAGACCGATGCCGACATGGGCCGCCGCCACGCCGAGGTGTTCCTCGACGTACTGCGCGGCCAGGGCTTCGCACAGCCCAATCCGCGGCCGATGTTTCCCAATCCGCCCGGCCCATTGCGGCTGGAGCCGCATTCGGAGGGCCTGCGCGAGCGCATCTGGTGGGGTGCGGCGTCCAACACCACGGCAATCTGGGCGGCACAGCTCGGGATGAATCTGCAGAGTTCGACGCTGAAGAATGACGAGACCGGGCAGCCGTTCCATATCCAGCAGGCCGAACAGATCCGCGCGTATCGCGACGCCTGGAAGGAGGCCGGACACGCGCGTGCGCCGCGCGTCTCCGTCAGCCGCAGCATCTTCGCGCTGGTGGACGATCGCGACCGTGCCTATTTCGGCCGCGAAGGCGAAGGCCAGGATCAGATCGGCTTCATCGACGCGAATACGCGCGCCATTTTCGGACGCAGCTATGCGGCGGAGCCCGACCTGCTGGTCAAGCAACTGGCGGAGGATGAGGCCATCGCCGAAGCCGACACGCTGCTGCTCACCGTGCCCAACCAGCTTGGCGTCGATTACAACGCGCATGTGATCGAGGCGATCCTAAAGCACGTGGCGCCGGCGCTCGGCTGGCGCTGACGTCAGCGCATCATACTCGGCAACCACAGGGAGATCGCTGGAAACGCGATCAGGATGCCGAGCCGGATCACGTCGGCGACCACGAATGGCAGCACCCCGCGGAACAAGGTCGAGGTCGGAACCTCCGGCAGCAAAGCCTTCAGGACGAACAGGTTCATGCCGACCGGTGGACTGATCAGGCCGATCTCGACCACCACGATGACGAGAATGCCGAACCAGATCGGGTCGAAGCCGAGATGCACGACCAGCGGGAAGAACACCGGCACCGTCAACAGGATCATCGACAGCTCTTCCATCGCGGTGCCGAGAAGAACGTAGATGACGCAGATCGCAGTGATGACCATGATCGGCGACAGGTTGAGCGTGCTTACGAGCGTCTTCAGATCGTTCGGCATCGTCGTGTAATTGACGAATTCCGCGAACATCAGCGCGCCGGTCAGAATGACGAACAGCATCGCCGTGGTGCGTCCGGATTCGACCAGCGCATCGAGCAGACTGCGCCAGGTTAAAGCGCGCCGGTACAGGGCCAGGCACGAGGCGCCGAATGCGCCGACGCCGGCGCCTTCGGTGGCCGTGAATACGCCGCCATAGATGCCGCCCATGACCAGGACGAAGAGCAGCGCAACCGCCCACACGCCTTCGATGGCATGGAGCCGTTCGCGCCAACTGGATTTTTCGCCCCGCGGACCCGCGGCCGGGTCGCGGAATACGGTCCATTGCACCGCCAGACACAGCAGAATGGTGGCAAGAATTCCGGGCAATATACCCGCGGCAAACATCTTGCCGATATTGGTCTCGGTCATGACGCCGTAGATCACCATCAGCGTCGAAGGCGGAATCAGAATGCCAAGCGTGCCGCCGGCGGCGATGGAGCCGGTCGACAGGCGATCCGAATAACCCAGATTCTTCATCGAGGGATAGGCAACCTTGGCCATGGTCGCCGCCGTTGCAATCGACGAGCCGCAGATCGCGCCGAAGCCGGCGCAGGCCACCACCGTCGCCATGGCAAGTCCGCCGCGAAGATGGCCGACGAAAGCATAGGCCGCGCGAAACAATTCCTGCGACATGCCGGCGCGCGTCACCAGATTGCCCATCAGGATGAAAAGCGGGATCACCGACAGGGTATAATTGCGCCCGGTCTCGTAGACCTTGGTCTCGACCATCGCCATGGCCGGCGCGAAATTCCAGTCGCGCATATAGGCGACGCCAAGGAAGCCGATCAGCCCCATCGCAAGCGCGATTGGAATCCGCAACAGCGCCAGCACCATCATCAGGCCGAGGCCGACCAGGGCTTCGGTCATGTCGTGCTCACCTTGTCAGGGTCGAATGGCTTTCGCTCTTCAACCTCGTGCGGCAAGACCGCCTTGATGAGATGAACAATGCCGGTGACCGCCACCATCAGCGCCATGAAATACACGAAGGGCCCGACCAGGATTCGCAACACGTCGGTCGTGTCGCCGTAGCCGGCAATCTTTCCGGCCTTGATGAAAACGCGCCAGGCCAGCCCCAGAATGAGCAGTCCGCACACGACATCCACGATCCGGCGGAGAAACGAACGTCCGCGCGGCCCGAGCAGGCCGTCGATGAAATCCAGCGTCACATGCTCGTCCGCGCGCGACACCAATGGCAGGCCCGCGAAGATCAGCGTCAGCAACATAAGTTCGGTGAGTTCGAACCCACCGCGCAGCGGCCAGTTGAAGATATAGCGGCCGATCACGTCGACCGTCGTGACGGCCATCAAACCGAACAGCAGCACAGCGGCAGCGGCGCCAAGCGTACGATCGAGCCAGGCGCCGCTATCGGTTTTTTTCGACGTCACAATGGTTGCCGTTATTGTCCGGCGGCGACGCGCTTCAGTTCCTCGTGAAATTCGGCGAAGACCTTGTCGCCGTCGACGCCCTTGGCTTTCGCGTCGGCTTTCCACTTGTCGATGATCGCCTTCGAGCGCTCGTTCACGCCCTTGACCAGTTCCGGCGACGCCTCCTGGATCTGGATATTGGCCTGCTTCATCACCTCAAGCGCGGCGCGATCGGTCGCGTCCCAGGCCTTGCCGGCAAGACGCGCAAGCGCTTCGCCCGACACCGACATGATGGCATCCTGATCGGCTTTGCTCAGCTTGTTCCACTTGTCCTCGTTCATGAAGAAGCCGAAGGCGGAGCCATAGAAGCCGCCGGGGAACAGCGTGGCGTATTTGACCACCGGCCCGAGCTTGAACGAGATGATGGATTCCAGCGGGAAGAACGTGCCGTCGGCGACGCCGGAGCTCAGGAGTTCGTAGGATTCCGGCGCCGGCTTGACGAAGGCCGATGCGCCGAGCGCACGCGCCATCTGTTCGGAGATGCCGCCGCCGGAGCGGATCTTCATGCCGGCAAGATCTTCGACCTTCTCGATCGGACGCTTGGTGTTGAACATCTGGCCCGGTCCGTGGGTGAAGACGCCGAGCAGCTTGACGCCCTTGTACTCGCCCACCGGTTGAAAATATTTCCAATGGATACGCGAGAAGGCGACCGAATTGATCTCCGCGGTCGCACCGCCACCCGGCAATTCCGGCAGCAGCGGCAGGACGTGACGCGCCGGCGTATAGCTCGCGGTCACATAGGAGACGTCAACCAGTCCGTCCCGGACCGCATCGAAGGTCCCGGGAGCCGCCGATGGATGCTTCGGCAGCATCTGGAATTTGACGCGGCCATTGGTGGCCTTCTCGACATTCTGCGCCCAGACGCTCAGCACGTCCTTGGTCAAAAGGTGCGAGGGCGGCACCCAGCTCGACATCGTCAGTGTGGTGGTTTGGGCTTGGGCGGCTGGTGACCAGCCCACCATTGTTGCAAGTGCGAGCGCGGCGCCGCCGCAAACGGCGGCCCTGGCAAAGCGAGACATAACAAATCCTCCCAGATTTCTTTCTTGTGAACCGGATCGGGCCACCAAGCTGGCGGCCCGTCAAGTTCAATTTGTAAGTTCTGAGGGGCGTGGGCAGGATAAAGTGACGCGACCGGAGCACGGCCGCGGCCGATCCGCAAAATTCACCCTACGGCGGCGTTATCGATCAATCCGACCGTCCGCGCCACTCTGCCGATCGCGGCGACGGCCTCGTCGATATCGGCGGCCGAATGCGCCGCAGATGGTTGTGCCCGCAGCCTCGCTTCGCCGCGCGGCACAATCGGAAAACAGATCGCGCCGATATAGACGCCTTCCTGCAGTAACACCCGGCTGAACTCCCGCGCCTTGTCCTCGTCGCCAACGAGAATCGGGGTAATCGGATGATCGTGACCGAGGATCCGCAGGCCCAGCGCCTTCAGCCCGGCGCGAAGCCGCGCCGTGTTTTCCGCCAGGCGTCCGACGAGACCGTTATCGCCCATCACGCGTTCGATGGCAGCAAGCGCGCCCGCCGCCGAGGCAGGCGTGATCGCGGTGGTGAACATGTAGAAGCGTCCGTCGTCATGCAATCTGCGAACGAGATCGGCGCGCCCCGCCACATACCCGCCGGCGAACCCGCCGAACGCCTTGGATAGCGTCCCGGTATAGAGATCGATGTCGCCGACACAGCCCTGCGCCGCCGCGGTGCCGCGCCCGCCCGGACCGGTCACGCCGGCGGCGTGGCTTTCGTCCACCACCAGCGTCGCGCCATGGCGCCGGCAGAGCGCGATCATCGCCGGCAGATCGGCCGCATCGCCCTCCATGCTGAAAATGCCGTCGGTGATCACGAGCCTGGCGCCATCATGCGGTTGCACCAGCAATCGCTCCAGATGATCGAGATCGCGATTGTTGTAGATATGCGTTTCGGCCGCGCTCAACCGGCAGCCGTCGATGATGCTGGCATGGTTCAGCCGGTCGCTGAAAATCCGGTCCCCCTTGCCGACCAGGGTGCAGGCGACAGCCACATTGGCCGAGGTGCAGGAATTAAAGAGAAGGGCCGAGTCGGCGCCATGAAATGCAGCGAGTGTCGCGCATAATTGCTCGTGCAGCGGCGTCGTCGCCAGCGGCGGGTTGAGCGTCGAGCCGCTGCCAAATCGACGTGCCGCCGCGCAGGAGCGTTCGATCACTTCGTCATCGCCGGCAAGGCCAAGATAATTGTTGGCGGTCAGGAGAATGACCGAACGCCCGTCGAGTTCGGTGCGTGCGCCGACGCGTCCACCGATGACCGGCTTTGCCGCCCGCGCATCGGACCTGCTTCCTGAATTCACCAATTCGCCCTTGATCTGCAATGGCCCGCGACGGGCGGGCTTGCGCATACCATACCGTGTTTGCGGCCGGCAAATATCGCGCAGACGAGCGTTGCTCCGCCGTTAGTCGGACCATTGGGCATGCGCGGGTCCGTCCGGTTCGGAGGGGGTTAAGAACCTGCAACGTCCCCAGCCGTTCCCGCGACGTCGCTGCCGTGACCATTTGCCGCCACTGGCGATGACACAAAATGCCGGGTCGTGCGTTTGCGATGGACCGCGTTGCGATGAACTGCGTCGCGATTGACCTGGCCCACCCTTGCCCGCAACCGCACTTTTTCAGAACGGAGCGATTCATGACCGCGGCCTGGCAACCCTATTGCGGCGTTGCACCGCTGCCGTCGGAATGGCTCACCCGCTGGAATTGGGATCCGATACTGCTGTCGGCGATGGCGGCGCTGGCGCTGGGCCATGCGATGGTCCTGTGGAGGTCCGGCGAGTTTCGTAGCAGGCAATGGTGGTATGCGAGCGTCTGGCTGATCGCCTTTACACTCTTCGTGTCACCGCTTTGCGCGCTGTCTTCGGCACTGTTTTCCGTGCGTGTCGTGCATCACGTGCTGCTGATCGCCGTGGCGGCGCCTCTGGCCGTGCTGTCGCTTCCGAGGCGGTGGCGTTCAGCGGCGGCGCAATCCGCCGGCTTGCTCGGCGTGGTGTTCGCGCTGCATGTCGCTATCGTCTGGGTCTGGCATTTGCCGGCGCCCTATGCGTCGGCACTGTCAAGCGATCCGGTGTTCTGGATCATGCAACTCAGCCTGCTGGGCTCCGCGATTGCGCTGTGGCGCTTGATCCTCTCACCGGCCGGACCGGCCGGCGCAGCGCTTTCGCTGACACTCGGGACCGTGATGCAGATGGGTCTGCTCGGCGCCATGATCACCTTCGCGCGCAGCCCGCTCTACGTTCCGCATTTCGCGACCACCGAGCCGTTTGGACTGAGCCCGCTCGCCGACCAGCAACTCGCCGGGTTGATCATGTGGGTGCCGGCGACGCTGCCCTATCTGGCGGTTGCCCTCATCCTGATCGGCCGCAGCCTCGCACGCGCGGCCAACGCCGACACTGTCGCATGATCGCCTGGATCAAGGCCGTCCATATCGCGGCGCTCAGTGTGTGGTGTGCCGGGCTGCTGGTTCTGCCCGCCATCTATTATCGCCGGCGCCATCTACACGGTAACGAACTTCACGACATGCACCGTTTCGCGCGGGTGGTGTTCATCAACATCACGTCGCCTGCGGCCTTCCTCACGGTGATCGCGGGGATCGCGCTCATCTTCCTGCGCGAGGTGTTCACCGTATGGATGGCGTTGAAGCTCGTGGCCGTAGGCGCGCTGGTGATCGTACATCTGCGCATGGGCCATGTGATCCTGTCGCTTTACGATCCAGGCGGCGGCTACGCGCGCTGGCGTCAGGTGATGACGACCATCACTACGCTGGCGGCCATCACCGCGATCCTTTTCCTCGTCCTCGCCAAACCCGTGATCGATCGCGATCTCGCACCGCAATGGACGCGGCAGCCCGGCGGCCTTCAGTCCTTGCTCGAAACCATTATTCCGATCCCATGATCAAACACCAGCTTGCCGCCGTGCCAGCCGGCGAGCGCAACGAACACACTGGCCAGAAACGACAGGCCCAGGCCGACGGGCAGAACCGCGGCCTCGGGATCGCCGATTCGCATGCCCCAGTTCAGCCCGGCAATGGACAGCATGGTCACCGCGATGACGGCGTGGGTCCAGCTTGCGGCGCGCGCCCGAATTCCCGGGACCAGCAGCAATTCTGCGGTGCCGGCAATACTGGCCAGAACGCCGAGCCAGAAGGCGAAGCCGCTGGCCCAGAGAGCGGCCCGCGGCCAGAACGGATCGGCGGTCCACCAGTAGAACACGTCGCAGCCGAGCGTCGAGATCACCAGCGCGATGGGAAATGTCACCAGCATCGCGTGGATCGGATGGCCCGCCACAGCCACAAGCGAACTGGTGCTGTCTTTGGTGACTTCCTCGATGACTGGATTTGCTTCGACGTCTGGATTCGCCATGACCGTGCTCGATTGCTGAAGGTGCCAAGTCCGTCGTCGGCAACGCGCAAGGCCGCATTCCAGTTCGCGCGCGTCAATGTCGCATGCGCTGCGGCTCTCTGCCTGCCGGGCTGTCGCGGCGATCTCTCAACCCTCGATCCGGCCGGTCCGCACGCCGCATCGATCGCCAGTCTCTGGTGGGTGATGCTGTACGGCGCCATCGTTCTGTTCGCGCTGGTCTGTGTGCTGCTCGCGATTGCGTTTCTGCGCCCGGGGATCGGCCATCGCACGCCGCAGGCTGTGTGGCTCGTCGGTGGAGGGCTGGTCCTCCCCGCCGTCGTGCTGACCCCGCTGATGATCTACGCGCTGTGGACCGGCGAACGATTGCTGTTCAGGCCGGCGGATGGCGCCGTGACCGAGGTGAGTGTCGTGGCGCGTCAATGGGAATGGTCATTCTCCTATCGCGATCCCGACGGCGCGACCCGCCGCTCGACCAACGTTCTCCACATTCCGGCCGGGCAACCGGTGCGTCTCACCATTACCAGCGCCGACGTGATCCACAGCTTCTGGGTGCCGCGGCTGGCCGGCAAGATCGACGCCATCCCCGGCCACAATACGGTGCTGCGATTGTCGGCGGACACGCCCGGCATGTATCGCGGACTGTGCGCGGAATTCTGCGGCGTCGCGCATCTCGAGATGCAGATGACGGTGCGGGCGCATGCATCGTTTGAGGAGTACCAGGCCGCGATTGCCGCGCTGCCGCCCGCGCCTGCTCTGACCGAAATGCAGGAGCCCGGCCGTGAGTAAACCCATCGCGCAAGAACCGGCGACCGCGCGAGATCCGATCCGGCTTCACAAGGCGCTCGACGCCGTCTGGAGCACGCCGCCCGGCATCGGGCGGCTGTCCGCGGTCAATCACACGATCATCGGCCGCCGATTCATCATTGCGGCACTGGTCTTCTTCAGCATCGGCGGCGTGCTGGCAATGCTGATCCGGGCTCAGCTAGCAACGCCGCGCAGCGCGTTCCTCGGCTCGGACACCTACAACCAAGTCTTCACCATGCACGGCACGGTGATGATGTTCCTGTTCGCCATTCCGCTGTTCGAGGGACTGGCGATGTATCTGCTGCCGAAGATGCTCGGCGCCCGCGACATGGCGTTTCCGCGGCTCAGCGCCTACGGATTCTGGTGCTACGTATTCGGCGGCTCGATCCTGATCGCGGGGCTGATGCTTGGCCTCGCACCGGACGGTGGCTGGTTCATGTACACGCCGCTGTCGTCGCGCACCTACACGCCGGGGATCAACGCCGACATCTGGCTGATCGGCATCACCTTTGTCGAGATTTCGGCATTGTCCGCCGCGATCGAGATCATCGTCACGATCTTCAAGCTGCGGGCGCCCGGCATGTCGCTCGAGAAGATGCCGCTATTCGCGTGGTACCTGCTGATCACGGCGTTCATGATGCTGCTGGGATTCCCGCCGCTGATCGTGGGCTCGGTGCTGCTCGAACTGGAGCGCGCGTTCGACCTGCCATTCTTCGATCCCAACCGCGGCGGCGATCCGTTGCTATGGCAGCACCTGTTCTGGCTGTTCGGCCATCCCGAAGTCTACATCATCTTCCTGCCGGCGGCGGGCGCGGTCTCGACCATCCTGCCGGTTCTCGCGCGGCGCGAGATCATCGGCTACACGTGGATTGTGGTCAGCATCGTGGCGCTGGCCTTCCTGAGCTTCGGCCTGTGGGTCCACCACATGTTCACGGTGGGCATTCCGCATCTCGCGCTGGCGTTCTTCTCGTCGGCAAGTACCGCCGTAGCAGTTCCGACCGCGGTGCAGATCTTCGCCTGGATCGGAACGCTGCTCGCGGGGCGGCCGCAATTGAAGCTGCCGATGCTGTATCTGCTCGGATTCTTCTCCGTTTTCGTCATGGGCGGACTGACCGGCGTGATGCTCGCGGTCGTGCCGTTCAACTGGCAGGTGCACGACACCCATTTCGTCGTCGCGCATCTGCATTATGTGCTGGTCGGCGGCTTCATCTTCCCGATGCTGGCGGCGGCGCATTACTGGCTGCCGCATTTCACCGGGCGCGCCCCGCGCCTGAGCCTCGGCGTCACCGCCTTCTGGCTGATTTTCGTCGGCTTCAATCTGACATTTCTGGTGATGCACCTGACCGGCCTGATCGGGATGCCGCGGCGCATCTATACCTACGATGCCAATGCCGGGTGGGAATGGCTCAATCTCGTGTCATCGATCGGCTCGTTCCTGATGGCGATCGGCTTCGCGCTGTTTTTTGTCGACGTCGTGCTTCAGTGCCTCTCCGGCAAACGCGCGAAGCGCAACCCGTGGGGCGCCGGCTCACTGGAATGGGCAACCGCGATGCCGCCCCCGAGCTACAATTTCGCATCGCTTCCGGCGGTGACGGACCGCTCGCCATTAAAGACGGAAACCGGTCTCCCCGCGCAACTCGCCCGCGGCGCCGGCTATCTCGGCTTCGTTCGCGACGGACGGCTCGAAACACTCGGCGTCGACCTGATGTCGGGCCGGATCGAGCAAATCGTCCGGCTGCCAGGCTCGACGTTCCTGCCGCTGATCAGCGCGCTCGCGACCGGCGTGTTCTTCGTCTCGGTTCTGCTCAAGTTCTATCTGCTGGCACTTGTCGGGGTCGGCGCCGCGGTAGTCACGTTTCTCCTTTGGACCAGCACGTCAGGCGATATTGCCGACCGCGGACCGGTGCCGGCCGGACGCGGCGAACAGGCAATGTTCTCGACCGAGTCGCGGGATGCGCCATCAGCCTGGGCGATGAGCCTGGCGCTCGCGGCAGACGCCGCGGCCTACGCTTCGCTTGCCTTCGGTCTGGTGTTTCTGTGGGTGGTCGCACCCAACTGGCCGCCGCCGACCATGCCGAAGCTCGGAATGATGACGTCGGCTTGCATTGTGACGGGGCTGATGGTTGCGGCGTTTTCCGGCTGGCGGGCGAGCCAGCCACCGGTTCTCGCCAGCGTCGCGGCACGCGACGTTTATCTTGCGGTGGCTGCCGTCGGGCAAGCGATTGCGTTCGGCGCCTTGCTGGTGGCGATGCTGTCGATACCGAACGTTACGCAGCATGCCTATGCCGCGACGGCGCTGGCACTGCTCGCCTACGTGGCGCTGCATGCCGGGGTCGGGATCGTGTTCGCGCTGTACGGGGTCTGGCGCAGCCGCGCGGGTTATGTCTCCCCTGCCCGCGCGCTCGATGTCAGGATTGGCATGCCGTGGCACGGTTACACGGCGGTGACCGGTATTGCGACCATCGCGTTGCTGCTTGCGCTTCCCTGGGCGATGTCGCCATGACGAGCCGTGTCCCGCCGCTATTCCTGTTGGCCGCAGGCTTCGCAATCTGGGCGTCGGCATTCGTGCTGCTGTATTCCGCCGCATCGCTCGGTTGCGAGCTGGGCTGGAATCAAATTCGCGTCGGACCGATCAGCCTGTTGCGCACGGTCCTGATCGGGCTCTGGCTGATCCACATGGCGGCGCTGGCATGGCTGTTTGTTTATTGCGCGCGCGCATCGCGCAGCGGCGAAACCGACCGCTTCATTCACCGCGCCGCCATGTATCTGACAATGGCCGCCATCGCATCGACGGTCTGGATCGGTCTGGCGCTCGTGGTTCCGTCGGAATGCAGCTAGCGCCGTCGGCGCCGCATCAGCGGTCCGGCTACCGTGCGACCACCCGGCGCGGGCGCTTGGTTTCGACCACGACGACCCGCTGGGCGGTGGCCGGACCGGTGAACACCACCGACTTGCTGTTGTCCTTGCGAGGAGGCGCGAGTTTCAGCAACTCCGCCCGGACCTGATCCGCAGGCAGGCCGATCAGCGAGGCCGCGATCTCGACCTGCTGGTCGATATCGTCGGACAAATCCCGGGCCGCTGCGATTGCTTCCACCAGCGTCGGATCCTCTTGCCGGACGCGACGCGGGCCATACTTGGTTTTCCAAGCTTTAGTGTTGTTTTTGCTCATAAAACAGCCTCAGCGACTCCATGATTCCCCGACAATTCCTAGCGCATATGCTGCGTTGCAGCAAGAATGTGCTGTGTTGCAATAAAGTCATGACTGACCAAGCTTGCAAGCTCCAGCCAGCCGGTTTCCAGCAGCGCTGCCTTGCCAGGTTACAGAGTGCCCTTCCCGGACTATCCGAAGCTAGGGCCGCGCAAGGATCGTCTGCCTGATCGCGATCTTCAGGACCTTGCCGACCGCGCTCTTGGGCATTGTCTCGAACACATGCACCACCTTCGGCGTCTTCACCGAGCCGAGTTCTCCTTTCACGAAGGCGATGACGTCCATCGGGTCGATCTGCATTCCAGGCTTTGCCTCCACCGCGGCATGCACGGCCTCGCCCCAATGGTCGTCCGGAATACCGATGACCGCGCATTCGGCAATCGCGGGATGCTGCGACAACACCGTTTCGACATCGCTCGGATAGACATTGAAGCCGCCGGTGATGATGACCTCGCGCAGGCGATCGCGCAGGAAAAGATGTCCACGGTCGTCGAATACACCGAGATCGCCGGTATGCAGCCAGCCATCCCTGATGGTCTTTGCGGTCTCGTCCGGCATGTTGAAATAGCCGGTCATCACCAGATCGCCGCGCACGACGACTTCGCCCTGCTCGCCCGGCGGCAGCAGAGTGTCCGCGTCGTCCATGACGCCGACATCGGTGAACAAACTTGGCCGCCCGGCTGACGCCAGATTCTCCTCGTACACCAGTTCGGCGGACGAAAGATTTGTGATGATCTGCGGCGCCTCGGTCTGACCGTAGGTTCCCGCCAGTACCGGACCGAACGCCTCCTGCGCCTCCCGAATGCGGGCCGCACGCATCGGTGCGCCGCCGTAAATGACGTTCCGCAGCGACGGGGTGCGGACATTTTCCGAGCGGGCGGCCTCGACCAGCATTGTCACCATGGTCGGCGGCGAAAAGAACGTCGTCACCTGATGCCTGGCAATCGCATGAAGGAGAGCGGCGGGTTTTGTATCGTCAGGAAACACGAACGCTCCGCCCGCACCCAGGATCGGCAGAATGTAGGTCGATGCGCCATGCGTGAGCGGCGCATTGACCAGGTAGCGATCCTTCGGCGTGAATTGATACGCATGGCGCTGCGACACGATGTTGGCGTTCCAGCCGCGATAGGCCTGCATCACGCCCTTGGGAACGCCGGAGGTTCCACCGGTGAACTTGATCGCCGTCGTGGCATCGAGCGGGAGGTAGGTTCGTGCGAACGGCGCTTCACAATCCCGCGCGCGTCGGAACACGGTGTCGTTTGCCGGGCCGTCGAGCATGTAGGTGGTGACGCCGTGACCGTCGATCCGCGCCGCCATCGCTTCATCGAGCAGCATGGCGCTCGGCCGAATGTATTCGACGATGCGCTGCAATTCCGGGTCGCCATTGCGCGGATTGAGCGCCACCCAGGTCTTGCCCGCCGCGATCACCGCCAGGATGGCGATCAGATGCTCGACCGAGTTCTTGCAGCCGACGCAGACGCGGGTCTGCGCACGCGGGTCTTCCGCCTTCAGAAAGGCGGCGACACTCATCACCTGCGTTGCCAGTTCGGAAAACGTGACCTGCCGGTCCGACGCGATAACCGCGACCTCATTCGGGGTGCGCGCAGCGGCGCGAAAGAAGAATTCGATCGGTTGCATCAGGCGCGGCCCAGAATGGTGACGACGGTCGCAGCCTCTTCGACGCCGAAGAAGCCGCCGCCATTTTCCGCCGCGGCGAAGCGCACCCCGGCAACTTGCCGGGCGCCGGCCTCGCCGCGCAACTGCATCACCAGCTCATGAATCTGAATGGCGCCGGTGGCGCCGATGGGATGCCCCTTGGAGAGAAGGCCGCCCGACGTATTGACCGGAATGCGGCCGCCCAAGCGGGTATCGCCACGCTCGGCCATCGGGCCGCCCTCGCCCGGCGCGCACAGGCCGAGATTTTCGGTCTGCAAGATCTCGGCATAGGCGGACGCATCGTGCACTTCGGCGACGCCGATGTCCTGCGGCCCGATGCCGGCCTGCGCATAGGCCTTGTCGGCCGACACCTTGCCGAGATGGCGGCTGAGATCATCATGCGCGCGGTTCGACCCGCTCACCAGCGCCGTTCCCATCACCTCGATCGCGCGGCCGGCGTCGAAACGCGCCAGCGCATCCGCAGAACACACCACAATGGCCGCAGCCCCATCGCTGATCGGCGCGCACATGGCGCGCGTCAGCGGCCAGGCGACAAGCTTGTCATTCAGAATGTCGTCGACAGACATATCGTGCCGGTATTGCGCTAATGGATTCATCGTGGAGTGGAAATGGCTCTTCGATGCCGCGGCAGCGATCTGCCGCGCCGTCGTGCCATGAAGCCGCATATGCTGCCGCGCCAGCGACGCATAGATATCCATGAACACGCTGTGCTGGCCGGTGTCCTTGTGCGCTTCCGGCGGTAGCTCCAGCCCATCGCCAAGGCTGAGCAGCACCGTCTTGCTGCGCTCCATGTCATGGACGTCCCAGCCGCCGAGGAACGCCTTGAACATCAGGTCTTTCTTGTCGGGGTAGAACATCTTTTCCGCGCCCACCACCAGCGCGACCTCGCTCAGCCCGGCCTTGATGTTCGCAAATGCCTGATTGAGTCCAGTCGAGCTTGACGCACAGGCATTCTCGACATTGACGATCGGGATCGTCTCGAAGCCCATCGAACGCAGGGCACACTGGCCGCGGATGGTGTTCTGGTTCTCCATCATGCCCTGACGGGTGTTCGAGAACCATGCGGCCTCGATGTCCGTCATCGTTGCGCCGGCATCGCCGAGCGCGAGGTCGACGGCCTCTCGTGTCAGGTCCTTGACCGATTTGTCGGGGTGGCGGCCGATCGCAGTCGAGCCGATACCGACAATATAGACCTTGCCGCTCATGTTTATTCTCCGACGGCCTAATGCACCACGACCGGTACGCTGACCGGACGACGGCTCGCCGTGCGATCCATGAAGGTGATCCGGTCCGACACGAGGCGATAGTGTGGGAAACGCGCGAGAAAGCTTTTAACGGCGATGCGCAACTCGAGCCGCGCCAGTGCGGCGCCGAGACAATAATGGACGCCGTGCCCGAGCGACACATGGCGGTTTGGCGTGCGCGTGATGTCGATATCGTCGGGCCGCACAAACTGCGCCGGATCGCGATTGGCCGATCCGATCATGATGTGGAGGATCTGACCCCTACGGATCCGGCGGCCGTCGATCTCGAAGTCCTCGCGCGCGGTGCGAATGCCACGCTGCGTCGGCGCCTCGAAGCGGAGGAATTCCTCGGCTGCGAGGTCGATCAGGTCCAGATTAGCGGTCAGGCGCGCCAGTTCGTCTGGAAACTGATGCAGCCGCCACAGCGCCATGGCGATGGCGCTGCGCGAGGTGCCGCCGCCGGCGGTCGCCATCATGTTGCAGGTCGCCAGAATTTCGAGATTGGTCAAGCGGTCGCCCGACGCATCGGCCTGCACCATGGCGCTGATCATGTCGGGACCGGGCTTGGCGCGGCGCGCCTCGATCACCGGCATGAAATAGTCCTGCTGGGCGTTCAGAATATCGCGCTGCTCCTGCGCCATCGCCTCCTTGTCCGGTGCCACCGGCTGGAACAGAAAATTCGAGCATCGGTCGGACCAGTGGCGCATCATCGCTTCGTCGCTGTCCGGCAGGCCCAGGAGATCGAGCATCACCTGGGTCGGAATGCGGGCCGCGAAATCGAGATAGGCATCGAAAGCCGGCCGCTGCGCCAGCGACTCCAACAGGGTATCGACCCGGCGCTGGATCATGGGGCGCAGACGCTCGACAGCCCGTGGCGTCATGGCCCTGATGAAAAGCGCCTTGAGCCGGTCGTGATACGCGTCGTCGCGATAGAGCAGCCAGCGGTTATAATGATCGACAATATCGCCGAACCGCCCGGCATTCACGCTCGGCAGATAGGAATAGATCGTCTCGACACGATCCACGCTCAGATCGGGCCGATCCTGCAAGTCGAACACGTCGCTGTAGCGGGTGAAGTACCAGGCCTGCGCGATCTCGGACCAATGCACCGGATCGCGTTCGCGCAAGGCTCTGTAGTATGGATAGGGATCCTGAACCGCCGCCGCGGAAAAAAGGCCAAAGCTGTTCGCAGCGTCGTCGAGGATCGCGGCCTGGCTCACGCGTGACCCCACGCCTTGATTCCGGCTTCGACCAGGCGGCTGATCTTCAGTGTCTGGATATCGGTCGTGACCTTGCTCGGCAGGATTGCGAATTTCGACATCGCTGCGCTGGAGAACCCGCATTGCGGGCAGATTCCGAGACGATCCATCGGTGCATATTTCTGTGCATCCTCGATCCGGCGCATCAGCGCGTCGATGGACTCGATCTCCGGATTCTTGGTGCTGATGATGCCCAGATAGGCCCGCTTTCCGGCGGGCAGATGTTGCAGCGGCGCGAAATCGCCGGCGCGCGGCGAATCGTATTCCAGCAGGAATGCATCGACGTCGCTTCGGTTGAACAGGGCCTCGGCGATCGGCCCATAGCCACCGTCACCCATCCACAGGCCTTCCATGTTGCCGCGGCACAGATGCATGCCGATGGTCAGGTCCGCCGGCCGTCCGGAAATCGCCCGGTTGAGAACGTCGATGTAGAGATTCACTAGCCTGTCCGGATCGTCGCCCTCGCTGCTTGCAAGGTCGCGGATGGTCTTGTCGCACAGAAGCGCAAGCGGCACCTCGTCGAGCTGAACATAACGGCAGCCGGCGTCGTAGACGTCCCTAATCTCCTGCTGGAAAACCGCAATCATGTCGTCCCAATAGCCATTGTCGGTCGGGTAGACATTCCGATCCACCGCCTGCTTGAACTGGCCGAAATGCATGTGCGACGGCGTCGGCATCGTCACCTTGATGCGGTTATGCGCGACCGATTTCAGGAACTTGAAGTCGCCGGTCACAATCGGCTCCCTGCGTCTGATCTTGCGCGCGGCAACCGGCGCGGGCGCCGCGGTGGCAACGTCCTGGTCGTTGCGGAAGGTCAGCTTCGAAGCACGGAACTCGAACCCGTCGACTGCATTGAGAAAACCGCGCGACCAGCCGCCTCGGCGGAATTCGCCGTCGCTGACGACAGGGAGGCCGAGCCGCTCCTGCATGGCGACCGCTTCCACGATCATTCGGTCCTGAACCTCGTGCAGCGCCTCGAATGGCAGCTTGCCCGCCTCCCAGTCGCGCCATGCCTGCACCAGTTCGGGCGGCCGCCGCAGGCTCCCGACATGATCGACAGAGTTCTGTGGTACGCGAGACGCAGCCATCACGCTTCCTCTTTCCTAGACATTCGCAGCCATGCGGGCGGGCGCGGCCTGCGGACTTTTCAGATATGGAATTCGCGCAAGGACGAGATCGAGTTCGTCGGGCGTTTGCGCAACACCGAGAATATGACGATCCGGACGGATCACGATGGCACGGGCGCGGGTGCGGCTGAGATAGTCGCTCGCCTCGCCATCGGCCGTCACCAATGTCACGCCTGTGTCTTCCAGCGCGCGAAGCGTGCCTTGCGGCAACTCGGTCGCGAGATCCGGCACGATCAGCACCGCGAAGCGGTAGCCCACGCGATCGTCCAGACGCTTGCCATCGCCAAGCCGTGGCTGTTCGGCGCGCGTGCCGGCGGGCGCCGCAGCCGACCCATGCAGCCCCGGACCGAGACGCGGCGTCAGCGGCCTGATCATGGTCGGGTTGGCCAGCAGTTCGGCGTCGCGCTGACGCGCCTTTTCCGGATCGGTCGCCTGGATGACGCCACCAAGCTCGACGGCCACTTCGATATAGGCGCGTACATGCTCCATGCGCTCGGTCTGGTAACTGTCCAGCAGCGAGTCCGGCGCGCGGCCGTCGACGACATCACGCAGCTTCCAGCCAAGGTTGATAACATCACGCAAGCCGGAGCCCATCCCCTGTCCCAGGAAGGGCGGCATCTGATGCGCGGAATCGCCGGCCAGCAACAGGCGGCCTTGCCGCCACTTCGTCGCCAACGAAGAGTGAAACGTATAGACGACCGCACGCTCGATCTGCGATGCCGCCGGATCGATCTTCCACGGCTTCAAAAGATTGTAGATCTGGTCCGCCTGCACGATCCTGACAGGATCGTCGCCGGGCATCAGCATGAACTCCCAGCGGTGGCGTTTGCCCGGCATCGGAATGAACGTCGTCGGACGCGCCGGGTCGCAATACTGGATCGCATCGACGATCCGGCCGGTTTCGTCCGCCGCTTCGGGCACACCGGCGGGTGGTGTGTCGAGGATCATATCCAGCACGATCCAGCGCTCGTGCGATCGCAGATCCTGCAACGCAGCGCCCATGAAACGCCGCACCGTCGAACGCGCGCCATCGCAGCCGACGACATAGCGTGCGCTGAGCGTGGCTAGCTCGCCGTTGCCGAGATTTTCATATCGGACCTCGACATGGTCCCCGGCCTGATCGAGCGCGAATACATCGCAGCGCAGCCGTACGTCGATGTTTCCGTATCGCCGGACGCCGGCGCGCAGCACATCCTCGAGCTCCGGCTGGTAGAAGCGGTAGGCGTGGTTCCAGCCGTCCGGCCCGATGCCGCCGCGCGCGATCAGCACCAGCAACTTGCCTTCCGTATTCACATGGCGAATGTTGCGGCTGAGGCCAAGCTTTGGCAGCAGCGTCTCTGCAAGCCCGATGGTCTGGAACAGCCGCATCCCCTCGCCGTCGAGCGAAATCGCACGCGGCATGTGGTAGATCGACGGCTCGCGCTCCAGCAGTGCGACCTTCAGGCCGCTCATGCCTAGCAGATTTGCCAGCGCGGCACCGGCCGGACCGTAGCCCACGATCGCAACGTCGTAGTCGGGCATGGCCATGGAATGCCCGACCGCCTAACGGCCGCGCGCGATCTTCTTTGCCACCTCAGCCTGGTATTCGGCGATCGGCCGGAAGCCTTTTGCGGTGCGGCAGAATGCATCCGACTTTGCGCGGATCTCGTCCGCCGGAAGCGACAGGTCGAGGTCCTCAAGACACGGCTGCTCGATATACCATTGGGTGTCGCAGAACACTTCGATGCGGTTGCCCTCGGGGTCGCGGAAGTAGAACGACCATGCATTGCCATGGTCCATGCCGCGCATGTCGGTCACGTCCGGCTCGTCCTTCACCTTGCGCCACACCGCTTGCAGATCCTCAACCGAGGCAACCCGGAACGACATCTGGTTGATATGGTTGAAGGCGAGTTCCTTCGGGCGCCCTGCGACCAGGATGACCTGGTGGTGGTCCTTCGCGTCCCAACTCGTGAAAACGATGTCCAGGCCACGCACCTTGCCGCGGTCGGTGACCGTGAAACCGAGCACGCGGGTGTAAAAGTCTTCCATCTTCGGCACATCGTGCACGTAGATTCCGATGTGACTCATGCTCAGCGGCACGCGCCGGTCTTCTGCGGTCGGGGCTGCGGCTGCCTGCGCCATGACGTCTCTCCCTTGTTTGCTTTGGCGCGACGCTAGACCCGGACATTTCAACCGGCCAGCAATCTTGACTCGGTGTCCGCACAGTGGACAATCGCCGGACGGGAGGAAAACAATGGCAAAAAATGCCACGAGAGCCCACGCGAAAGCCCAAGCGCGACCGGCTGCAAATTCCGCAGCACGCGGCGGCAACGTTCGTTCACTGGAACGCGGTCTTGCGCTGCTGGTGGCAATGAACCGGCGCCCTCTCGCCTCCGTCTGCGAACTTGCTGCTGACACCGGCCTGCCGCGGCCGACGGTCTATCGGCTTCTCGATACCTTGGCCAAAGCCGGATTCGTCAGCCTGGACAGCGCCACCGATCGATATCGTCCGACGCACGGCGTCCGCGCGCTGAGCGACGGTTTCGTCGACGACGAATGGGTCACCGAAGTTGCAGCACCGATGATGGCCGAGTTCACGCGCGAGCATGTCTGGCCGGTCAGCCTGTTCACCTTCGAAGCCGGCAAGATGCTGGTGCGGGACACCACGCATCGCCTGAGCGCGCTTTCGATCGATTACGGCATGGTCGGCAAACGCATGAGCATGTTGCGAACGGCGGGCGGCCTCGTCTATCTCGCCTTCTGTCCGGACAACGAGCGTAAGGTGATCCTCGACCTGCTGGCGCAGTCCGATGAACCGGACGACCAACAGGCTCGCGAGGTGCACCTGCTCGAGGGGCTGTTCAAGTCGATCCGCGCCGATGGCTATGCCAAGCAGGACCGCGTCATCAATCCCAAGGCCGCGAGCATTTCGGTACCGATCATCGTCGGCCGCAAGGTGCATGGCAGCATGTCGCTGATCTTCATCGCGTCGGCGATGACCATGAGCGAAGTCGAGAAAAAGCTGCTGCCGCCATTACGGGCGATGACCGCGCGACTTGCCCGCGCGTTGCAGCCCGACGGCGTCAGCCCGGCCAGACTTGTGGCAGCCACAGCGAGATGAGCGGGAACAGCGTCAGCAGCGCGAGCAGGAAGAGATCTGCGACGATGAACGGCGTGACGCCGCGATAGATCGTTTGAAGCGAAATCTGCGGCGCGAGGCCGTGCAGGATGAACACAATGATCCCAATCGGCGGGATGATCATGCCCAGTTCGATGATGACGACATTGATGATGCCCCACCAGACGACGACCATTTCGGGCGACACGCCGGGCATCATGGTCACCGCCAGTTTCTGCACCACCGGCAGAACCAACGGCAGCGTGATGAGCATCGCCGAAATCTCGTCGAACACCGCTCCCAGGATCAGATAGCCGACCAGGAGCGCCGCAACGATCGCCAGCGGCGGCATGTCGAGATGCGCTATCCAGCCGACGAAGGCTTCCGGCACCCGGCCAAGATTGAGAAAATAAGTGAATATCAATGCCCCCATGATCATCACGTAGATCATGCCGGTGGCGGCCGCGGATTCCCGCAACCCCTGAAACAAGGTCGGCCAATTGAGCCGACCCCTCGCCAACGCAAATAGGAGCGATAGTACGGCGGCGACCGAAGCGGCTTCGGTGACCGTAAAGATGCCGCTATAGAGACCGCCGAACACCGCAACCATCAGCAGGATGAATGGGCCGGCAGCCTTGATGGCCACCCAGCGCTCGCTCATCGGCATCCGCTCGCCGACCGGCGCAGACTGTGGATGGAAGCGCACGATGAGCGCGATCGCCAGCAAATTGACGGCGATGGCCACCAAGGCGGGAATGATCGCCGCGCGGAACAGGTCCAGAATGAACGCCTTCGAGACGATACAATAGAGAATCATCACGATCGACGGCGGGATCAGCGATTTGAGTGTGCCACCGGCGGCGATCACTCCGGTCGAGAATGCGGGCGAATATCCGCGCTTGATCATTTCGGGAAGTGCGGCGCGCGCAAACACCGCAGCCGTCGCAGTCGACGAACCGCAAACCACCCCGAACGCAGCGCTGCCGCCGATCGTCGCATAGGCCAGTCCGCCGCGGCGATGTCCGAGACAGGCGGCGGCGGCGTTGTAGATATCGTTCGAGAATCCGGCGACGCTGGCGAATGTCCCCATCAGCAGGAACAGGGGCACCGTGGCGAGATCCGCACTCGACAAGACGCCGGTCGGCTCATTGACCAGCAGCGTCACCGCCGGGCCCCAGCCAGCCTGCAACGCAAAGCCGACGACGCCGACGATAATCATCGCGAACCCGATCGGCACCTGCAGCACCATCAGGACGAACAGCGCGCCAAATCCCAAAGCGCCGATTTCAAGCGGGCCCATGGCGCTAGTGCCCCGTCACATGTCGCGCAGGACCACCGCCAGATAAACGACCGACATCGAGTGCGACCACCACGCACTGCACGGCCGTCGCGATCCAAAGAATCGTGCCGCAGACGTACCAGAACGGCGCGGCCGGAATTTTCAGCACATAGGTGCGCTCGCCGGTCAGCACGAGCTCCGCGGCGTAGATCCAGAACTGCCACGACATAAGCCCGAGCACGACGGCTACGACGACGTCGGCCAGCAGATCGAGATAGCGGCCGAGCGTGGGGCTGAGGGACGAGACCATCCGGAACGTGATGTGGCTGCGCTCCATCATCGAAATCGGGATGCAGCAGCTCACCGCAATTGCAATTGCGAGTCCACCGACGTCGACGACACCAGCGATCGGAGAATTGAACGCCCAGCGCAGCAGGCCATTGGCAAGCGTGATGAACGCCAGCACCATCAGCGCGAACAGCCCCAGCACCGACAGCGCACGCGTACCGATGATCGCGACGCGCTCTAGCCGCGCCAAGGCCCCCGTGGTCTCTCCTTGCGTCATCAGCCTGGCGTCCGTCCCAAACCCGCTCCCAGGCTCACACCTTATCGCGGGCAGGCAACGGCGTCAGCCATCGCCCGCCGCCATTCGCAAATCAGTTTCCGGCACGCGACGCGGCAAGCTCCTTGCGCATCGCCTCAAGCAGCGCCTTGTTGCGCGGGTCCTTGCCTTCCCAGGCGGACACGACCGGCGAAAGCGTCTTGTCCCATTCCGCGGTCTGTTCGGACGTCAGTTCCGTCACGGTGCGCTTGGGGTCCTTCTTCCATTGCGCGATCAGCTCGTTGTTGCGGTCTTCCGACATCTTGCCGAACTGGCGTGACAGAACTTCGCCACTGTTCTTTTCGATCGCTTCCTTCGCCTGCGGCGGGAGACTTTCGAACTTCGCCTTGTTCATGAAAATGCCGAGCGTCACGGTCCCGACCTTGCCGAGGAAGTGACTATTAGCGACACGCGAAATGCCGAAATCGAAGATCGCGATCGGGTGTCCCGTCGTACCGTCGATCACGCCGCGCGACATTGCCTCGACCACCTGTGTGACCGGGAGCCCCTCAGGCACGGCTCCGATGGTCTTGATGGTTTCCGTTGACATGGCACCAACCGCGCGGATTTTTTTGCCCTTCAAGTCGTCCGCCTTCTTGATCGGGACGTTGGTGTGGATCGTATAGGGCGATGTCGTAAAAAGCCCGATCATGTGATACTGATCGTAGCCGCGCAGCATGCCCTTCTTCAAAAGCCGCCACGCCGCCACCGAACCCTCAGTCGAGTTCTGGATGATGTTCGGCAATTCGAACACGTCGTCATCCAGGTAGACACCGGGCGTGTAGGACGGAATCACCCAGACGATGTCGGCGACCCCGTCCTGCAGCATCTTGGTCTGCAGCCCGGGATTGCGGCCAAGCGCCCCGTTCGGAAATGTCTGGATCTCCAGCGTGCCGCCGGACTCCTTGCTCACCTTCTCCGCCCACGGCTTCATGATGACCTGATGCGTCATTTCCGAGTCAGGCGTGAACACCGCGAATTTGAGCTTCACCTGCGCCTCAGCGCCCGAAGACATTCCCACCGCCGCGATCGCGGCCGCCAGCATGATCTTGCGCATCCTGTTTCCCTCCCAGATTGCTTTTTTCAGTCAGGCGTGAGCGCGTTCGCGTTCCCATGTGATCGGGAATACGCCGTCGAGCACCAGTGGATCGCCGGCCTTGAGTTTGGCTTCCGGCTCGCCGTCGCATTTCATAACATTCGCGCGCGGATCCCAGCGCGCATCCTTGCCGGCATAGCGCACCGAAATGGCGGCACGGCGGCTGGTCAGCGGATTGGCGCCGGCGCCATGAACGGTCAGCGGATGATGGCAGATGACATCGCCCGGCTGACAATCCCATGAGATGAAGCGGTATTTCGGATCGCCCTTCAGCTCGGAAAAATTCGGGCACGGTTCAAGCGTTGCGTCGGTGAACTTGTTGTCCTTGTCAGGCGTCTGCGCCTGATAGAACTTGCCCCATTTGTGCGAGCCCGCGACATATTCGACGCCGCTGCCTTCAAGCGTGACCGGCGTCAGCGCAACCCAAAGCGAAATGATGTCATTGCCGAGCGCCGGCCAGAACGGCAGATCCTGATGCCACTGCGTCACCTCACGGGTACCCGGCTCCTTGACGAAGGCCTGATCGTAAAACAGCGAGACCTTGTCGGCTTCCAGCAGGGTCGCAGCCAATTCACTGAGCGGCGAATTCAGCGCGAAGTCGCGGAAATCCGGGTCCCTTCGCCACATGAAAACATTCATGTGGAAGCGGCCCGGATCACCGGGTTTGGTGGCTTCGCGGGCCCGCTTCCCAGGATCCGCCAGCAACCGGTCGACCGCGGCATTCATCCGCGCGACCCATTCCTGATCGAAGACTTCACGGATACAAATCGCGCCATCTTCCTTGAAGCGCGCAACATCATCCTTGCTCACAGGGCGCAACGGTTGCCTGTTCATCGCGTATCCTCCTGACGGACTTTTTCTAGTCCATTGTCAGAAAGCTGCGCGCCAGCCCCCGGTGACGCAATCACTGTTACGAGGATGTCCGTAGTGCGGACATCGCCGAACCGTTCCTATTGCCGTTCGATCTTCTTTTGATCGATTACCCGGTTCCATCGCTCGATTTCGCGCGCGACCTGATTTTTCATCTGCTCCGGCGTGGACCAGTTCGACACACCACCGAGTTGGGAAAGCCGCTCCTTGATCTCCGGCTCTGCAAGGATCTCCTTCAGCTCGGCATTGAGGCGGTTGACGACCGGCTGGGGCGTTCCCGGCGCCATGGCAAGACCGAGCCACGACATTGTCTCCACGCCAGGCAGCGTCTCCGCGACGGTCGGCACGTCGGGCAGCAATGGATAACGCTCCGGCGAAGCGACCGCGAGCGCCCGCGCCTTGCCGCTGCGAACCAGCTCGATGGCCGTCGTAGCCGTATCGATCATCACGTCGACCCGTCCTCCGAGCAAGTCGACGGACGCTTGAGCCGCGCCGCGATACGGAACCGGCACCATCGTGGTGTTGGCCTCGATGTTGATCCACTCGCCGAGCAGATGATGGGCGCTACCCGGCGCGTTGGACGCGTAAGTGATCTTGCCCGGCGCCGCCCTGGCGCTATCGATAAGATCGGACAACGAACGCAACGGCGAATCCGGGCGCGTGATGATCATCATGGGATAGGCTGTGACGGTGGAGACCATCGCGAAGCCGTTGACCGGATCGTAAGGCAGGCTCTTGCGCATGGCGCCGGTGCCGGTATGCGCGCCGGTCAACATGACCATCGCATATCCATCCGGCGCCGACCGGGCAATCGCATCGCTCGCCTGGACACCCGCACCGCCGACTGTATTCTCGACCACGACCGGCTGCCCGATACGCCGCGACAGCTTGTCCGCGATCATGCGTCCGACGAGATCCGGACTTCCGCCGGCAGGAAAACCCACGACCACACGCAGCGGCCTGTCCGGCCAATTCTGCGCCACCGCCTGCGCGCCGAGCGAGACCGTGACGGCCAATGAGGCCAGCGCGGCGACAGCGCAGCCCCGAAGGCCCCGCGCGCTTGATCGGTTCATGTCGTCCTCCCGTTTTTTTTCTCAGCGCATGCTAGTCGTGCCGTTTCGACATTCGCAACCCTGACCGGCAGAGTATTTTTCGAATGTCCGAAAACGGGTATCGCGATCTTGTCGGCGCGTCAGCTCTCGTATCGGGTGTTGCCGCGCCGCGCGGTGTCGAGCGGCAATTCCATGAACACCGGCTGGTGCGCGCGCTGGGAACAGGCCTGCCGCGGACAAAGATGGCAGTTGATGCCGATCTTTCGGAAGATGCGCTGATCGCTGAGGTTGAACGAGGCCGCATAGCGCAGCCGGCTGGCATGCTGCAGTTCGCAGCCCAGTGCCACCGACAGGCGGTGATCCTGGGTCTCGAGGTTCACGGCGGGACGGTCGGCGGTGCGGCTGATGGTGAAGAACCGCTCGCCATCCGGAAGCTCCACGAATTGCGGTAGAATGACCCCCGGCGTGCGAAACGCCATATGGATGTTCCAGACCGGACAGGAGCCGCCATATTCGGCCAGATGAAACGATGTCGAATTGAATCGCTTGGTGACATTCCCGGCCTTGTCGACCCGCAGAAAGAAGAACGGCACGCCCTGCGCGCCAGGCCGCTGCATCGTGGTCAGCCGGTGGCAGGCCTGCTCATACGACACGGCGAACCGCGCCGATATCCGGTCGATGTCATAGGCCGTGCCTTCGGCCGTCTGCAGAAACGTCTCATAGGGCATCAGGAACGCCGCCGCGAAATAATTCGCTAGCTCGACATGGCAGCGCGCGAGGCTTGTCTTGTTGGTGATACCGCTCGAAGCGGTCAGCGCGGTCAGCTGGTCCTCCAGCTCGACAAGGCACAGCACATGCGCGAGCTGGAACACCTGGTTGCAGTGATCGAGCGCCTCCGACAAATGGACCACGCGTTCCTCGCGCTGATAGAGTCGGAGCGCCTGGGTCATCTCTTCTGCTGTCCGCCGACGGACTGCTATGCCATGTGCATTGGAGAGCCGTGCCTTCAGCACCGCATAGATGTCGTCGGTCTCGCAGGCCTCCTCGCGCCGCAACCGCTCGGCCGCAAGTTCAAGCCCGTGGAAATAGTTCGAATTGTCGCGGAAGAAATCGTGGACCACGGCTTCAGCGGATGATGCCAGCAAGCCGTCCGGACCGCTCGCCGTACCCTGCCGCATGATCCGTTCCAGCGTGGTGCGGTGAATGCCGTAAAGCGCGACAAACTGTTCGACCAGTCGCGGTGCATGATCGATGGCGGCACGCAATTCCTGCAGGTCCGGCACGTTGTCCGAGAACATTGGGTCGCGCATGACATTGCGAAGCTCGGAGAGAAGGTTCGGCGCCTCATCGCGGATCAGGTCGCGCCAGTCCACCTGGTAAGTATCGGCGAGCGCCATGAGCAGCCTGACCGACAGGCTGCGCTGGTTGTTCTCAAGCAGGTTGACATAGCCCGCACTGACGCCGAGCGCCTTCGCCATCTCCGCCTGGGTCTGGCGGCGCTCGCGCCGGAGTTGCCGCAATTGAGGGCCGACAAAGGTCTTCGACATGGCCTCAGCCTCATCGGTTCCGGGATCAGGCGATATTACAACATTACAAAATCTATCATTCCGTATGCAAACCAACAACACACAAACCCGGTTTTGAATGCTTTTTCGGGGGAGTCGGAGTTACCTCATGAAAACAACAACTCGACAGGCAGCAACCGACCCGGGAGGTCAGCATGGCTTTCAAAATTCTCGTTTTGGGCGCGTCTTACGGGTCGTTGTTCGGCACCAAATGCGCCATGGCGGGCCATGACGTCACCCTGGTCTGCCGGTCCGAAACCGCGGAACTGATCAACCGCGCTGGCACAGTCGTCCGGATCAAACTGAAGGGCGAGGCAGCCCCCCGCGCCATTCGATCGGCCGACCTGATCGGAACCGTCCGCGCCGCGACACCGGATGCCGTCGACCCCTCAGGCTTCGACCTCGCGGTGCTGGCGATGCAGGAGCCGCAATATGGCCATCACACCATCCGGCCGCTGATGGCGGAGCTCGCCGAGGCGCGTGTCCCCTGCCTGTCACTGATGAACATGCCGCCCGCGCCATATCTGAAGCGGCTCGACGCGATCGATGCGGGCGCGCTCGACGACGCATTTTCGAACATCCGGGTCTGGGACCGGTTCGATCCGCGCGCGGTGACATTATGCTCACCGGATCCGCAGGCTGTCCGTCCGGCAGACGAGCCGGCCAATGTGCTGCAGGTCAATCTCGCGACGAATTTCAAGGCCGCCGAGTTTGGCCTGCCGGAATACAACGCCATCCTGCATGCGCTTGCCGACGACATTGAAAGCGTCCGGCTGGCCGGATTGGATGTGCCGGTGAAATTGCGCGTCTCGCCATCGTTGTTCGTCCCGCTCGCCAAATGGCCGATGCTGATGACGGGCAATTACCGGTGCGTGACGCCGGGTCATCCAATTGCAATTCGCGACGCGGTGTGGGGCGATCCGGCGCTGTCACGCGAAATCTATTCCTGCGCGGAAGCAATCGTGCTGCGCATGGGCGCCGAGCCCGACGATCTGGTCGCATTCGACAAATATGCCGCGGCCGCCGAGCAACTGGTTCGCCCCTCCTCGGTTGCACGTGCGCTGGCTGAAGGCGCTGCAGCGGTCGAGCGTGTCGACCGGCTCATTCAGGCTGTCGGCCGCCAGATTCGAATTTCGCATCCGGCCATCGACCGGATCGTGACCCTGGTCGATGCGAGCCTTGCCGGAAATCGCGCCCGCGCTGCCTGATCGACGTCTCGTCGCCCTCCCGTAGATCCCGACCCCCGGAGCACCCGTAGTGGAGCCGCATCTCAAACTCGTTCCATCTCCAAAGCCGGGGTCGTCCGGCTTCTTCAGCAGTCCGGTGGAGGTCATCGACCCTGCGGTTTCGCGGGCGCTGGCCGCTGAACTCGAACGTCAGAGCGATGAAATCGAGCTGATCGCATCCGAGAATATCGTGAGCCGCGCGGTGCTCGACGCAGCCGGGTCGGTGCTGACCAACAAATATGCGGAGGGCTATCCGGGTCGCCGCTATTACGGCGGCTGCGAGCATGTCGACGTGGTCGAACTGCTCGCGATCGAGCGGGCATGCGAACTGTTTCGCTGCAACTTCGCCAACGTGCAGCCGCATTCCGGCAGCCAGGCCAACCAGGCCGTTTTGCTCGCCGTTGCCAAGCCGGGCGACACCATCCTCGGGATGCGGCTCGATTCCGGCGGCCATCTTACCCACGGCGCCGCACCCAATCTGTCCGGCAAATGGTTCAACGCGGTCGGCTACGGCCTGCGCAAGTCGGACCAGCGCATTGACATCGATCAGGTCGAAGCGCTTGCGCTGGAGCACAAGCCGCGCGTCATCATTGCCGGCGGCTCCGCCTATCCCCGCCAGATCGACTTCGGCGCGTTCCGCCGGATCGCGGACGCTGTCGGCGCGTACCTGATGGTGGACATGGCGCATATCGCCGGCCTGGTCGCGGCCGGCCTGCATCCGTCGCCGTTTCCGCACGCCCATGTCGCCACATCGACAACCCACAAGACGTTGCGCGGTCCGCGCGGCGGGCTCGTCCTCACCAACGACGAGGACCTCGCAAAGAAAATCAACTCGGCGATGTTTCCCGGCCTGCAGGGCGGTCCGCTGATGCATGTGATTGCCGCCAAGGCCGTGGCCTTCGGCGAAGCGCTGACGCCCGCCTTCAATCATTACATCGCGTCGGTTGTGGCCAATGCCAACGCGCTGTCGGCAAGGCTGAAACATCATGGCTTCGATATCGTTTCCGGCGGCACCGATACGCATCTCGCTCTGGTCGATCTGCGTTCCAAGGGCCTGAAAGGCAATCTGTCGGAGCAGGCGCTCGGCCGCGCCAACATCACCTGCAACAAGAACGGCGTGCCGTTCGATACCGAGAAGCCCACGGTTACATCGGGCGTACGCGTCGGCACGCCGGCGGGGACCACGCGCGGGTTCGGGATCGCCGAATTCCAGACCATCGGCGATCTGATTGCCGAAGTGCTGGACGGCCTTGCCAAACACGGACCCGAGGGCAACGGCGTCACCGAGACCGCGGTGAAGGCGCAGGCGAAAGCGCTGTGCCGCGCCTTCCCGATCTACGCAAGCCACTGAAACGAAAACCGAATTCAAGAGGGAGCGACGCAATGCCAGGATTCAAGGGGTTGGCCGTACCGGGACCGACCAACATGCCGTTTCGCGTCCGTCAGGCGATGGACGTCGCGCTGGAGGATCATCGCGCGCCCGATTTTCCGGCCTTCACGCTTCCTCTGTTCGCTGATCTGAAGACGATCTTTCAGACCACCACCGGACAGGTGTTCATTTTCCCGGGCTCCGGCACCGGCGGCTGGGAATCGGCGATCGCCAATACGCTGTCGCCCGGCGACACCGTGCTCGCGTCGATCTTCGGACAATTCTCGCTGCTGTGGGTCGATCTGTGCCAGCGCTTCGGTCTGAAGGTCGATGCGGTCGATGTCGAGTGGGGCAAGGGCGTGCCGCTGGACCTTTACCGGGCGCGTCTCGAAGCCGACAAAACCCATGCGATCAAGGCCGTGCTGGTAACGCAGAACGAGACCGCGACCGGCGTCACCTCGAGCGTCGCCGGCGTGCGCCGCATCCTGGACGACCTCAACCACCCTGCTCTGCTGTTCGTCGACGGCGTCAGCTCCATCGCCTCGATCGACTTCCGGATGGATGAATGGGGCGTCGACGTTGCAGTGGCGGGATCGCAGAAGGGCTTCATGCTTCCGACGGGTCTGGCGATCGTGTGCGTCAGCCAGAAGGCGCTGGCGGCCGGCAAGACCGCGAAACTGCCGCGCTGCTTCTTCGACTATCAGGACATGATCAAGGCCAACGCCCAGGGCTATTTCCCCTATACGCCGGCAGCCACGCTGCTGCGCGGGTTGCGGGCCTCGGTCGACATGCTGACGGAAGAAGGATTGCCGAATGTGTTCGCGCGCCATCACCGGCTCGCCGGTGCGGTCCGCGCCGCCGTCGATGCCTGGGGTTTGCGCATGTGCGCGCAGGGCCCGGAATGGTTCTCCGACACCGTGACCGCGGTGGTGGTGCCGGACGGCTTCGACGCGAACGAGGTGATCAAGACCGCCTATAATCGCTACGACCTGTCGCTCGGCACCGGCCTGAACAAGGTCGCCGGCAAGGTGTTCAGGATCGGCCATCTGGGCTGGCTGAACGAGATCATGGTGCTGCAGGCGCTCGGCGGCGTCGAACTCGCGATGCGCGATGTCGGGATCAAGTTCGAGCCGGGCTCGGGCACCGGCGCCGCGGTCCGCCATTTGTCGCAATCGGGAGAGGCGATGCGGATCGCCGCCGAGTGATCCGTACCGCCTGAGACAACGCGACGATAGCGCCCCGCATGCGGGGCGTTATTGTGTTGTGCAGCCAAAACCGCTCGGGACACATCCAGAATGCGCATCGTTTTTCTCGACCGATCGACCATCGGACCAGCGGTCACGATGTCGAAACCGTCCTTCCCGCACGAATGGATCGAGCATGACCGCACACAACCCGAACAGGTCGTCGAGCGGTTGACGGGCGCCGATATCGCCGTCTGCAACAAGGTGCCGATCCGGCGCGACGCCATCATGCAATTGCCGGATCTGAAGATGATCTGCATCCCGGCCACCGGCTATGACGCCTTCGATATCGATGCCTGCAAGGAGCGCGGCATCGTCGTGTCGAACGTCCGGGGCTATGCCGTCAACACCGTGCCCGAGCACACCTTCGCGCTCATTCTGGCGCTGCGTCGCGGACTGATCGGCTTCCGTCAGGACGTGATCGACGGGCGCTGGCAGGAAGCCCAGCAATTCTGCTTCTTCACCCATCCGATCAACGATCTGGCCGGCGCGACGCTCGGCATCATCGGCGAAGGCGCGCTCGGCCAGGGCGTCGCGCGGCTCGGACAGGCCTTCGGCATGCGGACGCTGTTCGCGGCGCACAAAAATGTCCACGGCCTAGGACCGCTTTATACGCCGTTCGACGAAGTGCTGGAGACGTCGGATGTCATCACGCTGCATTCGCCGCTGATGCCGGCGACCCGCAACATGATCGCCGCACCCGAATTCGCCAAGATGAAGCGCCGCCCGCTGCTGATTAACTGCGCGCGCGGGGGGCTCGTCAACGAAGCCGATCTCGTGGACGCGCTGGACAAGGGACAGATCGCCGGCATCGGGTTCGACTGCCTCACCTCGGAGCCGCCGAAACCGGACAATCCGCTATTGAAAGTCCTCAATCGTCCCAACGTGATCGTGACCCCGCATACCGCATGGGCTAGCGACGAAGCCATGCAGACGTTATGGGATCAGGTTGTCGAGCATATCGACAATTTCCAGGCCGGCCGCCCGAGCAACCGCGTCGCATAGCTTTGCCGTTCAGCCGACCGCCCGGCGGGGCCACCGCCGGTACAGGTCCATCAGATGAGCGATCAGCGCGGCGCCGAGACATAGTGCGACAACCGGCCAGCTCGATCCGGTCAGTACCGCACGCAGCGCCAGCACGAGGCAGGCGCCGGCTAGCAACATCGCGAACAGATCACGCGCCGCCACTCCGCGACCCGTGACCCTCCGGTACAAGAGAAGCAGCAGCGCTTCGGCGATCATCACAACCAGGATGACGTCCGCCACCATTCCGCTGCGGAAAAACTCCTCCATGGTCCCGTCACACCCGGGCGAGCCCGGTCAGATGCGCGATATTCTTGAAGAAGATGCGCACGTGCGCCATCGGCTTCGCCCGCACCAGCTCCTTGTTCATATAGGCGTCCCAGGTGAGCTGCTGCACATCGCGGTCGCGGCAGATGCTGACGAAGCGCTCGCGCCTGTTGTCGCTCGCATACCAGAAGCGCTGCATCATCCCGAGCACACGGAAAACCGAGCCGTGCTGTTTCATGAAGCGCTTGCGCGCCGAGGCGAGTTCGCGCGGATTGCCGGTGTCGAGGAAGCGGCCGGCCGCTTCCGCGCTCATCTGTCCGCCGGCCATTGCGTAGTAAATGCCCTCGCCTGACGCCGGCGCGACAATGCCCGCGGCATCACCGGCCAGCACGATGTCGCGGCCATTGTCCCATCGCGACAACGGGCGCAGCGGGATCGGCGCCCCTTCGCGACGGATGGTTTCCAGCCCATCGAGACCGGCGCATTCGCGCAAGGCGCCGACGGCATTTCGCAGCGAAAACCCCTTATGCGCAGAGCCGGTGCCGATACTGGCGGTATCGCCGTGCGGAAAAATCCAGCTGTAAAAATCGGGCGAGAGTTCGCCGCGGTAATAGACGTCGCATCGCTTGCCGTCGAAGAACCGGCTGTCCTTGCGCGGCGAGCGCACGATCTCATGATAGGCGAAGACATAGGGAACGGTCTCGAGATCGGGCATCGCTTCGCGCGCAACTGCCGACAAGGCGCCATCGGCGCCGATCACCGCGCGTGCGCGCACGGCCCCGTCCTGCCCCTTGCTCCGATAATGCAGGACCGCGGTGCCATCGGCATCGCGCTCGAAGGCCTGGAAGGTTCCGGTTCTGCGGATCGCACCGTCGCGCGCGGCACGTTCGCGCAGCCATTCGTCGAACACGTCGCGATCCACCATCCCGACGAAGCCGCCGTCGATCGGCATATCGACATGCCGGTCCTTCGGCGAGACGATGCGTGCGGAGGTGACGCGCGCCACCAGCAATTCGTCGGGAATCTCGAAATCGCGGATCAGGCGCGGCGGGATTGCACCGCCGCAGGGCTTGATGCGTCCGGCACGGTCGAGCAGCAGCACCGAGCGGCCCTGGCGCGCCAGCACACTGGCCGCAGTCGCCCCACTCGGGCCGCCACCCACGACGACGACATCGAAAGTCTCACGCGGATGCATGGGCATTCCTCCCTGAGATTGTCTTGATCGCAGTTCTGTCGGTTGCCGGGTTGCGGTTCAGCCGCAGCGCCAGCACAGCCGCGAGAAGGAACAGGAGTCCCTCAATCGCAAACACGGTGCCGTAGGCCGCAGCTGGAGAGCCGAGCCAATGGCGCGCGAGGTCGCTGGCGGCTGCGCCGAGAAAACCGCCGAGACCGAACGCGAAGGCCTGGGACGCGCCCCACAATCCCATGCGGACGCCTTCACGTGCCGGCGCACCCTTTGCGACCAGCGCCATCATCGAACCGATTGCCGCCACCGCATAAACGCCGTTGAAAAAGCCGAGAAGAAAGACGGACGCCCGCAGCGGCCAGGACGGACCGATCGCCGCCGCCAGTACGAGGCCGAACAGCGCCAGCGCAGAGCAGACGCAGCCGGTCACCATCCACATCGGCAACGAGCCGAGCCGTTTGCCGCCGATGGCGCTGCCGGCGATTGCAACGAGAACCATGCCTGCCAGCACGCCACTATTCTGCGTGCCGGATAGGCGCGTCGACTCGCCGGGCGTATAGCCGAACACGATGCCTGCGAACGGCTCGAGGATCAGGTCCTGCGCGCTGAAGGCGAGCATGGAAATGAAGACGAAGATTCCGAAGCGCCGCGCTTGCGGCTCCGCCCAGACTTCGGCCAGCGCCTGACGAAACGTCGCCTTTTGCTGCGACGAGACTGCGGTTTGACTGGGGGTGTCGCCCTCGATGCCCCAGACGGCAAACACCGACAGGACGAAGGCTGCAAACGAGACACCGCTTGCGACCGCAACCAGCCGTGCCGGGGAGAATGGATCGAGCAGCGAGCCCGCCGTCGCCGCCGTGACGATGAAGCCCGCGATCATCATCACCCAGACGATGGTGGCTGCGGCCGGACGCCGGTGCTCGTCGGTGCGAGTCGCGAGCAACACCAGGAGCGTCGTCCCGGACGCGCCGACACCGAATCCGATGCAGAGGAATCCCAGCACCGCGAGGCCGATCCCGGCAACAGGATGGGTGGCCATCAGCGCGGTCGCCACTGCCGCTATAGTGCCGCCCGCACAAAGCACCGCCATACCGCCGATAATCCAAGGCGTGCGGCGGCCGCCGGCGTCGGAACCGAACCCGAAGCGAGGACGGAAGATCTGCAAAGCGTAATGCAATGCAACCAGCGCTCCGGGCACCATCGCCGGCAACGCCATCTCGACCACCATGACCCGGTTCAGCGTCGAGGTGGTGAGAACTACAATGGCGCCGAGCGCAGTCTGCACGAGGCCAAGCCGCACGATGCCGAACCAGCCGAGCGGTTTCATCGTGGTCATGCGCCACCTGTGACGAGTGAGCCGACCGCGAATGCGCTGATCAGCATGCCGCTGACGTAAAGCGTAACGCCGGTCGCGTTATACCAGGCTGCCTTGCCGCGCGGATCGCCGAGCAGGCGGGGCATGAGCAGGATTTGCAGGGCGAGAACGGCGGCAATGGCAGCGGCATGCCACGGGCGATCCCAGAATAGGAGGATCGCCACCACCGCCACCTGCGGCAATGCCATGACGATACAGGCCAGCCGCGCCGCCCGATCGGGGCCAAGCTGCACCGGCAACGAGGCAATGCCCATGCGCTTGTCGCCCTCGATCGACTTGAAGTCGTTGAGCGTCATGATGCCGTGCGCACCGACGCTGTAGATCGCCGCGAGCAGCACGATCCGCCAATCGGGAAACGCCGCCGCCATCACCGCCGCACCGGTGAACCACGGCAAGCCTTCGTAGCATCCGGCAACGGCGGAATTGCCCCACCAGCCGTTCTGCTTCAGCCGGAACGGTGGCGCGCTGTAAGCCCAGGCGAGTGCGAGGCCGACCACGGCGGCCGCAAATCCCCATGGCCCCAGCGCGGTCGCGACCAGGAGCGAAAGCAGCGTCCATGCAATCGCAATATAAAGTCCCCAGGCGCCGGGCACGCGGCCGGACGGAATTGGCCGGTCCGGCTCGTTGATCGCATCGACATGCCGGTCGAACCAGTCATTCACCGCCTGCGAGGTGCCGCAGACCATCGGACCGGCCAGCACGATCCCGGCAATGACGTAAGGCCAGCGGTCGCCGACGGACAATCCGGACGAGACCACCCCGCAGCCGTAAGCCCACATCGGCGGAAACCAGGTGATCGGCTTCAGCAGTTCAAGGACCGCTGCCGGATCGGGCCGTGCGTGCGTCGGCAGCGATCTAATGCCCATCGTCGCTCTCGCTGGCGCCATCCGCGAGCCCGAACCGCCGCAGCTTGACGTAAAGACTTTGGCGGCTGAGCCCGAGCATCTCGGCGGCTGCGGCGCGGTTGTCACCGGTCAGTTCGAGCGCAGCTTCGATCGAGAGCCGTTCGATCACATCGGTGGTGTCGCGCACGATGTCTTTGAGCGGCACGCGCCCGATCAGATCCTTCAGCTGCTCGGGGGACCGGGTGAGAACGCGTTGCTCGCCGGTGGTGGAAACCAGTCTGCGGCCGACATTGCGGATCGCGAAGCCGAAGCTCATTTCCTTGTCGTCGAGTTGCGAGATCGCCGACACTTCGACGTCGATCATCGCGCCAAGCTCGCCCCGCAGCACGGTCGAGAACAGATGGACAGAACCGTGCTGGCGCAGATTCGCGATCACGACGCGCATATCCACGTCGGAGCGACCGAGCCACCGGTCAAGCGCCTCCCCGCGCGGCTGATCTTCGGTCAGGAGCTGTGCCATTTGCAGGAAGGCGGTGTTGACCGACTGGACGCGGCCCTCGACATCGGTCAGGACGAATCCGTCCGGCGCGTTGCGCGCAAATTTGGCCAGACGCGCATTCGCGACAGAGGGCTGCGGCAGAGCACCCTGAATATGCGACGGCGTGAAGCGGACAAGATAAAAGGCGGACGCGGCCTGACGGAATAGCGAGGTCGAGACCACGAACTCCAAGTTAGTGTCGCTGAGCCGCAGGCGCAGGTCCTCGACACCATGCCCGGCTCGTACCGAAGTCGATAAGGCGCGCAACGCCTGCAAACCCTCGGCCGTGAGATTGGCGGGGAAACCGTTTCCGATCATGCGGCCGACACTGTCGCCAAACAGACGGGTCGCGGCCGGATTGGCTTCGACGACTTTGTCGGTCGTGGCATCGACCACGAGCACGGGCTCTGCCGAGGTCTGAAACAGAATCCGGTATCGGGTCTCGACGTGCCGCAGGCGCGAATAATCGCGCTCCATCGACATCTGTGCCTCGACCAGCCGCTGTTGCAGCGTCGCCAGCGTACGAAGGTCACGCCCGACCGCAACAAAGCGATCGCTGGCGCCGATCTTGACGACCGAATAGAGGATTGGGAATTCGGAACCGCTGGTCGATCGGTGATTGAGCTGCCGCCAGCGCGATGTGGTGGTCCCGGTCGCCTCGTCGAGCAGCGCCCTCACTTTGGGGCGGCTGTCCTCGATCAGCATGTCGGCCCATGAACGGCCGATCCACTCAGCCGCGTCAGTGAATTCGGAGGCAAGCTCCGCGCGCGGAAAGGCCAGATCCTGGATAATGCCCTGGGCGTTCAAGACGAGCGCAACGTCCGCCGCCGTTGCAATAACGGTCGCGGCCGCTTCCGCATCGAGATCGCCCAACGTCTCTTTTGGGGCCTGAAACAGCTTCACGGACGCCTCGGTTCTCTGCGACGCGAAAGCCCTCCACTCCGTTTCCTCCCTGGTTCTGAGTTCTTGAAGCAATGACTTCAGCCACGTGTCGTTGTGGGAAGTCCGACCAGGTTACGGGCCTGCGCAACTCCAAGTTTGGGATCGGCCGCCGGCAGATCACCGCCGACGACCAGAATGAGTTCGGGATGACGCACGAAAGCGGGACCGCAAACCAGAACCCTGAGCCCCTGGTTCGGAGAATCGCGCCGCACGGCGCTGATGCTGGCGGCGAGCGCATCGAGCCGCTTGTCGCCACTCACCTGGAATTCCACAACGTCGAACCAGTGGGTCCGCACCAGCGTGGAAAACTCAGCGCTCGACGAATCCGGCTCGATCCAGGCGTCCCAGCCGTCGCGGCGGAAAAACTCGCCAATCAGAGCGAGGTCGAACATGATGAAGCTCAGCTCCTGCTTCTCGCCGGGCGCGGGCGCCAGCAGGGCGCGTAATCCACAGGAATGTTCGGCGCCGAGGCTGCGAAATGCGGTGCTGAAATCGCGCAGGAGCTGCTGAAGGCGCCAGAGCGCGAGCGTGGCTGCGGCGAAATCGCACACATCCTCATCCCAGAGGCGGCGCAGATAGCGCGCGCAGGGGACCATCAGGTCGAGATAGATGGTCTCCAATGATCGTCCGCTCGCAACCAGCGCCTCGATGTGTCGCAATGCGGCATCGGGATTCTGCGACAGCACGATGTTGCAGAAAGCTTTCACCTCGTCGGTGACCCGCTCCTCCGCGGGCAGGCGCGGCATGGCCTGAGCCGGATCGGCGCCGTGCGCGCGGATCACCCGCGGCAGGATTTCGAATGCAACGACCCGCTGGAGAACGACCAGATCTTCCGCACTGGCACGCGCCGGCTGCGGAAAGTCGAGGAGATTATCGCCGGAACGAATCCCACCAAACTCCGCGCTGTCCCGGTCAAACGTGTGACCGGCGGCTCCTGGGGAAGTGGCTTGTCTCATGTCGACCATGGTTCAATCCCTCCTCGAATTGAAACCGGCCGGAAACGAAACGTCAAGTTTTCTTTACGTCTAACTTTGTTGACACTTCCGAGTCGGCCGGATAACGTTTCCTCTCAATTGGCTGGCCTGTCGGCCAGTCCGCGCAGGGGAAGCGCGATGCCCTCGGATCAAGCAATTGACCGTGATTTAGTGAAGAAAGCGGCAGAAAGCCGCGCCGTCTCGTTTCGCGATCCCCGGGACCAATCGAATTCCTCGCCCGAGCGATTGTCAAGACAGCTTTACAAATCGTCGGGCGTTACGGCCGGTTCTCTTTACACACCTGAACAGCGCCGCCGCCGCGATGACTCACCCTGGACCATCGTCCAGGGCGTGCTGGCTCCGGTCCAGTTCGTCGTGTTCCTGATCAGCCTCGCGCTGGTGCTGCGGTATCTCGCCACCGGCGACGGCTTCGGCGCCGCGACCATCTCGGTCGTGGTCAAGACGCTGTGCCTCTACGCCATCATGATCACCGGCAGCATCTGGGAGAAGCGCGTCTTTGGGCATTACCTGTTTGTGCCCGCGTTCTTCTGGGAAGACGTGTTCAGCATGCTGGTGCTGGCGCTGCACACGGCTTATCTCGCCGTCCTCGCCTTCGGCTGGCTCACACCGCAGCAGCAGCTCTATCTCGCGCTCGCGGCCTACGCCGCCTACGTGATCAACGCCGCGCAGTTCCTGATCAAGCTGCGGATGGCGCGGCTCGAGAGCCGCGGCAATCAGGCCGAAGAAACATCAGAGATGATCGGGAGCGTGCCATGAACGCGCGCCCGCAGATCCCCGATGTCGCCGGCTGCGGTTCCAGGCCCGGCACCGAACCCGGTGCATTGCCGGTGTTGCGCGAACGCGGCCAGCGCGAGGTTTTCTGCGGCCTGACCGGCATTATCTGGCTGCACCGGAAAATCCAGGATGCCTTCTTCCTGGTGGTCGGCTCGCGCACCTGCGCGCATCTCATTCAATCCGCCGCCGGCGTCATGATCTTCGCCGAGCCGCGGTTTGCGACCGCCATCATCGACGAACGCGACCTCGCGGGCCTGTCCGACGCCAATGACGAACTCGATCGCGTCGTCTCGCGACTGCTGGAGCGGCGTCCCGACATCAAGATGCTGTTCCTGGTCGGCTCCTGCCCGTCCGAAGTGATCAAGCTCGACCTCTCGCGCGCCGCGCAGCGGTTGTCGCGGCAGCACATGCCGGCGGTGCGGGTGCTCAATTACTCCGGCAGCGGTATCGAAACCACCTTCACGCAGGGCGAGGATGCGTGCCTCGCGGCACTCGTTCCGGAATTGCCCGCCGAGGCGAGCGACGCGAGCCCTTCGCTTCTCGTGGTCGGCGCTCTTTCGGACATCGTCGAAGACCAGTTTTCACGGCTTTTTGCGTCGCTGGGGATCGCGCCCGTGCGCTTCCTCCCTCCCCGGCACGCATCGGAGCTGCCGCCGGTTGGACCCGGCACGCGTTTCCTGCTGGCGCAACCGTTTCTCGGTGAAACGGCACGGATGCTTGAGGAGCGCGGCGCAACTCGGCTGGCAGCTCCATTTCCTCTCGGCGTCGAGGGCACGACCCTCTGGCTCAAGGCCGCAGCCGACGCTTTCGGGATTCCTGCGGCGCAATTCGACCGCGTGACCGCACCGCTGATTTTGCGCGCACGCAAGGCCGTCCAGCGGCATACCGCGATGCTCGGCGGCAAGCGCATCTTCTTCTTCCCCGACTCGCAGCTCGAAATTCCGCTGGCCCGCTTCCTTGCGCGCGAACTCGGCATGCAGCTAACCGAAGTCGGCACGCCCTATCTGCATCGCCAGCATCTGGCGCAGGAGCTTGCGATGCTGCCGGCCGACATCACGCTTAGTGAAGGCCAGGATGTCGAACGCCAGCTCGATCGCTGTCGCGAGACCAAGCCCGATCTGATCGTATGCGGTCTGGGCCTTGCCAATCCGCTCGAGGCCGAAGGCTTCACCACCAAATGGTCGATCGAGCTGCTGTTCACACCGGTGCAGGGCTACGAACAGGCGGCCGATCTCGCCGAATTGTTCGCGCGCCCGCTTAATCGCCGCAACCGGCTGGTGGCCTGACATGCAGCTCACGCTCTGGACGTATGAAGGCCCCCCTCATGTCGGCGCGATGCGTATCGCCGCCGCGATGGACGGCCTGCATTATGTCCTGCATGCGCCGCAGGGCGACACCTATGCCGACCTGCTCTTCACCATGATCGAGCGGCAAAGCAAGCGTCCGCCGGTCACCTACACAACCTTCCAGGCGCGCGATCTCGGCGGCGATACCGCCGACCTGTTCAAGCGCGCCGCCGCCGATGCCTGCGAACGCTTCAAGCCGCAAGCGATGATCGTCGGCGCATCCTGCACCGCCGAACTCATCCAGGACGATCCGGGCGGCCTTGCACATGCGCTGGCGCTGCCGATCCCGGTGATCCCGCTTGAATTGCCGTCCTATCAGAAGAAGGAAAACTGGGGCGCGTCGGAGACATTTTACCAGATCGTCCGTGCGCTCGCCGTCCCGCCCGCGCCGGACGCCGAACACCCGGCCGGTCCGCCCCGCTGCAATATCCTCGGTGCGACCGCCCTCGGCTTCCGGCACCGTGACGATGTCACCGAAATCACCAGACTGCTGACCGATATCGGCGTCGAAGTGAATGTCTGCGCGCCGCTGGGCGCGACGCCCGCGGACATAGCGCGCCTGGCCGATGCGGAATTCAATGTCGTGCTGTATCCGGAAATCGCCGGCCCGACCGCGCAGTGGCTGCAGAAGACCTTCAAGCAGCCTTTCACAAAGACAATCCCGATCGGCGTGTCCGCCACCCGCGCATTTATCACCGAGGTCGGCGCACTATCCGGCGTCGATGTCAGTGGCATTCTCGCATCCGAGCAATCCCGCCTGCCCTGGTATTCACGCTCGGTCGACTCGACCTATCTCACCGGCAAGCGCGTCTTCATCTTTGGCGACGCGACGCATGTCATCGCCGCCGCGCGCGTCGCGTCTGACGAGCTTGCTTTCACTGTCGCCGGAATCGGCACCTATACGCGCGAATTCGCTCGCGAGGTCCGGGCGCTCGCAGCCGAACTTGGCGTCGAAGCGCTCATCACCGACGATTATCTCGACGTCGAAGCCCGGATCGTGCAGCTCCAGCCCGAACTCGTACTCGGCACGCAGATGGAGCGGCATATCGCCAAGCGCCTGGGCGTGCCCTGTGCGGTCATCTCGGCGCCCGTGCATGTGCAGGACTTCCCGGCGCGTTACTCGCCGCAGATGGGCTTCGAAGGCGCCAACGTCATTTTCGACACCTGGGTTCATCCGCTGATGATGGGCCTCGAGGAACATCTGCTCGCGATGTTCCGTGACGACCACGAATTCCATGACGGCGCCGGTGCCTCACATCTCGGTCACCAGGCAACGCCGGAAACCACGACACCGATTGCGCCGCAGCCCGACGCACCGATCCTTTGGACGCAAGATGCCGAGAAAGAACTGAAGAAAATTCCCTTCTTCGTGCGCGGCAAGGCCCGCCGCAACACGGAAACTTTCGCCCAGACCCAGGGGCTTGCCCAGATCACAATCGAGACGCTCTATGATGCGAAAGCGCATTTCGGACGCTGAGACGACGCCGGTGCGCGTCGTGATCGTGACGATGGACGGCCATCTCGCCGGTGCCGCCGAGCGCGCCCATGACTTGCTGCGCGCCGAACTTCCCGGTCTCGACCTCGTCGTCCACTCCGCCGACGAATGGGACGGCGATCCGGTCGCGCTGGCGAAATGCCACGCCGATATCGCGCGCGGCGACATCGTGATCGCGACCATGCTGTTTCTGGAGGATCACATCCGTGCCGTGTTGCCGGCGCTCGAAGCGCGTCGCAATGCGTGCGATGCCATGGTCTGCTGCCTGTCCGCCGGCGAAGTGGTGCGCCTCACCCGCGCTGGCCGCTTCGACATGTCAGCGCAGGCCAACGGCGTGGTCGCGATGCTGAAGCGCTTGCGCGGCAACGGCAAAGCCACGCAGTCGAGCGGCGCCGGGCAGATGAAGATGCTGCGGCAATTGCCAAAACTGCTGCGCTTCATCCCCGGCACCGCGCAGGACGTGCGCGCCTATTTCCTCACCCTGCAATACTGGCTGGCCGGCTCGGAAGAAAACCTGGCCAACATGGTTCGGCTCCTGATCCAGCGCTATGGTCAGGGCCCGCGCAAAGTCCTCGGCAAGCATCTGCGCACCGGCGCGCCGCTGCATTATCCGGAAGTCGGGCTCTATCATCCCAAAGCCAAGACCCGCATCGTCGAGAAACTGAGCGAGCTCCCGCGCACCCGCCGTGCCGACGGCACGGTTGGCGTCCTGGTCATGCGCTCCTACGTGCTGGCCGGAAATTCGGCGCATTATGACGGTGTCATCTCGGCGCTCGAAGCCAAGGGCCTTACCGTCATTCCGGCCTTCGCCAGCGGTCTCGATGCGCGCCCGGCCGTCGAACGCTATTTCCTGAAGGACGGCCAACCGCAGATCGATGCGCTGGTGTCGTTGACCGGCTTCTCGCTGGTCGGCGGGCCCGCGTATAACGACGCGGCCGCCGCTGCCGAAATCCTGGCGCAACTCGATGTGCCCTATGTCGCCGCGCATCCGGTCGAGTTCCAGACGCTGGAACAATGGCAGGGCGATGCGCGCGGCCTGTCACCGGTCGAAGCCACGATGATGGTGGCCATCCCCGAGCTGGACGGTGCGATCTGCCCGATGACCTTCGGCGGGCGATCGGAAGCGAATCCGGATTCCCGGCGGGCCATGACCGCCCATAACGAACGTGCAGCGATGCTGGCGGCGCGGGTGGCCAAGCTCGTTGCCCTGCGCCGACTGGAGCGGGCGGAGCGCAAGCTCGCCGTGGTGCTTTTCAATTTCCCGCCGAATGCCGGCGCGACCGGGACAGCGGCCTACCTGTCGGTATTCGAATCGCTGCACAACACCCTGACGGCCCTGAAGGCCAGCGGCTACGAGGTCGACCTCCCCGCCGATGTCGACGCCTTGCGAAGCCGCATTCTCGACGGCAATTCGAAACGCTTTGGCGCCGACGCCAATGTCGCGCACCGCATGCCCGCCGATGAGCATGTCCGCAAGCAACGCTGGCTGTCCGAGATCGAAGCGCAATGGGGCGCGGCGCCCGGCCGCCACCAGACCGACGGACGCAACATCTTCGTCCTCGGCGCGCATTTCGGAAATGTCTTCGTCGGCGTGCAGCCTGCCTTCGGCTACGAGGGCGACCCGATGCGGCTGCTATTCGAGAAAAGCTTCGCGCCGACTCACGCCTTCTGCGCCTTCTATCGCTATCTGCGCGAGGATTTCGGTGCGGATGCGGTTCTGCATTTCGGCACCCATGGCGCACTCGAGTTCATGCCCGGCAAGCAGGCAGGATTGTCTGCCGCATGCTGGCCGGACCGACTGATCTCCGACCTGCCGAATTTCTATCTCTATGCCTCGAACAATCCGTCCGAAGGCACGCTGGCCAAGCGCCGGACGGGCGCGACGCTGATCAGCTATCTCACGCCATCGGTGACCAAGGCGGGGCTGTATCGCGGCCTCGTCGATCTCAGGACCTCGATCGATCGCTGGCGGACCATGGATCCCGATACGGATGCGGGACAGCGCACGACGCTCGCGACCATGATCCAGGCGCAGGCCTGCGCGATCGAACTCGCCGCGAGCGAGCCGGCCTGGGACGACAAGGCCGATACCGAGATCGCGCGGCTGCATCGCGAGGTGCTCGAACTCGAATACACGCTTATCCCCCATGGCCTGCATGTCGTCGGCCAGGTTCCCGCAGCCGGGGCGCGGGCCGAGATGCTGGATGCCGCAGGCGTCACCGAGCCGGAGCGTCGCGCCGCACTCGATGAGTTGCTGGCCACAGACAACGAGACGCCGTCCATCGTGCGCGCGCTTGACGCCCGCTACATCGCTCCGGCGCCGGGCGGCGACTTGTTGCGGACGCCCGATATCCTTCCGACCGGCCGCAACCTGCACGGCTTCGATCCGTTCCGTATCCCCAGTGCCTTCGCCGTTCGCGATGGTGCGCGGCAGGCCGATACCTTGCTCGCCCGCCACAGCAAGGATGGGCATGCCCTCCCCGAAACCATCGCCATGGTGCTGTGGGGGACCGACAACCTGAAGACCGAAGGCGGCCCGATCGCCCAGGTGCTGTGGCTGATGGGCGCCGAACCGCGCCACGACAGTTATGGCCGCGTGGTGGGTGCGAAGCTCATTCCGCTGGAGACGCTCGGCCGTCCGCGTATCGACGTCATGGTCACCTTGTCGGGAATTTTCCGCGACCTGCTGCCGCTGCAAACCAAGCTGATCGCGGAAGCGGCGCTGTTTGCTGCGCAGGCCGACGAACCGATCGAGATGAACTTCATCCGCAAGCATGCGCTGGCCTGCCAGGAAGCGCATGGATGCGACATCGCGCAGGCGGCGCTGCGGGTGTTCGGCAACGCCGACGGCGCCTATGGCGCGAACGTCAACCAGCTCGTCGACAGCGGCGGCTGGAACGACGAAGACGAACTGGCCGAGGCATTCGTTCGCCGCAAGGGCTTCGCATACGGTGTGGACGGCCGCGCCTCCCGGCAGGAGGCTGTGTTGGCCCACATGCTGAAGAGTGTCGACGTTGCCTACCAGAATCTCGACTCGATCGAACTCGGCGTTACCACCGTCGACCATTATTTCGATACCCTCGGCGGCATCAGCCGCGCCGTGCGGCGCGCGCGCGGCAGCGCCGCAAACGTCTATATCGGCGACCAGACCCGCGGCGAAGGCACGGTGCGCACCCTATCCGAGCAGGTCACGCTCGAGACCCGCACGCGCGCGCTCAATCCGAAATGGTACGAGGCGCTGCTCTCGCACGGCTACGAGGGGGTGCGGCAGATCGAGGCGCACGTCACCAACACCGTGGGCTGGTCCGCGACCACCGGTGAAGTCGCGCCCTGGGTCTACAAGCAATTCACCGAAACATTCGTCCTCGATGACGAGATGCGCAATCGCCTCGCCACGCTCAATCCGGTGGCATCCGCGAAGATGGCGAACCGACTCATCGAAGCGCATCAGCGCAATTACTGGACGCCGGAGCCCTCGATGCTGGATGCGCTGCGGCGCGCCGGCGACGAACTCGAGGATCGCTTGGAAGGGATCGGACCGGCCGGTCTCGGACAGGGAGTGGCGGCATGAACGTATACACGAACCCATCGGTAGCGCGTGAGCGCGCTTCCCGCCCGGACGGCGCCGGCAGCGTGCAGGTCCAGCTTGATCCTGCACTGACGATCGGCAAGGCCAAGGTGTTCTCGGTCTACGGCAAGGGCGGCATCGGGAAGAGCACGACGTCGTCGAACCTGTCGGTGGCATTCTCCAAGATCGGCAAGCGTGTGCTCCAGATCGGCTGCGACCCAAAGCACGATTCGACCTTCACCCTGACCAAGAGGTTGGTGCCTACCGTCATCGACGTTCTTGAGGGCGTCGACTTCCACTCCGAAGAACTGCGGGTGGAAGACTTCGTCTACGAGGGTTACAATGGCGTGATGTGTGTGGAAGCTGGCGGTCCGCCGGCCGGCACCGGCTGCGGCGGCTATGTCGTCGGCCAAACCGTCAAATTGCTCAAGGAACATCGGCTGCTCGACGACACCGACGTGGTGATCTTCGATGTTCTCGGCGACGTCGTGTGCGGGGGGTTCGCCTCTCCGCTGCAACATTCCGATCGCGGCCTGATCGTCGCCGCAAACGACTTCGACTCCATCTTCGCGATGAACCGGATCGTCGCTGCGATCCAGGCGAAATCCAAGAATTACGAGGTGCGGCTCGGCGGCGTGATCGTCAATCGCAGCGCCGGCACCGATCAGATCGACAAGTTCAATAACGCCACCGGTCTGAAAACGCTGGCGCATTTTCCCGACCTCGACCTGATCCGGAAGAGCCGGCTGAAGAAATCGACATTGTTCGAGATGGACCTGACCGCCGAACTGGAAGCCGTGCAGCAGGAATATCTGCGCCTGGCGACCTCGCTATGGGAGGGCACCGAGCCACTCGCCTGCACGCCGCTCAAAGATCGCGATATCTTCGACTTGCTGGGGTTTGACTGATGCAGACCGCAACCTATATCGAGCGTCGCTCGCAGCTTGAGACCTATTTCGATCGCACCGCTGTGGAGGCCTGGGCACGCCTAACGACCGATGCACCGGTCAGTCGCATCCGCGCAACCGTACGTGCCGGCCGCGACCGGATGCGCGCCACCCTGCTCTCCTGGTTGCCGCAAGACATGCGCGGCGCCCGCCTGCTCGATGCCGGTTGCGGCACCGGCGCGCTGTCGATCGAGGCCGCCAAGCGCGGCGCATTCGTCACCGCCATCGATGTCGCGCCGACACTGATCCAGCTGGCTCAGGAGCGCACCCCTGCTGACCTCAACAATGGACGCATCGATTTCCGCGCCGGCGACATGCTCGATCCGGCGCTCGGAACATTCGATTTCGTGGTCGCGATGGACTCCCTCATTCACTATCGCGCGTCCGATTGCGTCGATGCAGTCGCAAGCCTGTCCGCGCGCACCGGCGGATCGATCCTGTTCACCTTCGCCCCGCGCACTCCGGCGCTGGCGGCGATGCATGCGGTCGGACGCCTGTTCCCGCGCAAGGAACGCGCGCCTGCAATCGAGCCGGTCCGGCAGAACGACCTCCTCAGGCGGCTTGGCAGCGAGCCCGCGCTCCGCGGCTGGTCGGTGATGCAGACCGAGCGGATCGTCAATGGCTTCTACACATCGCAGGCGGTGGAGATCCGCAAGCAATGAAGCGCATCAGCGACATCGCGGTTCGCGGGATCGTGGCGCTGGGGCCGCGCTTTCTGCCATTCGCCGATGTCGGCAGCCGCGAGCTGCCGCTCGGACGGCTGGTGCGGCTGTCGCTGTTTCAGGTTTCGGTCGGCATGGCGGTGGTGCTGCTCAGCGGCACGCTCAATCGCGTCATGATCGTCGAACTGGGCGTTGCGAGCTGGCTGGTCGCGCTGATGGTCTCGATCCCGCTGGTCTTCGCGCCGCTGCGCGCGCTGATCGGGCATCGTTCCGACAATCATCGCTCCTTCCTCGGCTGGCGGCGCGTGCCGTATATCTGGATCGGCACGCTGCTGCAGTTCGGCGGTCTCGCCATCATGCCGTTCGCGCTGCTGATCCTGTCCGGCGACACCCATGGTCCCGTGATCGTAGGTCACATCAGTGCCGCCTTCGCCTTCCTGCTTGTGGGCGCAGGCCTTCATACCGTGCAGACCGCGGGGCTTGCACTTGCCACCGACCTTGCGCCGGCGAAGATGCGCCCGCGCATCGTCGCCTTCCTCTACGTGATGCTGCTCATCGGCATGGTCGCCAGCGCACTCGCCTTCGGCATGCTGCTTGCGGATTTCTCCCAGCTCAAGCTGATCCAGGTGATCCAGGGCGCCGCAGTGGTGACGATGGTGCTCAACATTGTCGCGCTGTGGAAACAGGAAGCACGCGCGCCGGGGCGTACCGCCCATGATCTCCCGCGCAGCGATTTGCGTACGGCCTGGCGGCAAATGAGCCGCACGGCCGGCACCGTGCGGTTGCTGATTGTCGTCGGGCTCGGAACTGCAGCGTTCAGCATGCAGGACATCCTGCTCGAGCCGTATGGCGGCGAAATCCTGAATCTGTCCGTCGGCGCGACCACCATGCTCACGGCATTGCTCGCGTCCGGTTCGCTCTGCGGATTTGCGCTGGCTTCGCGGTTGTTGACGCGCGGTCATGACCCGTACCGGCTCGCTGCAAATGGCGTGCTGGTCGGCGTCGTCGCTTTTTCGGCGGTGATTTTTGCTTCGCCGTTTGAGTCGATCGCCCTGTTCCGTGTCGGGGTGGCGCTGATCGGCTTCGGTGGCGGGCTGTTTGCGGTCGGCACGCTGATCGCGGCGATGGCGATTGCCGACAAGCACCCAGCCGGTCTGGTGATCGGCGCCTGGGGCGGCGTGCAGGCAACAGCGGCCGGACTGGCCATCGCCTTCGGCGGCGCCATTCGCGACAGCATCTCGGCGCTCGCAACGCAAGGCTCGCTCGGTCCCGCACTGAATTCGCCGGCGACTGGATACAGCGTCGTCTACCACATCGAAATTGGCCTGCTGTTCGCGACGCTGGTCGCGATCGGGCCGCTGATCAGACTGTCGAATATTTCGCGCTACCAGTCTCAATCGAAGTTCGGTCTGGCCGAACTTCCAACCTGACTTAACATTCCTGGAGGGCTTGCCATGGAAAAAGGCTCAATCGTTGGTTCAATCGATACCGCACAGGTCGTTCTTTATGTCTTCTGGGTCTTCTTTGCGGGCCTGATTTTCTACCTTCGCCGCGAAGACAAGCGCGAGGGATATCCGCTTCTGTCCGATCGCGCCGGCGGCGTGTCCGTCGTCGGTTTCCCGGTCCCGCCGTCGCCAAAACTATTCCGGATCGGACATGGTCACGCCGATGTCATGGCGCCGGCCATGCGGGCTGAGCCGCCACTGAACAACGTCAGGCCGGTGGCGCCGTGGCCCGGTGCGCCGCTTGAGCCGACCGGCAATCCGATGCTCGACGCTATCGGACCGGGCGCCTACGCGCTGCGTTCGGATACGCCAGACCTCACCGTCGAAGGTGAAGTAAAGATCGTGCCGATGCGGGCGGCCCCGTCCTTCTTCGTCGCGGCCGGCGATCCAGATCCGCGCGGGATGACCGTAATCGGCGCCGACCGCGGGATCGCAGGCACGATCCGCGACGTGTGGATCGACAAGTCCGAAATCGTGATCCGCTATTACGAGGTGGAAATCCCGGGCGGCAAGCGTGTGCTGCTGCCCGCAAACTTCTCGCGCGTCGACCGCAACCGCGGCGAAGTGCGGGTGGTCTCGATCCTGGCCAGTCAGTTCGCCGATGTGCCGGGCATCAAGAATCCCGACCAGATCACCCTCCTCGAAGAGGACAAGGTCTGCGCCTATTACGGCGGCGGTACGCTCTATGCCACGCCCGGACGTGCGGAGCCGCGGCTATGAGCGAATTCGCAACCGAACCGGTCAAAGGCTTGCCGGAAGAGTTGCCGGCCGGCGAGCGGATGTTGTGGCAGGGGCAGCCTTCATGGCGCGCCCTTGCGCTCCGGGTCTTTCATGTCCGCAAGATCGCAATCTATTTCACCGCGATCCTGATCTGGCGGCTGGTAACGGGATGGATGGACGGCTGGTCCCTCGGCAGCGCCGCGGCATTCGTCCTCTGGTTCCTGCCGGTCGCAATCGCCGCGGTGGCAATTCCGTCGCTGCTCGCCTGGCTCTATGCACGCACGAGCGTGTTCACCATCACCAATCGCCGGGTGGTGATGCGGTTCGGCGTGGCATTGCCATGGAGCCTCAACCTTCCCTACCGGACGATCGAATCTGCCGCCATGAGCGTCCAGAAGGACGGCACCGCGGATGTCGCCATCGCGCTCACGGGGCTTGGTCGAATTTCATATCTGCATCTGTGGCCGTTCGCCCGGCCGTGGTGGGTCAACCGCGCGCAACCGATGATGCGCGGGCTGCCGGACGGTCTCGAAGCCGCAGGCATTCTCGCGAATGCGCTGAAGACCTTTGCTGAAACCTCGCCCGACCGCACGGTGGCCATGCCGGTTCCCGTTCCGGTTCCGGCCGATGCGGTCGCCACGCCCGCTACTGCCGCCGCCGCCTGAGGAGAATGGTCATGTCGGACGCCGTTCATCGCCGATTTCCCCGCGGAGCCCTGCTCGGCGCCGGAGCGCTGTTGACGTTTGCGATCCTTGCGGCGGTGACCGCACGGGTCGGCGGCATCGGCGTGACGCGCGTGGCGAACACCGACGCGATCGCGATCCGCGAGCTTCGCTTCGTCGACCGAACGGATGGCGGCGTCGATGTTGTCGCCGCCGACAGCAACAAGACGATCGACATACTGCCGCCCGGACAGGACGGGTTCGTCCGCATCGTTTTGCGCAACCTGGCCCGTGAACGCATCCGCCAGGAGCAGGAGCGGCACATCCCGTTCCGCCTAACCCGCTGGGCCGACGGACGCCTGTCCGTCGAAGATCCAACTACCGGCCGCCGCGTCGATCTCGGCGCGTTCGGCGCCGTCAACGCGGCATCCTTCGCCAAGCTCATGACCGTTGAGGAGACGACGCAATGAGAGCGAGTAGCAGGACCCTGACCGTGCCGTGCACGGTGGAGATCGAGAACAGTTCGGAAACTCTTCATGCGCATGTGGCGCTTGACGGATACGAAGTCGGACCGGGTGACGAAGTCACCGTGCACGGTGCACCGACGGACGTACCGTTCGGCGAGAGGGTGGTTACGCGATGCCACGCCACCATCGTGCGCGCGAGCCCGCTCGCGCGGCTGAAGGCCAAGATCGAGGGCTATCTCGAAATCACCGAATTGTACGAAGTGAGTTTCTCGGAAGGGAAAGTGTCATGATCGCGATGGAAGGCGGCGGCGCCCCCAATACCAGCACGCAAAACGCGCAGGAAGACACCATCCTCAGCCCGCGGTTCTATACGACCGACCATGCGGCCATGAACAACCTCGACATCTCGAGCGTCCGCAGGGAATGGGACGACATGATCGAGGAGCTTCGCCACGATCACAACAAGGGTCACTTCCAGCGCACCGACGAATTCAAGATGGACCTGAATGCGGTTCCCGAGGATCTGCGCAAGGAACTCCTGGACTTCCTCGTGTCTTCGCTGACTGCCGAGTTTTCCGGCTGCGTGCTCTATGCCGAGATCAAGCGCCGGATCACCAACCCCGATATCCGCGAACTGTTTCGCTACATGAGCCGCGACGAGGCGCGGCATGCCGGCTTCATCAACGAGGCGCTGAAGGACTTCGGAATCGGCGTCGACCTCGGATTCCTGACGCGGACGAAAAAATACACATACTTCAGGCCGAAATTCATCTTCTACGCGACCTACCTGTCCGAGAAGATCGGCTATGCGCGTTACATCACCATCTTTCGGCAGTTCGAACGGCATCCGGAGCGCCGGTTTCATCCGATCTTCAAGTGGTTCGAAAAGTGGTGCAACGACGAGTTCCGTCATGGTGAAGCCTTCGCGCTTCTGATGCGCGCCGACCCGAAACTCACGAGCGGCATCAACCGCCTCTGGATCCGGTTCTTCCTGCTCGCGGTCTACGCTACCATGTATGTCCGCGATCATATGCGGCCCGCCTTCCACAAGGCCCTCGGCATGCATCCGGACGAGTACGACTTCCGCGTATTCCGGATCACCAACGAGATCGCGCGACAGGTCTTCCCGATCGAACTCGACATCGACCACCCCGCTTTCAAGGCAGGGCTCGACCGGCTGTGGCGCATCACCGAGGCAAGCATGGCGGCGCAACAGCAGGGCGGCGTGATCGGCGCAATCAAGCGAGCCGGGCTCGGCGTCGCGGCAGCAGCGGTCTTCGCAAGGCTTTATCTGCTGCCGGCCAAGCGCAACGCATTGCCCCAGCAGGTTCGCCTGCAGCCGGCCTGGTGAGTGGCGCATGGCCGAAATCGCAATCCCCGCGTTCTTCGCACTGCTGATCTGGTGGCTGGGCACGGGGATTGTTCTTTTTGTCGCGCGCCTGCCGGCTCGGACCTACCGGATCAGTCTTGCGGTGGGAGCGATGATGGCGTTGGCCGCAATCGCAGTCATTGCAGCAACCGCAGAAACGGTTACGGCCGGCAGCGCCTATCTCGCCTTCGCCGCAGCCATCGTGATCTGGGGATTTGTCGAACTCACGTTCCTGACCGGCTTCCTGCTCGGGCCGGATCGCGCAGAAGCGTCCCCGGCCGCAGCCGGATGGGCCCGGTTCTCCCATGCGGTCTCGGCGATCATCCATCATGAATTTGCGCTTCTTGCCGGCGGCGCCGTCATCCTGGCCGCCAGCTATGGAGCGCACAATCAGGTCGCGATCTGCACCTATGCGATCCTCTGGCTGATGCGCCTCAGCGCCAAGCTCAATCTGTTCCTTGGCGTCCCCAACCTGCACGACGAACTGCTTCCGCGGCGCTTGTCCCATCTGCGCGGGCACTTCAGACGCGGTCCGATGAACCCGCTTCTGCCGGCGTCGATCGTTCTGCCGCTGTTCGCCGCCGCCTATCTCGTCATGTCCGCCACCGGCAGTTTCGCAATAACCGCCAGCACGCTGATGGCCGCCCTGCTTGCGCTCGCTGCCCTCGAGCATGGCTTCATGCTCCTTCCGCTACCCATCATGAATTTGTGGAACTGGCGCCGGCATTCCGCCGCGACTTCGGAATTGCCCGTGACAGGTCCATCCATTGAGCCGGCCCCTGCATGCCAGGGTCCGAAAGTCAGCGCTTCGATCGTCCGGAGGGGACAATGAACTACGACGCGTTCTTCAACAGCGAACTCGACGCACTGCGCAAGGAGGGGCGATATCGCACATTCGCCGATCTCGAGCGTCAGGCGGGCGCCTTCCCGCAGGCGACACATCACGGCGAGAATGGCGGGCGCGGGACCGTCACGGTCTGGTGCTCGAACGACTATCTCGGGATGGGACAACATCCGGCCGTGCTCTCGGCGATGCACGAGGCCATCGATAAATGCGGCGCAGGCGCCGGCGGCACGCGCAACATCTCCGGCACCAACCATTACCACGTGATGCTCGAGCAGGAGCTCGCCGACCTTCACGGCAAGGAGGCGGCGCTGCTGTTCACCTCCGGGTATGTCTCCAACTGGGCGACGCTATCCACGCTCGCCTCGCGCCTTCCAAATTGCGTGGTCCTGTCCGACGACGGAAATCATGCCTCGATGATCGAGGGCATTCGGCATTCCGGCGCCGAGCGCATCATCTTCAAGCACAACGACCCGGAGGATCTGCACCGGAAGCTGTCGACCATCGACCGGCGCCGGCCGAAACTCGTCGCCTTCGAATCCGTCTATTCGATGGACGGCGACATGGCGCCGATCGCTGAATTCTGCGATGTCGCCGACGCCCACGGCGCGATGACCTATCTCGACGAAGTGCATGGCGTCGGCCTGTATGGGCCGCGCGGCGGCGGCATTGCCGAGCGCGACGGGCTAAGCGACCGCCTCACCGTGATCGAAGGCACCCTCGCCAAGGCGTTCGGCGTGATCGGCGGCTACATCGCGGCGTCACATGCCCTGTGCGATTTCGTACGAAGCTATTCGTCCGGCTTCATCTTCACCACCGCATTGCCGCCGGGCGTGGCGGCAGCCGCGATCGCCAGCATTCGTCACCTGAAAGAGAGCCAGGCCGAGCGTGAACGACAACGCGATCGGGTCGCGTCCGTGCGGCGCCGCCTCGACCTTGCCGGCATCCCGCATTTCGACAATCCGAGCCACATCGTCCCGGTGATGGTCTGCGACCCGGTGCTCTGCAAGCAGATCAGCGACCGGCTGCTCTCCCAGTATGGAATCTACGTGCAGCCGATCAACTATCCGACTGTACCGCGAGGCACCGAGCGGCTTCGTATTACGCCGTCGCCGCTGCACAGCGACGACGATATCGACCATCTCATCGCCTCACTGTCGCAAATCTGGTCGGAAATCGGGCTGCGGGCGGCAGCCTGACCACGGGAGCGGTTCGCCGATCCGCAGCTTGAGATGCGCTTGATGTGTCTGGATCGAGCGAACCGTCTCCCGGTTCGCTCAAAACGCGCTATTTGGAGAACTTCTTCAAATAGGCGATCACGTCCTTGCGCTCCTGCTCACTCGGGAGCTTGAACGCCATTTTCGTCGAGCCCTTCGCGAGATCAGGCTTTCCTTTTTGCGTCAGGAAGTCTTTCAGAAACGCATTCGGATCGGGCAGATATGCGAAGATCGTCTCCTCGTTCCAGACAAGCCCGGCTTCACCCGCTGCCTTGTTCAGCGGCGAATAGGCGAATCCAGGGACGGTGCCCGCCTGACGGCCGACGATCCCGTTCTGCTCAGGACCAACCGCGTTTTTCGCACCCTCGCCGATGCGATGACAGGTCATGCATTTCTTGAAGACCTTTTCACCGGCGTCCGCGTCCTGGGCGGATGCATTCTGGCCGAACGGGACAACCGCAATAATGGCGGCAAAAATTGCGAGGTGACGATACTTCATATTGGGCTTCTTTCCTGACGCTGTGGACGTTTCCTCGGATAACCGCGTGGGATTATCCTTTTGTTCCATAGACTTTACGACAATATAGTCAATTATGACTGTCATCTGGGGTCAAGTGCAGCGGCCAAACCCAGAAAAAGCCTTTCAAATTCAATAAAGTAGCAATACAATCAGCTGCGTAGCGACAGACCTGCCCGGCCGAAACGCGGCTTGAAATCTTGGCAGGACGGAATTGCGAGCCAAGTAAACGAGTGCTCGCCGAAATAACCGGTTGCAATGCCGGTGTAATTGTTGACTGACACTTGAAAATGCGGCCAAAGGGGTCGCAGACGCCCTGTCACACCGGGTGCGGCGCCAACACTGGCGACGCACTTTCGGGCAATAGACAGACGTCATCGGCTGATGATCGGACACGACAGGAATGAGCAATATCAATATCGCTCAACCGGACGTGACTTTGCTCCTGGACCTCGATGGGGTCATCCGGGAGGCAACACTGTCCCGTTCGCTATCCGATGAAGGTATCGAGGGCTGGCTCGGCAAGTCGTGGAACGACACGGTCGTCGATTCCGGGGGCGAGAAGGTCCGGCGCATGCTGACCGACGCACGCGAGCAAGGCGTCTCGGCCTTCCGCCAGGTCACGCAGCGCTTCCCGAGCGGTCTCGAATTGCCGATGGAATACACCACCGTGCTGCTCGGCGGCCGCGCCGGGCTGCTTGCGGTTGGCAAGAACCTTCAGGCCGTCGCCGAACTGCAAGCACGGCTGATTGCCGCACAGCAGGCGATGGAGCGCGACTATTGGAAGATGCGCGAGGTCGAGACCCGGTATCGGCTGCTCTTCGACACCTCGAACGAACCCGTCGTCCTGTTGCGCACGAGCGACCTGCGAATCCTGCAGGCCAATCCCGCGGCACTGGCCGCACTGAATATGAAAGCCGCGCCGGATGCAGGCGTCCGGAGCTTCGCACAGGACGTAACGGCCGAAGATCGTGACGTATTCCAGTCCATGGCGTTGCGCGCGCGCGAGCATGGGAAGGCGCCGGGCATTCTGATCCACCTCGGCAACGACAAGAAGCCGTGGTTGGTTCGCGCATCGCTGATGTCGCCGGAGCCGAATTCGGTGATGATGCTGCAGCTTTCCCCCGGCTGGGCCGGGCAGGCCGGTATCGTGGTCGACCAGGATTCGATCTCGATCGACGATCTGATCGAGCGGTTGCCGGACGGATTCGTCGTGCTTGATCCTGACGGCGTTATCCGCCGCGCCAACCGCGCGTTCCTCGACCTCGTGGAAGCGGGGGCGAAAGGCTCGGTGATCGGCGAACGTCTGACCCGATGGCTGTCACGGCCGGGAGCGGACCTTCCCGTCCTTCTCGCCAATGTCGAACGCCATCGTTTCGTACGGATGTTCACGACCACGATACAGGGCGACCTCGGCACCGCCACCGAAGTCGAAATTTCCGCCGCCGGCAACGACGATACCTCGCCTCAATTCATCGGGGTTCTCATTCGCGACGTCGGACGCCGTATCGGAACGCCGGGCGACGACAAGAATTTGCGCAACGCGCTGGGCGCCATGGCGGAACGGATCGGCAAGACCCCGCTGCGGTCGCTGGTGAAGGATACCGTCGGCGTGGTCGAGCGGCATTATGTGGCCTCCGCGCTCGAACTGGCAAACGACAACCGCACGGTCGCGGCAGAGCTATTGGGATTGAGCCGGCAGAGCCTCTATGCGAAGCTCAATCGTTACGGTCTGGATGGCGGATCCGAAAAGGCCGACGGAGGAAAGTGAAAGCCACAACGCGGGAGAATTCCGGGGTGGTCTCTCGTACGTTATCGTCACCTGCCTTTGGACAGGCCGACCTGTCCAATTGTGAGCGCGAGCAAATTCAACTTGCAGGATCGATTCAACCGCACGGCGCGTTGATCGTGGTGCGTGAGCCGGATTTTGTCGTCGTCCAGGCTAGCGCGAATACTGCCGAATTCCTGAACCTGTCCGGCGATGTCATCGGCCGCAGACTTGAAGAGTTTGGCGGCAACCTTATCAGCCGAATCGAGCCGGTCCTGAAGGATTCGCTACGGACCATTCCCGTTGCGGTCCGCTGCACGGCGTCCGATCCCGCCACCGAATATGATGTCCTGTTGCATCGCCCTCCGGGCGAAGGACTCGTGATCGAATTCGAGCGCAGCTCTCCTTCGACCGATCTGTCGACGGCGATCGGCGCGGCGCTGAAAACCATCATTTCGGCATCGTCGCTGCGCATACTCTGCGAAGAAACCGCCAGCATCTTCAAGGAATTCACCGGTTACGACCGCGTCATGGTCTACCGGTTTGACGACGAGGGACACGGAGAGGTGTTCTCGGAGCGGCGCGAGCCGCATCTGGAGGCTTATCTCGGCAACCGCTATCCCGCCTCCGACATTCCGCAGATCGCGCGCAGACTGTACGAGCGCAATCGCGTGCGCGTGCTGGTCGATGTCGAATACGCCCCGATCCCGATCCTGCCGCGTCAAAGTCCGTTCGACGACCGCGATCTCGACATGTCGCTGTGCTGGCTGCGCAGCATGTCGCCGATCCACATCCAGTACCTGAAGAATATGGGCGTCAGGGCGACACTCGTCGCTTCGATCATGGTCGGCGGCAAGCTGTGGGGGCTGGTCGCCTGTCACCATTACTCACCCCGCTCAATGTCGTTCGAGATGCGCGCCGCCTGCGAGTTGCTGGGCGAAACCATCGGCACCCGGATCGCCGCACTCGAAAGCTTCGCCCAGGCACAGGCGGAATTGTCGGTTCGCCGCCTCGAACAGCGGATGATCGAGGCAATCTCCCGCGACGGCGACTGGCGGGTGGCGCTGTTCGACAATTCTCAATCGCTGCTGCAACCGTTGGCCGCAAGCGGCGCAGCGCTTCTCTTCGAAGGCCAGATCCTGTCGACGGGCGAAGTCCCCGGGACACTGCAGTTGCGGGAAATCGCTGCCTGGCTCGATCAGATGGAGCGCGTACCGGTTTTCTCCACCGCGGCGCTCGGCTTCGACGAGCCGGATTTCGCGCCGCTTGTTTCGGTCGCGGCCGGCATCGTCGCGACACCGGTCTCCAGCACGCCAGGCGAATATCTGATCTGGTTTCGCCCGGAACGGATTCGCCTCATCACCTGGGGCGGCGACCCGCTGAAGCCGGTCCTGGTCGGCGACGACCCATCGCAATTGTCGCCACGGCGATCATTCGCTCAATGGCATCAGCTGGTGGAAGGAAAATGCGAGCCATGGAGCGCGGCCGATCTGACCGCCGCGCGGCTGATCGGCGAAACGGTCACGGACGTCGTTCTGCAGTTCCGTTCGGTTCGCCTGCTGATCGCACAGGATCAATTCGCCCACGTGACAAAGCAGGTGCAGATTTCCGACCTGCCCGTGGTCATCGCCGACGCCAAGGGACGAATTCTTCTTCATAACCGTGCGTTCCAGGCGTTGCTGCCGCAGACGCGGCAGACCTATGAATTTGTGGACGACCTCGCCGTGTTTTTCGATGCAGCTTCGGACGCGCGCCGGCGGCTGAAGGATCTCGTGGAATTGCGCCGCACATGGCGCGGCGAGGTGACGCTGTTGCGTTCCGGCCTCGAGCCGCATTCATTTCTGGTGCGCGGCGATCCGGTCTTCTCGTCGCCGGACCGAATCCTGGGCTTCGTGCTTCTGTTCACGGATATTGCCGACCGCAAGGCAGCGGAAGCCGCCGGCCGCCGCTTCCAGGAGGTCATCTACGACAGTCATCGCGGCAAGATTTCCGGCAAGGACAGCAGCGCCGACCTCCTGTATCAGAAGCTGCTGGCCTCGGTGGTCGAGAACGCGCAGCTCGCTGCGCTGGAAATCACGGATGGAATGGACAATGCGCGCATGCTGCAGATGCTGGAAAGTGTCCGCAGTTCGGTCGATCGCGCCGCCGAAGTCCTGGATCACCTGATCTGGCACGCCACCCGCGACGAAAAATAATCCGCGGATTCTCAGAGCTCAACCTGCCGCAACCTGTCCGGCGTCCGCGGTGGCTTGTCTCTTCACCTCGCGCGAGACGACGATATTATGCTCGAAGGCGGTCATTGCCTCGATCACCAGCATGTGCGGATCATCGGTCACGCGACCCGCGCGATCAAGCGCGTCGCGCAGTCTGGCCTTGAGTACGTGCGCTTCGATATCGGGAAACTCGTAGACCGTCAGGGCGGCCGCCGGCAGCGACAGTGACTTCCCAAGAAGCTTCTTGATGACCTGACCACCGCTCAGGTCGCCGAGGTAACGAACATACGCGTGAGACACGAGCCGCAGACCATCGCCGGCCGCCGCCTCGCTGATTGCGGCGGCATACGAAATCCCCGACCTGAGCAACGGCAGAGAGCGCTCCCAGTCAGCGCCCTCGATGGCTTGCAGATCGGTTCGCAGGCGATCGGACCGTCGCAGCGAGCGGTCCGCGAAGACACCGAGAATCGGATGCGCCCGCCGGGCGAACAATTCTGCCTCGAGGCGTTCATAGGCGGGCACAAGGTTGCGCAGCAATAGCGCGTAGCCGAGGCGGTCGCACTTGCGTTGCAGGATATCCGCGATGGCCCCGGTGCGTTCGGCCACGGCGTGCAGCCGCTTCGTTCCCTCTCGCAGCATATCCGACAATGGCCGGTCTTCCGTATCGTCGGAGCGGTTTAACGAGGCGTTGGTGAACCCCATGGGACAGATCAGCCGATGGTTAAAGTCACCGTCAGCCAGATCCGTCCCATGGTTCTGGAACGACACGTCCGAATAGCGATCGTGCCGATCCTGTTCCAGGTCCGTCATCAGCGCACTGCCAGTCCGTGTTTCACGCCCCATTCGAACCAGTTGTCGACCGCGGTTCCCGACAACAGGATGCCGATGCCGCCGGTGAGTGTGCACAACGTTGCAAACCACCAGGCCCAGCGATGGATCGATTCAACGGTGGCATTGAAGCCCATGGTCCAGCGCCAGAACAGGGCAGCGCGCTCGGCCGCAGTTCCACGATCCACGATCTGCTCGATCTCGCGCTCGCCGCCGTAGCGTGTGACCGCGAGAATGGTCGCGCCGTGCATGGCGAACAGCAGGGCCGAGCCGTAAAGGAACGCAATCGAGAGCATATGGAATGGATTGTAGAACAGATTGCCGTGATTGATGGAGAAGTTGTTGGTCCAGTCGAGATGCGGGAAGATGCCGAACGGCACACCCTCGCTCCAGCTTCCCATCAACAGCGGCCGGATAAAGCCGAGCGTAAGATAGAGGAAGATCGCCGAAGCGAATGCCCAGGCGACATGGGTGCCCATACCAAGCGTACGTGCTCGGACATACACCCGTACCCACCAAAGCAATATCGAGGTGGTGAGAAAGAAGCCGGCAATCAGCCACCAACCACCCTCTGTCAGCGGCGGCAGAATTGTGAGCCCGTGTTGCGGCAGCGGGGGCTCGAGCGCGAGCCACGGCAATTGCCGCATGAACTCGATCGGGCTCCAGTTCACCTTGGCCATCATATTGAGGCCGATGATCTCGATCGCGATGAAGCCGAAGAACAGCGACGCTATGCCGGTCCAGCCGATGTAGTAGGGACCGACCTGGGCGTCGCCGATCTTGCCGAGCCAATAGGAAAACCCGCCGCCCTGCCGCACGAAGGGCCCGGCCGCGACCGGCACGCCCTGATAGAGCGGGGACCGGACCTGCACGGCAGTGAAGATATTCTGATATTCAGCCATGACACGCTCCCTCGCTTACCGTGACGACCAGATCGGCATGTTGCGCCACCATTCCCACCAGGTGACCCATTGCTCGCCTTCGGGCCATAGCCAGCTCGGCCCGCTGATCACGATGCAGATCGCGCTCCAGAAGCCGGCGGACAAGGCGAGGAACAATCCGAGCCTGTGAATGCCGAGCGTACCGATCGACCAGCCGATGGTGTCGCGGAAAAAGGTGTTCTCGTGCTCGGCGCTCTTTACGATCTCGCCCGGCTTCGGGTTGGTCGCCGACAGAACCAACGCCCCATGCAGCGCAAGCGCGAGACACGTCGTGAAGAAGAACGTGATCGCGATCATGTGCGCCGGATTGTAATGGAAGTTGCCGTATTGGTAGCCCGTGTTCGAGACCCAATCGAGGTGGCTCATGATTCCGTACGGAAAACCGTAGGACCATGACCCCATCAGGATTGGCCGAACCACCACCAGCGTGAAATAGGCGAAGATTGCGACGCTGAAAGCGAACGGGACATGATAGCCGATCCCGAGCTTGCGGCAGATCTCGACCTCACGCAGCGCCCATGAGCCGAATGCGCCGAGCGCGCAGATCGTGACGATCTGCCATATCCCGCCATCCTTGAGCGGCGCGAATGCCAGTCCGTATTCCGCCGGTGGCGGATTGATACTGATCAGCCAGATGTTCCAGGTCGGCCCGAGCGCCGCGCCATACATGATCAGCGCTACACCGACAAAGGTGAAGAAGATCGTGGTGACGCCGAAGAAGCCGACATAAAACGGCCCGACCCAGAAATCAAAAAGGTCCCCGCCGATCAGCGTACCGCCACGTACGCGGTACTTTCGTTCAAAGCTGAGCATGGCCATAGTCCCGACCCTCCATCACGCAGCGCGCGCCCCGCGCGCTGCCAGCATGCCTTGCCGTCGGCGGACGGGGCACGGGTGTTGCCCGCGCCTCGTCCGCCAGTCTCGACTGCCTTCAACCGTGCAGTGTCGTCTCGATCGATACCTTTGCTGCCGGAGCGCGAGGCCCCTCCAGCCAGTTGAACCGGTTCGTGCTGAGCAGGATGAAATGAATCACCAGCGCCAGCGCGAACAGGAAGGTAAACAACGCAATCAGGGTTCTCCGCGGATCGAAGAGAAGCCACATCTTCCACATTGTTTATCCTCCTATGACACGAACGGGATCAGGGAGCTCACCGTCTGTCCGGCGCCTTCAAGGAAGGCGTAACCTTTCGGTCCCGGGAGCCACGGACGCCACTGCCAAACCAGGAAGTGAGCGATCGCGCAGATCACGACGAAGGCGATGAAGCTGGTCAGGAAGATCGAGTGGAATTCTCGCGCTTCCTGTTCCGTCAGTCCCGAGAGAGAGCCGCCCCTAGAGTCAGCCATGTTTTTACTCTCCGGTTGGCCTTGCGGCCGTTACCGCGCAAGTCCCGCGCGGCAAGGATTGCCGAGGCGGTTGCCCGCCACGACAGCTTTCCGCCCAGTGTGACCCGGACGAAAACTCGTTGGATGACGCCGCGTCAGCGTCGCCACCCGCATCTACCGGTGAGACTGCGTCCGAAACCCCGGACTTTTCCTCGTGCAGCCTCTCCTGGTCTACCTCGGCGCCAGAAAGCGCCACCGATACCGCCTAACCCATGAACGCCATCGGCACGATCTTGTTGGTCGTCGCGCGCGCCTCGCAAAGAATGCTGCGCCGAGGCGCCTCACTTGTCCGGCGCGCATACCAGCGCCACGGCATCAACCGCGACAGTGCGATCGACGTAACGAATATGGAGAACAGCACGGCGTGCAGCAGCCGGTATTCGATCTCGCCATGCCGCCAGCGACTCACTCCGGCATGTCGCGTATCTGTTTCCAGAGCCATGGACCGCCCTCCCGTTTCCTTCACGCCGCTTCGTTCGACGTCATCGTCACGCGCGCACGCGCAACGCTCGCAACCGTGACCATCTCGTGACCGTTTCGCCTTGCATCGCGCTCTGCAGCATCGCGCAGCCGTTTCGCCGCCGAGATTCGCACCAGCACCGGGTGCGTATCGACCAGGCGGTCGAATTCGCTCTTGGCGTCGTCGTTCCAGTCCAGCTCCGGCTGCAGGCGCGCGGGCGTCGCGTCGACCTTGTCCAGTTCGGTGCCGAGCGGGATGATGTGGAACAGCGCGTCGAACAGCGCGTTGCAGGATTCCTGCACCAGGTAGGTCGCGCCGGAATAACCCATGAAGGGGGTCCCGGTATGCCTGCGAATAATCGCGCCTGGAAACGATGCGGGTATGTAAACGCTGCGGCCGCCGACCTCCGACAGATACATGCGCTCGTTGTAGCTGCCGAACAGGATCAGCGGCGCTTTCTCGTGAACAGCCTTGCGTACCGCTTCGTTGTCAGTCTTCGCTCCCGCGCATCGCGCGATCGCGAAGTTGCAGGCCATGCCCATCTCCTCCTCGAGGAAATGCCGCACGCCGCGTGCATAGGTTTCGTTCGCAACGATGCCGAAACTCGCGGTGCCATAGAAATCCTGGGTCACCGAGCGCCAAAGGTCCCAAAGCGGCTTGATGGTGGTGTGTTTTTCGCGCGCGATGAACGGCTCAGGATCGAGCCCCAGCAGCTCGCCCAGCGAACGAAGGAACTTCGTCGTCGAATGCAGCCCGATCGGCGCCTGCAGATAAGGCCGGTTCAAAGCTTCGCAAAGCAGCCGCCCGAATTCGCGATACATGCAGATATTGACGTCGGCATTGATCAACCGGGGCACATCCTGCAGATGGCTGCCGAGCGGGAACACCATATTCACCTCGGCGCCGATGCCCTCGACCAGTCGCCGGATCTCTGCGAGGTCGGATGGCATATTGAAGGTGCCGTAGATCGGGCCGATGATGTTGACGCGCGGCTTCTCACCGTCCTTGCGCGGCTTGCGGTCCGGGATTTTCTTCAGCCCGTATTCGCTCCACAGCCAAGTCATGGCGCGATTGGCGCTCTGCCACTGATCCTCGTCGATGGTGCGCGGCAGGAAGCGCTTGATGTTGGTGCCTTCCGGGGTCACGCCGCCGCCGATCATCTCGGCGATCGAACCGGTCACGACCACCGCCGGCAGATCGGGGTCGAGCACACGATGCGCACGTTTCATTGCGCCTTCCGTGCCCTTCTGGCCGAGCTCCTCTTCCCCGAGCCCGGTGACGACGATCGGCAATTCATGCGGCGGCAGCGCATCGGTGTAATGCAGCACCGACGTCACCGGCAGGTTCTCACATCCGACTGGCCCGTCGATGATGACCTGGAGCCCCTTTATCGCCGTAAAGACATAGACGGAGCCCCAGTATCCGCCGGCACGATCGTGGTCGAGGATGAGCATCAGATCATCCTCGCGGTTTTGAAGTCGCTGGTATCGCCGCTGCTGCGCTTCTTGGCCAGCGCGTCCATCTGCTTGCGATAGCGCTCGCGGAATTCCGGTCGCGCTCGCGGCGTCTCCTCCCACACACCGGCATTGTCGCCCATGCCGACGTCACCGAAGAACTCGCGCATCGCATCGAAGCGCGCCTTGTTGCCCAGGGCCGCGTTCACGACCTGCGCCAGCGAGCCCGCACCGGCCGGCCCCATCAGCGGACGTGCCGAAATCAGATTGGTGAAGTAAAGCGCGGGGATCGCCATCTCCTTGGCCTTCTGCACGACCGGAGTCGTACCGATGGCAAGATCGGGCTGGAATTCGGCGAGCGCCGCGAGATCCTGCTCGAGCGAAGCGCGATACTGGACATGGACGCCCCGCGCCTCGAGCCATTCACGGTCGGGGTCCGACCAGCGCGTGCGCGGACAGGCAGTGCCGACATAGCGCAGATCTGCGCCGCTCTCGATCAGAAGGCGCGCAACCAGAAGCTCGGAGCCTTCGTAACCGGTGAGCGTGACGCGACCTTTCACCGGCGCGCCGGCGAGCGCACCCTTGATCGCAGGTAATATGCGCGCTTTTGCCTTGTCGATCAGTTCGCGCGAGACATTGCATGCGGCGCCAACCGCTTCGATCCAGTCTGCCGTGCCATCCTGCCCGACCGGGGCGGAGCCGATGATCGGGCGGCGCGCGGTCTCGAACTCGCGGATCGATGCCGTGTAAAACGGGTGGATGGCAGCGACAGCCGCGCAATCGAGCGCGGCATACAACTCGCGCCATTCGCGCGTCGGCACCACCGGTCCGGCGGCGAGGCCCATCGGCTCCAGCATCATGCCGATGCCGACCGGATCGGCCGGGAACATCTCGCCAAGGAGCGTGATCGTTGGCCGTCCGCTCCGGCCCGCACGTGGCGCCTGGACGGGACCCTGCTCGATCTCTTCGCGCGCATATTTCAGCATCGCGGCCGCGAGCACATCCTTTGCTTCGGCATGGGTCGGCACGCCGAAGCCGGGCACGTCGATACCGATGATGCGGACACCGTTGATTTCTTTCGGCAGCAGCCGCAGCGGCACGCCCGATGCCGCCGGCACGCAGAGATTGGTGATGACAATGGTGTCGTAGTCTTCCGGCTTCGCAAGCTTGAAGACGGCCTCGCGAATGTCCTCGAACAGCTTGCCGGTCACCAGCGTTTCCGAATTGAACGGCACGTAGCCAACGGTGCGGCGTGCCCCATAAAAATGCGAGGTGAAGGTCAACCCATACACGCAGCAGGCCGAGCCGGAGAGGACCGTGGCCGTGCGCCGCATCCTCAAACCGACCCTTAGCGATCCGAAGGCCGGACACATGCTTTGAGGCTGGTCATGCGGACCCTGGGGATAGTCGGCCGCATAGCGCTCGAGCGTCTCGCTCATTCCCGCAGCCGCCGCGGCGTTGCGCATCTCGGCCTTGCCGGCGTGGCACCCGACGCCCGTCGCATCGATTGCGGCGGGATCCAGCAGGACGCTTGATTTCGCGAGCTCGACAAGCCTCGGCTCGTTCTCGAGCTGCGCAGTCATGTCGTAGGCGACTTCGTTGGTCGCTGCTGCGGCATCCCGGACGAGTTCCTGCAAAGCGGTCATTGCTGTTTGCCTTGCATCCTCAAACCGTGTCGTAGACGACTTCGAGCGACGGTCGCTCGACGATCGTGCCGCCGCACATGTCGGCCATGGATGCCGGCTGGAGCACGACTCCGCGACCGACGACATCGCCCTTGAAAAGGGCGAGCAACCCGTCCTGCGTCAGCGGAGTCGGCCGCACAGGTGGCGCTGTGGCTACGCTTTCAGCCAGCCCTTCGAACAGGCTCGCCCAGCGTTCGCCCGGCCTCCCGATGATCTCGTAATTGGCGCTCTTGCGACGGATGTCGTCATCGGCCGGGATCGCAGCGAGGATCGGGATGCCGGCGGCTTCGGCGAATGCAGCCGCCTCTCCAGTGCCGTCGTCCTTGTTGACGACCATGCCGGCGACACCGACATTGCCGCCGAGCTTGCGGAAATATTCCACCGCCGAGCAGACATTGTTGGCGACGTAGAGCGATTGCAGATCGTTGGAGCCGACGACAATCACCTTCTGGCACATGTCGCGTGCGATCGGCAGACCGAAGCCGCCACAGACTACGTCGCCAAGGAAGTCCAGCAGCACATAGTCGAAGCCCCATTCGTGGAAGCCGAGCTTCTCCAGGAGTTCGAAGCCATGAATAATGCCGCGCCCGCCGCAGCCGCGCCCGACTTCCGGGCCACCCAGCTCCATCGCGAACACGCCGTCGCGCTTGAAACAGACGTCGCCGATCGCAACCTCGTCGCCGGCAAGCTTCTTCTTGGCCGATGTCTCGATGATGGTCGGGCATGCGCGCCCGCCGAACAGAAGCGAGGTCGTATCGCTCTTCGGGTCACATCCGATCAGAAGGACGCGCTTGCCCTGCTGTGCCATCATGTAGGACAGGTTCGCAAGCGTGAAGCTCTTGCCGATCCCGCCCTTCCCGTAGATCGCAATAACCTGCGTTTCCTTAGTCACCGGGCCCGCATGGACGGGATCGGGCGAAACCGAGGCCTCCACCCGCAATTGCGCAGTCATCGTCGGCGCATTCATCAGCGGGCTCTCCAGTCGAGGATCATTTTGAGGCAGGCCGGATCTTCGAATGCGTCGCGATAGGCGTGCGAGGCATCCTCGGCGCTGCGGCGATGGGAGATCAGGCCGTCGAGTGAGAGCCTGCCGGCATCGAGATATTTCAGGACCGCTGCGAGATCGTCGCCTCGCCATTCCGCGGCCACCCGGATACGCGCTTCGCGCATGAATGCTGCGGGGAACGAGAAGCTGAGCGGCGCATCATAGAATCCCGCCAGCACAACCTCGCCGCCGGGCGCCAACCGTGCGATCAGTTGATCGAGCAGCGCGCTGTCGCCGCTGACATCGTAGATCGCGCGATAGTCGCGCCGCGTGTCATCTTCAGGTGCGATCACGCGATAGCCGTCAGCGCCGGTCCGGCGGTCGGCACGCGACTCCCATACGGTTGGGGTCTCACCGCCGGCCACTAGGCAGAGCCTGGCGAGGAGACGTCCAAGCACCCCGTGACCGACGATGAGATCTGGTGCAGGCCCGGCGCCCAGCGCGTGTTGCGCGGTCGCGGCCAATGCGAGGAGAACGGCCTTCTCGCCCCATCGCTCATCGACGGGCGTGGCTCGCTGTCCAGGCACGACAATCCGGGAGGCAGCGCCACCGAACAGGCCGCGCACATCCTTGAAACATTTGGCGCCAGGAACGAAGACCCGCTGGCCGACATGAATTCCTGAATTCGCGCCGGCAGATGAAACGCGGCCGACCGATTCGTAGCCAGGCACGAGGGGATATCCCATTCCCGGAAACGGGGGCATGCGGCCGGACCAGAACAATCGCTCGGTCCCGGTGCTGATGCCGCTCCATTCGACCTCGACCACGATGTCGGTCTCCGCCGGGGGCAAGAGATCAACCCGACTGAGCTGGAGTTTCTCAGGTTCGCTCAGGACGACCGCAATCGTGTCCATCCGCAGGCTCCCGGCCTTATGGCCTAGGGGAATTTGTGACTGTAAGTCTAGAGTGACATTTTAGAGTGTCAATCATTATTTACACATTATCGACAGGCGGTCATGACACCCGTCAGTAGCGGGCGACGTGTGCGGTGTTGCCGGATACGGCTGAAGCCCGCTTTCGAAAGCATGTCGGAAAGTTCCTTGGGGGTACGCGGGCGCCCCTGCCCCATCGCCAGCAGGTAAAATCCGAAATAGCCGTCGCCCATCGACTCGGCCCCGGACGTGCCGGCCAGCGGCTCGGCGATGAGAATCACACCATCATCTGGCAAGGCATCGCGGACCGCGCGCAACGCCAGCATCACCGCAGCGTCGTCGTGGTCGTGCAGCACGCGAACGAGCGATATGACGTCGGCTCCGCGCGGCAATGGATCCGACAGAAAGCTTCCGCCAAACGCTTCCGCGCGATCGCCGAAACCCTCTCGCTCGAAGCACGCTTGCGCGCGGCTTGCGACCGCCGGAAGGTCGAAGAGCCGGACCCGCAAACCCGGATAGCGAGCGGCGGCAGCGGCAACAAAAGCCCCCTCGCCGCCGCCGACATCCAGCAGGCAGCGGTGGGTTCGCAACGAATACGCAGAGAGGATATCGTCAGAAATCAGCGCCTGGGATTCCGCCATCAACGCGCTGTAGGGTGCCACGTCGCCGGCATCGAGATCATTGCTGCGATCTTTGTTGGCGTAACCCCAGTAGCGAGACAATTCGGTTTTCACCTCGCCGCGCAACAGCGCGACCGGGTCGCGCAGATCGCGGTAGAGCATAGCGTGATGCCGGATCATCGCACCGATCGCCGGATTGCCGTTGAATGCCGCGCCCAGCATGCCGAGGCCGAATCTGTCCCCGCTACGGCGTTCGACCAGCCTCAGCGCTGCCGCGGCACGCAAGAGACGCATCGCGGCATCCTCGGAAAGACCGAGTCGCAACGCCAGCTCCCGCGCCGGCAACGGCCCATTTCTCAAAATTTCGAACAGCCGGAGTTCGACGCATGCGGACAGGATTTGCGAATACACAAAACCCGCGCACAGATCGAACAAGGTGTTCGCTTCGCGATTGGCGATTCGCCGCGCGATCGGCAGGGAGCTGCAAAGCCGCTGAAAATAAGGACTTTCCAGACATCTGTCGCGCAGCGCGTACAGGCGATCCGAAACCGATAGACGAGGTTCAACGCCGCCGGACGTACCGGCGGCGCCGTGGCGGGTGACCTTGGCGGTCACGCTGCGTGCCGGGCGAGGCTCTTCGGCACCAGGCGCTTGGCTTCAAGCATGATCAGTGCGCGCAGATCGCCGGCGCCGGGGCAAGCCGGAATCGACGCAATCGAACGCGCAACCAGTTGTTCGAGCCGCGACATTGCGCCGTCAACCCCGAGCTCACGGGTCGCGCTCGGACGGCCCAGCGCGAGATCGCGACCGATCGGCTTTCCGAACTCGTCGGGCTCGGCGACGGCGTCGCTCAAATCGTCGGCAACCTGATAGGCTTCGCCCAGCGTCTCGCCAAGCTCCCGCCACTGATGCGGATCGCCTCCCGCCGCAGCCGCACCGGCACAGGTCGAAGCGGCGAACAGCGATCCGGTCTTGGCACGATGATAATGCTCGAGATCCACCTTCGGCTCGCATTCCCAAGCCTGCCCGGCGACGATACCGCCCGGCGCACCGACAGCGCGCGCGACGATCGTCAGCAATGCAGTCATGCGCTGCGGTGTGAAAGATAGCCGAGCCAGATTTTCAAAGGCCAGCACGATCAGTGCGTCACCCGCGAGCACCGCAAGCGGTTCGCCATATACGCGGTGGACGGTGGGAAAACCGCGCCGCGTATCGGCATCGTCGAAGCATGGCAGATCGTCGTGGACCAGGGACGCGCAGTGCAGCAATTCGAGCGAGGCTGCAGCAATATCGGTGGCTATCGGGTTGTCGTCGCCGCATGCGGCAGCGACCGCAAGGCACAGGCGCGGCCGCACGCGAGCCCCCTTCGGAAAGACCGAATGCTGCATCGCTGCCATAAGCTTGGGTGGACAGGAGGGACCATCGGCCCGCTGGAGGGCGCTGGTCAGGGCAGTCTCAATCCGGCTGACGGCATCCATGGCGATGCTCCTTCGCGGCTGCTGTGTAATCTTTAATTGTCACTTTGAAATGTCAAGTTATAATTACACTCGCAGGGTTGGATAGCATGGCGACGGAGAAGGTGGCAGTCATCGGCGCCGGGATCGGCGGGCTTGCAACGGCCCTGGATCTGGCCAACCGGGGCGTGGAGGTCACGGTGTTCGAGCGTAGCGCGGCGCCGGGCGGCAAGCTGCGCGCAGCGATGTTCGGCGATATTCCGGTGGATGCAGGGCCGACCGTCTTCACCCTGCGGCATGTTTTCGAAGAGATGTTCGCGGACGCCGGTACCGCGCTTTCCGATCACGTCACGCTGCGGCCGCTCGATATTCTGGCCAGACACGCTTGGTCGGATGATTGCTCGCTCGATCTGTCTGCAGACATTCTGCAATCGTCGGCGAATATCGGCGATTTTGCAGGTGCTGCCGAAGCGCGGCGCTTCCTCGCATTCTGCGAGCGGGCCAGGCAGATTTTCCATACCCTCGACCGCACCTTCATGCGGGCGCAGCGTCCCTCGCCGTTCGGACTGGTGACCGCGTCCGGTGCAAGCGGGCTGCCGCAACTGATGCGCATCTCACCCTTCACCACCCTGTGGCAGGAGCTCGGCAAATACTTTCACGACCCGCGGCTGCGTCAGTTGTTCGGGCGCTATGCGACCTATTGCGGCTCATCCCCGTTTCATGCGCCGGCGACTCTGATGCTGGTCGCGCATGCGGAGCAGGATGGCGTATGGAGCGTCGAGGGTGGCATGCATCGCCTCGCGCAGGCGGTTGCGGCGCTCGCCGAGCGCAAGGGCGTGCGCATTCACTACAATTGCGGCGTCCGCGATATTACCGCAGCGCACGGCCGGGTATCCGGGATCGCGCTCGAAAATGACGAGTGGCATCCGGCAGACGCCGTCGTATTCAACGGCGATGCCGCGGCGATTGCCGATGGCCATCTGGGCAAGGACATCTCACGCGCGGTGCCGCAAATCGACAAACGTCATCGCTCGCTGTCAGCCGTCACCTGGACCGGACTGTTCGAAACCCGTGGCTTCCCGCTCACGCGGCACAATGTCTTCTTCTCCGGCGATTACCGTGCCGAGTTCGACGACATCTTCGTGCACCGGCGGGTGCCTGTCGATCCCACCGTCTATGTCTGCGCGCAGGACCGCGACGATGCCGGTGCGAAAGGCGCAGGTCCGGAGCGGCTTCTCATTCTGATCAACGCTCCGCCGACCGGCGACCGCGCGTCAAACCTGGAGATCGAGTCATGCCGCGATCGGACCTTCCTTCGCCTGGAGCAATGCGGACTGACCGTTTCTCCGTCGCCGACGGCCATGCGAGTCACGACGCCGCAGGATTTCGACTGGGATTATCCGGCGACGGGCGGGGCACTCTACGGCCAGGCGTCGCACGGCTGGATGGCATCGTTCCGCCGGCCGGGAGCACGCAGCCGGATCCCGGGGCTTTACCTCGCGGGCGGCAGCGTGCATCCGGGACCGGGCGTGCCGATGGCGGCGATCTCGGGGAGACTGGCAGCGCAAGCCTTGATGCAGGATCTCGGTTCAGCCAGCCGGTCCCGCACAACGGCTATGCGTGGTGGTATGTCGACGGCCTGAGCGACGATGGCCGTTACGGACTGACGGTGATCGCATTCATCGGCAGCGTGTTCTCGCCCTATTATGCGCGCGCGCGGCGGCGCGGCGACACCGACCCTGTGGACTATTGCGCGATCAATGCCGTTCTCTACGGTCCGCGCGGCAAGCGATGGGCGATGACGGAGCGCGACCGCGACGCGCTCTGGCGCTCCGACCGCCACCTGTGCATCGGACGCAGCAGCGTCACCGATGACGGCAACGAACTTGCGATCCGCATCGACGAAACATGCGTGCCGATTCCGTTTCGGCTGCGCGGCACGATCCGGTTGCGGCCGGAAATCCTGGGCCGTGAGGATTACCGCATCGACCCAGCCGGCCGGCATGTCTGGCGGCCGGTGATGCCGTCGGCGCGTATCGAAGTCGACATGTCCGACCCGGACTTGTCGTGGACCGGGCATGGCTATTTCGATCACAATCGCGGCGCGGCGCCGCTTGAAAGCGATTTCGCGCGGTGGAGCTGGGCCCGCTTTCCGCTGAGCGAGGGCAACGCCATCGTCTATGACACGGTGCCCCGGAATGGACAGCCGGTCTCGCTGGCCTTGCGACACACGCAGAACGGCGTGGAGAGATTCGAGCCGCCAGCGTCCATCGCCATGCCGCACACCGCGTGGCGCGTATCCCGCGAGCTGCGCTCGGACGCAGCCGACGACACCACCGCGCGCACGCTGGAGGACACGCCTTTCTATGCGCGATCCGTGGTGACGGCACGGCTGCTTGGCGAGCGCGCGACCGGCATGCATGAAAGCCTCTCGCTCGATCGCTTCGCATCGCGCTGGGTGCAGGCGATGCTGCCGTTCCGGATGCCGCGACGAACCGGATTGAAGGGCCGAGGCTAGGAATCGGCCTTCGACTTTTTCGTCGACGCGTCCTTGTACTTCTTGTCGAAATGGCGGCCGGCAAACTCGACCACGCCAACACCGATCAGAACCAGCAGGACGAAACCCGCCTCAATGAAACCGAGGTAGTTCTCCATCCCGCTATCTGCTACCCCGCCCTTTGCATCTGGGCCCGCCGCTCTCGCTCCAGACGCTCGAACAGGTCGATCACCCAGACTGCGCGATCGCGCACCCTGTACCACGGCGGGGCAGCCTCGCGGCCGATGCCGGCCGGCATCGCATCAAGCAGAAACTGGGTGGCCGGCAACGCGGGGCCGGCGGCATTGCGCGAACTCAACGCGATTGCGGGCAAGGCGAGGAACAGCGCCTCGAGCTTGCGCCGCGGCTGCACCACAGCACGTTGCGAGACGCTGTCGAAACCCTGTCGCTCGATTTCGCGTCCGATCTCGGCATAAAGAATGCGCGCGGTATGTATCGCGGGCCGGCACGATGCCGGCAACGCGGCAATGGCGGGCGCCGCACGCCGATAGAGGCTGTCCGCATGCGCCAGCACGGCGCGGACCACATCGGCAAGTCCGGACGAAAAGGCCGGCCGCTCGATCATCCGGTCGGGGTCGATGCCAGCGTCACGCAACCACGCCAGCGGCAGATAAACGCGGCCCGCGCGCGCATCCTCGCCCACGTCGCGGCAGATATTTGTCAGTTGCATCGCAATGCCGAGATCGGCCGCGCGTGCGAGAGTCGCAGGATCGCAGCGTCCCATGATCAGAGTCATCATCATGCCGACGCAGCCGGCAACGCGCGCGGCATATTGCTCCACCTCTTCGATGGTCTCGTAGCGCCGCGCCTCCGCGTCCCACGCAAAGCCTTCGAGCAAGGCCTCGGGCCAACCGCGTGGAATGGCATGCCGCTCGACAACGGCGGCGAAAGCGCGATCCGCCACGCGGTTCTGGGGCGCGCCGCGATAGATGCGATCCAGCCGCTCGCGTAGCAAGGCAACCGCATAGCCGGCTTCCCGGCAACCGGCGCTATCGATGAGGTCGTCGGCCTCGCGGCAGAACGCATAGAGTTCGGCGGCCGGCGTGCGGAACCGCTCCGGCAGGAGCAGCGAGGCCGCATGAAACGATCGCGATCCGCCGCGCAGCCGCTCACGGCAATCGTCGATATCGGACGGCGTTATCGGTCTAGCGTTCGGCAAAAACCATGGCATCGGGCACCACCGTGTCGAGTATGCGTGCGGAAGAAAGGACGCCGGGCAGCCCCGCTCCGGGATGCGTGCCGGCGCCGACGAGATAGAGATGGTCGATGTCTTCGCTCTTGTTATGCGGACGGAACCACGCGCTCTGCGTCAGCACTGGTTCCAGGCCGAAGGCCGCACCGCGGAACGATGACAGGCGATCCTGAAAATCCTGCGGGGTCAGCAGGCGCGAGGTGACGATTTCGCTCTGCAGACCCGGCAGGATCGTTTCGCCGAGATAGCGGGCGATGCGCGCGCGATAGGGCTCCGCGGCTTCGCTCCAGTCGATACCGGCATCGAGATGCGGCACCGGCGACAGGACGTAGAACGCATCGCAGCCGTCCGGGGCGAGCGACGGATCGGTCGCGGTCGGCCGGTGCAGATAGAGGCTGAAGTCGTCGGCGAGGGTCTTGCGATCGAAGATGTCGGACAGCAATTCGCGATAGCGCGGACCCAGCATGATGGTGTGATGCTGCACGTCCGGATATGTACGGCGGGTCCCAAAATACCAGACGAACAGGCTCATCGAATAGCGCGCGCGCTCGATCTTGCGATCGGTCCAGCGCTTGCGGAAACGCGGATCGACAAGACTGCGATAGGTGGTTGCGGAATCCGCGTTTGAGATCACGATGTCCGACGGCAGGAAGGTGCCGTCGGCGAGTTCGACGCCAATTGCGGTACCGTTGTCGACGGCGATCTGGCGGACGGGCGTGTTGCAGCGGACTGTGCCGCCCTGCCCCTCGATCAATCGCACCATGCCGGCGACGAGCGTTCCGGTGCCGCCCATGGCGAAATGCACGCCGTATTCGCGTTCCAGGAATGCGATCAGGCAATAGATCGACGTGGCGCTGAACGGATTGCCGCCGATCAACAGCGGATGGAAGCTGAGAATCTGGCGCAGCTTTTCGCTGCGGACATGACGCGCCACCTCACCATGGACGGAGCGGAAGCATTGCAGCCGCAGCAGATCGGGCAGGATGCGAACCATGTCGCCAATCGATCCGAACGGCACGTGGCCGAGCCGCTCGAATCCGGTGCGATAGGTGGCTTCGCTCAGCTTCATAAAGGCGCGATAGCCGTCGAGATCGCCCGGTGCGAGACGCGTAATCTCGCGCTCCATCGCTTCAGTATCGCCCGAGTAATCGAAGCTGTCGCCGTCGTGAAAGCGGATGCGGTAGAACGGCGAGACCGGCCGCAGATCGATGTCGTCGGCAAACCTGCGGCCGCACATCGCCCATAATTCCTCGAACAGGAACGGCGCGGTGACGATGGTCGGACCGGCGTCGAAGGTGAATCTGTCCTGCCGGTAGACGCAGGCGCGGCCGCCGGGCGCGTCGAGCTGCTCCAGCACGGTGACGCGATAGCCGCGCGCGCCGAGCCGGATGGCCGCAGCCAGTCCGCCAAAGCCGGAACCGATCACGATTGCATGCGGCCGGCCGTCATGGCCTGCCTCGATTGTCCCGCGATAGCCGGTGATATCGAGCATGGCTATCCCGCCCCCGCCGGCACGACACCCGCATCGCGCGCCGCGTTGCGGATGATCTCAGCGCATTCTTCCGGCCGCTCTTCATGGGCGAGATGGCCGAGCCCCGGCAGCGTCACGATCGTCGATTGCGGCAGCATTTCATGCACGCGCTCGGCCTGCGACGGCGGAATGGTGCGGTCCTGCGAGCCAACAACCAGCGTCAGCGGCACCTTCAGTCGCGGCAGCGCCGCCGCGAAGGAGCGCAGGTTCCAGTTCGCCATCATGCCGAGCGCCGCCGCTACATGCGCCGGATTGCTGGCGAGACGGCGGTAGAGTTCGATGCCACGCGCGTCGAGCGTCGAGCCGGTCTGCTCAATCATGCGCTCGATTGCTTGCGGATCGCGCGCCCGCCGCGAGAACAATTCGGAGACGAATGGCATCACGGTGAGCAGCTTCGCAAGCGGAGCAAAAATCTGACCGGCCATTCCGCCAAGCGGCAGCAGCGCGCCGTTGAGACTGACAATCGCGCGCGGCGTGATCTGGCGCGACAATGTCATCTGGATCGCCACCGCCGCCCCCGCCGAATGCCCGACAGCCACGTCGGGCACGATGTCGAGTTCGCGCAACACACCCGCGATCGCGCGCGCCATCCCGGGAAGCGACAGGAATTCGCTCGGTGGCGCCTGGGTAAATCCTTGGCCGGGCAGATCGGGGGCGACAACGGTAAAGCCGGAGGCGAGCAACGGCATGAGTCCCGCCCAGGAATGTGTGCTTGCACCGGTGCCGTGAAGGAGCAACAGCGCCGGCCCCTCACCCATGACCTGGACGTGCCATTGCATTCCACTGGCGCGGACGAAGCGGCTCGCCTCACGGTTCGGCCAGTCATGCCCGTAGCGCTCCCAATTCAAGCTCGACCGCATCCCTCACGATTCTCACGCGCGCAACCGCGACAGCGCCGCACGATCGAGCCCCAGCGCCTCGATCGCGGTCGCAACGATCCCGCGGCTGTCGAGCCCTGCGGTCGCATACATCGCCGCCGGGCTGTCCTGATCGATGAAGATGTCCGGCAGCACCATGCTGCGGATCTTCAACCCGCGATCGAGCGCACCATGCCGGGCCAGAAGCTGCAGCACATGCGCGCCGAAGCCGCCGGCGGCGCCCTCTTCGATCATGATCAGCACTTCGTGCTCGCGCGCCAGCCGTAGGACCAGATCGGTATCGATCGGCTTGGCGAAGCGTGCATCGGCAATCGTGACGGAAAGCCCGGCGCGCGCCAGTTCAGCGGCGGCCTTTCGGCAATCCGCGAGGCGGGTGCCGAGCGAGAGAAGTGCAATCGTCGTGCCTTCGCTGACGATCCGGCCGCGACCGATCTCCAGCGGCACGCCGGCCTCGGGCATGGCGACACCCTCGCCGTCGCCGCGCGGATAGCGCAACGCGATCGGTCCCTCGTCATGGGCAGCGGCGGTCGCAACCATATGCACAAGCTCCGCCTCGTCGGCAGCCGCCATGATGACGAATCCCGGCAGGCAGCCGAGATAGGCAAGATCAAACGACCCGGCATGCGTCGGACCGTCGGCGCCGACCAGCCCTGCGCGATCGAGCGCAAACCGCACCGGCAGTTTCTGGATCGCGACATCATGCACGATCTGGTCGTAGGCACGCTGCAGGAAGGTCGAATAAATCGCCGCAAACGGTTTCATGCCATCGGCAGCGAGCCCGGCGGCGAAGGTCACGGCATGCTGCTCGGCGATGCCGACGTCGAAGAAGCGCTTCGGGAACGCCTTCTGGAAGAGGTCGAGGCCGGTGCCGGCCGGCATCGCCGCGGTGATTCCGACGATGCGGTCGTCTTTCGCTGCCTCCTTGACGAGACTTTCGCCAAACACCTTGGTGTAGGACGGCGCGTTGCTCTGCGCCTTCGCCTGCTTTCCGGTGACGACGTCGAATTTTACCACGCCATGATACTTGTCGGCTGCGGCTTCGGCCGGTGCGTAGCCTTTGCCCTTCTGCGTCACCACATGAACGAGGATCGGACCGTTCGGGGCATCGCGCACATTTTTCAGCACCGGCAGCAGGTGGGCGAAATCGTGGCCGTCGATCGGGCCGATATAATAAAAGCCGAGCTCCTCGAACAGCGATCCGCCGGTCCAGAAGTTGCGCGCAAAGGCTTCGGTCCGGGCGGCCTGTCCGGCGAAATAGCTCGGGAAGGTTTTCGAGATGCGCTTGAGCGCCTCGCGAACCGACAGGTAGGTGCGACCCGATATAGCACGCGCGAGATAGGCCGACATCGCTCCGACCGGCGGCGCAATCGACATGTCGTTGTCGTTGAGAATGACGATCAGCCGCGAATCCATCGCGCCGGCATTGTTCATGGCTTCATAGGCCATGCCGGCCGACATCGCCCCGTCGCCGATGACGGCGACGACGTTGCGTTTCTCGCCCTGCAGATCGCGGGCAACCGCCATGCCGAGTCCGGCGGAAATCGACGTCGACGAATGCGCGGCGCCGAACGGGTCGTATTCGCTCTCCGCACGCTTGGTGAAGCCGGACAGCCCGCCGCCCTGGCGAAGCGTGCGAATGCGATCGCGCCGTCCGGTCAGAATCTTGTGCGGATAGGCTTGATGGCCGACGTCCCAGATCAGCCGGTCGTGCGGCGTATCGAAGACATAATGAAGCGCGACCGTCAGTTCGACCACGCCAAGTCCGGCACCGAGATGACCACCGGTCACCGCCACCGCACGGATCATCTCGTCGCGCACATCCTCCGCGACCTGACGCAGGTCGCCTTCCTGCAAACTTCTCAGATCCACCGGGATATCGATCCGGTCCAGCAGCCGTGAAACGTCGCTCCGGTCAGACATGTCTGCCGCGATCGCTTCCGCTGCCGCCAAGGCCCGGCCGCGATCTCCCTGTTCGAAGGCCAACTATCAGCCAACCTCGTCAGAGATGACTATATCGTCTGACACTCACAGTGTCACTCTAAATTGACACTAATTCTGATCGGGATGACGCTGCGTCGCAGCATCCTCGCGCCTGGCGTATAAAGCCTCAACCTGCGCGAGGCCGACAAAGCCTGCGCCGCCGAGCCGGATGGCATCCGCCGGTCCGAGTGGCGCATCCGGCTCGCCGAGTTCGCTCAGGCAGATATCCGCACGTGAAAAATCCTGCGAGCGGGTCCAGCGGCTGGGGGTCGCGATCGTGAAAATTCCGGCCGCTTTCGCCGCCAGTACGCCATTGGTTGAATCCTCGAAGGCGACGCAGCGCTCGGGCGGCACATCGAGCATCGATGCCGCCAGCAGATAGATGTCGGGTGCAGGCTTTTTCCGGGACACACGATCGGCGGACACAAAGGCCCGGATATCCGACGCGCCTTCCCGTCCGAGCACCGACAGGATCAGGGGTTGCATGTTGGCCGATGCCGAGGTCGCGACCACGCCGATCCGCAATCCTGCCTGCCGCGCCTCGCCCATCAGCCGCCGCACACCCGAACGCAGCTTGGCTGCGTTGTCCGACAGCATCTCTCCGTAGATGCGGGTCTTCTCGCGATGCACGGCCGGGACGACGGCATGAAGCGCGAGCTTCTGCTCCTGCGAGAGCGGCGCGCCGTCGATGAAATGTCTGATGCGATCAGCGCCGCCGGACACGCTGAGAAGCTTCTCATACAGATCGGCTTTCCAGTCGAAGCCGAGTTCAAATTCGAGAAAGGCCTGATTGAACGCGCGTCGATGCAGTTCGTCGGTATCAACAAAGGTCCCGTCCAGATCGAATATGAGCGCTTCGAGTGCCATCGCGGCCTCCGGTTGTAAAAGAAGTCACTCCCTGCCGAAGATGCGGCGCTCAGATTCACTGCACCGTTATGTTACGCACGAGAAATGTCTCATAGCGCCGCATGAAGTCCTGACGCATTTCGAAATGCGGCAAGGCGCCGGTCTGCATCCGCTCGATGGTCCAGTTCGGTCTCGCCGCAAATTCCTTCAGTCCGCTGTAGTCCACAAAATCACCACGCACGCCGTGCGCAACGAAGACCGGCATGGCGAGCGAGCGATAGATGCGCGTGATGTCCTTGCTGAACAGATAGCCGGAGACGAATCGGTAGGGCGCGTGGCGCGCGCCGGGCTGGTGCGTCGTCAGGTAATCGTAGTCCAGCAGACCTTCGTCGATCTCCTCCCTCCCATAGGTCTTTTTCAGGAAAAAGCGGATGCTCATGCGCGAGCTCAGGAGCTTGAAAAATGATTTGCTCCAGATCGGGTTGCGAAAGAACGCGTACAGCCACGGCATGCCGCGCGTCGTGCCCGGCGCGTCAACATAGGGCCCGCGGCTGTCCATTCCAGTCGGGCTGATCAGACTCAGTGTGCGATACTGCTCCGGCCGCTCCGCCGCCGCGCGCGCCAGAAATTCGGTGCCGAGAGACAACGCGATCGCGTCGATCGGCTTGTCACCATGCTCCGAGCGAATGCGTTCGGCCATTGCGTGAACCGCATCGGTCATCATGCGCGGATCGTAAGGCCGGTCCGACCGGTCGGAAAATCCGAACCCCGGAAGATCGATCGCATAGACGGCGCGCTGCGATCGGAAGTGATCGTAAACCGGCTTCATTTCGTAGGCCGAACCGGCGGCATTAATGCTGTGGACCAGAAGCAGCGGAGCCGCATCCGGCCCGCCGTCCCGATAATAACTGAGCGGGCCGACAGGCGACGAAAGCGCGATGCGTTGTCCGGTCAGGGCGTTCGGCAAGTCAGGCGTCATTCAAACCCTCGGCGGTCGTACGAAAAGTCATCGTATCACACAGTGCAGCGGCATGCTTACACGGCCATGACGTGTGTGCACGGCCCGTCTTCATGTTGCGAGAAACGCCTTCACCGGCACCAGCGACTGCGTCGGTGCTTCCTCATGCGGCACATGACCAAGCGCAGGAAATGTCACGACCTTTGCCTGCGGCATTTCGCGGACATAATCCGCTGCATTGCCGACTGGAATCATCTTGTCCCTGTCGCCCCAGATCAGCAGGACCGGAACCTGAATCCGACGCAGCAACGGTACGGGGTCCCGCAAGATTGTCTGCTCCATTCGCGCAATCAGCGCACTCCGGCTGCCGGGCGCCAGCATGAGTTCATAATAGCGATCGACCGTGCCATCGGTGAGCAAGGAAGGGTCGCCATAAGCTTGGGCCAGGCTCGAGCGGACCATCGATTTCGGCAGGATGTAGCGCATGACATGCGCCATGGCCGGCACTTCGGGCTTCTTGTCATACGAGAAGCCTCTGCTCGCGAATCCATCGGGGGAAATCAGCACCAGCTTTGTCACCCGCTCCGGATGATGCGCCGCGAAATTCCAGGCAATGCGTCCGCCGATCGAGTTGCCGACGAAAGCCGCCCTGGCAACGCCGAGACGATCCATCAGAGCCAGAATGATATCCATCGTGCGCTGATCGTCATATCGACCTGTTGGATCAGGCTCCGACAAACCGGACCCCGGCAGGTCGAGTCGTATCACGCGATAATCGTTCTGAAGCGCCTCGGCCCATGGTTCCCAGGTGTGCAGGCTGGACCCAAAGCCATGCAGCATGATCACCGCTGGTGCGGATTTCGCACCCCTGTCCCGAACGTGGAGTCGAACATTCTCCACGCTTACGATGTCCGTAGCCGACGCCTGATATTTGCTCTGCAACGCAGCTCTTGGACGGTCCGGAGTCCACAGCCACACACCGACGATCGCGCCAGCGACCACAAGCAGGCAAAGCGTTGAGATGATCGCAAGTTTCAATCACGCGCCTCGCTCGATCAGCCGACGGGTATGACGGAGGCAACCGAATGACGCGACCGAGCGCAACCGCGCGTCCCGTTCGACGCTGACGTTCACTTTGATGTCCATCAATGCGCCTGCGAACGATCCTTCTATCTTCTCAAAAAAAATATCGAGGAGCACTGCTTTGGGAGAATGACTTGGGCGAATACCAAACGAAACCTCAGCGATGCGAAGCTCACCGCTGGAATGAATCGGAGATGCCGGACGTCTGGCCAAGCTGGCTTCGCCTGGCGATATCGGACACCAGGCATCGCCTCTCAGGGCAAGTGAAACATCACGACGGCCGGCTTCGGATAACGACCGCGTACGGACAAGTGACGGTCGAAGATGGCGACTGGATCGTCTATTGGTCGGGCTCAAGACAAGAGCTCGAGGTCTTTTCACCTGAAGACTTCCAGAGAAAGTTCGATCCGGTAGTCTACCGGGATGACAGCGAAAATCCGCACAACAAGAATGCAGAACAGGCATTGCGCGATATTCACGCGCGCCGCCCGAAATAGCCGATTGTCCCCCTAGGCACGGCAAAAACCTTTGGCGGATATCCGCGCTCCGTGCATTCAACAAGCCATTTGGACATTCCGACAGCACGGCCTTGCTCACCCATCACAGAGCTGAACGCACGGCGTGCGACAGAGTTGCGGCATCGGCACGGGGCAATGGCAGATAACGCGCGTGCATCTCTTCTGCGAGCCGCCGCGACGCCGGGTGTGGCTGCTGGGATGTATCGATCAGCAGCGCGCTGATCCCGCTCGATCGCAGGTTCCGCGCGGCCGCCAACGCGTCGGCCTCCGCACGCTCGCGGCCGGAACCACCGTCGCGCGCAATATTGCCGCGCCCATCGGTGAGAATGACAAGAAGCGGCGTCTGACCTCGCCGGATTGCCAATTGTCCGGTGAGGCAAGCCTGGTCGAGGCCGGTCGCCAGCGGCGTGGCGCCGCCCGCCGGCAATTCGGCGAGCGAGCGCTTGGCTCGCGTCAGGGATCGCGTCGGCGGCAGCAGCAGGTCTGCGCCCTGTCCGCGAAAAGCCAGCAGCGCGACCTGATCGCGCCGCACATAGCAGTCGGCAAGCAGCAATTCGACCGCGCCCTTGGCTTCGGCGAGACGGTGAAATGCGGAAGACCCGGACGCATCGACGAGAAATATCGTCAGCGTTTCGGATGGCTGCTTGAAGCGAACGATGCGGAAATCGTCGCGCCGCACCTGCACGCGGGAGCCCGATCCACCGCCGCGCAGACGTTGCCACGGCGCCGCAGCCTTCAAGGTCTCGACGAGATTGAGCCGAACGCCCGGCTTGAGATCACCGGCCCGGGTCCCGGCTGGCCGCCCGCGCCGCAGCGATGCGCGAAGATTGGCCGACCGACCGCCATTCAGGCTGCGTGTCCGGCTGACATTCGGTTGCCCCAGCCGCTCCAGCAGACCGGGCGGAATGGCCGCCCGTACAGCCTCCAGCACCATCTCGCGCTCGGCGTCGGTCTGCTCGGCGTTGTCTGTCTCGCTTTGCTCTTTATTGTCCTCTGGCGGCGGCGGTGTTTCGTCTTCCTGCTGTGCAGCGGGGATGATGGTTGCGCGCGGTGCCAGCACCAGTCTCGCGGCAACGCCCGCATCCTCCGCAGCAACGGCCATGCGGCCGTTCAGTGCCGCATGGATCCGCGCCACCCGGAGCGCAAAGGTCCAGGCGCGGCTCGAGTCCACACCGAACACGTCCGCCGCTTCGGCGAGCGCGCCCATCATGCGTTCGTCGACATGAACATACTGCACGCGGTCGCGGGCAGCCTCGATGGTCTCGCGATCGAACGGCATCGAGCCAAGATCGGACAAACCGTCGATTTCGGTGTGCAGCGCCAGGCGGTCGAGCAGCGCGGCAGGCGCGCCTTCATCGGCGCCGATCCCTTCATCGAGCAGGAGCAGGCCAAGGCTGCAGGCAACCCGCTCGGTCAGCCCCTCCCGTTCGATGACAATGCCGCCGCCATCGAGCGCTGCGCCAAGCCGTGCAGCCAAGGACGCCGACATGCGCTCCGCCGACGGAATCATGATCACGCCGCCATCGCATTCTGCTAGCACGCCGCGAGCCAGCACAGGGCGGCCCGACCGCAGCGTCGCGGCAAGATCGAGCCCGCCCAGCAGCCGATCGTCATCGATCGAAGGCGGAATTTTCCGGACCGGCATGTCCGGACGCATCATCGCCCGGATCGCCGCAATGAAGTGGCCGCGACCCTCGCTGGCTGGCGACCGCACGACGAGGCCACCAAGCGAAGCCGGATCGACAGCGAAAATGCATGCGGCCAACGCCGCATCGTTGCAGAGGGGCGCGGCTTGCGCGCTCATGCCCCGAACATATCGGCCATGACGCGATCGATCCGCGCCGTCGAGCCGACTTCGTCGAGCGGATCGCGGCGTAGCCGATGACGCAATGCGATCGGTGCAGCACGCCGGAGTTGATCGTCGCCGACGCTTTTTTGTCCGTCGAGGCTGGCGATGGCTCGTGCCGCCCGGATCAGGGTCAACTCTCCACGCAAACCGTCGGTACCGAGATCCATGCACAGCCGCGCGGTGCGCTCGCGCGCCTGGTCGCTGATGGTGACCGACGACAGCCGTGCGCGGGCCGCCTGCAGCGACCGGCGAACCGCTTCATCCTTCTTGACCCACTTCTGCATGAACGCCGCCGGCGCCTGGTCGAATTCGTCGCGACGTCGGACCACTTCGATACGGGTGGCGATATCGGACGGGGTCCGGACTTCGACCGAAAGCCCGAAACGATCGAGCAATTGCGGGCGCAACTCCCCTTCTTCCGGATTTCCGGTCCCGATCAGGACGAATCGTGCGGGATGCCGCACGCTCAGTCCTTCGCGCTCGACCACGTTCTCGCCCGAAGCGGCGACGTCGAGCAACAGGTCGACGATGTGGTCCTCCAGCAGGTTGACCTCGTCGATATAAAGAAAGCCGCGATGCGCGCGTGCGAGCAGCCCCGGTTCGAAGGCCTTCACGCCCTGGCTCAACGCGCGCTCCAGATCGAGCGCGCCGACCACGCGATCCTCGGTGACACCCAGCGGCAAATCGACCACCGGCACGGGTGCGAGTTTGCTCTTGTGCGGCCCCTGGCGTGCACGCTCCTGACACTCCGCGCATCCCGAACCGTTGGCGCCGGGATCGCACTGATATCGGCAGCCCACCACAACGCGCATTTTGGGCAATAGCGCTGCGAGCGCGCGAACTGCCGTCGATTTGCCGGTGCCGCGATCGCCAAAAACCAGCACGCCGCCGATCGACGGATCGACCGCCGCGATCAGAAGCGCGAGCTTCATCTCATCCTGACCGACGATCGCTGAGAATGGGAATACCGGTCGCATCGCTAGCTCCGGTCCGATGCCGGCTGCGCGCGTCGCGTCTCCAGGCAAAAGCGCCTCAGCTTTGCCGAGTGGTTCCGGACGTATTCGGCATGCAGGTCCATGCCGCATCATAGATAGGCGACAAAAGAAGTGTCAATTCAAATTGACACTTCTTTGTTGATCTCGTGTCCCGGTTTTACTGCCGCGGCGCCTTCTGCTCGCCGGCCGAATCCCCCTGCCCGGTGGTCGAAGTGGTCGGCGGCGGCGTGGTATCGGTCGGCGCGACGCGATCGGGCGCGACTGGTTTTTCGGCCTGAATCGACATTTCGCCGCCGCTTGCGGTCTGGGTATTGCTCTCGCGCGTGTTATAGCCAAACGCAAGCAGCCCCATGGCGACCAGCGCAACGGCCGCGAGACCGAGGATTTCGGTTAGGCCGCCACCAGTCGAGCGATCGGTCGGCAGGCGCGAAGTGTCATGATTCATTGACAGCCTCCTTGTGTGTGATTTGGAGGCTTAAGTCGGCGCCTGCGATTTCGTTCCGCGTGGCCGGTCTGCGAAGCCACGCTGGGCCACGCGCGCGGGTCATCCTCATGCGAAAGAGGATGTCGCCCGCAACAAAGATCGGATTCAGCTGAAAAGCTCTGCTCGATCTCCTGCGAGCAAGAGTTGCGGGACCTGGGTGAGGTGCCAGCGGGAATCCACCCGATCGAAAACCCAGACCATGTCGAAGCGATCCTCCGGCCAATCCGGCACCGCCGCGGTCTCGGGTACGAGGAGCCTTGCCATCGGCGGAATATTTTCGTGCTCCCATGCCACTAACGCAGTGCCATCGACGCTCGTCACTTTGGTGATCAACGCCTTGAGCTCGTCTTTTCGCAGCGAATCATCAATGCCTGCCGCAGGCTTGAGATGGGCCGCAAGCGGAGCTATCGTCTGATAAGAACGCTTGCTGTGAGCGTCTCTCTTCAAATTTGCCTTCGCGGCAAAGAGATGTTTGGGACGGCCAAGCGGCGGGGACGGGTCATGATCGCGAGGAGCGAAGAAACGAACAAGCGCGCCGGCCCGCTGCCAGCCCTGTGGCGTCAGCGACTCCGCGTCCGGCTGTCCGTTCGCGTCAACGCCCTTTGGCCCTCGATGAACAGGCTTCTCTGCGTGTCGAATGACCATAATTTTGTTCGTCGGCATGTTGCGATCGCATCTCTTCTGCCGCGCGCAGTTGCCCGCTTGCTGTCTAGCTGCGCGATACCGGTAAATTTTGCCTTACGCCGATCATCAAAGCGCGGCTATCGATGCCGGCTCGGTCAATTCACACCGTTCGATCAGCTCGACGAAACGACCGGCCTTAAGCGATCTTGCGCTTTGGCCGGTCACGGACGCTGAACTCGACGTCCAGTATCGTCAGGAATTGCGATATCGTCGTCGGCAGATAGCGGCCGGCGAGCACGCCGAAATCCATGGAGCATTGATTCAGCGCACGATCGGCAAGCGGGATCGATACCACCTCGCCTTGCCGGAGTTCGCGCTGAAAGGAGTTTCCGGGCAGAAATGTTACCCCCGCGCCGGAGCGCGCAAATCCGCGCAGGGCCTCGATAGAGTTCGTCTCGAGTGCGGGGACAAGCGATTCACCGATCCGCCGACACTGCTCGTCGATCAACCGCCTTATACCAAAGCCGCTTTCCGGCACGGCAATCGGCATCGACAGGACTTCCCTGAGTGCAACCTTCTGCCGGCCCGCCAGCGGATTGTCCGGATGGACCAGCGCCATCAGCGGATCGCGAAACCGGCGCACGAACCGAACCGCGGCATCCGGCTGCGCGTGAAACGACACGCCAATGTCTACTCTGTTGTCGCGAACCGCCGCGACCACATGGTCCGTGCCTAGCGTGATGAGATTGAAGCGAATCCCTGGATGCCGGATCCGGAATTTCGCGATCACGCTTGTGATGCTGTCGGCAACCACCCCTTCGACCGTCGCAATTCGGATCACGCCACGCCGAAGACCGCGCAATTCCTCGAGATCGGAGCGCATGCGCTCGGATTCGAGCGCGACGGCCTGGGCGTAGCGGGCATAGACCTCGCCGGCAGCGGTCAGCGCCATGCCGCGGGGACGCCGCTCGAACAACGGAACGCCGAGCTCGGTTTCCAGATTCTGGATCTGGCGGCTCAGCGCCGACGGTACGACATTGAGGCGCGCGCTCGCCACGCGGATCGAGCCGCTCCGGACCACTTCCAGGAAATAGCGTGTCGGCGCCTGTGACATCACGGCTCCAGGATCAACCGTTCTATATATACGAACAGTATCGGTCGAACGATCCTGCCGGAAACGGCTTCAGCCAGAATAGCCCGCGATAGCACGGCTGCCTAATGCGTTGCCAGAACCAGAACGCACAGGCCGATTCTTTGCGCTTGTGGGTATGTCCGCGGGCGCACAATCTGGCGCAGCCGAATTTTCGCTGCTTGCCGTCTCAAGGGAGTTCGTCATGACACGACATCGCCGTTCGCTCGTCGCCGCCCTCGCCTTCGCGGGCGCCCTAGCCGGAGGATCGGCCGCGCAGGCCCAGGAAGTCATCAAGATCGGGGCGCCGCTTCCTTTGACCGGTCCACTCTCGCCGGAAGGCAGCAAGCAGCAGCGCGGCAATAATCTGTGGGCCGAAACGGTCAACGCGAAAGGCGGCATCAAGGCTGGCGGCAAGACTTACAAGGTCGAGATCGTTTATGTCGATTACGCCTCCAACACCCCCCGCGCCGTACAATCGGCTGAGCGCTTGATCACGGAAGACAAGGTCAACTTCCTGTTCTCGCCGTTCGGATCGGGAGCGGCCAAGGCAGCCTCCAGCGTTTCGGAAAAATACGGCATTCCGACCATCGCTGCGACCGCCTCCTCGGAGCAGGTCTACGATCAGGGCTACAAATATCTGTTCGGCACATTCACACCCAACCAGACCCTGACCGAGCCGCTGGCCGATCTGGTCACGGGCAAGGATAAGGCGATAAAACGGGTTGCTATCCTGGCGCGTAACGACCTGTTCCCACTCGCGATTGCACAGGAAATGGAGAAGTCCGCCAAGAGCCGTGGCCTGGACGTCGTCACCTTCGAGCGCTACGCGATCGGCGCCCTCGACCACGGTGCCGCCATTACCCAAATGCGCGCCGCGCGGCCGGACTGGGTTTTCGCGACCGGGTACATCAACGACCTGATCCTGATCCGCAAGCAGATGAACGATCTCGGGCTGCGACCGCCCGTCGTCACCATGATCGCAGGTCCGGCCTATCGCGAATTCGTCGATGCTGCGGGTCCGCTCGCCGACAACGTGTCGAGCGCGGCCTGGTGGCATCCGGCGGTGCGATATAACGGCAAGGACGTGTTCGGCACGACCGAGGCCTTCAACAAATTGTGGGATGAAAAGTACAAGGCAGAAGCGGACTATTCAGAAGCCTCGGCCGCGGCCGCGGGCGCAGTCCTGCAACTCGCAATCGAGAAGGCCGATTCGATCGATCCCAAGAAGGTTCGCGACGCCCTCGCGGAGCTCGATGTCGAGACCTTCTTTGGCAAGATAAAGTTCGGACCGACCGGCCAGGTTCATTCGCTTGAGCCTCCGGTTTTCCAGATCCAGGGCGGCAAGCCGGTCGTCATCCATCCGGCCGCAATCAAGCAGGGCGATTTCCGCTTCAGCGGGAAATAGCCGCAGGCGCGGACGCGGCCGTTTTATGCCGCGTCCTCTTTTGCCGACAGACAATGCTACTGGGCGCCCGCGGGTAATCGGTCATGATTTATGCGCAGATACTGGCGAACGGCCTTGTGCTGGGCGGGCTTTATGCCTGCATCGCAGTGGGCTTTTCGCTGGTCTGGGGTGTCCTGAACGTCATCAACATCCTGCACGGGACCTTCATCGTTCTCGGGTCCTATGTCGCGCTGTTCGCCTATAATTACGGCGGCATCCATCCGTTCGTCTCGATCATCATCGCGGGTGGCGCGCTTTATGTTGTGGGCTATGCGATCCAGAAAGGGCTGATCAACCGCGTCATCACCGCGCCGGTCCTGATCACGCTGACACTCACCTTCGGTCTCGACCTGCTCCTCAACAACGCGATGCTGGTGGCGTTCACGGCCGATTACCGCAAGATCAATCTCGCCCATCCTCTGGGTACATTCGAACTGGGTCCGATCTTCCTGCCAGGCGATCGCGTTGCCGCCATGGCGCTGGCCATTCTGTTGACGCTTCTCCTGTATTGGCTCCTGCGCAATACCAGGATCGGGCGCGCGATCGTTGCGGTCCGCATGGATCGCGACGCCGCGGCGCTCATGGGCGTCGATGTCGGCAGGGTCAACGCCATCACCTTCGGGATCGGCGCGCTGATGGCGGGCGCTGCCGGCGCATTGCTCAGCATCGTTTATCCGATCTCACCGCTGAACTCGTCGCTGTTTCTGGGCAAGGCGTTCGTGGTCTGCGTGCTCGGCGGGCTTGGCAGTGTACCGGGCGCGCTGATCGGCGGGTTGGTGCTCGGCATCATCGAAAGCCTCGGCTCGTACTGGTTCGGCCCCGAGCATGCCGTGACGATTTCGTTCGCGCTGTTACTGGTTCTCCTGTTCGTCCGCCCCAGCGGTCTGCTCGGCAAACGGGGCTACGAATGAGAAACTGGCTGATCCTCGTAGCCGCAACCGTCGTGTTCGCTGCGCTCGCCCTGAGTGGCAACAATTATGTGCTCCGCCTTGCAACGATCGTCTGCATGTATGCTGCGCTGGCGCAATCCTGGAATTTCATCGGCGGCATGACAGGCTACCCGTCTTTCGCCACCGCCGCGTTCTTCGGCCTCGGAGCCTACACCTCGGGGGTGCTGCAGAATTACGGCGTGCCGATGATCGCGGGCTGGGGCCTCGCCGGTCTTGCGGCAGTGGTTTTTGCCGGGTTCATTGGCGGCGCAATCCTGCATCTGCGCGGGCATTATTTTGCAATAGGCAGCCTGATCATCGCCGAGATGCTGCGAGAGATCGTCAACACCACGCCGGATTTGACCGGCGGCGGCATGGGACTGAACCTGCCGATCCTGAAACTGTCGGTCACCGCGCAGGCGCAGATCTTCTTTCTGGTCATGCTGGCGCTCGCGGTGGCCGCGACCGCGACGGCCATCGTCGTTCAGAACAGCAAACTCGGCTTCGGCCTGCGTTGTATCCAGCAGAACGAAGACGCTGCGAACATCCTCGGCGTCAATACCTACGCCTACAAGACTGCTGCGTTCATGCTGTCCGCCGTCTATGTCGGTATCGCCGGCGCCGTCTATGCTTCCTGGGTCAACTATATCGAGCCGCCCGATGTGTTCGACATTCTGCTGGCCGTCAAACCGTTGGTGATGGTGCTGCTCGGCGGAATCGGCACGATCTTCGGTCCCGTGCTCGGCGCGATCGTGCTGCTGGCATTCGAAGAATTGGTCTGGCGAAACTTCCTGACCGTCCACGCGGCGGCACTCGGAATTATCATCATTGTGCTGGTGTTGTTCCTGCCGAACGGTTTGCTGTCGCTGATCCGGGAAAAGTGGTCCCGCCGCGGGGTCGGGTCGTGACGGCGCTGCTGGAACTGAAGAATGTGTCGCGCCGTTTTGGCGGCCTGAATGCCGTCAATGACGTGACTTTAACGGTCGTAGAAGGTGAGATCCTCGGACTGATCGGACCGAATGGAGCAGGGAAAACGACCCTGATCAACCTGATCACCGCGGTACATCCGGCGACCGCCGGACGCGTGGTCTTCGACGGGCGCGATATCACCCGGATGCGGCCCCACCAGATCGCGCGGCTCGGGCTCGCCCGCACCTTCCAGATCGTCCAGCCATTCCCGAAAATGACGGTGCTGGAAAACGTCGCCGCGGGCGCATTGTTCGCGGGCAATGCGCACAGCCTTGCCGACGCCCATGCGCAGGCCCGCGATCATCTGCAATTCACCGGCCTCGCCGGCTCCGCGGACAAGTCCGCCGCCACGCTGACGCTGGCACAGCGCAAGCGCCTCGAACTGGCCAAGGGCCTCGCCATGAAGCCGCGTCTGCTCATGCTGGATGAGGTCAATGCCGGGCTGAACCCCTCCGAGATCGACGATGCGCTGGCGATGATCCGCAAGGTCGCGGAACGCGGCGTCACCATCGTCGTGATCGAGCATCTGATGAAGGTCGTGATGTCGATCTCGCAACGCATTGCGGTGTTGCATCATGGCCAGCTGATCGCAGACGGCGAACCGAACGCGGTCTTGCGCGATCCCAAGGTGATCGAAGCCTATCTCGGATCGAAATTCGCCGCCGCTCACGCCGGAGGCGCCGCATGAGCGAAACGCCGAAGCTTCTCGTCTCCCATCTGCAGGCCGGTTACGGCGACGTGCAGGTGCTGTGGGATATCTCGATCGAGGTCAAGGCCGGCGAGCTTGTCTGCCTGATCGGCTCGAATGGCGCCGGCAAGACCACTCTGTTGCGCTGCCTGTCAGGCGTGCTGGGCACCACGTCCGGGACCATCGCCGTGGATGGCCGCGACATGACGAACGTGCCGTCGGCGGCGCTGGTGCAGGCCGGTGTCGCGCATGTGCCGGAAGGCCGCCGTCTGTTCTCGGCAATGAGCGTGCGCGACAATCTGCTGATGGGCGCGTATCTGCGCGACGACAAGGACGCGATCGCCGCGGACCTCGAGCGTGTGTACGCGATGTTTCCGATTCTCGCGGACCGCCGCCGGCAGGATGCTGGAACCATGTCCGGCGGCGAACAGCAGATGTGCGCGATCGGCCGTGGTCTGATGGCCGCGCCGAGCCTTCTGATGATCGATGAATTGTCGCTCGGCCTCGCGCCGCGCGCGGTCGAACTGCTGATCGAGCGGTTGCGCGAAATCAATCGCAGCGGCGTTGCGATCCTGCTGGTCGAGCAGGATGTGGTGACTGCGCTCGAACTGGCGGATCGTGGCTACGTCATCAATCGCGGCCAGGTCAGCATGTCGGGAGCCTCGCAAACGCTGCTCGCAGACCCGACGATCCGCGAAGCCTATATGGGCCTGTGATCTCGCCTTATCGAATTGTGCATGCTGGAGACTGAGGGAATGGGAACGATCGATTTCGAGCCGGGCGGCTATCGTTTCATCAAGGGGCCGTTTCAATATTCGGCCGGTGTCGCAGCCCTGCCGGGCTATCGGCTGGTGCGCGTCATGTTTCAGAATCCGGTGCCACTCGATGACGGCTTTGCGCGGATCGAAGCGATCCTCAAGGCTGCCGGCCGGCCACTGACATCGTTTGCGGCTTGCGAATTGCGGTCGCCGGCGCCGTTCAGCGAAGACGGGTTCAAGACCTTCAATCAGCTCTATGTCGGCACCTTGTCGCGCTGGGGCATCTTCGATGGCACCACCAACCCGGTCGCGCGCAGCAATGTCTGTCCGGAACTGCATAAGCCCGCGTCCCCGTCGTTTCACGCCTTCACCTTTACCGAGACAGGCGAGTCCCCGATCAAGTCAGTCGTTGTCGCCGGCAGCGGCGAGGCGGAGGAAGGTCATGCAAGCTATCGCGAGAAAGTCATCCGGCTCGGCGATCTGAGCGCTGACGGTCTGCGCGAAAAGGCACGCTGGGTTCTGGGAGAGATGGAGCGCCGGCTCGGCCTGCTCGGCGCCACATGGGCGGATACGACCGCGGCGCAGGTCTATACCGTGCACGACCTGCACCCTTTCCTCGGCAGCGAAATCGTGAAGCGCGGCGCCGCGCGATGCGGGCTCACCTGGCATTTCTGTCGGCCGCCGGTTGTCGACCTGGAATACGAGATGGACTGCCGTTGCGTCTCCGAAGAGCGCGTCGTCTAGGGCTGGCGACTTTCGGGGCTGGCCTCGCCGCACGCGAAACGCCCAACCGCCGGCTAATCACTCTTGCCTGAGAGACCTGATGATGGCCGACCGCATCGGCTATCGCATCAGTCCTCTCCGCCAAACATGGGATAAGATAGTGTGACCTCACCAGGCCAAGATAGAACACCTCGGCTCCTCTGACGCTTTTCCAGCTCCGGATACCAAGGCAACTTGGCAGCAATGCTGCCGTCATTTGAATCGTTGGTAATCTCGACATACGCGCTTAACTTCGCGTCCGACGCTAGCAACTTCCCAATTTCGTCTGCCTTTATGACGTGAGCGCTTTTGAGGTCTTTCGGATCTTTGAACCAGATCAATCGGGGAAAGTTGTCTTCTCGCAGAGACATTCGGCCTCTCAAGTGTTCAAGTGCCGGGAGTTCCGAGTGTGTGCTATTGTTGCCGAATGCGCGGGCCGCCAGGAAGGTAGCATCTACTGCTCCGTCGGGAGCGATACCAAAACGGACGCCATTGAACAGCGCGGCGACAATCACGCCTTTGGAGCCGAGATCGACGACCGCAGCCTGCCCCAAAACCCGCGGCACAAATGGCCCTGCATCACCGATCTTGGGCCGACCTGTCCAACGCACCTCGATAACACTTGAGCCTGTATGACGTTCGCCATCAATCTCAACGGCGATCGTCAGGCGGTAGCGATTAACATATGTCGGATAGGCGGCCGTCCACGGATGCGCGGCTACAATTGCCGCTGTTAACTTCGCAACGATGACGAGCGCGCCAAGACGCAATTTTCACCTTCCAAACTTGGCCATGACCTCTGAGCTCGTATGAGAGCCAGAAGAACCCGATTGAACCTCGCGCGGCAACTTCAACGTCGCAACTAAAACTTGGGCGGCGTAAAGATCTGGTTATAATGATTGAGTTCAAATGATGTGCCGAGTTCAAGCGTGCAATATAGCCGCCGAAACGTCTTGATCCTCGCTGCTGCCCTGTCGGCTGGCACTGGAAGGGCGCGAGCCGAACCCATGAATCCGCAGTCGACGATCATCGACGACCTGAGCCGCGATCCGCCGCTCTCCACCATCGGCTCCCGCTGGCAACTGATCAGCGACCGCGTGATGGGAGGCGTATCCAACGGCACGATGGTGCGCGAGATGGTGGCGGGCCGGCCGGCGATCCGCATGCGCGGCGACGTGAGCCTCGAGAACAATGGCGGCTTCGTTCAGATTGCGCTGGATCTGTCGCCCGAGGGCGATGCCGTCGATGCCAGCGCCTGGCGAGGCATGGAACTCGATGTGTTCGGAAATGGCGAGGAATATGGCGTGCACCTGCGCACCCAGGATCTCGACCGGCCGTGGCAATCCTACCGCCAGAGCTTTCGGGCAGAGCCGCACTGGCAGACCGTTCAATTGCCTTTTCAGGATTTCGTCCCGCATCGAACCGACATCCCGCTCAATCTGGGTCGGCTGAGGCGTCTCGGCATCGTTGCGATCGGTCGCGCATTTTCGGCCGATGTGGCCGTCGGCGGCTTGCGATACATGCGGTAAGGATCACCGGCGCGGTGACCAAACTGCGCGTCGCAGCGGCACGCGGCGGCAGACAGCCTTCGGAGTTCCAGGCACGCCCTTGAACGGTCCGGATCGTCGGTCGGCACGATCGCCGCGCAAGCAAAGCCGCTTCAGCGGCCGCTCTCGGAAAGGTGAGCGCGCCGTTTTGCATCTTTTGGTAACGGCGCCCGTATCTTGACCGAAGACATCAGCAGGTCGGCCGCGGGGGCCGAAACAGAAGGGCGAATAATGGCGAAACGCTCAATTGCTGGACTATCTCTGTTGGCGGCCCTTGCGATGGCAGGGTCGGCATACGCGCAATCTCCGGCACCCGCCAAGACCGAAAAGGCGACCTTTGCGGGTGGCTGTTTCTGGTGCGTGGAAGCGGATTTCGACAAGGTCGAGGGCGTGATCTCGACGACCTCCGGCTATATCGGCGGCAAGACCGCGAAACCCGACTATCGTCAGGTCTCCTCGGGTGGCACCGGCCATGCGGAGGCGGTGGAGATCGTTTTCGATCCAGCCAAGGTTTCATACGAGAAGCTGTTGCAGGTGTTCTGGCGCAACATCGATCCGGTCGCGAAGAACCGGCAATTCTGCGATTCAGGCGACATGTATCGCAGCGCGATCTTCTTCCACGGAAACGAGCAGCGGACGCTTGCGGAAAAGTCCAAAAAGGACATCGAAGCGTCGGGACAATTCACTCAGCCAATCGTTACCGAAATTACAGCCGCCAGCACGTTCTATCCGGCTGAAGACTATCACCAGGATTACCACCTGAAGAATCCCAGAAAGTATTCCTTCTATCGTTGGAATTGCGGGCGCGATCAGCGCCTCGAGCAGATCTGGGGCAAGAAAACGAACTGATGGAGGCCGACATGACCAACCGCAGAACCATTGTCGGCGTGATCGCCGCCGCCGGTGCGGCGCTGTTTGGATTGCGCTGGATGAATGACGAGGAGGCGATGGCCGAGACAAAGACCTTCGAGGTCACAAAAACCGCGGAACAATGGAAGCGGCAGCTGACCCCCAGCCAGTACAATGTGCTGCGCAATCACGGCACCGAACGTCCGGGCACGTCGCCGCTCAACCAGGAAAAGCGCAAGGGTGTTTTTGCCTGTGCCGGATGTGACCTGCCGCTGTTCTCGTCGGACACGAAGTATGAAAGCGGCACCGGCTGGCCGAGCTTTTGGCAGCCCCTCCCGAACGCCGTCGGCACCAAGAGCGATCGTTCGATGCTGATGAACCGGACCGAGGTGCATTGCCATCGCTGCGGCGGGCATCTGGGTCATGTGTTCGAGGACGGCCCGAAGCCGACCGGCCTGCGCTATTGCATGAACGGTGTGGCAATGACCTTCAAGCCCGCCAGCGCCGTCTGACACGCAGCAGCCCGGACACTCTGCCGGGTCCTTCCCAGCGCCGGTCGTCCGGGCCGGCCTTTCTCGTCAGCGGTCGCGTTGCTCGCACCGCTTGTCACAAGAGAAGAGAACCGGACTAGCCTCGATCGCGCAGGCTGGCCGCCGCGATGACATCGAGAACATGCTCCGGCGTGATTGGCTGCCTCGTCACTGCCGCACCGAATGGCGACAGCGCATCGTTCACCGCGCCCCAGACGGCGGCGGCGGCGGCAACCGTCCCCGCCTCGCCCACGCCGCGCGCGCCGAGATTGGTATTGCTGATCGGCGTCTCGATATGCGCGACCTGGATGTCGGGCATCTCTCCGGCCATCGGCACCAGATAATCCGCCAGCGTTCCGTTCTCGAGTTGCGCGGTTTCGCCGTAAATACACTCCTCGTAGAGTGCGGAGCCGATCCCCTGCACCACCCCGCCGCGGATCTGCTCATCCACCAGCAGCGGATTGACGACCGTGCCGCAATCGTCGACCACCCAGAAGCCGAGCAGCTTGACCGTGCCGAGACCCGGGTCGACTTCGACATGGGCCGCTTGCACACCGTTCGAGGCCAAGTAAGGCAAATCGCGTGAGGTAAAGCGCTCGGTGATATCGAGCGGGGGCAGATCCTCCAGCGGAATGGTATGCGACTTGTAGTGCGCCGCCGACGCGATATCGGCGAGCGACAATTGCGCCAGGCCGGCGGTGTTGAAGATGGCGCCGCCGTCGATCCGCAAGCTGTCCGGCTGCGCCTGCAGGATCGATCCGGCAATCGTAAGGATGCTGGTGCGGAGTTGACGCGCGGCGCGCAGCGCCGACTCGCCGCCCAGCGCGGTGCCGCGCGACGCCCAGGCACCGCCGCCGAACGGAGCCGCGGTGGTATCGCCACTGACGATCTCCACGGCCTCGATGCCGACGCCCAATGTGGTTCCGACGATCTGCCGAAGCCCGGTCAGCGTCCCCTGCCCCTGATCGGTTACGCTGGTGGCGCACCGGATCTCCCCGTTCGGCTCAAGCGACAGGCGGCAGGTTTCGTGCGCGGACACGCGCACATCCAGCGGACCGTAGAGCTGCGGGCCTACGCCGGTCTGCTCGATGAAGGCCGCGATGCCGATCCCGCGATAGACCCCGCTCGAACGGAATGTGGTCTGCTCGGCGCGCAACGCGTCGTAATTCATCAGCGACAGCAGCCGGTCATGACAGCGGTCGAGCGAAAGCTCGGTTAGCGTGATGCCGGCGATATTGCGGACCGCAGCCTGATCCGACGCCATGTAGTTGCGCCGGCGCATTTCGGCCGGGTCGATGCCGAGCGCGCGCGCCCCCATGTCGATGAGTTGCTCGGTGACGGTACACGCAACCGGCTGGCCGACCGCACGCAATACGCCGCTCGGCGTCTTGTTCTGAAAATAGCTGCGCAGGCGGCCACTGAAACCGGCAAGCCGATAAGGCGCTGCGGACATATGCACCGCCTGCAGGCCTTCGCCGAGGCTGCCGCGCGGATAGGACGAATAGGCTCCCATGCCATGCAGGACGGCGACATCCATCGCAAGCAGAGTGCCGTTCGAATCGACTGCAAGACGGCCTTTGACCTTGACCTCGCGCGCATGAACATCGCTGACAAAGGATTCCAGCCGGTCGGCGACGAACTTGACCGGGCGTCCGAGCAACACGGCAATCGCGGCAACCGCCATTTCGTCGGGATAGGCGGCGAGCTTCATACCGAATGCGCCGCCGATATCTGGCGTGATTACCTGCACGTCTCGCGGTGCGAGTCCGAATTGCGCGGCGTAAATCTCGCGCATTTGATTGGGCACCTGATGAGATTGATGCACGGTGAGCTTGCCGAGACGCGGGTCGAAATCGGCAAGGATGGAACGCGGCTCCAGCGTAACGCCGGTTTGACGCCCGAAGGTGAAATCGTGCTCGATCACCAGGTCGGCCGCGGCAAAGGCTGCCGCTGGATCTCCGGCGGTGAGGGTGTGCTCGAGGCCGAGATTGGCGGCGAGCGCGCTGTTGACCTTCTCCGCCTGCGGAGACGCCGAAGCCTCGGGCGAGCCGATGGCGGCGAGTTCGTGCCATTCGATCGTAACGCGCTCGATCGCATCTTCCGCTTCGGCGCGGCTGTTGGCGACGATGGCGACGACGGGCTCGCCCTGCCAGGTCACCTCATCTCGCGCGAGCGGAAATTGCGGCGGAGAGATATGGCTCGGCAGGGCCGCAAGCCTGGTTTGCCAGGGCTTGCACACCGCCGCCAAGGTCGCGGCGGTGACAATCGCAATGACGCCAGGCGACGATGCCGCCGCGGTGACATCGATCGCGCCGACGGTTGCGTGAGCGTAAGGGCTTCGGAGGAACGCGACATGACCGGCGTGAGCAGCGATATCGTCGGTATAGCGTCCGCGCCCTGCCACCAGCCGCCCCGCCTCCGGACGCGCGATCCGGGCTCCGACAAGACCCTCGGTTTTGGTCATGATCCGGCCTCCGCGCGTCGCATCATGACTGCCTCGATCGCATCGACAATTGCCTGATAGCCGGTGCAGCGGCAGTAATTGCCCGACAGTCCATCGCGAATGGCGTCCCGCGACAGCATCGGGCCCTGCAGCATCTCGGTCGCCGTTGCCAGCATTCCGGGTGTGCAATAGCCGCATTGCAGCGCGTTGCGCTTGACGAATTCATCCTGCAGGTCGGCGATGCTGCCGCTAGCGGTCAGGCCCTCGACGGTCACGATATCGCAGCCATCGGCCTGCACGGCGAGCATCAGGCAGCTTCGCACCGAAACGCCATCGACCATTACGTTGCACGCGCCGCAGACGCCGTGTTCGCATCCGATATGCGTCCCGGTCCGGCCCAGCGCGTGGCGGATGAAATCCGCGAGATGCGTGCGGGCGTCGACGGTCGCGTTCACGGCTTCACCGTTGAGGACGAACGCAATCTCGTGACGTTCGACAAAGTCATCCGACATCGGTGGAGGTCCGGAGTTCGGTGAAGGCGCGGCGCAACAATTCGGCGGCCTGGCGCCGCTTGGTCTCAGGCCGACCCTGATGATTGGCGATCGGGTCCATCCCGGCTGCGATCGCGTCAGCCATCTCGCGCAAGGTCGCGTCCGGCGTATCAGCAGCGATGCTCATCGATGCCGTGGCGGCCGACAGAAGCGGCGCCGGCTCCGACCCGAACACCACCGCCTCGACGTCCTCGACCCGTCCGTTGCGCAATCGTCCCGTCACCGCAATGCCGACGATGGCGAAGTCGCCATGCCTTCGGCTCAGCTCCTGAAAATGGAAGAGCCGATCGTCAGCCGCGCAGGGAAAGCTGACCCCGGTGATGATCTCGTCATCCCTGCGATCGGTCGCGTACAGGCCCTGAAAGAAATCGCGGGCCGCCATGTCGCGCGTTTCGGCCTGGCGGCTGAGATGGATCGTTGCGTTCAGCAGGACGGCGACCGCCGGCATCTCTGCGGACGGATCGGCGAGTGCCAGACTGCCACAGGTCGTCCCGCGATTGCGGACCGCCATATGTGCGACGTGGGTCATGGCAGACGCCACGAGCGGTAGCCGGCCCGCGATCAGGTCGGAGGCCGCGACGTCGCGGTGACGCACCAATGCGCCGATGTGAATCGCGTCACTGCGTTGGGCTATGCTCTGCAGGCTCGCGATCCGGTTGATGTCGACGAGCATCGCGGGTGACGACAGCCGCATATTGAGCGTGGGCATCAGGCTTTGCCCCCCGGCCAGAACCTGCGCCTCGCCCGCGTTGTCGGCGAGCAGCGCCAGCGCCTCATCGAGCGTTTCGGGCCGGCGATACAGAAAGTTCGGGGCCTTCATCGCACAGGTCGCCTAATCGGGCACGAAGCTGGTGACGATCGGCGGGAACATGAAGATCAGCACCATCATCAGGATCGTGAGCCAGACATAGGGGATGGCCGCGCGATAGACCATGCCGATGGTGATGCCCGGAGGCGCAACGCCCTTCAGCACGAACAGCAGCAATCCGAACGGCGGCGTCAGCAGGCCGATCTGCATGCAAAGCAGGTAGAGAATGCCGAACCAGACCAGATCGACGCCCATCGATCGCAAGAGCGGCATATAGAACGGCAATGTAATCATCATGATGCTGGTCTGGTCGATGAAGAAGCCCAGCAGGATCAGGATCCCCAGCATACCGATCATGATGACATTCGGGGTCAGTTGCGCGCCTTCGATCAGGGCGACGAGGCCCGCGGTCGCTCCGGAAAAGCTGAGCAACTGCGCGAAGGTCGTGGCGCCGACGATAATGAACAGCAACGATCCCGATATCGAGACGGTCCCCAGAAACGACTTCCAGAGGTTTTGCGGCGTCAGCGCCCGATAGCAGGCTGCCAGAATGATGGTCCCGAACGCACCGAGTGCGGCGGACTCGGTGGGAGTCGCCCAGCCTTCGGTCATGCTGACCACGACAACGGAAAAAATGAGGATCAGCGGCGCGACAGTGACGACAAGATTCAACCAGGGCCGCTCGAGCTTGATGCCCTCATCGTCGGACACGGGCGCCAGGCTTGGATTGATCCAGCATCGCAGCATCACATAGGCGATGAACAAGGCTGCGAGGATCAGTCCCGGCACAATGCCACCGACCAGCAAGCCGGTGATCGAAATTCCGGCGAGGCTGCCCAGCAGCACGGCGAGCCCCGACGGCGGGATCAGGATATCGACGCCGCCGATCGCTAGCGTCGGCCCCATCGCGGTCTTGGGGTCGTAACCACGCGCCAGCATTTGAGGAAGCAGCAGCGAGCCGAGCATTGCGGTGGTTGCGATGGTCGATCCGGATATGGCGGAGAAGATCGTGCCGGCGACCAGCGTGACGACCGCGAGCCGTCCCGGCACCCGCTTGATGACGGCATCTACGGCGTCGACCGATTTCAATGCGAGGCCGCTGTGGAACAGGACTTCGCCCATCAGCACGAACAGCGGAATGGGCACCAGCGAGAACTGCGCGACCGACACCTGTTCGTTGCGAACCATCTGCTCGAGGCCGGGAATGCCGCCGAAGATCAGATAGGAGCCGACGATATTGATCAGGAAGAAAACGAAGGCGACCGGCACGGCTGCGAGCAGGAACAGCACTTTCGCGCTGAACATCGCCACCAATATGGAGACCCAGCTCATGGCATTTCGTCCGGCCTTATGCCCGGCACGCCTTCCGCCGACAGCGGCACGCTACCCGCAGGATTCCGAACAAGCGTGACGAGCAGTTCCAGAGCCTGAAGCAGCATGGCGAGCGAGGCCAGCGGGATGATCCAGTCCAGCCACCATTGCGGAAAGATCAAATCCTTGAAGATCAGAGTGTGGTCCTGATAGCTGCGAACCAGCAGCATGGTCGCGATGACGCCCGTGATGAGCGAAATCACCATGATGACGACCAAGACCCCGCATTCAACGATACGGGTCTTGGCCGGATCCAGCCGCGCGATGACGACATCGACCCGGATATGTTCGTTCGTGCGCAGCAGGTAGGGCGCGACAAAAAAGGTCGAAGCGAACAGCGCATACTCGGTCAGTTCGATCATGCCCGGGATCGAGGCGCCGCCCGCCATCCGCAGGATCACCTCGGCGCTGATTCCCAGCATCATGGCGGCGATCATCAAAACCGCCAGAACGCACAGCATGCGCACCAACTGACCGTTGAGCCAGAAGATGGCGCGCATGCTAACGAAACGCCCGGATAGTAAGCACCGGACCCGTTATTTCTTGGTCAGGAGCGGCTGCAGCTTCCCGATCGAATCCGGGCTCAGCTTCTTCAGATCGTCCCAATAGAGTTCGAGCGCGATCTTTTTCCATTCCGGGCCGAAGTCGACGGTCTTGATGCCACCCTTTTGCATCGCATCGAGTGAATTCTTGGTGGTCTCTTCGGTGTAGGCGATCATGTCCTTTTCGAACCATGCGACCGCATCGTCGATGACCTTGCGCTGTGGCGGGGTCAGCTTGTCATAGGACGTCTTGTTCATGAGGATATTGACCACGACGTTATAGAAGCCGGGATCGATCCGCACCTTGGTGAGCTTGGCCCAGCCGAAATCGTCGATGCCCCACAGCGGATAGCCGTAGCCCTGCACCACGCCGCGTTCCAGGGCGGTGAACACTTCCGGCGGCGCGATGTTTGCGCTGGAGATATTATAGCGTTTGAAGATCGCATTATAATTCGGCTGTCCCCTGAACCGCATTCCGCTCAGGTCCTCGGGCTTTGCGACCGGCGCTTCCTTCGTCAGATAGAGATGGAACGGAACCCCCATCCCGTAGGTGGTGAGATAGACCGCGTTCATGCGATCGTTGGCGATCTTGTTCAGCGCCGCGTAGGCGCCGGACGCGCGTTGCTCGGCAACCGTCATGTCCGACAGGATCTGGGCGTCGCCCTCCACCATATTGCTCTTGTAATAGGCGGGCGGGATCGACGCGATATCGAGCACACCGGACTTCACGGCATCGGCCTGGTTGTTGCCCGGGATCGCTTCCGGGCCGCCGACGATCCGGATCTGCAGAACGCCCTTTCCGGTCTCGTTCACCCGATCGACGAATCGCTTGAAGGGGATGCCGTAGGTCGTGGTCGGCGGCACGAACACCGCCGCTTTCAATGTCACCTCTTGCGCCCATCCCGATACCTGGGTCGCGAGCAGGAGACCGGCTCCCGCCACACCTGCGGACAGCAATCGAGGCATTGCGCGAAAATCGCTCATCGCGGGCATGGCACCCCTCCTTTGATCTGGATCAACTCTATAACCGAAGGATGTTCGGTTATAGCGGAACCGTCAAGCGCGATCACGCGCGCCCAACTGATTTCATTCTGGGCAAGAGCCTGCGGTTTGCGCTGTAAAAAAGTGCAAAGCGGGTGGCCGCCTATGAGAGCGAACCGCCGCGATCATCGAAAGTGCTTGTATATCAGGACAAACGATACGGCTGACCGAAGGCGCATCGCACAGATTCAAGCCAACGACTTCGTTTGCATTGCAGCAAAGGTCGGACGTCGCCCTACCAAACTGGACCATAAGTTCAAAACCGAACATAGTTCGATTTACTCTGGAAGGCGTATCCGGATTGCTCTATCGTGCGTGAAACGAAGCACCGTCGCAACACAGGAGATCGTCATGGCCAAACTTCGACATGTCGCCATTCAGGTACCCGATCTTGAAAAGGCTGCGGCCTTCTACGAAGGCGCATTCGACCTCAAGCGCGTCAGCCAGGTCGAAAGCCCGATCGGCAACGCAATCTCACTGTCGGACGGGGTGATGAACCTCACGCTCCTGCATTTCCCGGAAGGCACCAAGGGCGGCAAAGGCGGCCCGGACTGGGCCGGCCTCCACCACATCGGCTTCGTGGTCGAGGACGAGGCAAAGACCGCCGACAAGATCAAGGAGCTCGGCGGCGAATTCTTCATGCAGCTTCCGAGTTATCCGGGCGTCGATGCCGAGAAGAAGTTCAAGGACGTGAACGGCATCGTCTTCGACGTGGCCGAGCACGACTGGCGGCAGGCATAACCCGTCGCATGCGGATCGTAGCGGTCAACGAGCGGACAATCCCGCTTTCGGCTGCCAGCCGGAATGCAAGCATCAGTTTCGACGCGATGACGGCAAGCGCCATCGCGATCGTCACTGACGCGAACGACGGCGGCAAGCCTTTGACTGGAATTGGCTTCGACTCGGTCGGACGCTACGGGCATGGCGCTCTTTTGCGCGAACGGTTCATTCCCCGCCTGCTCGCGGCGGATCCGGACGATTACGCCGATGGCGATGGCGGCATCGATCCGGAAAAGGTCTGGGCCGTCGCGATGCGCAATGAGAAGCCGGGCGGCCATGGCGAGCGGTCGGGCGCGATCGGGCTGATCGATGCCGCCGCCTTCGATCTCGCAGCCAAGCGCAAGGGCCTGCCGTTATGGGCCTATCTGGCGGAGCGATATCAGCGGCCGGCTGCGAACGTCATCGATATCTACGCCAGCGGCGGGCATTATCGCACGGACGACGATATCGGCCATCTGCGCAAGGACATCCAGAAGGCAATTGCGCGCGGGCATCGCCGCTTCAAGATAAAGGTCGGGGGCATCGCGCTCGCCGAGGATGTTCGGCGCATCGAGGCGGTGCTGTCGATGCTCGAGTCCGGGATGACGCTTGCCGTTGACGGCAACGGGACCTTCTCCCGCGACACCGCGTTCGCCTATGCCGAGGCGTTGTCCGGCCTCCCGCTGGCCTGGATCGAGGAGCCGGTTCATCCCCTCGATTACGACCTGCATCGCGACATGGCCGAACGCTTCCCGTCCCCGATCGCGACCGGCGAAAACCTGTTCTCCGCGGACGATGCCCGCAACCTTCTCCGCTATGGCGGGTTGCGGCCGGATCGCGACATTCTGCAATTCGATATCTCTCTCAGCTACGGCATCGTCGAATACGGGCGGATTCTCGACATCATGTCGGATCATGGCTGGAGCCGCGCTCGATGCGCACCGCATGCCGGTCACCTTCTCGCGTTCAATGTGGTGGCCGGGCTCGGTCTCGGATGCGCGGAAACCGCCATCGACGAGAACGGACTTTTTGGAAAGCTGACCTCGGCGGTGCCGGTCGCGGACGGGCGCGCAACGCTTTCCGCACGCGCGGGCGCGGGATTGGAAACGTCACCGGCATTCTCCGAGATTTTCTCGGGCTTGCTGCACTAGCTGGAGTGGCACACATGCGGCCGCGAACACATTGCCGGACTGGATCGAACGACCTCGCCACGTCACGCAAGATGGGAAGACAGGGACCGAAGGCATGAACCAGATCGTTGCCGACCCGAAGGACGTCGATTTTCCGATCGCCGAAGCCGACATCCGCGCATTGGTGCGGCCGGATCATGTTCACCGGCGCGCCTATTCCGATCCGGCAATCTTCGCACTCGAGCAAAGCCGCATCTTCGGCCGGCTTTGGATCTACGTCGCGCATGAGAGCCAGTTGAAGAATCCGGGCGACTTCATCCGCACCCGGCTTTCAAAATACGAAGTGCTGGTGACGCGCCACCACGACGGCAACATCTACGTCCTGCATAACCGTTGTCCGCACCGCGGCGCGCGGCTCTGCATGGTCGATAAGGGCTCCAATCGCTCGTTCAGTTGTCCGTATCATGCGTGGGTGTTCCGGCCCGACGGCACGCTCGCATCGGTCCCGCATCCGAAGAGCTATCCCGCCAATTTCGATATCGCCGACCCGCAAAATCACATGCAGCGCATCGGCAACGTGCAGAGCTATCGCGGCTTCGTGTTTGCCAACCTGTCCGACAATCCGCCGCCATTGACCGAGCACCTTGGACCGATGACCGAGGTAATCGACAATCTCGTCGATCGCGCACCCGATGGCGAGGTGGAAATTGCGGATTCCAGCTTCTCGCTGGAATATAGCGGGAACTGGAAGCTGCATCTGGAGAACGCGGCGGATATCTTCCACCCAACCTTCGTGCATGCGTCATCGGTCCTGCCGGCCCGGCGCGCGCCCGTGAATGCCTCGATCCTCGATCAGGACCAGACCCGCGAGATGCTGCTCGCCAACGGTTTCGGGTTCAAGGAATGGGAAGGCATCCAGCTCAACGGTCTGGACAGCGGCCATACCTACATGACGAGCTTTTACGACAGCGGCGTGCTGTCGCGGCAAAGCGAAGACCCGGTCGCGATCGAGTATCGCCGGCTGCTGACCGAAAAGCTCGGCGCCGAGCATACCGAACGCGTGCTCGGCATGAACCGGTTCAACAACATCATCTATCCGAACCTGATCATCAACGCGCAATACCAGCAGATGCGCGTCACCATCCCGCTCTCGGTGGATCGCACCTTGGTCCGCGTTCATTGCTTCCGTCTGAAGGGCGCCCCCGATGCGATGTTCCACCGCGCGGTGCGCTTCCTCACCACCATCGGATCGCCAGCCTCGATGATATTCTCCGACGACGTCGAGATGCTCGAACGCTGCCAGCGCGGACTCGCGACCGAGACGGGCCCGTGGATCGACTTTTCCCGCGGCCTGGACAGCGACCGGCAGGGCCCGGACGGCAGCGTGTCGGGCGCCGCCAGCGAGATGCCGATGCGCGTCCAGTTCAATGCCTGGGTGAAACACATGACCGCCGAGGCCGCCTGATGCTGCCCTACGAGGTGTTTCGAGAGATCGAGTTGTTCGTTCTGACAGAGGCGCGGCTGCTCGACGAAGGCGCGTTCGAGGCCTGGCTCGACCTTTACGCGCCGCAGGGCATCTACTGGATGCCGAGCCAGCCCGGACAGACCGACCCGCTGAATGTCGCGTCGATCGTCTATGAGGATCATGCGATCCTTGCGATCCGGGTGCAACGGCTGCTGGAGGCGCGTGCGCTGGTCCTGACGCCGATGCCGCGGACCGTGCACATGGTCAGCAATATCGAAGTTCTGAGCGGGGATGCTCATTCGCAGGAATTCGAGGTCGCCTCAGCGTTCCTCTGCACCGAAATCCAGGGCGAACGCCAGCGCATTTACACCGGCCGGCAGGTTCACCATATTGCGCGGCAGGACGGCTCGTTCCGGATCCGGCGCAAACGCGTCGCGCTTATGAACTGCGACGGCGTTCATGCGCCGATGACGATACCGATTTAGGGCCAGCGATCGGCAGCACGATTCACGGACAGCACCTTGGTTCAGGTCAAGAAAGAAACCGTCCGCAACGCAATCCTGGATGCTGCCCGGGATTCGTTTTCCGATCGCGGATACCATCGCACGACCTTGCTCGACATTGCCCAGCGCGCGGGGACCGGCGTCAGCAGCCTGTATTCGTATTTCCCGTCCAAGCTTCATCTGCTCTATGCCGTGGTCGAGCCGTGGCAGAAGGAATGCATATGGCGGCTGGAAGCCGCTGTGCGAAAGGTTGAAGATCCGCGCGACAGGCTGCGCGCGATTCTGCTCGGCGTGTGGCGCGATATTCCGATGGAGAATATCGGCCTCGCCAACAGCCTGATGGAGGCGCTTGCGTCCGCCGATCCGGGCGAGAAGAAGCCTTCGCCACTCCTCGCCTGGGCTGAACAAAGGCTGCGCGTCATGCTTGAGAGCGCAATCCCCGCTCAAGCCGGACGGTCAATCGATTACGATCTTCTGTCCCATCTGTTCCTGATGGCCTATGACGGCTTCGTCATCAATCGCCGCCTCAATGATCTGCGCGACATCGAACGGCTGGTCGAGACGGTTTGCGACATGATGATGCCGGCGACCGATCCGGAACGCGCGGGTGATATCGATCGTCGTCCAACGACCAGGACCAAAGTGTCGCGGACCAAGCGTGAGCGCTCGGATCAACACGAGGCTTGACCGGCACTGTTTTGATATGGCGCGGCCGGAAGAACCCTTACGCTCTTGAGAGCCGACGATACTACTTCGCTCTTTCTCACCGAAGCTGGAACCGTTTCGGCGGCGGGGGTGGCCGTGCGACGGCGCGATAGGCGATTGATTTTGTTGGTGGCGCATGCAGTCGAGTGCAAACCGGTCTCTGCATGAAGAATCCAAGTTTACAGCGAAAAATACAGCGATCTTCGTAATTTTAAGGTTCTGACCGACCCCGTAGAGCAGAGAAACGCCCGTTCGACGGGCATAAATAGTCGGATTTCAATGAAAAAAGAGCAGCGATCTTTTGCTGAAAATGCAGCGATCGCTTGCGCAGTTTGCAGGGATTTATGATGACCGAAATCGATCACCGAATACCCTGACAATTAACGAAAGCGGCAGCGATGTAACTGGTCCACTAAGACTTTTCACTCGCCGTTTGCATCCTATATCTTGAGGTGTCTTTAGGCTGGGAGCAAATCATGCGAAATGCGCGGCTTATTCAAGATTTCCGCGACAAGGACTATCGGCCGACCCGGCGAACGCTTGCCGACGGCCTGTGGAGGCTGGAGCAGGAACTGAAAGCAAGGCCGCAGTCCGGTCGCTGGCATGTTCGCGTGCCACACGAATCATCACGGGACCCTTTGTTTGCTGCCATTTGGTTTCGGGCAGATGAAGGTGACGATGTTGTTGTCGCCTATCCTTTTTCTAAGGGATGTCGGGCAATCACAGAATCAGGACAGGAGGCTTACTTGGCCTTGGCAGAGCTTGATGGGGCTGTCCCGCATGATGAGGAAGACCGGATATTGCTCAAGGACGGTCGCGTTCTGTACGCGCTGGAGTTCGACATCTTTCCGCACCCAAGGGACTCCACTGACATCGAACATGCTATCGTCTATCTGACGGTTCGCTTCCTGAACGCGGAAAATATCGGCTTCCGCTACATCCCCGAGCTCGGATTTTGGTGGATCGACTACAGCCGGTTGCACGAACTGTGCGTGCACAACGTAAAGGAACTCGCCCACTACATTGACACGCATATCGGCAACTTGCCTCGGTCCGCCGAAGAGGCTCCGCTTGGTCCCGTCTCGCTCGAAAAGCTTCGGGACACACTCAGCGTTGCTGGGATCCGCAAGGCGCGCGGACGCAAGCCGAAGATTGCGGCATAAGTAGCGGCCACGATTTTGCCGCGATCGAACACCGTTTCTCTTTGCTGTACGGGCACATACAAATGTAATTAATGGAAGGCTTCGCAATCTTCTGTGGAGCCTTAAGAAATGCATTCGCGTCAGCTTGAGTATCGGAAAACCGCGGCGATCAAGCCGCATCCGAAGAATGCCCGAACCCACCCCAGAAAGCAGATCGAACGTCTGGCGGTCAGCATCCGTGAGTTCGGGTTTACAAATCCGATCCTGGTCGACGAGGCCGGTGTCATCCTCGCCGGCCATGCGCGCTGGCAGGCCGCCAAGGACGTCGGGCTCAAAACGGTGCCGATCATTGTGCTTCGCGGCCTGTCGGAGGCGCGCAAGCGCGCCTATGTGCTGGCAGACAACAAGATCGCTGAACTCGCCGGCTATGACCGCTCTGCCCTCGCCGCAGAATTGGAGGAGCTGTCATCTCTCTTGGCAGCTGACGATCTCGACCTATCGCTGACCGGCTTCGATCCGGCCGAGATCGATGGTCTGTTTTCCGACTTTATCGATCCGGAGGCCGATCCCGCCGACGACGTGCCCGAGATCAAAGCCGCACCAGTCAGCCGCAAGGGCGATCTCTGGGTGATGGGAGAGCGCCACCGCCTCCTCTGCGATGATGCCCGCCAATCCGACTACGGCCGTCTCATGCGTGGCGATCAAGCTGGGATGGGGTTTAGCGACCCGCCCTACAATGTGTCCATTCCGAAGACGGTCGGACGTGGACGCGTCAAGCATCGCAATTTCGCGATGGCGGCCGGGGAAATGTCGGCGGCCGTCTTCGCCAAGTTCCTCACCGAGGTGCTGTCCGCGGCCGCAGCCGTGTCAGTGGACGGAGCCCTACACTACATCTGCATGGACTGGCGACATATCCGCGAGATGCAAGACGCGGGCAATGCCGTCTACAGCGAACTCAAGAACCTGGTGGTCTGGGCGAAGACCAATGCCGGCCAAGGCGCGCTGTACCGGTCCCAGCACGAGCTGATTTTCGTCTACAAGGTGGGCGAGGGTTCGCACCTGAACAATATCGAGCTAGGCCGGCATGGCCGGAACCGCTCGAACGTCTGGACCTATGCAGGTGCCAACACGTTCCGCGCCGGGCGGATGGCCGACCTTGCCGCGCATCCAACCGTTAAGCCAGTCGCACTTGTAGCCGACGCCATCCGCGACGCTTCACGGCGGGGTGACATCGTACTCGACCCTTTCATGGGGGTCGGCACGACCATCTTAGCGGCCGAGCGGATTGGACGGCGAGCCTACGGGATCGAGATTGACCCGCTCTACGTCGATGCCGCAATCCGGCGCTGGCAGGCCGTGACCAAGCGTGACGCTGTTCTGGAGGGCACTGGCCAGACCTTCGACGAAATCGCAGCCAAGTCGCCGCGTCGCAGCCGGAGGGCGAAATGAAACCCGCCCCAAGCAAGCCGAAGCGACCGGAACAAGGTCGTATTCGGCCTTCCACCAGCAGACCGCGCAAGTCCGTTCCACCAGAACGCGTCGGTGACCGCGATCGTAAGCCGCTGGCGGAGGGGGCGCGGGAGCTGCGAAAATCGGCGCCGGCGACTCCTGCCTCCGCCGCGGTCGGCCGACACGGAGGGCGCGATCGCGCCGACGAGTCCGAAGCTGAGAAGGTGGACATCGGATTCAAAAAGCCACCGAAGGGCCACTCCTGGAAGAAGGGGCAGTCCGGCAACCCGAAAGGTCGCAAGAAAGGCAGCCGCAACAAGAAGACCATCATCATCAGCCTGATGGAGGGTCGTCTTGGCCGCAAAATTCCGGACCCAAAGAAGTTGACCGCTCAGGAAGCGATGCTCTGGAAGGCCATTCAGAAGGGTCTCGCGGGCGATGCCAAGGCGATGGCCTTCGCCTTCAAACGCTACGACGACGCCACCGCCAACAGCTGGGCCGGACCGGTCATCACTACCGAAGAGGACCAGCAAGTCTACGACGCACTTCGAGCAAAAATCCGACGTGAAATTGAGGACGAACAATGACCATGCAAGCTGTTGAAATCCGTGAACTCGACGCCGCGCTGCGGCTGCGGTTCGACCTGTTCTTGTGGCGCTGCTGTCTCACCGTCAACCCGGGCGCCATCTTCATGGACAACTGGCACATCGACGCCATGTCCTACCAGGCTGAGCGAATTGTTAAAGGTGAGTTGCGACGGCTGATCGTCAACATGCCGCCCCGCAACCTGAAGTCTTTGGCTTTCAACGTAGCCTTGACTGCGTTTCTGCTCGGCCACGATCCGCGTAAGCGCATCTTCTGCATCAGCTATGGCGGCGAGCTATCGGCGGAGCACGCCGCCCAGTTTCGCGCAATCGTGCAGTCGGAGTGGTATCAGCGCATCTTTCCGCGCATGCGCATCAAGCGCATCGTCGATGACGAGGTTTTCACCACCGAGCGCGGTTTCCGGCGATGGACCTCGGTACTTGGCTCGATGACCGGCATGGGCGGCGACGTGTTCATTATCGACGACCCGATTAAACCGGTAGACGCACTGTCCGATGTAAAGCGCGAGGCCGCCAACCAATGGTACAGCAACACCCTGCTCTCCCGGCTCGACAACAAGGAAACCGGAATCATCATCCTGATCATGCAACGCGTGCATCAGGACGACCTATCAGGCTATCTGTTGCGTGATACGGAGCACGTCTACGAACACCTCGAGTTGCCCGCTATCGCCGAGATCCCACAGAGTATCGCTATTGGTCCCGGGCGTTACCATGAGCGTAAGGTTGGTGATGTTCTGCACCCGGCATTCGAGAGTTCCGAAGCGCTGGCGCTCATGCGCCGGGAAATGGGGTCGTCACTCTTCTCTGCCCAGTATCAACAGCGGCCGATCCCGCAGGGCGGCGCGTTACTGCTATCCGAATGGTTTCGCTACTACAGCCAACTGCCGGATCGAGAGAAAGGCTCCTACATCCTGCAGAGTTGGGACACGGCCGCCAAACAGGGGCTGCCGAACTCCTTCAGCGTCTGCACGACTTGGCTGGTGCAAAACCGCGATTATTATCTACTCGACGTGGTGCGCCAGAAGCTGACTTACCCTGCGCTTCGCGATATGGCGATCGCGCTCGCCGAGCGCCATAAACCGCGACACATTCTGATCGAGGACGCAATGACTGGCATGGCCCTGGCCGACGAATTGGCCAGCAAATTCTCGTCGGCCATCAAGCGGATCAAGCCCGAGGGCGACAAGCAGGTCCGCCTCTATGTACAGCAAGCCAAGTTCGAGCACGGTCGCGTCTGGTTTCCGAAGGAGGCGCCCTGGCTTCGGATCTTCCTGGACGAGTTGCTGAGCTTCCCGGAATCGCGGCATTCTGACCAAGTCGATAGCGTGAGCCAGGCTCTTGCCTACAAGGGATCCGGTTACAACCTCGACAACCTGTCAAACCTCTCGGACCTCATCATGGGACTGCACAGCGCACAGATGTACGGCATGCGATGGTGATGCCGCGCCGCCGCGGCGTGACGTGCGCGGAATCTCTTCCGGTAGCCCGCTTGACGTTCGCAACGCGGAACCGAACGTCGTGCCTGTCGCAACCAAATCCGGACATACTGATCAGTGAGGCCTGTGTGTGCGGAAAACTTAAATCCGAGCATAGTGGTGATGCAAGCCACCCAGGATTGGACGTGCAGCTACGAGCCCTGCCCGCTGGATCGGGCGTGAGATTGGCGCGTCCTTGTTCAATGAGCGATGTCTCCGGATGCCATTGTAATATTCGGCATAGGCCTGCAGGATTTTGCGCAGAACCTCTTGACCAAGCACAGCGCCTACTGCGGCTGGAGAAGACAACCGCCGAGCGCAAGATCGAGCTCACCGCGCAACAGAAAAAGGAGGACAAGCGAGCCGATAAACGAGCTACCAAACAAGCCGCCTGCCGCCGCCCCGCTCATCACGGCAATGTGCAATGTCAGCCGATTACCATCTCCGTACAGACGTTCCACTTATCGACGCGAAAAATCTGTTCAGACAACCGGGACCGGCTCTTAATTTTTGGCGCTAAGATTCTAGTGCCATTTATATTAGCCGTTCTGTTGCTTAACCTGTCCTGGAGTCGGACCTGACCAAAAACTTTCGTCCGCGGACGCCCTTTGCTTGACAGTTGAGGAATTCACAGCGGCAATTGTTTCTTTCGCCATGCGCTCATACCATCGAGCAACGTCCTCGGGATAGTCAGCGAAGCTTCCAATCTCCTTTACTACTGGGCCTTCAACCGTCGGAATGTCATTAACACCATCGAATTCTCTCGCGTAATACTTGCCTTGTTGGGCTGCCATATCGACCGGAATCGTGGCATCCAATTTTATCCAGCGTCCATTCAAATAGGCCTCCCCCAAGGAATGCCAAGGGAGAGACCGATCACGCCATAATTCACGAACCTCATCGGACATGAATTCCTTGTTAGGGCAATGTATTTGTTGAAAGCCGATACGCGCGGGAATGTTGACGACACGACACAGACTTACGAAGACACTTGCTTTACCCATACAAAACGCATGGCCTGCGGCGAGCACATCGCTAGCAGCACGCTTTCCCTCGGCTAAGTATTGAAACGAGCTGTAGATGTCGTAGGGGAAGTCGCGAATAAAATAGTATATTTTTTCTGCTTTTTCTACGTCTTCTCCGCAACCCGCGGTCAACTTCAGCGCCGTTTCTACAACGAGCGGATGGTCGCAATCCAAGTATGCAGATCGACATAGATAACTTTTTAGATCCTCGTTTGACATTTAAGCCCTCATTCTCAGCTTCATGAATCGGCTCGAAAAACCTCTATGATAATACAATTAAATACAAGATAGCGCAACTTAAGCTTGGCGGCCTGAGCCCCTGTGGTTCATCCAGCGATGGGGAGAGTCCCGGTGACGCTGCGCTGAGACCAAACTTTGGACCGCCGGAGGTTAGATTTTCCCGGCCTTGGTCATGATGGCGCGCTGGGTCCGCCATCATGGTTGTGCAACGTTATCGGGGGTCTTTGCCCGATTGCGCCATGCGGGCGCTCTTCGTTGTAGTATCTGCGCCAATCTTCCAATTTTGATCGGGCGTCGTCAAGGCTGAGGAACCAGTGCGCGTTCAGACACTCCGCCCGGAGGCGCCCGTTGAATGCTTCGATGTAGGCATTGTCCGTTGGCTTCCCTGGCCGACTGAAGTCGAGCGTGACACCGTTGGTGTACGCCCATAGATCCAGATCGCGAGATACGAACTCCGACCCCTGATCGACACGGATCGTTTTCGGATAGCCGGTCATGGCACAAGTCCTCTCGAGGGTTTGCACGACATGTTCAGCGCGATAGCTGAGACGCGGATCCAGCACTGGTGAGTAGCGTGAGAACAGATCGACGACCGTGAGCACCCGGATCTTGCTTCCGGTCGCAAGTTGATCGTGGATGAAGTCCATGGCCCAGGTCTCGTTTGGGTGCCTCGCTTCCGTTCGGTCGTCCCTCAGCTTTGCCTTCACCCGGCGCTTGGGCGTTTTGTTGCGCAATTGCAGGCCTAATTCGCGATAGATGCGGCGCGTCTTCTTCTGATTGATCGACCAGCCTTCTCGTCGCAACATCACATGAACTCGCCGGTAGCCGTAGCGGACCCGCGTTTGGCAGATCTCCTTGATCCGATGTTCGAGGGAGGCCTGTCCGTGCCGGCGTGATTTGTAGTGGTAGGTGGACGTATCGACCTGGAGGACCCGGCAGGCTCGCCGGATCGAGACGTCCCATTCACTGCAAACCACATCGACCAGCTTGCGCTTGCGGACAGGCCTCAAAGCTTTCGGCGGATGACGTCCTGGAGCATCTCCCGATCAAGCGACAGATCGGCCACCAACTTCCGCAATTTGTTGTTTTCGTCCTCGAGTTGCTTCAGCCGCCGAATCTCGTCCGGCAGCAGGCCGTCGTATTTCTTTTTCCAGTTGAAATAGGTCGCCTGGCTGATCCCGGCCTTGCGGCAGATGTCCGCAACCGGCATCCCGTCAGCACCCTGCTTCAGAATGAACGCCTTCTGGGCGTCCGAAAACTTCGAAGCCTTCATCATTCTGCGCTCCTCCCAGCCTAAGGAATCGGCGCCGAAGACTCTAACCGAAAACGGTCCGATTTTCTGGGATCAGAGCAACGCTCAAATGGGTCGACGGACAATCGCCGGCTCGTGGAGCCCATCGGCAACATTCCGCCGGCCGAAACCGAAGAGCGCCACTACGCCATGCTGTACGAACCAGCCATGGCGGCGTGACTCAAACCAAATTGCCTCCGATGAATGCGGGGCGGTTCAGTGCCCTGCTTTACGCCCGTCGAAAGCCCGGAGAGCAACGGAATGCCTGAAGCCTTCGTTAAGAGCTTCAAACGCGACTACTTTCGGGTAGCCACGATCCGCGATGCTCATGCCGCACTGGCCATGATCGAGAGCTGGATCGACGACTACAACACCGTTACCCACACTCCCGACTGGGATATCGTTCACCGAGAGAGTATATCGTCGCTCACTTAACCCATCTCGTGTCCGGCCTGACGGGGTCAACTCCACCCGCCCAATCTCAAATCACTGCGTGTCCGGTCTAACGGGATCAACTCCGAAAGGAATGCTCCAATAATCCTATTCGGAACTTGCATCTGCTATTTACTCAGGTACAATACAACTAAAGACATTATAAGATATCTGGGGGTGAGCGACCATGCCTACGCGAGTCTCTGTCGTCGCGAGATTTTCTCCGAAAGTGGGACAAGATGCGGCAGTCGAGGCAATCCTGAGAGGGATGGTCACAGCTACGCGAAAAGAGCCCGGTTGCGAACGATATGACCTATACTACTTAAACGACAGTAGGGTTCAGTTCGTATTGTTCGAAATATACAAAGATCAAGCAGCTTTAGAAGCGCATCGAGCCACTGCGCATTACGTCGACTACCGCGCTCGCATCATGGAATTGTTAAACGAGCCAATCAACGTGCTCGTCTTGAGCGAAGTCGACGTTAAAGAATAGTGAGCTCAATTGGGCTGGATAGCGAATGCCTTAGTTTGCCGCGTAAAATGCTTAGCTCCCATTTCAAAAAAGGGGCGCAGCTTTAGGGAGGAAAATCGACATGAACGTAAAAGCGCTACGTCTGCTAGCCGCAGGCATAATCTTCGCAGTGACCCCTATTACGAATGATGCGCTCGCGGACAAGTTCACCTTCCGGATCGCCTCTGGACATAGCCCGAGTTGGCACTTTGTTGAACTCGCGCAGACTTACTTCATACCCGAAGTAAAAAAGCGAGTTAAGGAAAAGACAGGGCACGACATCGAATTTGTCGAGGGCTTCTCCGGTTCGGTGGCCAAGACAAATGAAGTGCTTGAGGCAGTGAGGACAGGGGTTGTCGACTTCGGTTTCTACTGCATTTGCCATGAGCCGACCCGGCTAAGTCTGAACAATTTCCCTATGTACATGCCGTTTGGGCCTCACGACGCTGAAGTAGCGATGAGAGCGACTCGGCAAGTTTATGATATGAACCCCGAGCTCGAGAAGCAGTTCGAACGATACGGCCAGCGGCTGATCGCAATCGTGCCATTCGAACCCTATCAGATTATCGCGCGCACTCCCATTTCAAAGGCCACTGAAGTAAAAGGTCGAAGAATCGGCGCAGCTGGCCCCAACGCGTTCTGGGTCGAGCATGCCGGTGCACTACCAGTATCAATGCCTGGTCCGGAAATGTACACGTCGCTACAAACTGGCCTGATCGATTCAATGCTGATCTTCCTGTCAGTGATGCAGACCCTAAATTTGTTTGATGTCGCCCCGAACCTAATCGACATTTCTTTCGGAGCAATGCCTACGCCGGCCCTGACCGTTAACAGTCGGCGCTTTGGTCAGCTTCCTAAAGAGGTCAGAGATATTATAATTGAGGTCGGCCGCGACATGGAAGCGAAGGGCGGCGCCTTTACGAACGAGGTCGGCAAGAAAGTTTTGAACACTGTAAATAAGCGTCCGGGCGTTACTATCATCCAAGTTAGCGAGGATGAGAAAAAGGCATGGGCTGAGATGCTTGTTGCAGGCACGGCCGCAATCGCCAAGAAGGAAGATAGTAAAGCCCCGATGAGCAAGATCATGCGGGATTACTATACGGCAACAGAATCTCTGGGCCACAGATGGCCGGCAAAAGCAAAGCTCGATTGACCAGCTGAACTTGGCGGGGGGGGACTGTGCCCCCCCCCCCGCTCAAACTCATTGGCCGAGTTGGAGCCATTCATGACTAGTTTCTTGCGCGGCCTGGATCGCTCTGCCCGAATGCTGATGGTTCTGACCGCCTTCTGTGCCTTCGGAGCCGCATTCTTCATTTGTGCCGAACTCACCGCACGAGCGCTTGGGCTCGGTTTCTACGGAACTGCGGAGTACATTCGCAATCTGCTAATAATCATTGTGTTCTTGCAATTACCCTTTGCGGTCCGCACGCGGACTATGCTGTCGGTAGACTTTTTTACAAGCGCGCTGCCGCCTCGGATCGCGAGCAATGTTGAAGTAGTCGGCGCCCTCCTTGGAGCGGTTTTCTTCGTTGCTGTGGGAGCCGGGGCTTTTGAGCCTGCGGTTATCGCTTGGGACCAAAACGAGATGGAGGGCGAGAGCGTGGTCGACGTGCCGGCTTGGCCAGGTCGGTTCTCGGTGGTTTTCGGGTCATGGATGGCAGCGCTTTATTACATAGTCCGAATTGTCGAGCTGACCGCAGATCCGAAATGGGCTCGCTATCAAGATCCGACGACTACAATCCAAACAACAATCTGATAGCGGAGCAGAGAGATGGAATATTCTCCGCTGTTGATCCTCGCGCTGCTTCTCTTCCTCGTTTTCATCGGAGTTGAAGTCGCAGTTTCCCTCGGCATTGTTAGCCTTCTCGCAATCCTTATTTCCACGCAGGATCTGCAAATATCGCTCTCCTTTCTAAGCAATACTGCTTACAACGCCCTCCGCGACTATGTTTTCGCTACGATACCATTGTTTCTTCTTATGGGAGAATTCATTGCCAGGTCGGGTATCGCCCACGATCTATTTTATGGAATAGACCGCGTCTTTAAGAAAGTGCGCGGTCGTTTCGCTTATGCCACGGTACTAGGCAACGTTGCCTTCGCATTTGTGTCCGGAACGAGCCTTGCATCTGCAACCTCCTTTACGGCAATTGCTTATCCACAGATGAAGCGTTCGGGCTACAATCCGTACTTTTCGCTGGGGCTAATCAGCGGTAGCGCGTGCCTCGGAATGCTAATTCCACCGAGCATATTAATGGTAGTGTGGGGCATCCTTACAGATCTTTCGATAGGTCACTTATTTCTTGCGGGCATCATACCCGGATTCATCCTTGCTGGCCTATTTATCATCTACATTCTTTCAGTTTCCTTTGTCTTCCCACAACTTGTCGGTCATGGCGCTGTGCAGAATCCGGCCGAACCGGGGCACGAGATCAAGCCTCCCACTCGTTTAGATATGACTGTTAGCATACTAGGGTTGTTGGGCATCGTCTTTGGCGCGTTAGGAGGCATCTGGATGGGGCTTTTCACCCCGACTGAAGGTGCAGGGATCGGCGCGCTACTCGCCCTGTTCGCAAGTATTGCGAAGGGCATGAAGATTGACGACGTCTATAAAGCGGTGCTTGCGGTCGGCCGCACTGCGACACCGCTCATGATCATAATTTTTGCGGCGCAGTTGTATTCCCGTACGCTAGCTATGAGCGGAATTGGCGCTCAACTAAATGAATTGATTACGACCAGCGGGTTGTCGGCAACCGGAATGCTGCTTTTGATGATCAGTGTTTGGCTTATACTGGGCACCATAATTGACTCGGTCTCTATTATGCTGCTGACAGTCCCCGTGTTTTCACCCATTGCAGTTGTGATTGGTATAGATCCGATTGTGTTTGCGCTTATTGGCATTCTGACCATCGAGGCAGGCTTATTAACTCCGCCTTTCGGCCTCGTGGTCTACGCTGTCAGGGCTACAATTCCAGAAGAACAAATCAAGATGTCGACGCTCTTTCTCGGTGCCGTCCCCTTCTGGTTAATGCTGTTGCTGGTGGTGGCATTGGTCTATTTCCTTCCGATCACGACCAAATACCTGATTTATTTATTTCAGTAGCAACGCTCCGCTCGGATTGATGAGATAGGTTGAGGCCGCACATGAAAGCAATGGTAGTAGAAAATTGGGGCGAACGATCGAAGCTGCATAACGCAAAGGTACCTAGCCCAGGTTGGGGTGAGGCTTTGCTCAAGTTGCGCTCGGCTGCAGTAGGTCTGACGATTCTCAACATGCGCACGGGAAGTTTTGGTGGCGTGGCACCGCGGATTATGGGTCATGAACTCGCAGGTGACATCGTCGAAGTTGGTCCAGGGGTTACTGACCTAAAGCCGCATGACCGTTGCGTCGCGTATTTCTACCTTACCTGCAATCGTTGTCGGTGGTGTCGCGGCGGCCGTGAGACGCTTTGTGAGAATTTCGGTGGATTTGTTGGCGTACATCGAGACGGAGGATTCGCTGACTATGTCTGCCTTCCAGCTCAGAATTTACTCCCCATCCCAGAAGGCCTCACCTACGAGGCGGCCGCCATGGCAACCGATGCTGTAAACACCAACTGGCATTGCATGCGCGAACGAGCCAACATCAATCCGCACGACACTGTGATGTTAATAGGGGCAGGAGGCGGATTAGGAATTCACGGTGTGCAGGTAGCTAAGCTTTTCGGCGCGCGCGTAATCGCCACTGATGTCTCCGACGAAAAGCTGGCACTAGCTAAGGAGTGGGGCGCCGACGAAATTATCAACGTGAAAAGGGTTGCCGACGTTGCCGCTGAAGTTAAGCGCCTTACTAACGGCAACGGCGTGAATTCGGCGATTGATTATGTCGGGAATGCAAATACATTCCAAGCTGCGTACGAAAGCCTTACGACGGCTGGCCGTGCAATTGTAATTGGGGTAGGCAAAGGGGATATTTCTGTAAATCCTCGGCACATGTTGCTAACGGAAAAGGTCGTAACCGGCTCCCGTCATTCCACCCGGGCGGAGCTAATCGAGTCACTCGAAGTGATGGCTCGCGGATTGATTAAACCGGTAGTAGGCATGCGCACACACTTTACTGAAATCGAGAGCATCTTCGATAGTATCATTGACGAAAAGCTACTCGGTCGCGGGGCAGTTTTTTATGATGTTTGACTGATCTTCAGAGATGGACATGAATAGCGGACATTCAGTACGAGCGGAGCCGGGCGGATTAAAATGGGAACGTCCTCAGAATAGTTTTCCGCCGGTATGGAATTGGCCATAGCTCGTGAACAGAACAGGTCAACCGGAGCTTAAACGGACGACGTAGGTTCAAGGAAATTTCCAGGACTTGGCGGATGCCCATCAAATTCGATCGACAAATCAGCGTGCCTGCTTATGTACAGGTCGCTAGTCAACTTAGATCGAGGATACTCTCCGGAGAAATAGATGGTCGGCTTCCTCCGGAAGCGGACCTAGTTCGTGAATCCCGTCTCAGCCGGATTACTGTCCGTAAGGGTCTTGAAATTCTGGAACAGGAGGGGTTGGTCGAGAGAAAGCAGGGACTGGGCACCTTCGTTCGTAGAACTATCAATCAAGAGTTGTCCCGCGCTCAAACAATTACCGACGTGCTTCTGAACCAGGGGATAGTTCCAAAGGTCCGATGTCTTAGCTTCGGTTTGGTCATTCCGCCGGAGAAGGTTCGTCGCGCGTTGAGATTAAACGAAAAGGACAAGCTGCTGCTTACGAAGCGACTTTATTTTAACGGCAATGATCCTGTTGCGCTACTTCACATCTTTCTCCCTACATCATTGCGAAAGCACGCGGAAATACTGAGGAGATCAAAATACGCGACCGAGACTAGTTACACTCTTTGGGAGCGCCTGGGTGTGGTGGTTGCCGGAGCAACCCATGTCATTCACGCTGGAAAGGCGGACGCAGAGGATTCGAAGGCATTGGCGATAGGCAAAGGAGATCCAATCCTAATACTGGATCGCGTAAGCTACGGAACTGACGGTGCTCCACTGGAGTATGTAAAATTTCATTACCATTGGCAGCGATTCGAATTCTCCGTAAATGCTCCGCGAATTAGCTCGCAGACGGATCAAGATGCCTGAACAATTCATTTGTGAAATTGCCTCGGTTTGGTGCCACTCTCATGAGATCAAATGAATTAACGAGCTTCGAATGGGCCGCTATAAGGACTACCACCGTGAGCCTAAGGGCGGCGGTTATGACGACGATCAAAAGTCTGACGGCCGGGCATCCTGGGGTAGACCAAGTTATGCGAGTCCGAGCGCGCCTCAAGCATCCCAACCAGTCGAGGCAACCGTCAAATGGTTCAATGCCGAGAAGGGCTTTGGGTTTGTCGCGCTGGACGGCGGCTCCCAGGCGTTCATGCACATCCGTCAATTGGAGACAGCCGGACACAGCAGGGTGACCGAAGGCGCTCGGGTCAAGGTCCGAATTGGTCAAGGACAGAAGGGCCCTGAGGTCACGGAAGTGATTGAGGTGGACACAAGCACAGCTCGGACGGCGAGCGCGACGGAACGGCGCCCTGTGATCGTTTCGCAGGTCGTCGGCCAGACGAGGGAAATTACTGGTACCGTAAATATGTACAAGGCTGACAAAGGGTTCGGTTTTGTCGGTCAAGATGGCGGGGGTAAAGATGTCTTCGTCCACGTCACGGCACTTGCACGCGCCGGGCTGACCGCGTTGGCCAAAGGTCAGCGTGTCCGGATGAAAATCGGCCAGGGCCAAAAAGGGCTAGAGGCGCAGACTATCGAGCTTTTGGACTGAATGGCACTTTGTGACCTGCCGCTGAACTTTCATCCAGCGGCGGTTAAAGTTGGCGCGCTTGCGTGTGAGGAAGACGGCAAGCTCGCCGCCAAGTATCAGTACCGGTCGCCGGTCGTCGCAAAAGGCAGACCTGCTTGATCCACTGCCGCACCGTGTTCCGGTGAACGCCGTAAAGATGCGCCACTTCTTCCACGGTGTAGCTGCGGTGGATTTTCGCCCAACGCGGATTTGGTAGCCGCTCCGCCACGGCCCAGTCAGCCTTGCCTGCGGCTGGCCTCGATCCGGCCCTGCAGCCAGATTTCCACCTCGCTTTCGATGCATCCGACAGCGGAACCTACGCCGGGTCGATCAAGCCGTGGCGGCCTGATCGGCGCGCGGGGCATCCCGGCGGGCATCAGGCGATCGTCGAGCGTATCTTTTGAGATACGAAGGTAGTGTCCAGAATCTTTCGCACATTTGATCAGGCGACGGCTCCGGTTTGCATGGTCTGCGGTTGATAGAGCGGCCGCATATTCATGTATCGCTTGGTCGACCAAGCGGTTCCGGCGATGTAGCGTAACCGGGCTGCTGCCAGGTTGAGACAGGACTGGCCATCCGGGAACGCACCAACGACACGGGTACGCCGGCGACTCTCCCGCATGATGCGCTCGAGCGGATTCTTGGTCCTGATCTTTTGCCAGTGGATGTCCGGGAAGGCGTCGTAGGTCAGCGGGATCCTACCTTTGACCTTCCGTCGCAGCACAACGACCTGATGGCGGAGCACCGTGTTTTCGGCAAGCAGGCTGCTGCTCGACCTGAAAGGCGAGACCAAAACGGCCAGCAAGATCGAGAGCAGTGTGATCATCGCCCGATCATGGCCGATTCCGTCAGCTCAGAGAGCTGGATAGAGTTTTCGGTACAGACAGGCAAAACGGCGGCCGTCCATACATGCTGGTCAGTCGAATTTTCCGACCAGCCGCTAGATCTCATTCGTGCGCAGGAAGGACTCTACGGTTTGATTCCACTGCTTCCAATGACGACGATACGAATAGTGGCCACCCTCTTCGACAATCACAAGCGTCGACCCAGCGATCGCATGGTGCAAATCCTCGGATTGGTAGGATGGAACCGTCGCATCGTCGCGGGTGCCAATTATAAGCGAAGGACTTCTTATCTTGTGAAGCTCTGCCGTGCGATCATGGGCCAACGTCATGTCCAGCCGGCCCGCAAGCACATCGACCGGCGCCACGGTTTTCAGCGCACGTGCTTCGAGCTCCATAACCTTGTCGAGATCGTAGCGAAACTGCATCGCGCCGTTGGTGAACAACGACGAGACCTTAACGTATTCTTCTACTCCGTAAGCCAGCGCAATTCGCTTTCGGGTCATCTGCACCCTGCTTATGTACTCGTCGGCTTTGACCCAGGTGTTGGAGAACACGCAGCAGTTCAAGCGATCCGAATGATCAATAGCCAGGTTCTGAAGCACGCAGCCACCGGTTGACGTTCCGACGACGTGCGCTCGATCTATGCCAAGTGTATCAAGCAGCGCAACTGCATCACGCGCAATCTCCTGGGTAGAATAGGCATCAGCTGGCTTGTCGCTATCACCGGCGCCGCGGTGATCGAAGGCAATACAGCGGTAGCGTGCGCTAAATTCGGCAATCTGGAATTCCCAGGCATTCAGCAACCCAACCAAACCTGGAATGAACAGAATTGCCGGGCCAGTGCCCCGCTCTTCGTAATTCAAACTGATATGACCCACGCTAATTCGAGGCATCCCCGATCCTCATTTAATGTTTGTTTGCAAGTGAAGCGGCCGATTCGAAAGTCAAAAGGCGCAAACGCATAATTACGGAATTGCTCAGCATTCCAGGATAGCTGCATCGCTAATCGCCGCTTTTAAGTATCTCGGCTACCTCGATTGCGCGTCCCTCCCGTGCGCTACGGACGCCGGCCTTGATGACCGCCAGATTTCGCGACGCCCACGTGCCGCCGGTTTCCGGTTTGGTGCCTTTGCGGACGCATTCGGCAAACTCATCAAGTTCCTCACGAATGGCGTCGTTGACCTCAGTTTGAACCGGAGTTGCCTTCGTCTCACCTCGCTTTAGATGGCGCAGACCATTAAAGAGATCGTAATAGGCAGTGGCCTCCTTCCCATAAATATTCATCATGTAATATTCGGAGGCAGAAGCATAGGACGCGGTCAGGTTGGAAAGCGCGCCATTCTCGTGCTCGAGAATGAGGTTGGCCACATCCGGATTGTCCCCTGGCAATACCAACTTAGTCGACATGCCTGAAACACGCTTTACTGGACCCATAAGGAACTCCAGCACGTCGACGTAATGGATGCCAATTTGCAGCATTACGCCTCCCGGCATGCCGGACGCTTGATAGCGCCAAGATGACAAGTCGATCTTGCCGAGCCGATCTCGACTGATATTGGCCTCAGCCTGTACCAATTTGCCGAAGCGCCCGGCATCTATCTCAGATTTGATCCAGCGGAACTGACTTTCTCGCCGGCGCTGGTAACCAAGCGCAAGCACCACACCCCTTTGTTCGCAAACGTTTGTAATCTCTAACCCTTCGGCAACTGTGTTGGCGATCGGCTTATCGAGGAACACATGCTTGCCGGCCTGAGCCGCCTGACGGGTTGTCTCCAGATGAACATTGTTGGGTGTGGTGTTAATGATCGCCTCTATCGAGGGATCTGCCAGAATCGCCTCGTAGCTATCCGCTTGGGCGCACTCATACTTGGTTGCAAAGGCCGCGCGTTTTTCAGGCGATCGGGTATAACACGTGGCGATGTCGAATAGGCCGGAACGCTTACAGGCGTCGGCCAGCACATCCGACCACCATCCAATCCCCAGAACGGCAACGCGTAACGGTTTCATTATCGTGCTCTCGATAATTTGAGAAAAAGACGCCGCCGCGACGATAAGGTCGCAGCGGCCCAGCTTGGTGGATTTGTGGCTATTTCTTCTCGGAAGAAGCCTCCTTCAGAATGGGGGCCCAACGTGGGATATCTTCGGCCAGCGATTTACGCAGGAATTCCGGACCACGCTGTGACTGATGAGGGACGGCACCGCCGAGCTTACCAAGTCTCTTCACTGTTTCTGGATCGTCTAGAGTCTTGTTCAGCGCATCATTAAGCTTGGAGAGAGCTTCCTTCGGCGTACCCTTGGGAGCATACACCGCGTTCCAGACATTGAGCTGATAGTCTGGGGCTCCCGCTTCCTTGGCTCCGGGCACGCTTGGCAATACAGCCAACCGCTCGTCAGCGGACACCACTAGCGCCTTGACCTTCTTGCTTTCGACGTTGGGCGCGATAATTACGACCTGCTCGCAGAAATAGTCGATGTGGCCGCCAATCAGATCGTTCATCGCGGGGCCGGTGCCGCGATAGGGCACCAACGTAGGCTTGAGGTCGAAAATCTTGTTGAATAACAGGCAGGCCATATGAGACGAGGCGCCAACCCCGCCATGCCCCTGCTTCACATTAGGTCCACTCTTTCTCACATACTCGACGAATTCTTTGACATTCGCGACCGGCAATTCGCTCCTGACGGCGATCGCGGCAGCTATGTTGGCCGTCATGCCGAGAGGCTCGAAGTCCTTCGTCGCGTCGTATCGCAAGTCAGGGTAGAATGATGGAGCTGCGATCATTGTGCCCATGCTGCCCGCTAGCAGCGTGTATCCGTCAGCCGCAGCTTCTGCCGCGCGCGTTGCGCCCACGGTGCCGCCAGCGCCGCCTACATTCTCTATAATAACGTTCTGACCAATGTGTCGAGACATTCCCTCGGCGATAATGCGCGCTACCGTATCGCTTGGGCCGCCGGGCGGGAACGGGACAATCATGACGATGTTTCGGGTTGGATAGCCCTGAGCGTGAACTCCTGAGCCACTTATGATCAAGATCGATAGTGCCAGCATGACCGCCGTATAGAAGTTCTTCATGGTTACCTCCCTTGCATTGCTTCGATTTCTTTTTCGTCTGATCGAAGTCGGTTTGCTAAATTTCTCGCACCAGACGCGCTCGCACTGAAGATTGTAACATTTCTTTTTGGCGTACTTTGATTTGCAACTTGCTGCAATATGCACTGACACGTTAATGCGGCACAGTTGGCAGATTACCGCAGCTACGGATCCAACCACTCCCATCGCGAGCTACAGCTTTGTCCGCTTGAAGCGCATTGAGCACGTCAGCCGATCCATCGGATAGCTCGATACCGTTGCCAGGAGCATTTCTTCGTTACTTGATTTAAACCGCCTTGTACTGATCAATGTAACGACGTCCTTAGTAATTGAAAGAATGCTGCACAATTCGGAAGAGGCGGTTCTCGCTAGAATATCGACTTCGACGCTTTCGATTAGCTCGCCGCAGTGTTGCTCGACTTGTTGATGCAGGGGGACTCGTTCGTGTCCTGGCAGCTTGTGTATTTGAGCAAGCTTCGGCAAAAGATAAATATCGATCAGGGATAAGGGCGTGGACGCGCCTCGTGCAACCCGAACCGCCCTTATATGAAACCACGGCGCCCCAAACGGACAGCGGATCATTGCAGACAGTTGTTCGTCTGCACTGATATAGGTGGCCGATAGGTTCTTTCGCAATGTATCGTCGGGATAGCTAAACCAGTCATCGAAGCTTGTAATCGTTTGCGAGAAGGTCCGTTGCCGGGTAGCAGCGAGCACGGTGGTGCCGCCGCCCGGACGCCTGGACAGGAGGCCGTCGTCGACCAGAATGCGCAATGCGTCCCGAATCGTGTGCCTTCCGATGTTAAACCGTTCACCGAGAACTACCTCGGACGGGAGTAAGCCGCCGACGGGGTAGGTCCCGCGCTTTATGTCGGCCCGCAGGTTGTCAGCAATTATCTTGTACGCAGCGTGTCCCGCTTTTCGTCCACTCTGCCGTGGCGCCACTCTTGATGAGCTCTGAGCTTTCTTCATAAGGTATTCTTGCCACAACAGCGAAGGGACGATGCTTGCAATCGCAAGGGGCCCCTTTTGGGTCCGGGTACAGCTTTGAGGAACGCTCACATAATACAGCGCAGAAAGGTTATACTGCGCTCAGCCACATGCTTAAAATCCGGCTTCTGATCAATTTGGACAGTAAGGTAGCCCTCGTAATTTATGTGTCGCAAGGCCCTCAAGACGTCTCCGAAGTTAATGTGGCCTGCGCCGGGATAGCAACGGTTGCTATCCGCTATATGAACATATCTGATCAGACTGCCGTTGCCGAAGATTGCACCCGGAAGTGACGCATCTTCGCTGTTCATCCAGCAAGTGTCGACCATTAGGGCTATGCCGGGATGGTTCATCTGTCGAACGTAATCTGCGCCCTGGGAGACAGTGTTGATGAAATTGGTTTCATAGCGGTTATAAGGCTCGATGTAGATCTTGACGCCCTTGCTGGCGGCATAATCGCCCCCACGTTCTAGGGCATCGTGCATCCATTTGGTTGATGTTTCCCAGAGGTCGCCGGAGAGGCGCGTGCCGCGGAAGCGGCCGATATTTACACCCATGGCGCCAAGTCGAGATGATGCATCGATCAATGCACGTAGGCGAGCTTCTCCCGCTTTGCGTACCGTTTCATCGCGGTGACATAGTATGAGCCCGTCTTGCAGTTCACTCGGCGCCGAGCCGATCATGCAAACGGGTATGGCAACCCGCTCTATGATGTCCGGAACGCTTGCCGCCTCGGGTGCGGATGGATCCCGCATCGCGATCTCGACCGCGTGGTATCCGAGATCCTTGAGATATTTTAAATTGTCGCCGAAATCGCCTCTCGCTCCAGGCATCATTGGCGAACGTACTTCCGGCGTGGCGATGACGTAGGCCAATTTCGACCGGCTCGGTTCGCTATATTCAAGTTCGTATGATGATATCGGCACTCGCAACTCCATGCTGGTGTAAAGTCGCTCCAACTTAACGAGCAACAGATTTTCACTAGTTACCGTGAGAGTGCCGGAGCAGTGAGCTCCGGCCACCCAATCTGATAATGAATAGTTATTGCTTTAGTCCAGCGGCACGAATGAGCGCCCCAAGCCTCGCGTCATCGATTTTCAAGACTTCAGCGAACTGCTGGGGTGTATTTCCCACGATCTCATATCCCAACGCGTCCAGTCGATTTCGTACGTTCGGATCGTTGAGTGCGCCAACGGCGGCCTTATTCAGAACGGCTATAACAGAAGGCGGCGTCTTCGCCGGCGCGACCAGACCTCCCCACGTTACGTATTCGAAACCCTTGACGCCCGCTTCTGAAACTGTCGGGCCGTCGGGAAGAGATCGAAGCCTCACTGAAGCGCCCGTGCCGAGCAGGTTGAGGCGCTTGTCGGACAAAAAGGCAAGCGGCGTGGGAAGCGCAGTAAAGATAATCGGAACCTGTCCTGCAACGACATCATTTAGCGCGGGTGTCGCTCCCTTGTAGGGAATATGATTCAGTCGGACACCGGTCTGCTGCATGAACATTTCCATAGCGATGTGCTGCGGGCTTCCGGGTCCTCCCGACGCAAAGTCCACCTTGCCCGGATTTCGCCGAGCAAGCTCCAGAAGTTCTTCGATAGTCTTAGGAGCAAATGAGGGATGCGATACCAATGCCCAGTGGACGCGCACCAACTGAGTGATTGGCGTAAAGTCCGAAAGTGGATTGTAACCAGCCTGCGAGTTAATATGCGGAATCATCGCCATGATGCTGTCGTTCACGGCAAGTATAGTGTAGCCGTCAGCATCAGCACTGGCGCCGGCTCGCGCACCAATGATCCCGGCGGCGCCGGGCTGATTTTCGACAAAAATCCTTTGACCTAGATTTTCGCCCATCTTTTCGGCGACGATCCGAGCCACGACGTCCACAGCGCTGCCGGCGGCAAGCGGGATAAGCAACCGTATCGGCCGATCCGGGTAGGTCTGCGCAAAGGTAGGATGAGCTGCAAAGGCGCAAACACAAGCTAATAGCGCGAAAATAAGCCGCTTCATTCCGTTTCCCCCATGTTATCCGGATATTGTATTTTATTTGGCACCTTTATGTTGATGCAGTCACACAAAGCTGTCAAATTTAAACAATCAATATCCGGATATTGTTGGTGGCCCGGCTACCGGAAACTATGGGAAGGAACAGTCGCTAAGCGATGTACTGACTACCGCGATCTGAGTGATGCATCACCGTGTCCGGCTTGCCTCGGCGCCAGATCGCCATCACCAGGGCATCGGTGACGAGCTGGGCCGTCATTGCCGCACTTATCGACCAGCCGACAACACGGCGGGAGAAGAGATCGACGACGGCAGCCACATAGAGCCAGCCTTCCGCAGTCCAGATATACGTGAAGTCGGCGATCCATTTGCGGTTGGGAGCAGTAGCATCGAAGCCTCGGTCGAGCACGTCGGAAGCAACGGCGGCGTGCTGCCGCTCACCTAGGTCAGGCGGCAGACGACGACGGCGCGGGCGTGCTTTGAGGGCCTGTAGCCGCATCAAACGCTCGATCCGATGCAGTCCGCACGACACTCCCTCGGCCAGCAGGTCGTGCCACACCCGCCGGGCCCCGTAAGTCCGATCGCTGGCCAGGAGGCTGGCGCGAACCATCGCCCCAAGTTCTTCACCGCTTCGGCTGCGCTCACTGCGCGGACGTGTCAGCCAGGCATAAAACCCACCCCGCGAGACACCGAGCGCCTCGCACAATCACTCCGCCGGCCAGATCCCCCGGTGCTTCGCAATGAAGGAGAACTTCACAGTGATTCCTTCGCGAAGTAGGCCGCGGCTTTTTTTAGGATGTCTCGTTCAGACTTCAGCTTGATCACTTCGCGCTTCAGCCGCGCGATCTCGGGCTGCTCCGGCTTCATCTGGCTATTGCCGGGAAACGCATGCGGCGGATCGTCGGCGAACTTCTTCACCCAATCGCGCAATTGCGATGTGTGCACCCCGAGGTCTTCCGACGCCTGCACATAGGATACGCCCCGATCCTTGACCAGGCGCACCGCCTCAAGCTTGAACTCTCGCGTAAACTTCCGTCTCTCCATGACCACCCTCCGGTACCATTAAAATGGACTGCTGCCGGTCTCGTGGACACATTCCAGCCTGACGCCGCGTGATTGCGAAGGAACGTCCGCCAGCCCTGGCTTGGAGGTAGACGGCGCCTCAACATGTACCTCGCGACACTTGACTGCGCGACCTCAAAGCCGAGCTTGAGCAATTCGCCGTGGATCCGCGGTGCTCCGCAGAGCGGGTTTTCGAGGCTCATCCGCCGGATCAGTGCCCGCAGGTCCGCCTCAATCTGAGGTCGCCCTCCCCGCGGCCGCGACTTCCAATGCCAGTAGAGGCGGAAGCCAGCTCGGTGCCAGCGGACAAGGGTCTCGGGCTGGATCACGGCCAGCACGGAGAGGATCGACGGAAACCAACGATAAAGCTGCACAAAGAACCAGCGATCGCCATTGGTCAGCGAGACCCTACCTTTGACCTTACGTCGCAGCACAAGGATCTGATGCCGCAGCAAGGCATTCTCGGCGACGAGCTTGCTCCTCGACCTGAAGGGCGACGCCAAGATGGCCAGCAAGAACGACAGCAGCGCGATCATCGCAGAACTATAGGCGGTCCATCCGCTTATAATGCCGGATGGCGTTTTCGGTACACACAAGCCATAACGGCCGCCAATGCTCGATGACGTTACGCAGGCCAAGCCACAATTCGTTGCGGTCCTCGCTCTCAATGTCCCGCAGCAGAATTCCCTCTCCACTTTCACAGACCAGATTCGCTGACGCGCGGAACGCTGCGTCTGCCTGTATCTGGTCCTGGATCACAGCAGTCAGGCAATGACCCATTACTAGGCCGCGAACCTATAAACCTGTTAGCTGACCGATTGCTCGATGTCCGCTATGCCCCGATAGCGACCAAATTCCGCATCTCATCGACATGACGCGATGTGCCAATAGCGACCATTCGCACCGCAGTAATCGCTTTATTGCGTTCCAGCTACGCGGGGCCTGCAATATCAAAAACAAGAACTGCAGGAAGGTCCACGCCTTTCAAAAGTGGTTGAACCAGAATGGTCTCCGCTCGCGAGTCATAACAATTTTTCGTGGATCACCGGCCTTGTTTACCCCTTGTGCAACAATCGGGCACAAGCAACCTTCTCACTGACTTGGCCGCAGAGGTTTCCAAGTCGCCGTCGCATGCGCAGTCAGCTTGCCATCATCGCCGAACGCCCTTGATTGCAAAAACGAGATGTTGCGTCCGCGCCGCAGGAAGCTGCCCTCGCAGCGCACGCGGCCAGTCGCGACCGGTGCCAGATACTGCACTTTCATCTCCAGTGTGGCGCCCGGCCCGTCGCTTCGGTTGAGCAGGTGCCCCATCGAGATGTCCATCGCAGTCGCAAGAATTCCGCCATGCAGGGTGCCCTGTGGGTTGAAGAGGCCCGGCATCACGTCGAAGGCGACTATGCAGGTCTCGTCCGTATAGCTCACCTCGAAACCGAGAAGCCGCGACAGGAAGAAAGAGCCGAACATCTGCCGGCCGTCTCCCACCGCTCGCTCGCCCATCAGGCGAGCGAGCTCCGTCATTTTTTCACGCGATATTTCCGGCATTGCCTGTGACCACCCTCACCTCCATTTTGCCCAGCTTGTAGCAATAACAGCCGGCATTCTGCTTGCCCTCGGGGAGGCCACGGCGTGGACCGGGCGCAGTCTGCCCAGAACGATCAAAACCGCCTCGACGCGGCCGTGGCAACAAACAGCATGGCACGACATGTGAGCTTGCTCATGTTCGAGCCCAGACAACAATGTGAAACGGAAATTACGCCGCCGGCACCGGCCGGCAGCGGCACTCAGCCTGCGGTTATCTTGTGATCGCGCGCGACCTTGCCCCAGACGTTCATCTCGCGCTGGAAAAAGGACTTGAAGTCATCAGGCTTCGAAAGCACGACCTTGATCTGATAGGCGTCGACCACCTTCTGGCTCGCCGGCAGTGTGAAGATTTTCTGCAATTCGGCGTGGAAGGCATCGATGATCGGCCGCGGGGTGCCGCCCGGCGCGAAAATGCCCCACCAGGCGTCGGCTTCGATGTCGCTGAAGCCAAGCTCCTTCGCGGTCGGGACATTCGGCAGTTGCGGCTGGCGTGTGCCGCTGGTCTGCAGAATCGGACGTGCGGTGCCGGCGGCAATATGCTGGGCGACGATCGAGGACGAGCCGATGAAGCCGTCGATATGGCCGGCCAGCGCGTCGTTCAGGGCCGGCGTGCCGCCGCGATAGTTCACATGCGTCATCGGCAGCTTAATGCGATCAGCGATCGTGGTCATGGTCAGGTGGCCGAGCGTTCCGGCGCTGCCGGATCCGTAATTCAGTCCGCCCTTCGACTTTCCATGGGAGACCATCTCCTGGAAATTCTGGAATGGGCTTTTCGTGCTGGTAACGAACACCATTGGCGAGGTACCGATCAGCGTAACCGGTACGAGGTCCTTGTCGTTGTCATAGGGCAGATTGGCGATCAGCGTTGGTAGCACCGCGTGGATGTCGAAGGTGAGCAGCCAGGTCTCGCCGTCCGGCGGCGATTTCGCGACCGTCGCCGCACCGACGCTGCCCGAGGCACCGGTCTTATTCTCGACGACGAAGGTGCCGTTGCGTCCCTGCTTCAGGCCGTCCGCGACCAAGCGGCCAAGCGCATCGACGGACCCGCCCGCTGCAAACGGAACCACGACCCGAACACTATTCGGATTCCAGGTCTGCGCGCGAACGATATTCGGCACCGTAATTCCAGCCGCGATTGCGGCAGAGCCTGCGAGCACATGCCTCCGCGATAATGCCATGTCCTTTCCTCCTATAATTGCGCCGGTCGTTGCCAGCTTGTGATTGTCGTTGGTCGAAAGTCACGCCTATACGATGTTGACGAGCGGCCTCCCCTGTATGAAGCGTGCGAGATTGTCGGCGAAGAGCTGCGTCAGCCGCGCCCAGTAACGCTCGGAATTCATGGCCTTGTGCTGCGTCAGCAGCACCTTCGGATGCGTCCAGAACGAATGCCCGGCTGGCAGCGGCTCGATCTCGGTGACGTCGAGGCCGGCGCCCGCGATGCAGTCGCTGTCGAGCGCGGACAGCAACGCCGCCTCGTCAACCGCGTTGCCGCGCCCGACATTGTAGAAATAGGCGCCAGGCCTCATGTGGGAGAACCACGCTGCATCAAACACGCGCGCATTGGTTTCGTTGCCCGGGATGCAGGCGACCACATGGTCGGCGTTTGCGATTGCTTCCCATGTGTCCGTCATGGCGAAAGTCCGATCGAATCCTTCCACCGCACGGCCATCGCTGTTGATTCCAAACGTCTGCATGCCAAGCGCACGGGCGCGTCGGGCGATTTCACGGCCGATCGAGCCGGCACCGACGACGGCGAGGGTCTCGCCGTTCAATTCGGGATAGTCGAATGAATTTTTCTCAATCCAGTGACCCTCGAGCTGCGAGCGCAGCAGAAGTCCCATGCGGCGATTGAAATGCAGCATCATTGCCAGCACATGCTCGGCGATTCCGGGCGATCCGACGCCGCGGGCATTCGTGACGACGATCCCGCGCTCCTTCGTATCGCGCAAATCGACAATATCGGTGCCAGCCGCGAACAGCTGGATCCACCTCAGCGCGGCCGCCGAACGGACGAAATCGGGCTTAGGCCAGCCTAGGATGACGTTTGCTTCGCTAGTCTGGAATGGCGCCTCGAGGCCCGGTCCAGCAAACCCGACAGCCGGAAACTGCTCGCGCAATCTGGACACGAGCGCCCCAGGTAACCGAAATGTCAGACCGACCTTCGGAGCATCCATGCGATTTTGCCGCTCCTAGCTCGACAGGATCGTGACAACGGCCGCGGCCGATTCACGCCCGACCCGGCCGCCGCTGTTCTCGGCCAAACCGACCCGCGCGCCTTCTCTCTGGCGCTCTCCTGAGCGGCCGCGGATCTGATCGGCGAGTTCGCAAACTTGAGCCAGGCCACTGGCCCCGACGGGATGTCCGCGGCACAGCATGCCACCGCTCGGATTGACGGGGACGCGTCCGCCAAGTGCGGTCGTGCCTTTGCGGAAAAATTCCGGGCCCTCGTTCGGTCCGCACAGGCCCAACATCTCGCAAAGCCACAGCTCCGCCGGCGTGGTCGCGTCGTGTAGTTCGACCACATCGACATCCTGCGGGCCGAGACCGGCCTGTTCATAGGCCTTCGCGGCCGCGCGTTCGACGATGCCGTCGGACTCTCTATCCGCTATGCCCGATGTCACCGCGCAAGACCGCACATAAACCGTGCCGTTCCCGCGCCTTCGCGCAAATTCCTCGCTGCACAGCACAACCGCGGCCGCGCCATCAGCATTCGGCGCGCACATTAGCATAGTCAGAGGCTCGCTAATCATGCGGCTGCCGAGCACTTCGTCGCGCGAAGCGGGTTTGCGGATGAAAGCATTAGGATTGGCAACACCGGCTGCCCGCGTCTTCACCGCAACATTGGCAAAATCCACCGGCGTAGCGCCGGTACGGCTTGCATAGGCGCGCACGCGCTCGGCATAGAGATCCATGAAGATCGAAGAGGCTCCGTTGCCAAGACGCTGACGCGTCTCGGCAAGCTCGTCCTGATCCACCGCGCTCGACAGGGCGAGCGAAGTGACGGATTTATCTGGGTGCAGAAATTTCTCGGCGCCGAGCACCAGAACACAATCGAACTGGCCTGCCAGTACGGCCGACCAGGCAAGGAAAAAAGCGGAGGAACTCGACGCGCAGGCGTTCTCGATATTAAAGATCGGCTGACCGGCAAGCCCGAGCTTGCGCAGGGCAGCCTGGCCGCGGACCATTTCCTGCCCGGTCAAAAGCCCCGCCGCGGCATTGCCGAAATAGACCGCGCCGATGTCGCGGACCTGGAATTCGGAATCTAGCAAGGCGGCGGACGCCGCCGCCACCGACATCGGCGCGAGCGATTGCTCCGGAAATTTTCCGAACGGGATCAGACCGGTACCGGCGACCACAACCCGACCCACCGCGCGCCTCCCAAAACCTCGCCGTGATGGATATTACTAACGAGTAATCTTCATTACTTTCGAGTACAATAACAATTCTGTCGTCTCCCGGCAAGGCCAAGAGTCCTGCGCCGCAGAGGCTGGCGCAGGCGCGCAAGACCGGCTATCGATCTAAAAAGGGAAAAGCACAGGCGGGGCGTCTAATGCGGTCGGCGGCGAAGTCAGTCCGAAAGAATGCAGGCGGCAAGGCCGCCGCTTCGCGCGCAAAGCCGCAGGCCTGGAGTGCTACCATCGTTGACCGCGCCGAAGAAGCGCGGCGCAAGCGCCAGGCGGTGATTGCAGAGGCAGCGCGCGCTTTCGGCCATCGCGGTTTTCATAATGTGTCGCTCGACGAAGTCGCGATCGCGCTTAATGTCAGCAAGCCGACGCTATATAACTACATCAAGAGCAAGCATGAGCTACTTTACGAATGTTACAATCTCGCGCTCGACTTCGGCGACGAAGTAATCCGCGAAGTTATGGCGCTGGAAGGCACCGGCCTCGAAAAACTCTCGATCTTCATTACGCGCTACATCAAGATGCTGACCGAGCAGCTCGGTCCGGCCGCGGTATTCTACGAATTCTATTCGATGCTGCCGAGCGACCGCGAGAAGATCCAGAAGCGCCGGCGCGGCTTCGACAAAATTTTCCGCCAACTTGTCTCGGAAGGCATTGCCGACGGCTCGGTCGCGCCCTGCGATCCGAAGCTTGCAGTATTCTGGTTCATGGGATCGATCTCGGGCATTCCGCGCTGGTTCGATCCGAATGGGGAATTGTCGGGCGAGGAAATTGCCAATGCATTCGTGGCATTCCTGAAGAACGGCATTGCCGCGCCGGCAACGAAAGCGGCAAAGCACGGCTAGCGCTTCCCCTGCTTGTTCATGAATGCCGCGACGCCGGCCTTGAACTCCGGCGACTGCAGGCAAAGCCGTTGGGCCTGCGCCTCGGCATTCAGGATATGGACAAGCAACTGCCCCTCGCCGTTCAGGATCATCTTTGTCAGCCCGAAAGCCTGAGGCGGATGCCGCGCGAGCTTCGATGCCAGCTCTAACGCCTCATCCTGCACCCGATCGTCGTCCGCGACGAAATCGGCAAGGCCGATCTGCCCGGCCTGCGCGCCATCGACCCGCTGGTCGATGTACAGAATCTGGCGGGCCATCGAAATTCCAACCCGGCGCGGCAGATGATGCAGGATACCGGCATCCGGAATGAGCCCGATCCGGAAGAACGGAAACACGAAGCTGGCGCTGCGGCCCATCACGATGAAATCGCAGGCGAGCGCAAATCCCGCCCCTCCGCCCGCCGCCACGCCCTGAACGGCCGCGATCAACGGCTTCGTGCAATTGCCGAGCGCGACCACGAAGCGGCGAAGGCCTTCCATGTAGGCCGGGATATTGGCCTCGGTGAGACTGCTGATCCGCTCGATGTCCCCGCCCCCGCTGAAATGTCCGCACGATCCGGTGAGGATGATTGCGCGCACCGCCGGATCTGAATCGCCGGCCTTCATCGCTTCAAGAATCTGCTCGCGCAATTCCGGCGTCACCGCGTGGCGGCGTTCCGGCCGGTTCATAACAATCCGCAGGATATCGGGCTGCGGTCTTTCGATCAGGATCAGATCCATCTGCACAGCCGTGGACTTTCCTAGATCTTGCGCGCGTGACCCTGCCAGAACCTGCTGCGAATCTCGCGCTTCAGTACCTTGCCGACCGCGCTCTTCGGCAAATCCGGCCAGATCTCTACGGATTTCGGCGTTTTCACGCTGCCGAGTTGCGCCTTAACCGTTGCCAGCAATTCCTCCGTGTCGAGCTCGGAGCCGGGCTTAAGCTGTACGATCGCCTTCAGCGCCTCGCCCCATTTCTCGTCCGGCACGCCAATCACCGCGCAATCGAGCACCTCGGCCTGCGTCAGAATTACACGCTCGACCTCGGACGGATAGACGTTGAAGCCGCCGGTGATAATCATGTCCTTCTTCCGGTCCACCAGATAGAGGAAGCCGTCCTCGTCCTTGTAACCGAGATCGGAGGTGTGGTGCCATCCGAATAGCCGGGATTCCCGCGTGGCTTCAAAATCGTTGTAATATTCCATCATCACGATATTGCTGCGCACGACAATCTCGCCGATCTCGTTCGGTCCGAGCAGCTTACCGTTGTCATCCATCACCTCGATCATAGTATGCATGGTCGGACGGCCGCAGCTTTCCAGCCTCTTTGCCTTTTTCGGCGAGCCGACCGCCTCGACATGATCCGCAACCGACATGAAGGCCATCGACATCGCCGCTTCAGTCTGCCCGTAGAGCTGGCACATGACCGGGCCAAATATCTGCATCGCCTCGCGAAGTTTCGACGTCGACATCGGCGAAGCGCCATAGATTAGGTATTTCAGCGACGAATAATCGAAAGCGCGCACCTTGGGATGCGCCAGCACCATGTAGATCAGCGTCGGCGGCAGCAGCGTCGATACGATTCGGTGCCGCTCGATGCATTCCATCACCGCCAGCGGGTCGGGCTTCTTCATCATAAAGATGCTGCCGCCGAATCCCAGGATTGTGTAGCAGACGCCGCCGCCGGCATGGGTCATCGGCGAGGCGCACAGATAGCGCGGCGGCCCGTCATAGGGCATATGGGCCGAGATGTTGGAGACCACCGTCTGCAGGGTAAGGCTGCTCTGCACCACGCCGCGCGGCGCGCCGGTGGTACCGCCTGTGCTGGCGATGCGGATTGGCGCGAAATAATTTGTGCCGGAGGGGATTGGCGCGTCCGAATGCGGTTCGCACCATTTAAGAAGCGAGGGTGAATGCGCGGTCGGCCGGTCGACGCAGACATGGCCCTTTAGGCTTGGCACTGCCGCCGCGATCGCCGGCATATGCTGCTCGATGTCGCTGTGGTAGAATAGCCACTCGGCTTCGTACCGGTTCAGCAGCGCTATGTTGTCGGCCACGGTGTTGCGCGCATTGATCACGACCCAGATGCAATCGGACCGGTGGATGCCGAGCACCGATATGAAGCCCTCGACGTCATTCGGGCTGTAGACTGCGACCTTCTTGCCGGACGTGAGACCGTTCGCGCGTAGCGCATGGGCGATCTTGCTGGTTAGCCGCACCACCTCGCGATAGCTGCAGGAATGTGAATCGTCGTGCAGGCAGATACCGTCCGGCGAGATTTCGGCGCCCCGGTCGAGGAAATCGATAATCTTCATCGCAACGCCTCAAGCCATGCGCCGCAGGCAGACGCCGTCCGCGTCGCCCGCCATCAGGCCTTCCACACGCTCGCTCGCGGCTTTCGCATCGTCGAGCAATTCGTCGAAAATCTGCTCCACCGTCTGGTGTTCGCGGACATAGGCCACTGCCGGGCCGAGATCGATCAGCCCTTCGCGAAGATTGCCGGTCTCGTAGGCGCGGCGGGTCAGCGTGCCGGTCATCAGCGGCAGGTAGCGATCGACCTCGCGGATCCGCTCTGCCTCCATGCCGGCCACGATCTTGGCGGTCTCGTTGGCGAGCACCCGGTGATTGTTCTGGAAGCTTGCGAGGACCAGGCGAGTGTCGCGCTCGCCTAAAGCCATTAATTGCTGCTTGTAGTCCGGATGCGCCCAGATTTCAGCCGCCGCCAGCATGCGTGAGCCGAGCAGCACGCCGTCCGCGCCGACGGCCAGCGCGGCCAATAATTGCCGGCCGGTGCCGATGCCGCCTGCGATCGCGAACGGAATTCTCAGCCGCTCGGCCGCGAGCGGCGCCATCGCAAACGAACTCGCGATATCCATGCCAGGATGGCCGCCGCCATCGATGCCGACGAGCGTCACCGCATCAACGCCGAGTTTCTCCGCGCTCAGCGCGAAGCGCACCGACGGCGCCTTGTGGATAATGGTGCAGCCCGCCTGTTTCAGCCGAGGCGCGATGATGTCCGGCGAATGGCCCGAGGTCTCAACAATCCGCACGCCCTCATCGACAAGAGTGTCGACGAAGCGCGGCAGCCTCTCATTCGCTTCTTTGCGACGAGATACCGAAAGACACACGCCGAACGGCTTGTCGCCGGTCAGTTCCCGGCAGAGCCGCAGCTCGTCGCGAAACATTGCCTGATCCGCAAAGGACAAGGCGGTGATAAAGCCCATCCCGCCGGCATTGACAACAGCCGCCACGTAACGCGCGTCGGCAAGATGCATCAGCCCGCCGCACAGGATCGGATGCGGCACGCCGAGGAGCTTAGTCAGCCTGGTCGAGAACAGCGGATCGCGCATATCAGGCCCGCCTATGGAACGATCGCGTAACCGCCATTCACCGCATAGGTCTGGCCGGTGATCCAGCTTGCGGCGTCGGAGGAAAGATAGAGGATCATGGCCGACGCGTCGCGCGGCTCGCCCAGCCGGCGGATGACATAGCGGCTGAGTTTTTTCTTCACAAGTTCAGGATCGGCATTGCGATCCGCAAGACCGGGCGTCGCAACGCCTGCGAGCGAAACGCAATTCGCGGTGATCATGTGCCGGCCAAGACCTTTGGCCAGCGCCCGTATGAATCCGGCCGCGCCCGCCTTCGCGCCCGAGTAGACCGCGTAATTCGCCTCGCCCACGCGGCCTGCTTCCGAAATCACGGTGACAATGCGTCCATAGCCGTTCGCAATCATACCCGGCACCACGGCGTGGCAGCAATTCAACACGCCGTAAAGGTTGGGGCCGAGCCAGCGGTTCCAGTCTTCCGGGCCGACCTCCCAGAAATTCGGCAGATTCTTCTCAATCTGGGTGGTGCCGGCATTGCCGGCATTGTTGACGAGAATGTCGACCCGCCCGAAGTTCTCGATGGCCTTGTCGACCATCGCAAGAACCGAAGCATAATCCGTGACGTCAGCCCGGACGGCGAGCGCGCCGATACCGCGTTCGCGCAGCAATGCTGCGACTGACTCGGCTCGATCGAGATGAATATCGTTGACCACGATGGCCTCGACCCCATGATCGGCAAACAGCAAAGCGGTATCGCGCCCGATTCCCTGGCCCGCGCCAGTGATCAGGGCTACCCGTCCATTGAGATCGAAGACACCGAACAAGTCTTGCCTCCCCGTCGAAGGAAAACCTGCTTTTCCCATAGGCAATCTTTCAAATCATTGTAGCGGGCGCCGAGGATACTGTAAAGTAACTAGGCTGACGTTTACGTAAAGGACGCCCGGTGGGAGGACAGCATGATCGAGGTCGAGAAGCGAGGTTCCGGGCTGTGGATATTCATGAACAGGCCGGACACGCTTAATGCGCTGCATCCGGACATGATCAGCGCGATCAGTGGGGCGCTCGACGCCGCTTTGGCCGAGAGCGATCTTCGCGCCATCTTGCTGTCCGGCCGCGGGCGCGCGTTCTGTGCGGGCGCCGATATGAAATACAACCAGTCTGTCGCAGATCAGCCCGGCGGCAACACTGCGTTTGTGCGTGCCGTGTCCGAATTAACAATCCGGCTCGAGGAATATCCGCTGCCAGTGATCGCGGCGATCAATGGCACCGCTGTAGCGGGCGGGCTCGAGCTCGCGCTCGGCTGCGACCTTATCATCGCCGCATCCGGCGCCAAGCTTGGTGACATGCATGCCAACTATTCTTTGTTTCCGGGAGGCGGCGCTTCGGTTCGGCTCGCGCGGCGGATCGGCGCACCTCAGGCCAAACGGCTGATGTGGTGGGGCGAGACCGTTTCAGCGGCCCAAGCGCAGGCAATCGGCCTAGTTGACATGGTAGCGAATGACGCCGACCTACAGAGCACGATAGACGAACTGATTGGAAAGCTGTCCAAAAAAAGCCCACTAGTGCTGCGTCGGATGAAATCGGCAGTCAATCGCGCTGGCGAGATGAACACGCGGCTCGCACTGGAATGGGAGCGCGACACCAACGAGTTGCATAGTCACTCTCATGACCGCGCGGAGGGACTACGCGCCTTTGCCGAAAAGAGAAAACCGGACTTTATCGGGCGCTAACTTCAACAGCTGCCCCAAAAAGCCAGAGCCATAAGCGCACTATTTCCGCTTCGGGTAAAAAGTGTTCGTCATGGCCGCGCAGGTTCAAATGCTCACGTCGATTTCGACGCCTTTGATCGAGAAGATGATGCCCGCATTAACTTTCGAACACCACCCGCGCCACCCACCCCTTCGCCATGTTTCGAGGCCAGGCTTCAAAGCACGGTAAGGTTCCGCAAAGCCGCACTGCCTACGACGCATCGGTCATTGTGCACCCATTTGCAATTTCGGTTGAAAAGGTCTTCACGCACTTCGGCATTCATATCGAGCTTGATCGACAGCCATTTGTCATGCGGTGAATGCCCCGGCCCGGAAAAGGAGGCACCACCCGACATGACTTTGCCACAGAGACTGCTCCGCAGGGAAGCCACGAGAGTCTTGCCAATTCGGACATTGGCGGCACCTAGACCGACCCAGACATTGCAACGTCACCTTTTTGCAATCAAAAGTGTTGCGCCGTCAGCCTGTTCTCGTTTGAAACGTTTAAGCTTGTCGATTCCGGAATGACGCATTTAAAATTGCGGAGTCCTCAAGAGCCCGAGGAGAGAACAGTTCAATCGGGTAATTGGATCACGCATTGCAACGAGGGGGCACAAAATGCGGAGTGGTTCAACGGAACGTAGTGATGGAGAGTCCAATTCCGTTGACGACCGCGCGCCCTTTGGAATCATATTCCAGCCGCCCCTAGCCGTTGAATACGATGACGTTGAGCAGCGCAAAATCCGGCTTGCAAAGGTAGTCGAAGATGCAGTTGTTCCGCGTCTTCTCGCAAAAAACAGAAAAATTATAACTATCCCGTTCGATTCGCAGCAGCATGTTGGCGAGGTCGAAGTCGCAAAGCTTTCACAGCTTATAATTGGTCCGGACAACTCGGACGCGCACGATTATATTCTTGCTCTAAAGGACCGAGGTATTTCCCTCGATTTGCTTCATATCGAGCTGTTGGAACCGACGGCGCAACGTCTTGGAGAATTGTGGGAAGAAGACAGGATCGACTTCCTTGATGTCACCATTGGAGTTTCAAGGCTCCAACGCCTCGTTCATGTTTTTGCAGAGCTAGACAAGATTCCGCCTTATGATCAGAAGCGTCGCGCTCTAATAATGACGACGCCGGGCGAGCAGCACAAACTCGGAAATTCGATGGTGCAGAAATTTCTTCGCGCTGGCGGTTGGTATGTTTGCTCTTGCATTGACTCTAAGCTTGAGGATGTGGCGAACATCGTTCGCCAGGAGTGGTTTGCGGTCGTGGGATTTTCACTAAGCTCAAGCACGCACCTCAGTAGCCTCGCACAGGCAGTGAGGCGAGTGCGCAATTCGTCCCTGAACCAAGCCATCAGCGTGATGGTTGGAGGCCCCGCCTTCGTTAATTGCCCTGAGCGCATCGAAGCGGTAGGCGCTGACGGAACCGCCACGAACGCGCCGGCAGCTGTCGTCCTTGCAAAGAAGCTTCTGGCCGAAAGCCTCAAAAGTGGAAAAGTTTAGCGTAACCTCGCCGGTTGACTCGCGCCGCGAGTCGTCACTTAACTGTTCCCGAAGTCAACTCGCTTACGCGAGGTTGGTGTAACGAGAGCAGTAGAGGCACATTTCGAATAAGCACGAGATTGCAACCAACACAGCAATGCTGCCGTTAAGAGGGCGGTGTCTGCCTCTTGGTCTTCCTGTCGACGTTGCCGCCGATCCTACCTTTCCTGTTCTTGACTGATATTCAACTGGCGCTGCGGATATCGAATGCGATTGCTATCGCGATGCTGTTCGGCTGCGGCTACGCCTTTGCGCAACATACCGGACTCGGACCCTGGCGTAGCGGACTTGTTATGGTTGCGATCGGCTGCGCGATGGTCGGCATCGCAATTGCACTCGGGGGCTGATGCGTTGAACTATCCGATGGCAGTCGGCAGAGCAGGTGGTCAGATGGAGCGCGATCGCGGGGACTGCAGCAATCGCGTCTGGATCGGAGTCGTCGCTGCCAGTATGTGGCTTGCGACCGACGGCGGCGTGTTGGCCCAGCAGCGGCCCGCGGACGAAACGCCGCGCCGCAATATCATTCTAGGTTCGCGCGGACTGGCCGGGGAGGCGCAGGGTACGACGGCTAACTCGGCAGACAAGAGCGGTTTTGAATTATCTTCAAGCGCTGGCTTTGCCACCGATTACGTCTATCGCGGCGTCACACTCTCGGACCGTAAGCCGGCTTTGGGTGCGAGCTTCGAGGCCGCCTTCGACAAGCTCTATGCCAGCCTGACGATGGCCAGCGTGAAGCTGCCGACCGAGCCATCTTCTGAGATTTCCTTTGCGGCGGGTCTCCGGCCGAAGCTTGGCAATATCGAACTCGATCTCGCATGGACCTACTACGCCTATCCGAACGAATCGTGGTGGTTGCTCGGTCCGACCGGGGGCACCGATTACTGGGAGGCGAGTTTGCGCGCGGCGACACAGGTGACGAACGCGCTGCGCATCGGCGGCGGCTTCGCCTGGTCGCCCAATGTGTCGAATACCGGCGCGCCCGGGCAATACTACGCCGCCGGAATGAGCTTCGATCTGCCGCGCAACATGCTGCCAAACGAAATCGGCGCGTCCTTATCCGGCAGCGTCGGCTATTCGCGCTTCGGCAATATGGATGCGGTGCTGGGAGGCTTCCCGTTACCGGCCTACACGAACTGGAATGCCGGCGCGACCTTCACATACAAGACCGTGATTTTTGACCTGCGCTACTACGACACCACTCTGTCGGAGGAGAATTGCTACGTGTTCACCGGTGCAACCGATGCGGTGGCGGGCGGTGCGATCGATCCGCTGCGAAATCCGGAGGGCCTGAGGTCCCGCTGGTGCGGTGCGACATTCGTGGCGAAGCTGGTACTTTCAACGAATTGAAGGGTTCGTACCCCATTTTGCGCTGTGTGTATCGAAAACGCCATCCGGCATTCCAAGCGGATGGAATCGCCTATAGTTTGGCGATGATCGCGCTGTTGTCGTTCTTGCTGGCCGTTCTAGCCTCGCCGTTCAGGTCGAACAGCAGCCTTCTTGCCGAAAACGCGCTGCTCCGGCACCAGGTCATAGTCCTGAGGCGCAAAGTCAAAGGTCGGGTCTCACTGACCAATGGCGATCGCTGGTTCTTCGTGCAGCTTTATCGCTGGTTCCCATCGATCCTCTCCGCGCTGGCCGTGATCCAGCCCGAGACCCTTATCCGCTGGCACCGGGCCGGCTTCCGCCTCTACTGGCGCTGGAAGTCGCGGTCACAGGGAGGGCGGCCGCAGATTGACGCGGACCTGCGAGGGTTGATCCGGCAGATGAGCATCGAGAACGAGCTTTGGGGAGCGCCACGTATTCACGGCGAACTGCTCAAGCTCGGGTTCGAGGTCGCGCAGTCGAGCGTCGCCAAATATATGGCGAGGCGCCGCTGGCCTCCAAACCAGGGCTGGCGGACATTCCTGCGCAACCACGCGCCAGATATCGCGGCGATGGATTTGTTTATCGTCCCCACCATCGGCTTCAATTTGCTTTATGCCCTCGTCATCGTCCGCCTGGATCGCAGACAGCTTGTCTGGATCGCAGTGACCACGAACCCCACAGCCGAATGGGTGGCACGCCAGATAACAGAGGCGTTTCCGTGGAATGAGGCTCCGCGCTACCTGATCCGCGATCGGGATGGCATCTACGGCGCAATCGTAACTCGGCGACTAACCGCCATGGGCATCCGGGACAAGCCCATCGCCCCCGCCTCGCCATGGCAAAATGGATATGCCGAACGGCTCATCGGATCGATCCGGCGCGAGTGTCTCGACCATTTGATCGTACTGAGCGAAGCGCATCTGCGCAAAATCCTGAGAGCCTATGCCCTTTATTACAACAGCCTCAGGACCCACTGGTCACTGAACAAGGATGCGCCGGTGTCTCGCCCAGTTCAGCGGGTCGGTTCTGTCAGATCTCAAGCGATCCTTGGCGGACTTCATCACCACTACGTCCGGATTTAGGTTTTTGGTACACACACCGGCACCAGCGATGGCGAGCGCAACAGCAATTGCTACAGCGCCCCCAGCCGCCAGCCGCAATTGCAGCGAGTGGCGTTTCATTTAAACGACTCCGGAACGAGATATCCGAAACCACGACGGGTCTCGATGAGTTCGGCACCGAGCTTCTTCCTGACGCGGCCGATCAGAACTTCGATGGCGTTGGAATCGTGCGCATCATCCTGGCCGTAGATATTTTCGTTCAGTTCATGCTGCGATACGACGCGTCCGCGATTGCGTAGCAGGAAGGAAACGAGGCGGTATTCGAGCGGGGACAGCGCAATGGGGACACCGCGAAGGCTGACTTTCATCTGCCGTTCGTCAAGCGAGATTTCGCCCATGCTTACGACTGACGAGGCGTGCCCTTGCGAACGCCGCACAATGGAGCGTAGCCGCGCCAGCAGTTCCTCCAGGACATAGCGCGACAGGCGGTCGAGGGAGGAGAGATCAAGGAGCTAGTTAGATCCACGAGCAGACATAGCGGCTTTTCCCAAGTGACTTCTGGGACGGCGGTCCCAGTTTTCCTCGGACTCCTGGTCCTTGCGCGATTCGACCCGGGACCAGTGCCTCATGACTCGCGCGAAATCCTTTCCTAGTATCGACAATTCGTCGTCGACCTCGGCGTGGATCGCCTGTCAAGTGAGATCACAATGAATGCAACATCTATCTGCGTTGTCCTGCAGGCAGCCGCAATTTTGACGACCACTGTTGCCGGGCCGTCGCTAGCGCAAGGCAACTATCCGAGCCAGACTATCCGGATCGTGGTACCGGTACCACCGGGCGTGATACTCGATTCGTTACCCCGCATGATTGGTGACAAGCTCTCCGCAAAGTGGGGCAAGCCTGTCGTAATTGAAAACCGACCCGGCGCATCACAAAATGTTGGGTTGGAAGCTGTCGCAGCGGCAAACCCTGACGGTTACACCCTGATCGCGACGCCGCCCTCGGTCGTCACCAATCAATTCGCTTTCTCGAAGCTTCGCTACGATCCAAATGCCTTCGTGCCGGTCACAGTGATGGCGACGGTTCCGACGGTTTTTGTCGCAAATCCGAAAGTCCCTGTATCGAATATGCAGGAGCTAATCGCCTACGCGAAGGCGAACCCCGGTAAACTCACCTATGCGTCGCCGGGCGCCGGCTCACCACCACAGCTTGGCACCGAATTCCTACTAAAAGTGGCGGGCATCAATATCTTGCACGTACCTTATCAGGGCATGGCACCCGCACAATCCGATCTGCTCGCCGGCCATGTCGACGTCATGCTCAACAACCTCGGTAATGTGCTGCCATTGGTCCGCGAAGGGAAGCTCAAGCTGCTGGCGGTCAACACGCCCGAGCGGCTATCGGTGGTGCCCGATACTCCAGCTATGTCAGAGCTGATCAACGGGTTCGTGCTGCAGGACTGGTTCGCAATACTAGCTCCCCCGAACACGCCGCCAGCGCTCGCAAATCAGATTTCCAACGCGATCGCTGAGACGTTAAAGCTACCCGATGTCGTGAAGCGACTCGATGATCTCTACGTTGTACCGGTCGGAAGCTCACCCGCCGATGCCACTACATTTATTGCGCAGGAACGAGAGCGTTGGCGGCAGATCGCCGCCTCGATCGGCCTCCAACCGATGTGATTGCAAGTCGGTTATGTCGAGCGGTCTGCGCAGACTAGATCCCCGACGCGCGCTTGTCATCGGCGGCTCTCTCGGGGGGTTATTTGCGGCTCACCTGCTGCGCGCGAAGGGCTGGTCGGTTACGGTGTTCGAGCGCGCTAGCACCGACCTCACGGGGCGCGGCGCCGGCATCGGCACTCGACACGAACTGTTTTCTGTGATGAGCCGGATCGGCTTACAGCCAGATCCCTCAATCGGCGTCGGGGTACATTCCCATTTCGGCCTTAACAAGAATGGTTCGATCATTTGCGAGGTATCTTGCCGCTCCATTCTTAGTTCCTGGGCGCGTGTGTACAAGCCGCTTCGCGATGCGCTGCCAGCCAATTTGTATCATGCAGGCGTGGAGCTAGAGCGGATCGAACAGGATAGCAGCAGCGCCACGGCGTTCTTTGTCGATGGTACGCGCGCGAATGGCGAGTTGATTGTTGCGGCAGATGGACTGCACTCAACCGTTCGAAAGCAATATCTGCCAAAAGCGACGCCGTGCTATGCGGGTTATGTGTCGTGGCGCGGCGTGGTAGAAGAACAAGCTGTACCGCCCGAGTTGCGCAGTGTCATTTTCAATAACATGTTGTTTTTCCTGCCGCCCACCGGGCTACTTCTCTGTACCCCTATGGCGAGCAAGGATGGCGATAATGTGCATTGCTGCCAATTCATTTGGTTCAGGCCGGTCGCAGAATCCGCGCTGGCTGACCTATGTACCGGCACGGACGGAATCCAGTACGCCGTTGCGATTCCACCTCCGTTGATCCGCGTCGAACACTTAAACGAATTGAGAGCGGACGCACAGCGAGATCTCCCTCAGCCGATCGCAAGGCTGGTCGACCGGGCAGCACAGATTCGCCTCGCTCCAATTTTCGATCTTGTTTCGCCGAGACTTGCGTTCGGTCGGGTCGCGCTACTCGGTGACGCAGCATCCGTTGCTCGACCGCATGTTGCGACCGGCGTGACCAAAGCCGCACTCGATGCACAATGTCTCGTCGATACACTCTCAGCCACCAATGGCATCCAAGCCGCGCTAATACGGTATGAACATGACCGGCGCATTTTTGCGCAATGGCTGGTCGAGCGCGGCCGGCACATTGGCTTGCGTCTTTTTCCTACTCCTGCCGTACACAAAGCCACGAAGCCGGCGCTAAGCGATTTGCACACACTAATGCGCGAATACGGTCCCATGGGGATCATCGGCGACCCGACCGCGAACCCGACGGACTGGACTAGATGTAGAATAACGTAGCCATGACCGCGATATTTACTGTTTCGCCTGTGCGCTGTAGTTTTGCCGAGCGCGCAGACGCCACAGTCTGGCGTTTCGGCCACGGCGACGTTACAATTGTATCGACACATTCAGTCCCGGTTCGATGGCGCCACCGCAGCAGCAGATTCGCTTTTGCACTAGTCGTGACGGAACCCGCATTGCCTATGCGATCTGCGGTTCGGGTCCCCCGTTAGTCCGGGCACCGCACTGGATGTCGCATCTCAATCTTGATTTAGTTAGTCCGGTTTGGAGCCATTGGCTTTCTCTGCTGGCGCGCCGAAATACGCTCATTCGCTACGATCTTCGCGGATCCGGAATGTCAGCTCGCGAAAACGTACAATTCTCCCTGGATCGTTTCGTGGAGGATTTCGAGGCAGTCACCGATGCAGCGGGGCTGGACCGGTTCGCAGTGTTTGGCATTGCCGGCGGGGCCTCTATCGCGATTGCCTATGCGATCTGCCATCCGACCCGCGTGAGTCACCTTGTCGTTCATGGATGCGACGCGAAGGGGCCGCTGGCGCCGGGCCTGCCCACCGATTATCGAGAACAGGCCGAAATGCAGCTTAAAGCTATCGGTATGGGCTGGTCTAACGACAATCCCGCATTTCGGCAGCTATTCACATCACTCTTGATCCCCGACGGCACCGCCGAGCATTTCCGTTCGTTCAACGAGCAAATTCGGCGCGCGCTGCCGCCGGCTAACGCCAAGGCTATCATTGAAACGATCTGGAAGCTTGATACCGGGTACATGGCAGCAAAATTGCGCTGTCCTACGCTTGTGTTTCATTCACTTAACGATGGCCGTATCCCTTTCGAGTATGGCAAAGCGCTTGCTGAGTTGATCCCGAACGCACGCTTTATTCCGCTGGAAAGCCGCAATCACCTGCTGCTCGAACATGAACCGGCTTGGCATCACTTCGTAGCCGAAATTGAGGATTTTCTCCCTTCAGGGTCGGCGGCGCATGAGACCGACCTAACAATAAAAGAACTAACCCCACGCGAGCGAGAGGTGTTGGAGATGGTCGCCCAGGGACTCGACAATCACGAGATTGCGGCGCGACTAGGTATAAATGAAAAGACCGTTCGCAACCATGCCACAATCATCTTCAGCAAGCTCAAAGTGACGAGTCGAGCGCAAGCGGTGGCGCGCGCTCGTGATAACGGACTCGGCCGTGTTGCGCAGCGCTGATCCCCGTAGAACATGTCCGCTTCGTGCCAAGAGCGATCATTAAGGTGGGCGTCCACTAGAGTCCGACTTATGGACTTGAATTAAACCTGACCAAAACCTGCGGTCTATCTGTCGTACGCAGCGGTAGTAGACGCCGTTTGGTGGTCTGCCCTCGTCGCGATGCCAAGGATTAAGTTAGAACCCGACCGCTAATGGCCGGCGTCTGAGCTGACCGGAGCGCAGCGTAGGACAGGCCAGATGCTGGCGGCAATATCGTTTCGGGGCGCGGGTGGGCGATAGCCGAGCGAAGAATGCGTCCTGACGGCATTGTAGTGACGGCGCCAGCGCTCGATCAGCACCTTTGCTTCGTTTAGCATCGAGAACACTTCACCGGCCAGCAGTTCGTCTCTGAGTTGGAGTCGAAGCTCTCGCAATAGCCATTCTCCCAAGGTGAACCTGGTTCGATATACAATGTATTGACCCCGACCTTGCCGAGCCAACCCCACTCCCTTAATCGATCTCTCGCAGATCGCCGCACGCGAACTGGGCATTTCTGGCTTGGCTCAGGTCTGTCTGAGCATCGTATCGGCCCCTGAAAATTGAACAGCAGAGCTGGCCGATTTTGCAGTAGTTGCGTAATCAGCGCGGTTCGCATGGAACCTGTTGAAAGTTCTGCCGCGGATGCCAGTACAACGTCCAAGGCTGAAGGGCGTAGGATACCAGATCCTCTCCGTCAGCAAGTTGGCAGCATAAAAATTCAGAGAGGGTTAGCTCCCAGCTCCTCTCCCTCCGCCATCTGCACTCCGCGCTGTCGTTGCGACTGGCCAGACTGAGCTGTGGTTCTAAAAGACGTTGGCGGTTCGCACCTCGCTCGCGCGTCAATCCCTACTCGATGCTGGTGTGAGCGCCACGCAATTGCTATTCTGGGGCCTCAGTTCTGGGGAGAGGTCACATGGTTATGTGGCTTGTTGAGGTTGAAGGTCGTCAGAGGCCACTTGATGAGCATGAAGGCCTTGAGCTGGTACCAGCCATCAGGCGGTTGCGTCGCCATGTCGAGCAGTCCGTTAAATGTCTTAGTGACGAAGACCAGAACCTCTTAAAAGTGATTTGCCGTTTCGATCCGGAGAAGGAACTTCGGTTTTCGTTTAAGGGGCCAGCAGATGTCGTCAATACAGCGATTGATCGGATCGTCTCTTCATCGGCGACATCACACCGATCTCCGTCTGGCTTGGCGACCGGTTCGAGGTATGGTTTTGAAGCGATCAATGGACCGAGGATTGGTAACCCATCCCCGCCCTGGCTTGCTCCGCTGCGCAAACCGGGCGTTTCTGAGCAATAAGATTATCGAGAAAGGACTGGCATTCCTCCCCGAATGGAGCGGTACTGTCTATAATCCTGGGCCCGCTTTGCGGCTCTCGGAACTCTGCCCCGCCGGCTGATCGCCGAGATGGGGCTTCGGTGGTGGCGGCGATGACGCCGCACCAACCGAGGGAATTCCGATGTCAAAGACAAAATCAAAGCCTCAAACAGAACCCATCGGCACAAAAGCTAAGGGTCGCTTAACGGCAACCACCGGACGACGCGCAAAGAAGCGATTGTCGAAAAGCAAGCCGCAGCGGCAGCCAACACACAGCTCCGCCCGGGTTGGTAGCAAGCAGGAGAAAGTCCTTGCGTTGCTGCATTCTTCGAAGGGCATCACAATTGACACAATGGCGAAGGCGACGGGATGGCAGCAGCATTCGGTTCGTGGCTTTTTGTCAGGGGTCGTTCGCAAGAAGCTTGGTCTAAACCTGGTTTCTGAAGCGGGAGAGGCCGGCCGCGTTTACCGGGTCAAAGACATCAAGCCGTCATCAGTGGTTCAAGCCTAGCGCCGCGGCTGCGGCATGGTCCATACGACGCGATCGAGCAAAGTAAGCCGCCGTCGATCATCCCCGGAAGATGAGATCGCGCATTTGCGCGGTCTCGATCTGAAGGCATTGCGCGCACGCTGGACGGGGGTCTTCCGTAAACCTGCGCCTGTCCATCTTCCCCGGCACCTCTTACTCGGAATTCTTGCCTACCGGTTGCAGGTCGACGCCCTGGGCGATCTCGACGCAGAATCCATCCGTCTGCTGAAGCAGCTCGGAGCGGGCCCCATGGAGGCGGCACGCTTAACTGCTGATTTTCATCTGCGACGGGTCGAACTGAAGCCCGGTACGATTCTGGCGCGGGAGTGGAATGGTCATAACCACCGGGTGATGGTGGTGGATGCCGGCTTCGCCTGGATGGGTAAGACGTTCGACAGCCTCTCCAGGGTCGCATTCGCCATCACTGGGACCAAGTGGAACGGCCCGCGCTTTTTCGGCTTGCGGGACCAGCAGCCGGGACGCAGGCCGTGTCCGTAGGTACAAGAGAGCTAGTTCGCTGCGCGATCTATGCCCGGGTCTCGACCGATTCCGGTCTTGACCAGGACTTCAACTCGCTCGACGCCCAGTATGATGCGGCCCAAGCCTATATCCGTAGCCAGGCGCATGCCGGCTGGAGCCTGATCCGTCACCGGTACGACGACGGTGGATTTTCCGGGGGATCAACTGATCGCCCTGCCCTGCAGCGACTGCTGGCGGACATCAAAGCTCACAAGGTCGATGTCATCGTTGTCTATAAGGTCGATCGGCTGACGCGTTCGCTGGCCGATTTCGCGAAGCTCGTCGAGTTGTTTGACGCCCATCGGGTCTCATTTGTATCCGTCACCCAGCAGTTTAATACCACCACCTCAATGGGTCGGCTGACCCTCAACGTCCTGCTCTCGTTCGCCCAGTTTGAACGCGAGGTCACGTCCGAACGTATCCGCGACAAGATCGGCGCGTCCAAGCGCAAGGGTCTTTGGGTCGGCGGCGTGGTTCCGCTTGGATACCACGCCAAGGACCGGCAGATCACCGTCGTCGAGGAAGAGGCCAAAGTCGTCCGCCACATTTTCCAACGCTATCTCGAACTTGGCAGCCTCAATCTATTGCTGGCGGACTTGAGAACATCCGGGGTCAGAACTAAAACTCGACCGCTGTCCAGCGGCAGGACTATTGGCGGCATCCCGTTCACGCGCGGTCCGTTGGCGTATTTTCTGCGTAACCGCTTTTACATTGGGGACGTCAGGTTCAAGGGCGAGACTTTCCCCGGGGAGCAGCCCGCAATCCTTGACCGGAAGGTGTTCGATGCGGTCCAAGCAAAGCTCGATCAGCAACAAATCCATCAAAATAAAGCGAGGCTTTCATCGGACGCACTGCTCACCGGTCGCATCTTCGACGATCGGGGCAATCGCATGACGCCGACCTACGCCATCAAGAATGGCGTTCGCTACCGCTATTACGTGTCGTCGGCTCTATTCCACGGACAACAACGCGAGGCTGGCACACTCAAGAGGATCCCGGCGGCCGAAGTCGAAACAGTAATCGCAAACGCCATCAGAACTCAGCTTCATATCAAGTCAGATGCAACACCCGATCGGGAATTGATCTCAGGCCATGTTGCCAGAGTTGATGTGATGCAAGCCCAACTGAAAGTTACTCTGTCTGGCGATCCTGAGCATCTCGGGGCGGTAGAAAGCAATGCGCCGACCGCGTTGCTCATCCCGTGGACAAAAGGGCCGTCCAAGCGGCGCCGAGAACTCATTCTACCGGCGTCGACAAGACCTGAAGCGGACAAGCGTCCGATCCGCGCGGAGACACGCACCAAGCTGGTGTCCGCAATGGCCAAGGGGCGGCGCTGGCTCGATGAACTCGTCAGTGGTGCTGTCATCAGTATCGATCAGATCGCTGCGCGGGAGGGCTGTTCGATCCGGCAGGTGAACATGACGATCTCGCTGGCGTTTCTGGCACCCCCTCTGGTGAATGCCGCGATCGAGGGCAGCCTCCCCCGCGGGGTCGGCGTGGCCAGTCTCCGCGATGCACCCCTCGAGTGGTCGCGGCAACTGGCAATGCTGGGCCTGGCTTCCTGACTACAATCAAAAATTTCTCCGGCGTTGCCCGGCTACCCGGGGCCGCGCCAGGAACAGAATTTTCCGGGCCGGAGACAACCGGCCGAAATAAGCGCCTAGGCCGCTTGGAGACGGTTTGCCGAAATGGAGTCACTCAGAAGGCCCCCGTTACGGGGCTTTTTGCGCGCGGTCTCTGCATTCGCCAATTCCGCAGGGTGCGTGGTGGGCCCGGCAGGACTCGAACCTGCAACCAGACCGTTATGAGCGGCCGGCTCTAACCATTGAGCTACGGGCCCCCGCCGGCGGGTGGGCGCGGGTCCGCACTCATAGCAATGCCGGGCGACAACGCAAATGCCGCCCGGCATAAAGGCAATGCGGGTGGACGATTCACCCGCCCTGTGACGTCACCAGATCTGATCGCGGGGGTGCGTTACAGCCCTGACGGCGCTGCGGCGCGACGTCCGCTTCGTCGAGTATTGGGCACGGGCCCGGCGGGCCTCCGACGAGAATTCCGGAAGCGGAGCGCCGATGGCCGGGCTCTGGACCGTGGCATAGGCCGGAGCCGCGCGTCCACCATTGGCCATTGCGACCGCGCTGGATCCCTGGCGCCGCGCCACGTCGTGATAGCCGCGCGCATAAAGCGCCACCGCGCGATCAGGATTGCCGCCCGCGGCGCGATAGGCCCCGGCCAGATACTTCACGGCATAGGTCATGTTGGTGTTGGCATCGAGCAGCCCCGCGGCGCTGCCGCTGTAGCCCATGGAGCGCGCAGTCCCGAGCCGGATCTGCATCATGCCGTAATTGCCCTTCGACACCGCACGCGGGTTGTAACGGCTCTCGCGCATGATCACGCGATGGACCAGCGACGGCGGCAGGCCGTGCGCGGCGGCGTGGCTCTGGACCAGGGCAGAATAAGCCTCATTGGCGCTGGCCCCTGACATCGGGATCAGGCCCGCGGCAATGAGGCCAAGCGAAAACAAGGAAGCGCGAATCGTGCAGACACGAGTCATCGGAACTCCGGTCGTTGTTGGGGATGGCCTGTCTTTATCTGACGCAATGCGGCTGCGATGCGGCACGTTCCGCGATCAGGCTCACTCTTTGTAACCGGGTGTTGCAGGCGGAGGGCTGGGTTCGCGCTAAGTGCCGCCAAGCCATGCAGCAGTTGCAGGCGAACCTAAACGAGGCCGGAAAACGTCAATACCTGGGGCAATAATGGGGCGGGATGAGAGTCACGCGATCGAGCGCTGCGGCACGCGGGAGGCATCGTTATTGACCTCCACCAGCTGCGCCAGAAGGTCGAGCAGGACACGGCGCTTGGTCGGATCGAGCGGCGCCAGAATCCGTTCCTGTGTCCGCCTGACGCCCTCCTCCGCGCTCCGCGTCACGCTGCGCCCCTGCGGCGTCAGCCTGAGCAACTTCACCCGCTTGTCCTCGGGCGAGGCATAGCGCTCGACAAATCCCCGCGCCTCCAGCCGCTCCAGCACATTGCCGAGTGTCGAGCGGTCGAAGGCGATCTGCGCCGACAGCCGCGTGGCGTCGATCCCTTCATTGTTCTGGATCGCCACCATTGACGCATATTGCACCGGCGTCAGATCGAAGGCCGCGCATTCCTCGATGAAAATCGCGACCGCGATCTGCTGGGCGCGGCGGATCAGGTGGCCAGGCTGGCGATGCAATTCCTCAAGCAGCATCGATGCCGGCCCATTTCATAATCCGCGCGTTGCCCATCAGATCCGTCGATTCCTCAGTGAAAGACTTCATAGAATCCGAGCTTGCGCTGCATTGGCGCGTCGTCGACCTGGAACAGGAAAGTCGGCTTCTGCGCCGATCGATTTGCGATTGCAACCGCGGCATGGGTCGGCACTGCAAGCGTATCGCGCGCGGCAGCCTGAAGCGCGACGCCGTCGATCATGGCCTCGACCTCGCCCTCGATCACATGCAGGACCGCCGACGCGGAGCGACGATCCGGCTTCGCGGTTTCGCCCGGACGCAGCATGATGGCGGAGAAACCGAGCACCGGCAAACATTCGGCGCCGGTCTGCGGATTCACATAGGCAAGATGGACCATTTCACCGGCCGCCGTGACCGAAGCCATCGCCTGCAGGGCCTCACGCACGTCCTGCCACGGATAGCGCAACAGCGGATAATTGGCGCGCGGCCCGCTCAGGGCGCGATACGGCAGAAGGCCCGAACGCTTGTAATGCGTCTGCGACTGGTCCGGCTGATTGCGCACGGCCTGCGGCGGCCCTTCCAGCGCATAGGAGGCCTCATGCGCGAACACAGTCGGCAGATCGAGCGCGTCGAGCCAGATCACCGGGCCGGAGCCTTCGTGGCGATGTTCGTGCCACATCAGCGACGGCGTCAGGATCAGGTCGCCGGGCTCCATCGGCAGCTTCTCGCCATCGACGATGGTGTAGCCGCCCTCGCCTTCCACGACGAACCGGACCGCGCTCGGCGTATGGCGATGGTTGGGCGCGGTCTCGCGCGGCATGATCAATTGCAGGCCGACATAGATCGAGGGCGTGGCCTGCATGTTCTCCAGCCCCAGCCCGGGATTGGCGAGGACCAGGACGCGGCGCTCGGCTTTCTCGATCGGCGTCAGTTCTCCGGCCTGCATCAGCATCGGACGCACATCCGCGTAACGCCACAACACCGGCTGCGTACGACGGTACGGCTTGTCGTGCGGAAGGGCGGTGCGCAGGCTCGGCCAGAGCGGGACCAGGTTTTTCGCGGTCAGTCCGTCGACATAGGCCGAAGGCAAATCACTGAGCGTTCCGAGAGCGGTCATGTCGGCGTCTCCTGTTTTCCTTTTCTTTTCTTCGTCCGTTTGCCGCTTCTTTCCTTGTTGCAGATCAAGCCGCGTGACCGGACTCAACAGCGCGCGCCTTGGCACCGGTCAGACCGTTGCCGCCATAGATCCAGCGGACGGAATGGTTGAAATCGTCCGGCGTCTTGTCCTTCAGCCACGTGTTGCGTACCAGCCGCTCGACGCCCTCGACATGGAAAATGCGCCCGAGTTCGCGCGAGGACAGCACAACACGGTAGGCCCGCGGGATGCGGATGGTCTCATAAGCCTTCAGCGCCGCGGTCACGTCGCCGCCGGCCTTTTCGAACGCATCGGACAGACAGACCGAGTCTTCCATCGCCATGCAGGCGCCTTGCGCAAAATACTGATAGGTCGGATGCGCGGCATCGCCGAGCAATGCGACATTGCCGTCGATCCAGCTTGCAATCGGATCGCGATCGCCCAGCACCCAGCGGCGCCAGTCCTTCGGAATTTCCAGAACCTTGCGGATTCGCGGCACGATATGCTGAAACTTCTCGACCACTTCCTCGCGTTTGCCGGGTTCGTTGCTGCCGACGTTTTCGAGATCGGTGACGAAGGTCGCGACCAGGTTGAAGGTCTTCCATCCCTGCAGCGGGTAATGCACGAAGTGGGTCTTGGGGCCGACCCAGATCGACGCTGCGTTCCAGCGCAGGTCTTCGGGCATCTGTTCGATCGGCAGCACGGCGCGGTAGGCGACGTGGCCTGACAATCGTAGCGGATCGCCACCCGTCATCTGCTCACGGATCGCCGACCGGATGCCATCGGCACCGATCAGCGCATCGCCCTCGTATACGTTGCCGGCCGCGGTCTTCGCACGCACGCCATTCGGCGTGTTCTCATAGGAGACGACACGTTCCTTGTTGATCAGCGTGACGTTGGGCGAGGCGCGGCAGGCATCGAGAAACGCCGAATGCAGATCGGCGCGGTGGATCACCGCGTAGGGATTGCCCATGAATTTGCGAAACTGCTCGCCGACCGGCGCCCGCAGGATCTCCTCGCCCGACAGGCCGTCCATCATGATGAGGTTGTCGATATAGACCGCGCGCTCGCGGCAGGTCTTGCCGACGCCGAGATAATCCATCGCGTGAAAGCCGTTCGGCCCGATCTGGATGCCCGCGCCGATCTCGCCGAACGTGTCGGCCTGTTCGAGCACGGTGACCTTGGCACCCGTGCGCGCAAGGCCCATCGCCGCGGACAGGCCGCCGATGCCACCGCCGGCTACAATCACTGATGGTTGCGCCGATTTCGCCATATCCACTCCTCCCGACATGCGCAGTCTTATCGCGCTTTTTTAACAGCATACTGTTTTTCAGTATACTGTCAATCTGATCGGCGGTGACCGCGCGGTTTCGAAAACGAAGGCGGCCCGGCGGCGGATGACGACGCGCCTTAAAGTGTCGATGTCCGAGCCTGCGAGATTTCGGAAAGGCTACCGCGCTTTCGGCACACAGGCCTTCTCGATACGGTCGACCCTCAGCTGCAGTTCCGGCGTGATGTTCTCGACAATCCGGTCAATCTCGGCCGCATTGAACTGCATCACCATCTGCTCGGCTGTGCATCGGCAATAGGCTGACATCATCGCTTCGGACACGCCCTTGTTTTCGGGAGCCGTCCGCTGATTTTCGAGACATCCTTGCGCGACCTCGTTGACGAAATCCGCGCGCTCACCGGCGCTCAGGGTTTCGCCGAGCGCCTTGCCGTCTTGTGAGGATGCTGGGTCTGCCGGAGCGCAAGACAAAATCGCCGCGAATGCGATCGCTGCGAGGACCGATCTTTTTGCGACGCCCCGATAGCCGGGCATGCGCCAGGCTTCAGACTACGGCCTCTTCGATGCGGCGCAGGTCGTGCTCCGGCAGGACGCGGTCGTATTTCTCCTGCTCGGAGCGAATGCAATAGCGCGGATTGTCGGCGTCGCAGGGAATGAGGCGCACTATTCGGTAACGGCCGGGGGCCGCCGATCGCAGCGTCGACGGTACGATATCGACCCATTCGCCGACTTTGAATTGATGCATGCGATCACTCATAGCCCGTCTCCGCTCGTGGCCGGCCGCTCCATCGACGTGATCGAACGACCCGGCTTCGTGTTGACGCCACCCGTCGTTTGGGCGGCCTGTTCGTTGTCGCAGGCAATCGGTCCGCTCCACCACGCAAGGCGGCATCGCAGGATCGGCAGAGCTGGGAAACGCGATCGACATGTTGCGCTCGTCATGCGGAGCCGATCGCGCCGTCTGCCGATGACGACAAGCCTACAAACGACGATGAAGACCGAACGGATGGCGGGAGCGCCTTCGTCCGATCTCCTACCCGCGGGCCAGCCGGTTTGGCTGAGCCGCAGGTTGATTTACGGCCCTTTATGGACCCAAACGGTTTGAAATTCCAGTGTTTTCCGCTCCAGATCGAATTAAGGCGCGAGGCCTTAATTCGCAGGACCGGATACAGTTATCGGCAAAGCCCGTGGAGGCTACATCTTCAGCAGCCGCTTTGCATTGCCGCTCAGGATCTTCACCTTGTCCTCGTCGGACAGCGGGATGGTGTCGACCCAGTCGGTGCCGGGCTTGTTCATCACGAACGGCCAGTCGACCGCGAACAGGATACGGTCCACGCCCATCTCCATCACCGTGCAAAGCAGCGCCGGATTGGAGAAGAAGCCGCTCGTGGTGACGTAGAAGTTCTTGCAGAACACGTCGCGGAAGCTCATCGACTTCTGACCCGGCCGCGCCAGCGCATGATCGATGCGCCAGACCAGGAACGGCAGCGTCTCGCCGAGATGGCCGAGAATGATCTTCAGCTTCGGATGCTCCTGGAACAGCCCCGACAGAATCATGCGGATCGCGATGGTCGCGGTCTCCACCGTAAAGCCCCAAGCCGCGCGGATCACCATCGGGTAATCCTTGATGTAGTCCTTGTAATAGGCGTCCATCACCGCCGGCATCGGCACCGATGGATGAAGATAGATCGGCACGTCGAGCCGCTCGGCTTCGGCAAAGATCGGCCGCAGCGCCTTGTCATCGAGCCATACGCCGTTGGCGAGGCCGTGGATCATCGCGCCCTTGAAGCCGTTCCTGATGCAGCGTTCGAGTTCGGCGGCGGCAGCCTGCGGATCGGAGGTCGGCAGCGCGCAGAAGCCGGCAAACCGCGTCGGATGCCTGGCGATCGCTTCGGCCAGCCGATCGTTGACGCGCTTCGTCAGCGCGATGCCCTCCGGTCCGGTGAGCTCCTGTGCCGAGGGCGAACCATGCGACAGCACCTGGATGTCGATGCCGCCCTCGTCCATCTCGCGGATGCGCAGATCGCCAAGATCGCGCAGGCGGCGTACCTGCTCCTCCGCCTGGGTGGCACGGCCGATGCCGCTATAGGTCGCGGATAACTCCTCGTCCCAGTAATGCTCTTCGATGGCGATGACCGGACAGGCAGGCTTCTTCAGCATGGATTCCCCCGCATGGATTTGCCGGGGAGCCTTAGCACATCTTGCAGCCGGATGAGCTAGCGCCCGGCGCGCTCCAGATGCTCGCGCAGGATGCGGACGTTGCGCCGGTTCGCCCGGAACATCACGTCGAAGACGTCGCCGGCAACCGGGACGATGCCGACCACGCCGTCGATGGCAACATTGCCGAGCATGCGCGCCAGCACGGTTTTCGGTGCGCCGAGCCGGTGGGCCTCGTACACGATGTAGAGCGCGAGCGCCGTGGTGATGGCATCGCCAACGCCCGGCGCGAGCCCGATCAGGCTATCGGTGCCGAACCGGATCTTCGTGAACGGGATCGCGAAGCGCGTATCGAGCAGCGTCGCCAGCCGGTCAATGCGGGCGATCCGCTCGGCGCGGGAGGTGGAGCGGGCAAAGTTCGCGGTACGGGCGCCGTTGGCGAAGGCTGCGGTCATGGCGCGTCAGACATGGTGAACCGCAGCCCGATTGCAAGATCGCGACGATGACAGCCAGAGCGGAACTTCCCGCCGTGCTGGCGCGCGGGTTAGGCTCGACACGATGACAGCCACCACGCCAGCCTCAGACTATCCGCTGTATTTCCGCGACGGCACCGGCTTCGTCTGGTCGATTGAAACGCGTGGGCTACGGCTTGGCGACGATGGGCTCACCTTCACCAGCGAGCGCGAAACACGAACGATCCGCTTTTCCGAACTCCGCTCGGTCCGCCTGCATACGGCTCACGCCAATGCCAACGAAACGCCGATCGGCGTCTGCCGGGTCGGTTTCGGACGATTCCGCACGCTGACGATATTCAGCGGCGATTCCCATATGCGTGCCGACGAGGCGCAGCGGACGGCGTACCACGCCTTCGTGCGCGACTTTCACCGCCGCATTCCGCCCGCCGATCGCGCCCGCATCGCATTCAACGGCGGCCTGAGCGACACGCGGCATATGATCGTCAGCATTGCGATGCTGGCCGGCGCTGCGCTCTTTGGCGTGTTACCGCTAGTGCTGCTGGTTCTCGTGCCGACCTGGCATACGCTTGGCGTCGCTGCCGCCGCCTGGGCGCTTGCCTATTCCGGCTGGAAAACCTGGAACCGCAACCGGCCACGACCCTATTCGCCCGACCGCATACCCGACGATCTGCTGCCGTGACGGAACCTGAGCTTCCGTCTTGCGTCGACAGCGCATCTCCCGCTAAAGAACAAAACACGAACTTAAACGTTGAGCAGACATGCCGCTGACGCACGAACAAAAGCTCGAAATTCTCGCCGACGCTGCAAAATATGACGCATCCTGCGCGTCATCGGGCGGCACCAAACGCAATGCGCGCAGCGGCGGCATCGGCTCGGTGACCGGCGCGGGGATCTGTCACGCCTATACGCCGGACGGACGCTGCGTCTCGCTTCTGAAAATCCTGCTGACTAATTTTTGCATCTTCGATTGCGCCTATTGCGTCAGCCGGCGCTCGAGCAATGTGCGGCGCGCGCGCTTCACGGTGGACGAGGTGGTCAAGCTCACCCTCGACCTTTACCGGCGCAACTGCATCGAGGGGCTGTTCCTGTCGTCGGGCATTGCGCGATCGGAAGACGATACGATGGCCGACCTCGTTCGGGTGGCGAAGTCGTTGCGCGAGGATCACGGCTTTCGCGGCTACATCCACCTCAAGACCATCCCCGGCGCCAGCGAAGCGCTGATCGCACAGGCCGGCCGCTATGCGGATCGGCTGTCGATGAACGTGGAACTGCCGACCGATACGGCGCTCCAGGATTTCGCGCCGGAAAAGACGGCGTCGAGTATTCGCAAGGGACTCGCCACGACTCGGCTGCATATCGAATCTTCGAAGGATGAAGGTCCCGGTCCCGGCCGCATCGGCAAAGCCAGACCACCGCGCTTTGCACCGGCGGGGCAATCCACGCAAATCATCGTCGGCGCCGATGCGACCGACGATCGGACCATTCTTGGCGCCACCACCACGCTCTACTCGTCCTATGCGCTGAAGCGCGTTTATTACTCCGCGTTTTCGCCGACCGGGCATCCCTCGCAAAAACTCGCGGCGGCGCCTGCCCCGCTGTTGCGCGAACACCGGCTCTATCAGGCCGACTGGATGTTGCGCTTTTACGGGTTCGACCTTCCGGAAATTGGCAGCGCCATGAGTGGTGGGATGCTCGATCTCGACATCGACCCAAAACTTGCCTTTGCGCTCGCCCATCGCGAACGCTTTCCGGTCGATGTCAACATTGCGGATCGCGAGACCTTGCTGCGGGTGCCGGGTCTTGGCACTCGTGCGGTCGACCGCATCATTGCGTCACGTCGCTCCGGGCTGCTGCGCTACGGCGATGTTGCCCGCATCGCCGGTGCGATGTCGCGGGCGCGCGATTTCATCGTGACGCCGGACCACCGGCCGCGAACCCTCGATAGCGTCCATCTGCGCGCCCGCTTCGTCAAACAGCCGAAGCAACTGTCGCTGTTCGGATAAGCCGATGTTTGCAGTGACACTGGAGAACGACGCCGACGAGGCCGCCTTCCGGGCCGCGGCGAAGGCGTGCCTCTCGCGCAGTCTGGCGCCCTCCGACATCGCGTTCGTCTCGCCGCAGGAGCCGACCCTGTTCCCGCCGCTGCCCGCAGGTGAGAACGATGCCGCGATCAGCGTCCCGCGCAGTTTTGCTGGCCTGATGCATGACGCGATCTGCCACAGCGCACCGGACCGCTTCGCGCTGCTGTACAACGTGCTGTGGCGCATCATTGCCGGCGAGCGCGACCTTGCCGACCGCGCGAGCGACGCGCATGTGGCGCGGCTGATCGACTATCGCCATTCGGTCAGGCGCGACATCCACAAGATGCATGCGTTCCTGCGCTTTCGGGAGCGAGCGATCGATGGACGCAGCGTTTACACGGCATGGTTCGAGCCGCACCATCATATCTTGCGGCGCGCCGTGCCGTTCTTCGTCGACCGCTTCAGCAACATGGACTTCGTGATCGCGACGCCGCGCGGCACGGCGATCTGGCGCGACGGATCGCTGACGTTCGCTCCGCCCGGCCCGAAACCGGCCGACGCCGATCGCGATGACGTGCTGGACGGGCTGTGGCTCACTTATTTCCGCACCACGTTCAACCCGGCCCGCCTGCGGCTGAAAACCATGGTCAACAACATGCCGCGCGATTACTGGAACAACATGCCGGAAACCGCGATTATTCCGGAAATGGTGGCGGAAGCCGAACGTCGCGTGACCGGGATGATGGACATGAGCGCCGACCAGCCAGAGCTTTTCGCGGAACGGATTTCGACTCGTAGAGCCAACACCGGTCAGCGGACGGAACTGCATGCCGAAGGCAGTCTTGATGCGATGCGCCGCGCGTCCGCAACCTGCACGCGTTGCCCGCTTTACAAGGATGCCACCCAAACCGTATTCGGCGAAGGTCCGCGCGACGCGCCGGTGGTGTTTGTCGGCGAGCAGCCGGGCGACCAGGAAGACCTCGCCGGCCACCCCTTCGTCGGACCGGCAGGGCAGTTATTCAACCGCGCTCTGGCCGATGCAGGGCTCGACCGAAGCCGCGCCTATGTCACCAACGCGGTAAAGCATTTCAAATACGAGCCGCGCGGCAAACGCCGGATTCACAAGAAGCCGAATGCGGGGGAGATCCAGGCCTGCCGCTGGTGGCTCGACGGCGAACTCACGGCGATCAAGCCCGAGCTGGTGGTGGCATTGGGCGCGACCGCGGTTCAGTCATTGGCACAGCGTGCGCTCGCGGTGACAAAAATGCGCGGCCCGTTCGACTTTGCCGGACAACGCGGATTCATAACCGTGCATCCATCCTATCTCCTGCGGCTGCCGCGCGAGCCGGGCGACGAGACAGCGAAGCGTGAATATGATGCGTTCGTCCGCGATCTGAAGCAGATCGGTGAGCTGGCGCCGGCGATCCGGATCTAGCCCTGACCCGTTCACCCGAACCGCTTTTCGGGTCAGAGCGACAACACCGTCAGCGCGCCCGGACGCATCTCGTAGCGAAGCGGGATATATTCGCGTCTCAGTTCGCCGTCGGTCGATGCGAAGGTACGGCGGCGCGTCCTCCCGATCACGACATGACGCGCAACGATGGTGCGTATGCCATCGCTGTCGTCATCGTTGCGCCAGGTGCCGGCGAGAAGGTTGGCGCTCGCCTTCAGCTTCGACAAGGCCCCGGCATTCTCGACAATATGGATTTCGAGCACGCCCTCGTCGAGAACCGGCCGGCGCCAGTCCGGGCCGAACCGATTGTTCGTCACCAGCACCGCAAGCGCCTCCACATGCTCGCGCCGGTTTTCGGTGCGGATATCGAGCGTGAAAGGACTGGTCCGTCGGAGTGCGCGCATCGCCGCAAGACCGACCCCGACCAGGCGGCCAAGCTTGTGACCGCGCACTTCCTCGCGCGCCTTTGCCATCTGACTGAAGAAGCCGAGACCGGAAAGCGAATGGAAATAGCGCCCATTGACACGGGCCAGGTCAATTCTGCGGGGGCGCGCATCGCCCAACAGCCCGATAGCCTGTTCGATATCCTGCGGCATGCCGAGATCGCGGGCGAACAGGTTCATCGTGCCGAAGGGCAGTACGCCGAGGGTCTTGTTCGAGCCTGCCAGCGCATGCGCGGCGCATCCGACCGAACCATCGCCACCGCCAACGATCAGGGTGGAAATGTCGCTCTGCGCGGCCCGCTGGATCTCTTCTCTCAGATAGGCCGGACGCACCAGCCGGATTTCGGCGCGGTCGGTGTGGCCTTTCAATGCCGACGCCAGCGCCTCGCGCACGCGCTGCGGTCCCGCATCGATCAAGGCGCCGGCGCGCGCATTCAAAAGAACCAGCGTATCGTCCATATGCCCCCGGCTCGTTTTATCCCGGCTGATGACCCCGGCCCGATCACCCGGCCACGGTGCACGGTCGAATCGGCGGTGTCCCGGTCCGGTCGTATCACCGGCAGGTGACGGCCGAATTCGGGACGGCCGCCAATCCGGATTGCTCAATGCACTCAGGGCGCTTTTGGTTCGACCCCTTCTGCCGGGCCGCATTTGACCGCGAATTCGTCCCGCACCTTTACGAAGGAAGGCCGGTTCATCCGGTTATTGTCCAGTTCGTCCAGCATGCGCAGTACGAGATTGCGGCAGAACGCGCGATCGGTGACCGGCTGTGCCGGGTTCGACCTGGCCTTTGCCGGTCGCGCGGGGCCGCAGGTGTCGACCACGCCACCGAAGGCATGGGCATATTCACCGGTCTTTTCCTTACCATCGTCGAGATAGGCGATCAGGGCCTGGGCGCCGATCCGGCAGGGGCCGAGGCCGGATCTCGGCTCCTTCGTCGCGGCCTCCGCCGGAGCGCAGCACAGCACCGCTCCCGCCAGCAGCAAAGCTTGCCGGATCACGTCTGGCCTTCCCGCCCGATTGGACGCGGGCGGCCCTCCTCGTCGATGGCGACGAAGGTGAAATTCGCGTCGGTGACTTTCTCGTGATGGTGCGTCATGAACCGCCGTGCCCAGGCCTCCACGTGGATCTTCATCGAGGTCCGTCCGACCTTCTCAAGCTCGGTATAGACCTCCAGCACGTCGCCGACCCTGACCGGACGGATGAAGGTCATGGCCTCTATCGCGATCGTCACCGCCCGGCCCTTGGCCCGTTCGACGGCGGCGATCCCACCCGCCTGGTCCATCCGCGACAGCACCCAGCCGCCGAAGATATCGCCGTTGGCATTGGTGTCCGCCGGCATGGCGATGACGCGAACGGTGAGTGCGCCGCGTGGCCGCCCGTCGATTGTCGTTGCTTCCGTCATCGTCGCATGTCGCCCCGAAACCGCCCGGATATCTGTATGCAATGGCGATCGCGCCACGCCAAGACGGATTTGGTGGCGGCCATTCGGATCAGGCGAACCGGCTTTGACGATGCCCAAACACATGCGCCCTCGCGACCCGCTGTTCCGGCTGTTGCTGGTCAATCTGGGCATAGGGACGGCGGCAGCCGCGCTTCTGTTCGCGGGGCTGCTTGCGCTCAATCCGGCGAATTTGCGCCACCTCATCCTTTCGGATCAGTCGCCGGAAGTGGCGCTCGGACTGCTGCTCTTCGGCTTTCTCATCACCTTCGGCAGCGCCGCTATGGGCACTGCGATCATGTCCATCGCGCGGCGCGATGCGCCGCCCTCGGGCGGGATCCGCATGCGCGACCAGCAAGAACCGGTCACGGTCAGGCTATCGGTGAAGCGATAGACCGGAACTCCGGACATCGGACGCCCGTTGATCGTCGCAGGGTCGCGGCGACCGTGGCCCAAGGATAAGGAGCCCCCAGATGCCGGCACGATCGAAGAAACAGCAGATGGCGGCAGGCGCCGCATTGTCAGCCAAACGCGGCGAGCGCTCGAAAGCGAGCTTGCGCGGCGCATCACGCAGCATGGCGAAATCGATGACCCAATCCGAATTGCGTGAACTGGCAGCCACCGAACGCAAGTCGCTCCCCAGGCGCGCGGCCAAGAAGCGGAAGTGACGAACCGAGGCGCTCAGTCCCTGCCTTCCCGCCCCGTCTCGACGTGGAAGCGGTGCAGGATCCGGTGGAAGATCGGCGCCAGAACGAAGGTCGTGGCGATCAGGATGATGAGGCCGGACAACAGCGCATAGAAGCCGGCGAAGATCTTGCCGCTCTGATACTTCAGCTGGTCGAATACACCCATGCCGGACAGGATCATGGCGGCGTTGACGAAAGAGTCGATGAAGCCCATGCCCTCGAAATACGCATATCCGGTCATGCCGATGGCCAGCCCGAAGCAGGAGAGCCCGGCCCACATCAGCAGCGCCAGGCCCATCCGCGCTGCGAAATGACGGCGTGCGATCACGTGCTCGGAGCGACGCTCAAGCCGTGTCAGTTTGGCGAGCCCTTTTGCGGGCTTGCGCTCGGTCATGGGGATGGATCGTCCGATTCGCCTGACCTGATGATAAGCGAAGTCGCGCGCGCCGACAGCGGATCGCCGATGCGACATACAGGAAATTATCAGGCCACCGGCGAACCTTCTTGGCGCTGCGGCGTTCCTGTCTCAAGCACGCGCCGCGTGACAACCGGCCGTAATGGGGAAGTCGGACGCAGCTGATTTTGCCGGTTTCTGGCTGCGGCATCAGCGCATCGGTACGCGCCGTCGTCTAACCCGTTCGCGGCGCGTGCCCTTCTTCGGTCGGCAGCGACGACGCTATTTCAGCTGCTCCGAGAAGTAGTGCAGTGTGCGGCGGTAGATTTCCGACCGGTTCCACTCGCGCATCACTTCGAAATTCTTGCTGCCGATGTCGAAGGGTTGGCCGCGCTGCCAGCCATTCACTTTTAGCAGATTGGCGGTGGAAGCGAGCACGTCCGGCACCGAACGGCGTAGGTCGACATGGCCGTTGCCGTCGTAATCCACACCGTACTTGATATAGGACGACGGCAGGAATTGGGTCTGGCCGATCTCTCCGGCGTATGCGCCGATCATTTCCTTCAACGGCAGGTCCTCGCGCTGTAGGATCTGCAGCGCTGCGAATAATTCGCGCTGGAACAGATCGGTGCGCCGGCAGTCATGCGCCAGTGTCGCGAGCGTGCGCACGATCGGCATCTTGCCCATATCGGCGCCGTTGTCGGTCTCCATCGTCCAGATCGAGACGATCAGCTCCTTCGGCACGCCGAATTGCTGCTCGACGCGCCCCAGCAGGGCCGCATGCTTCTGCATCATCGCCTTGGCGCGCTTGATGCGGGCCGGGCCGACGCGGGTGCGGGCATAATCCTCCCAGCTCTTCTTGAAGGTGCCGCGCTGACGCCGGTCGAATTCCATTACTTTCGGATCGACAGTGATGCCGCCGAAGGCCTGCGCGATCACGGGCTGCGAGATGCCCTTCCCCGCCGCCTCTCGCGAGAACTCCGCGATGAAGCGGTTGAAATCGCCGCCGCATTGGGCAGACAGCGCAGGGCTGGCCAGAAGACCGAGCGCGAATGGCAGGGCCAGAACCTTGGCAAACAGTCGGACAAGCATGCGGGGTGCCTCGAAACCGGATTCGGCGCAATATCGCATGCCAATTGTGGCTTTAGAAGAGAGCGCACCGCCGCAGCGGCCGGAACGGAAGGCCTTTTCTCGGTCCTTTGCCCGTTCCGGCGGCAGTCTTTCAAACAGAGGGTTACGCCGCGCGGCGCTGGTGCCGGCCTTCGCGCACCTCCTCGATGATCTTCTTCGAGAAGGCGTCGAGATCGCCCGGATTACGCGACGTTATGACGCCGTTATCGGTCACCACCGCGGAATCCTCCCATTGCGCGCCGGCATTGATCACGTCGGTCTTGATCGAGGCATAGGACGTCATCTTTCGCCCCTTGGCGATGCCGGTCTCGATCAGCAGCCAAGGCGCGTGGCAAATCGCGGCCACGGTCTTGCCGGCGTCGAAGAACGCCTTGATCAGCGAGAGCGCGTCCTTGTCGGTGCGCAGCACGTCCGGATTGATCTGCCCGCCGGGCAGCACGATGGCGTCGTAATCGGCGGCCTTCACTGCGGACAGGGCCTTGTCGACCTTTACCGGCCGGCCCCAGTCCTTCTTGTCCCAGCCCTTGATTTCGCCCTGCTCCGGCGAGGCGACGTGAACCTCGGCGCCTGCCGCCTTCAGCGCGTCGCGCGGCTGTTCCAGCTCGGACTGCTCGAAGCCGTTGGTGGCGAGGATGAGGATGCGTTTTCCGTCCAGTTGTCCTGGCATGTGTCTCTCCATGTGTGATGAGCCCCGGAGACAACGGTGCAGCGCCGCGAAGGTTCGCATGACACATCGCGCGAAACCCGCGTGCTTTTGCCTCGTAATTCGGCAGGGTTTACGATTGGCCGGGCAAAAAAACCGGGCGCATCACCATGCGACGCCTGATGAAATTCCTGCACACCATGGGCGCTATTGGGCTGATGGGCGCGATGGCCTGCCTGCTGGTGCTACTGCAGATGACGCCCGCGCCCGCCGAACTCGCGCAATACGCGCTGATGCGCGAGGCGATCAGCCGTGTCGCCACCTGGATTTTCCTGCCCTCGCTGATGCTGACGCTGGTCGCCGGCCTGCTGGCGATCGCCGTCAACCGCGCCTTCCACAATGTCGGCTGGCCGTGGGCCAAGGCGCTCTCCGGCATCCTGCTGTTCGAATATGGCTTCATCGGCGTGCAGGGCCCGATGAAGCAGGAAGCCGAACTGGCCGCCCGCGCGCTGGCAGGCGAGGCGCCAGTCTCGGAACTGGCGGTATCGCTGCCGGCAGAGACAATGTCGCTGTGGATCCTTCTCGCCGTCGCCACCGCCAATGTGGTGCTGGGGGTGTGGCGACCGCGGTTCACCAACATCCCGGATTAAGCCGCGTGCGGCCGAGCGTCTGTAGAATGGAACCCGCAACCGCGCGCCGCGTTCAGGACTGGCGCTGCGCACCGCAGCGAGTCCAATTCCTGAGTTCCCAATCCCTTGAGTTCCCATGTCACTATTGCGTCGCAAACCAAAATATGGTGCGATGCAATATCTGTGGCGAGCGTGGAGGCCGCGTGTTGGCAAGTCCGAAATTCCTGCTGCGACGCGCCCTCGCCTGCGCCAAACTCGCCCGCGAGACCAGCGACGACGATTGCCGCGCGCGCTGCCTGAGGCTGGAGCAGGTTTATCGCCGGCTCGCCCAGAGTGACGCTGGGCTGGATGCATCGGCCGCTGGCGAGCCGCACGAGGTGCTGCGCAGCTAGAATGCGGCTCCAGAAGGACCGGACATGCGCGCCATTCTTAATCACTGCAAAGACATTCCGGTCAGCGACATTCCGGACGGGACCCTGTTGCTCGCCGAAGGTCAGAAGACCGGCCGCGTCTACGTGCTGGCGCAGGGCCGCATCGAAGTGCTCAAGGGCGACACCCAGATCACGGTGCTGGACGAGCCGGGCTCGCTGGTCGGAGAGATGTCGCTTCTGCTCGACATTCCGCATACCGCCACCGCGCGCACGCTCGGCCCCTGCCGCATTCACGTGATCGAGGATGCCGCGGCGTTCTTCCGCGCGCATCCCGAATTGTCGTGGCTGGTGGCCCGCCTGCTCGCCAACCGGCTGAATGCTGCCACCACCTATCTGGTCGACCTGAAGCGGCAATTCGCCCATTACGGCGATCACCTCGAGATGGTCGGCGAGGTGCTGGAGACATTGCTGCTGCAGCAGGAGCGCGATTTCCATCCGGGCTCGGACCGCGACCGCGGCCTGCCCCAGGTCTGATTTCAGGCCGCCGGATTCGGCGCGCTTTGCGCGATCGTCGCCCCGACCCAAGCGGGCAACGCACTGGCGAATGCGAGCGGCCGCACCAGCGGCTGGTCGAGCTGCACCACCTGCACGCCCATCGCCGACAGCCATGCCGCCTCGCCAAGCGCGGTCTCGACCAGGATGTGCGGCGGGATGGTGCCGAATTCAAAACCGGCATTGAAGATCCAGGTCGGACCGATGCGGTCCACCCACGAGCCGCCGTTTGTAAAGGGCGACTGATGGACATGGCCAGAGAACACGATGTCGGGCCGATACTGTGCAATCCAGCCCGCGACCTCGGCATCGCCGAACGATTTCGCGCCGGTCCAGCTGGTCGGTGAATCGATCGGCGGCGCGTGATGGATCCAGATCCAACGCAGGCCCTCGCGGCGTTCGGCATCGCGCGCAAGCTGAGCCGCGAGCCGCTCGCGCACCACCGGACCGTCCCACCACGGGCAGATGGTGAACAGCGTATCGCCGATCACGAGACTGTCTCCGTCGCGCGCGAGATTGGCGTCGCGCAGCTCGTCGATCCAGCGCGCGACCTTCTCGCCGCTCTCGCTCTGCGAATCCAGATCATGGTTGCCGGAGCAGACGATCAGCCGCGTGGTCTGGCTGATGCGCGCCAGATATTTCCGCACCACGGCAGTCTGCGCCCGGAAATCGGCGATGGCGCCGAGATCGAGCGCATCGCCCGCCAGTACCACGACATCGTACTTGCCGGCCTGTTTCAGCAGCCAGTCGAATTTCGGCAGCGAATAATGCAGATCGGCAACCAGAAGGCACAGCATCGGTCAAACGGACATGCGAAGGAGCGTCAGTGCGGCCGTCCCCGGCGGGGGCGACGTGATGCTTGTTGCACGAATCCGCCGACGATGCGCGGGGTTTGACTGCCGCTAGCGCTGCGCCGATGGCGCGGCACCCGCCCGCGCGACCGGACCGGCCAGCGGCGACACCCCCGGCGCCAGCGCCAGGATCGGCTTCCACTTGTCATTCCAGCGCGACATCGACGCGCGGTCGCCGTCATAGACCGCGCCGAGGAAGGCCAGCGCCAGCTCGGCGGTGGCCGCCTTCACCATCGGATTGAGCTCGACCCCGCCGGTCACCGCGCGATCGGTGAACATGCTGTGCGAGCCGCCCTGGAACACGGCGATGGCTTTGCGCGGCGTGCCGATGGCGTTGTAGATCGCGAGCCTGTCGGCCGCCGGCGAGTAATAGCCGGGGATCTGGATCACGTCCTCGGTCGCAGTGACATGCAGCGTCGGCACGCTGACATTCTCCAGCACCGGCGCGAGCTGCTTCTCGCCGTAGAACGGCGGCGACGAGATCAGGATCGCCGCGGAAAAGCGCGGGTCCTTCGCCTCCAGCCGCCGGCCGTCGCGCATCACGCCGGCGCCGACCGCGACCAGCGCGGTATTGGCGCCGTAGGAATGACCGGCCGCGACGATGCGCCGGCGATCGATCCGCGACGCATACGGCCCGGCCTCCTGCGACAGCACGCGATCGAGCGCGAAGCGGATGTCCTTGCCGCGCGCCAGCGCCTCGCCCTCCTGCGCCGCGCTCTGCAGCCGCTGCACCAACGCGAACGGATTGCCGGCCCAGACCGAACGGTCGCTGCCGACATGCTGCACATGCAGGCTGGCGACGCCGCGGGCGGCGAAGGCGCGCGCCAGATAGGAATAGCCGCGCCGCGAGCCGCCCATGCCATGCGAGAACACGATCAGCGGCACCCGCGCGCTCGCGCCGATATCCGTTGGCCAGTGGAGCCGCGCCGGCACCGCGCGCCCGCGCGCCGCATCGATCCAGTCGAAATCGACGATGCGGATGCCGGCCGCGTCGGACGAAGCGAGTCCCTGTCCTTGCGCCTCACCTTGCGCGCGCGCCTGGCTTTTGCCCTGCGCCTGCGCCGTGCCGCTCAAAGCCGTCAGCGCCAACGCCAGCAAGGCCGCACTGATGCGCTGCCGGCTTGCCGCGACCGACACGCTGCCCGATCCCGTTTGCATGATGACCCTTCGCTGGATTGAACGCGCGAGCCCTGAACGCGCGTCGCGTCCGGATGCCCTGATCCGGATCGATGCCTTGAAGGCTCGCTCTCATCCCCGCATCCAATCGCGGCGACAAAAGCGGCTGAAATGAGTCACGCGCGGCAACTTTACATTCCAGCAACACGCGCGCCGGTTTTGTTTGCAAGCGGGCGCTCCCGGGCGCCCGCTTGTTGCAAGAGCGCGCGCGTCATCGCCCGTATTATTTGAGGCGCCGGGTGCGCCTGTCGCGGAGAGGGGAATGGTGCGCCGGACGACGCAACCTTCCTTTCAAGCGTGCGATCCTTTCGGATCGCCGCGTCTTCCGACGCACCATCACGGCGTTCTTGTCTCGACACCGGGCCGCGCTTTGCCTCCATGCGCCTTGACCTGCGCATGGCGTCAGCCGGCTCCCGGCAGGAGGCCGTAGTGCCTCCGGGCGGGGCCCCGGCGCCGCCCGAGTGCCGGCTTGCGAAGCGGCCCGCGGGCGCCGTACCGGTCATGCGCTGGGATTGCCCGCGCATGCCCAGGGGTGGCATCGCCGAATCTCCGGCAACGCCATCCCCTTCGTCCCGCACTCACGACGCCTCATGAGAGCGCCCCTCGGCGGACGAGGTGAATGGGGATATAGTCTTAATTAGGAATATTGTCAAGTACGAATACAGCCTCAGATTGAACGTGCTGACGCGGCCAGTTAATGTGCCGACATGAACCGCTCCAGCCCTCCCGCTACTGCCGAAGCTTGCTCTCCGCTCACCGAGACGCCGACGGAAGAACCCGACGATCCGTTTGCGACCTTCTCGGAATGGTCGAGCGAGGCCGACGAAAAGGTTTATGGCAGCTTGTGAAGCAACCTTCTCCACGTCGTACCCAGCCTCGAGCCGGGCATCCACGTCTTAGGGAACGCGGCCAATGCGCTACGCCGTGGTGATCGAACAGGCGAACGGAAATTACTCCGCTTACGTCCCGGACTTGCCGGGCTGCGTGGCTACGGGCGCAAGCGTGGCCGATGTCGAACGCGACATCCGCGACGCGATCCGGTCTCATATCGATGGATTAAAGGACGACGGACTGCCGGTGCCGGTACCGACAAGCATTGCGGAGTAAGTGGAGGCAGAGCGGCGCTACCTCAGCTCGGATTTGATGAGCGTGAGGAATGCCAGTCGGCTTTTTAGCACCTCAGTTCGCATGACGTGTCGGACGTCATAGTAACGTGTGGGTGCAAAAGCGGCGGTCCCGTTCACGAACTCGATTTCGGCTTTAATCGTCTCCTTCGAGTGAGCAAGCGATATCTCCCACGCTTCCAAGGCCTCGCTATCATTGGCAAGTGCGGCAGTGATCTGCATCTCAAGCTCTGCTACAGCTTCCTCAACCTTTCCGAAGTCATCTTCCTCGTAGCCGTCTTCGCTAAGTCGGTTGGGAAAGCCTTTCGGTGCCCTCTTGGTTATGATTAGCTCGATCGCCTTCATGCAATCGACGACCATTTGAATGTTGAATTTGGCTTGCTCAAGCGTCCATATCTCTCTGATATTGTTGTGCCCCACCGCGGAAAAGCTGATTTCATGCACGAGCTGGTGACGGAAAGTGTAGATCTCGGAGATGCCGTCAGCGAAAGACGGATAACTTTCTTCGCCCTCATTTCGGTCTGCATGGACGAGCGCGTCTAGGTTTTCCGAGATTTGAATCTCCTTGAACACTCTCTTGAATACACCGAGATAGTCGGCAAAGCTGTTGACCTTGGTTGCAGCGCCCAAAAGGTGAGGAACATTCACGCCTTCCGAAACCATTTGGCTTAGAGCAAGGTCAGCAATATTCTTAATATCAGAAGTCTGGATGCTGTCGGGCTTGAAAACCATCAAGTCAACGAGGCGTGAGCGGGCATGCCATTCAAGGCAGGTAACGATGCCAACCGCGTAGTAAGAAAACGCCTCAAACACCTCGTGTATTGAGCCGAAAGGAATATCGGCAGCGTCGGCATTCATCTTGAGGTTATCAAATTCGTCAATATCGAACTTGAGCGCCTCAGCTCGCCAAATCGCCGATGCGGCATTCAGCGTCTTCAAGGTCGTCTTTGCGTATCGGGACGCAAAGTCGACTAGGTGATGCTTTGTCCCCGCCATTTGTGTTCCTCGGAATTCTCGCTAACCTAACGAAATGACGCGCGTTCGTATTCCCGACGATGTGGCTGCGGAGGCACTTTATAGTCACCGCCGGACGTGCTGCGTCTGCAATATTTCCAACCGAAGAATCCAAATTCATCATATCGACGAAGACCCTTCGAATAACGCAATCGAAAATCTAGCCGTGCTTTGCTTCGAAGACCATGACCTCACCCAGATAACTGGCGGTTTTGGTCGGAAGCTCGGCGCGTCTGAAGTTAGAAAGCACCGCGACGAATGGGTCGCGCGCGTCGCTCGAGCAAGGGAAGAGGCGCACGCTATCATCGTTGCGCAGATGGCGGCTGCGCCGCCCGAGCCAGACCTCTCACCCGAGAATTGGCATCCGCCTTCAAATGAAGCGTTAGTCCGCCTCTTGGATTCGCTGCCCGCGACACGGGAGCTGACGCACAGGCAAGCTCATTTGAAGTGGGACACCGGCTATCACAACGAGATGATGGACGGCACATTCTTCGCCATCGACGTGTTTACAAGGGTCTGGCTTGAACTGGCCAAATGGTATGCTCCCGGTCAGTTTGATGGTCGTATGCCGGAAGACTATTTTTCCGAATGGGTTGCCAGGCGGCATGTCTGGAATAGGGCCCTAGGCGAGCCGGACGGACTGGGCTCCGCCGGTCGGGACGCAATTTTGATAGCCGCCGGGGACACGATGGACGATATCGAGGAAGCAATTGTCGAAATGGCGCGGTGGCTCTACCTTCACCGTCTGCTCGAGCGTTACGACTTCGAAGCTTGGGAAGCCCGCTGGCGAGAGGCTACGCGGGAAGTCGATGCCACTTAAAACCTGCTGGCTAAAACCCCGGCTTTCGCCGGGGTTTTGCATTGCAGATGCATTGCTTCGGCGCTTTGCGCCTCGCGATAACTGTGGTCCCGGTTCTGCGCAGCGGCATTGGATGCCGCAGCGCGCCCGGGACACGAGAGCGTCAGTTATCCAGGAAGCTCCGCAGCTTCCTTGAGCGGCTCGGATGCTTCAGCTTGCGCAGCGCCTTCGCCTCGATCTGGCGGATGCGTTCGCGGGTCACCGAGAATTGCTGGCCGACCTCTTCCAGCGTGTGGTCGGTGTTCATGCCGATGCCGAAGCGCATGCGCAGCACGCGCTCCTCGCGCGGGGTAAGCGAGGCGAGCACCCGCGTCGTGGTCTCGCGCAGGTTCGACTGGATCGCCGCGTCGATCGGCAGGATCGCGTTCTTGTCCTCGATAAAATCGCCGAGATGCGAGTCCTCTTCGTCACCGATCGGGGTTTCGAGCGACAGCGGCTCCTTGGCGATCTTGAGAACCTTGCGCACCTTCTCCAGCGGCATGCCGAGCTTTTCGGCCAGTTCCTCCGGCGTCGGCTCGCGGCCGATCTCGTTCAGCATCTGGCGCGACGTGCGCACGATCTTGTTGATGGTCTCGATCATGTGCACGGGAATGCGGATGGTGCGCGCCTGGTCGGCGATCGAACGGGTGATCGCCTGCCGGATCCACCATGTCGCGTAGGTCGAGAACTTGTAGCCGCGGCGATATTCGAATTTGTCGACCGCCTTCATCAGGCCGATATTGCCTTCCTGAATGAGATCGAGGAATTGCAGGCCGCGATTGGTGTATTTCTTGGCGATCGAGATGACGAGGCGGAGGTTCGCCTCGACCATTTCCTTCTTCGCCTGGCGCGCCTCGCGCTCGCCCTTCTGCACCGAATGCACGATCTTGCGGAATTCGCCGATCTCGAGCCCGGTCTCCGACGCAAGCCCGTGGATGTTGCCGCGCAGGTCCTTCAGCCGGTCCTTGTCGATGGCGACGAGGTTCTTCCAGCCTTTTGCCGAGAGTTTCGAGACGCGGTTGAGCCAGCGCGGATCGAGCTCCGAGCCGAAATAATTCTTCAGGAAGTCCTCGCGCGCAACGCCGTGGCTTTCGGCGAGCCGCATCATCCGGCCCTCGAGGCCGACGAGGCGCTTGTTGATCTCGTAGAGCTGGTCGACCAGTGAATCGATGCGCGCCTGGTTCAGGCGCAGCGACTTCACCGCGGTGATGATCTCGTCCTTCAGCTTCTTGTATTTGCGCTCCTGCGACGGCGACAGCGACTCGTTCTGCAGGCGGTTGGCGATGTCCTGTTCCTGCAGCTTGCGCAGCTTCTTGTATTCGTTGGCGACGGTGTCGAACGTCTCCAGCACCTTCGGCTTCAGCTCGAGTTCGATCGCGGCGAGCGACATCGAATTCTCGAACTCGTCGTCCTCCATGTCGGCTTCGGCGGCGAGTTCGGCCGGGTCCTTTTCCACGGCGTCGTCGCCTGCAGGCGCGGCCTTGAACGGGGTGGCCTGCGGCGGCGCGGAGGGCGGCGAGTCCTGCGTGGCGACGTCGGCGCCGGGCAGCGGCTTGCCGTCGGGACCGACCGGCGCCGGCAGCTTGGCGTCGGGGCCGGCATAGGTCGCTTCCAGGTCGATGATGTCGCGCAGGAAGACCTTGCCCTCGTTGAGTTCGTCGCGCCAGATGATGATCGCCTGGAAGGTCAGCGGGCTTTCGCACAGGCCTGCGATCATCGCCTCGCGGCCGGCCTCGATGCGCTTGGCGATGGCGATTTCGCCCTCGCGCGAGAGCAGTTCGACCGAGCCCATTTCGCGCAGATACATGCGGACCGGATCGTCGGTGCGCTCGGACGGCTCCTTGTCGGACTTGACGATCAGCGGCTTGGACGTGACCTCGACCAGTTCGCCGCCCTCGTCGTCGTCGTCCTCTTCCTTCTCGGCGTCGGCGTCGGCCTCGTCCTGCTCGATCACGTTGATGCCCATCTCGGACAGCATCGACAGCGTGTCCTCGATCTGCTCGGAGGTGACCTCCTCCGACGGCATCACGGCATTGAGCTGCTCATAGGTGATGTAGCCGCGCTTCTTGGCCTGCTTGATCATCTTCTTGACGGCGGCGTCGGAGAGATCGAGCAGCGGCAGCGGCGTATCGGGCGTCGTCTCGGTGTCCTTGTCGGCCTCTTCCTTGGCGGCAACCTTGGCCTTCACGGCCTCCTTTTCGGAGACGGCCTTGGCGCCGGCCTTCAGAGCGGCGGTACGGGACACTTCTTGACGCATGGGAGGCACTTTCGGAGCAGGAGCGGATTTCGAGGCGGGAGCAGGCTTGGCAGCGGGAGCGGGCTTGGCGGTAGACTTCGGACTGGTCTCTTTTGCGGCGGCCTCTTTTGCGGACACTTTAGGGGTGGCCTTGACCGGCTCCTTGACCGGCTCCCTGGCGGTTTCTCTGGCCTTCGGCTCCGGCTTGGACGGGGATTTGCCGGTGGCGCCCCGAAACAGCGACTTGACCGCGTTCTTGATCGACGTCTTGACCTTGGCGGCCGTCTTGGCGGCCGTCTTGCCGGCAGCGCTTTTGCCAGCTGCACTTTTGCCGGCTGCGCTTTTCGTCGCCGCGCTCTTGCTCGCCATGAAGCTTCTCTCTCCTGCGGCGGGGCATTCCCCGCCGTTCCGTCCACCCCTACCCTATGGCCTGAACCCACATCATACAGCGAGTCCCGCCGGGCCGGGTGACCGAATCAACACACCTACAATCGTGGGGGCTCGTTAAGTGGGGATTAACCCCGTAACCCCTTGGACCTGCGATCAAAAGCCCAATCGCCAAAAAAGCCCCGCAAAAACGGGGCCAAACCTCATACACCACGGACCGGCCGGCCGGACGAGGCCCCGAACCCCTCGATCAGCGCCTCGGTTCCCTCGAGCGCCGCGAGCCTGTTCTGAACGTCCCGGATCCAGGCCAGATTGGCTTCGCTTGGATCGTCCCCGAGCGCGCGCTCTGCGTCCTTGAGCTCCTTATTTAGCGTGCGTGCCTTGTGATGCAAGGTAACGATGTGCGCCCACCATTGCGCAACGTCCGATTCTCCGGCTCCCGGACGGGCCGGCCAGTCCGACGTATGGGTGATCGCCGCCCGCACCCGCGACACCAGCGGCCCGAAACCCCGTGCCGACAGGGCTTCCTGCAGCACCCGCGGGTCGAGCACCGCCTCCCCGGACACCGCATCGAGGATGCTGCGCCGAAGCAGATCGGCATCGGGATGCTGGAACTCGATCTCGGCGAATTCCTCGGTATGGGCCTCGAGCAGCCAAGGATGCTCGATCACCGCGAGCAGGATCAGCGCCTCGCGCGGCGAAATCGCGCTGCGGAAGCCGCGCACCAGCGGGCTCTGGCCGAGCCTCGCGGACTGGGTGAACGGATCGCGGGCCTGACGCGCGGTGCGCCAGTCGCCGCGCGGACCGCCGCGCCGGCCGGCCTGCTGGAAGCCGCGGCCACGCTCGAATCCGCCCTGCGACTGCGCCGGCGCGAACAGCGCCCGCACCCGGGCCTCGAAGTCCTGCCGGTAATATTTGCGAACCGACTCGTGGCCGATCCCGCCAAGGATCTCGCCGATGCGGGCTTCCAGCGCCGCCCGGCGCTCCGGCGTATCGAAGGATGCGCTCTCGGTCTCGCGCATCCAGAGAATGTCGGCGAGCGGACGCGCGCTCTTGAGCACTTCCTCCATCGCGGCGCGCCCCCCGGAGCGGATCAGATCGTCCGGGTCCTGCCCTTCGGGCAGCATTGCAAAGGCCAGGCTCTTGCCCGGCTGCAATTTCGGCAGAGCGAGATCGACCGCGCGATAGGCCGCGCGCCGCCCGGCCTTGTCGCCATCGAAACACAGCATCGGCTCGTCGGCGATCTTCCAGAGGAGGCCCAGTTGCTCCTCGGTGAGCGCAGTGCCGAGCGGCGCCACTGCGCCTTCGAACCCGGCCGTCACCATCGCGATCACGTCGACATAACCCTCGACCACGATCAGCGACTTGCCCTCATGCACCGCCATGCGGGCCTTGGCGCCGTTGAACAGGATCGAGCCCTTGTGAAAGAGCTGGGTCTCCGGCGAATTGAGATATTTCGCGGGCGCATCCTTATCGAGCGCGCGTCCGCCGAATGCGATCAGCCGCCCGCGCCAGTCGGCGATCGGAAACATCACCCGGTCGCGGAAGCGGTCGTAGGGCACCGGAATGTCGTCGCCCGCGATCAGCAATCCGGTGTCGATCATGTCCTCGACCGGAATGCCCTGCTGGCCGAGATGCTCCTTCAGCGCGAAGCGATCCGACGGCGCATAGCCCATCCTGAATTTCAGCTGGGTTTCTGGACCCAGCCCGCGATCGGCGAGATAGCCGCGCGCCTTGGCGCCGCCCCGCGACTGCAATGTCGCCTCGAAGAATTTCGTCGCCAGTTCCATCACGTCATACAGCGACTTGCGGCGATGCTCGCGGACCTCGTCCTCGCGCGAGACCTTCGGCATCGGCAGGCCGGCCATGACCGCCAGCCGCTCGACGGCTTCGGGGAACGTCACCCCGTCGGTCAGCATGATGAAATCGAAGATTGAGCCGTTCTTGCCGGACGAGAAATCGAACCAGGCCTGCTTCTGGTCGTTGACAAAAAACGACGGCGTCTTTTCCTGATTGAACGGCGACAGCCCGCGCCACTCGCGCCCGGCCTTTTTCAGCTTCACGCGCCGCCCCACCACCTCCGAAACCGGCAGGCGGGTACGGATTTCGTCGAGGAAGTCGGGCGAGAAGCGCATGACGTATGGCTATAGCGAATTGCCTCAGGCCAATGATAGGCCCGATTCGCGGGGCGATCCGAAGGCAGCGACTTTCGCCCCTATTTCAGGCCCTCGCCTCCTTATCCACTGCAATTCACAGGCGAATAGCTGCAATCGGAAGCGGCTCCGAGGTTTGGCGCGCTGATCTCAATCGCGCGCTGACCTGAAGGTCGCGTTGGCTCACACCACTTCGTCGGTATAGACCTGAAACTTCGTCAGCGTCGTGCGGCCGAACGAATTGGAGAGCGGCACGTCGGCGGCGTCGCGGCCGCGCGCCATCAGGATGCGGCCGATGCGCGGGTGGTTATGGCGCGCGTCGAAGGTGTACCAGCTGCCCGACAGATAGACTTCGAACCAGGCCGAAAAATCCATCGGCGCTTCGTCCGGCGGCACGCCGATATCGCCAAGATAGCCTGTGCAATAGCGGGTCGGGATATTCATGCAGCGGCACAGCGTGACCGCGAGATGCGCGAAGTCACGGCAGACGCCGCGGCGCTCGTCATGCACCGAATGCGCGGACTTGGTGGGCGCTGCGAATTCATAGCCAAAGGTCAGGTGATTGTGCACATAGTCGCAGATCGCCTGCACTCGCTCCCAGCCGGGCTTTGTATCCTTGAACAGCGACCAGGCCAGATCGGTAAGCTTGTCGGTCTCGCAATAGCGCGAGCCCATCAAATAGACGAGGCAATCGTCCGGCAATTGCTCGATCGGAAGCTGCATCGCGGTCGGCACGACTGCATCGGGTAGCCCGGTATCGCGCACGACGCCACGGCAGGAGATCACGACGCCGCCCGCAGGCACCACCAGCCGGCCGCAGACATTGCCGAAGCCGTCGCGATAGAACGTGATCGGCGTATCGGGCGCGGTCGTGATCACTTCGGTGCCGACCAGATCGCCGTGCCGTGACGGATGCACATTGAGCATGATCACCATCGGCGTCGCTGCGTCCGCGCCGTAGCCGATGTCGTAACCGATCCTGATCTGCATGAACGCAAATGGCCCTGATCTTGAAGGGCCAATCCGCAACAGCCCTCATTCCCGCGAAAGCTGCAATTCCGTGCTGGAACTTAAGTTCCCGATTTCACTGCGACAAAAGCTACGGGTTCAATCATCCTAGCTCTGCGTCTCCGACACCACGCGGATATTCACCTTCATCTCGAGATGATCCGACGGCTTGCCGGTATAGCTGCCCCAGAGCGGCACCGCCTGACGCGGCTCGCGCGCGATCGCGACGCGAATGAGATCGGCGTTGCCAACGATGCCGTTGGTCGGATCGAATTCGACCCAGCCCGCGCCCGGCAGATAGACCTGCACCCAGGCATGGGTGGAGCCACCGCCGACTCGCTCGTGATCGCTGCCGCGCACATGCAAGTAGCCCGACACGAAGCGCGCGGCATAGCCAAGCGAGCGCACCGCTTCGATCATGAACAGCGCGAAATCGCGGCAAGTGCCCATGCCGGTGCGCAGCGTTTCGAGCGGCTCCTGCACGCCGGCCTGATAGCGGCGGCGATAGACGAAGTCGCGTTTGATCGCATGGGTGATGTCGGTGAGCAGGTCCTGCGTCAGCGTCTGCCCTTCCGAGCGCACGAACTGCCGCGCCCATAGCTCGATCTTGCGATCGGGATCGTCGAAGGCGCGCTGGATCGACAAGGCAAGGTCCGGCATTTCGTCTTCGTCATAGGCAAAGGGATGCAGGAACGCGTAATCCTCCGCCGACAGATGCAGGCCGCGCAACGGACGGTGGTCGACCTTCACCTTGCTGTCGAACACGAGCTTCTCGAACTGACCGGCGAACCTGACGATGCCGACGGTGTTGCCGAACACGTCGCGGATCCAGCGCACCGACACCGGCCTGGGCTCGATGGTCAGTTGCTCGCCGATCACCCGCAGGTCGTGACCGTCCCGCGGCCGCAACATCATCCGATGTTCGCCGAAGGACACCGGGCGCGCGTAGCAATATTCGGTCTTGTGATGAATGGTCAGGATTGGCATCTGGACGTCGGGGCTCCGGCCTCGAAGAAGCAAGAATCGTGGCAAATTCGATTGAGCACCCGAATCACCCTGTTTTACAAAGGCTTTTGAGGGTTCCCGATGAAATCGCGTTCGCCTGAATGCCGGCATCCGGGACGTGATGTCCATTTCCTGGGCATTTTCGCATGAACCGGCTTCTCGGACCGGACGAACCGCCCGCGGTCGTAACCCTGCGGCCGCAGGGCAGTTCCCCGTTCCTGCTGGTCAGCGACCATGCCGGGCGGCGGATCCCCCGTGCGCTCGGCGACCTCGGCGTGTCGGAGAGTGAGCTCCGCCGGCACATCGCCTGGGATGTCGGGATCGAGCCGGTGGTGCGCTTCATGGCCGAGGAACTGAACGCCCGTGCGATCATGCAGCCCTATTCGCGCCTCGTCATCGACTGCAACCGGCCGTTCCTGGCGGACAGTTCGGTGGCGAAGGTCAGCGAAAGCACGCCGGTTCCCGGCAATGTGAAACTCACCGAGGACGCGATCGCGGCGCGCCGGCGCGAAATCTTCGCGCCGTATCACGACGCGATCACAGCCGAACTCGACCGGCGCCAGCGCGAGGGCCTGCCCGCCTTCCTGGTCGCGATGCACTCGTTCACGCCGGTCTACAAGGGGGTGAGCCGGCCGTGGCATTCCGGCGTGCTCTATAATCGCGACTCGCGCTTTGCGGCGTTCGTGCTGCGTCTCCTGCGCGAGGAAGTCGAGATGACCGTCGGCGACAACGAGCCCTACACGGTTTCGGACGACACCGACTACACCATCCCCGTGCATGGCGAGCAGCGCGGCCTGCCGCATGTGGCGATCGAGATCCGGCACGATCTGATCGAGACCGAAGCCGACCAGCGGGCCTGGGCGCAGCGGATGTGCCGGGTGCTGGTGGAGGCGAAGCGGCTGCGCGACGAGAGTTACGGCATTCACGCTCTGCGCTGACGCAAGATTGACCATGCGGCTCTCACCCGGCTGGTCTATGCTCGCGTCCGCGCCTCTCGCGGACCGCCGCAATGAATCTCCGTCAGCTCCGCTATTTCCTGAGCGTGGTCGAGACCGGGAACATGACCCGTGCGGCCGAGCAACTCCATGTGGCGCAGACCGCGCTGGGGATGCAGATCAAGCAGCTTGAGGAAAGCCTCGGCGTTGCGCTTCTGGTCCGCCATTCGCGCGGCGTCGAGCCGACCGCGGCAGGGACGATATTGCGGGATCGCGCGATCGACATTCTCAAGCTGGTCGAGCAGACCCGCAAGGAATTGTCGACCGGCGCCGATTCCGAGAAAGAATTCATCCGGCTCGGCATCACGCCTGCGCTGATGCTGATCGTCGGCACCGAGATCGCGATGGTGGTGCGCGAACGCCTGCCCGGCGTTTCGCTCAGTCTGGTCGAGGCCATGAGCCACGTGCTGGCCGATACGCTGACGCGCGGCGAGACCGATTTCATTCTCTGCTACGACGTTCCCGAACTGCCGCATGTCGCGCGCATGCCGATCCTGCAGGACGATCTTGTGCTGGTCACCTTGCCCGGCGAGACACCGCGCCAGCCGATCGCGTTCGCGGACACGCTCACGCTCGATCTGGCGATGCCGGAGGAAGGCGATACGGTGCGCACCGCCATTGCCAAGGCGGCACGCGATCTCAATCGCGATCTGCGCGTCGCCTACGAGGTTCGGTCGATCTCGGCCATGAAAAGCCTGGTCGGCCGCGGCGCGGCGGCGGCGGTCCTGCCCTATTTCGCCGTGATCGACGAAGTTCGCGAGGGCAAGCTCGATGCCCGGCAGATCATCGAGCCTTCGATCCGCCGCACGCTGTATCTTGCGTCCTCCCGCCAGCGTGGCCCTTTCCGCAATGCGGACGGACTGGCCAGCGCGATACGGGCCTCGCTCACCATCGTGACCGACGCATTGGGACCGCTGGCGCATCCGCTCTGACGGCGCGCGCGAAAAATCCGCGCGCTGCGCGCAGCCGATCCTCTTGGATTTTCCGATGCCGCCACGGTGTGATGCTTCGGGCCGCGCCAGATGCGCCGCGGCGAAACAGGAGGCATCGATGTTTGGAAAGCTGTGGAAATCGATCGCGTTCGCGGTCGTCTTCACCCTGAATTCCAACGCGCTTTACGCGCAGACGGCCGGCATTCTTGAGGCCACGCTCGGCGAAGCCGGAAAGACGCCGGAGATCAGCACTGAAACGATGCGGGCCGCGCTGCGCGACGGCAACGCCCTCGTACTCGATACCCGTTCGCGCGCCGAATTCGACGCCGGGCACATCCCGGGCGCCCGCAATCTCGATGCGGCACCGGCTGCCCAGATTGCGGCAGTCACGACGCTGACCGGCGGCGACAAGGGCAAGGCCCTGATTCTGTACTGCAACGGCCCCTATTGCCAGGCGAGCCGGCGTCTCGGCGAGCAACTGGCGGATGCGGGCTTCACTAACGTGAAGCGCTATCAGCTCGGCATTCCTGTCTGGCGCGCACTCGGCGGGCCGGTCGCGGTCGAACTTCCCGGCATTACCCGCATCTTCAAGGCGGATCAGACCGCCGTCTATATCGATGCGCGCGCGGCCGAGGACTTTGCCAAGGGCAGCATCCCCGGCGCCATCAGCGCGCCAGCCGACGAAGTGGTGTCAGGCAAGCTGAAAAAAATGGCGCTGCCGGAGGATGACTTCAATCGCCGGATCGTGCTGTTCGGCACGGACGCCGCGCAGGCGCGCAAGCTTGCGGATTTCATGAGCAAGCGACCCTGGCACAATGTGTCGTATTTTCCGGGATCGTATGACAGCCTGGCGGCGGCGCTGCGCAGCAACTGACCGGCGCGCCATCTGACGGACATCGGCGGCCCCCTATGATAGGCTTTCGCGCAAATCATCCGGAGTCGCTGCATGGACATTTCTCGCATCACATCGGGCAAGAACCCGCCCAAGGACATCCACGCGGTGATCGAAATCCCGCTCGGCGGCGTCCCGGTCAAATACGAGATCGACAAGAAATCGGGGGCGCTGTTCGTCGACCGCTTCCTGCATACCGCGATGTTCTATCCCGGCAATTACGGCTTCATCCCGCACACGCTCTCGGCCGACGGCGATCCGTGCGACGTGCTGGTGGTCAGCCAGGTACCGGTGGTGGCAGGCGCGGTGATCCGCTGCCGCCCGGTCGGTGCGCTGGTGATGGAGGATGAGGCCGGCGGCGACGAGAAGATCCTGGCGGTGCCGGTGGATGCGCTGCATCCGTTCTACGCAGGCGTGCAGAGCTACAAGGACCTGCCCACGATCATGTGCGAGCAGATCGCGCATTTCTTCCAGCACTACAAGGATCTGGAAAAGGGCAAGTGGGTCACGATCGTGAAATGGCTCGATGCCGATGGCGCCGAGAAGCTCGTGATGGAGGCGATAGCGCGCTACAATCCCTATTCCGACGATTGAAGCGTCGTCGTGCGAAGCAGGCGCCGCTTCACGCATTGAAAACGCGCCATCGCCATACGCCTTGCCGGCGAAAACTACTTGGTCTCGCTCTTCTTTTTCAGGAAGCCCATCAGCATCGTCGCCAGTGGGACGATCAGCGATGGCAGCGCGCTGTCGAGCGGATGCCGCAGCGCCTGCCCGAATGAGGCGATGTCCGCCTGCAGCAGCCGTGCATCGGCCTGCAGCGCCTGCATGGTGTGATCGTGAATCTCGTTGGCCAGTTCGAGCTCGCGCCCGGGCGTCTTGCGATTGGCGATCAGCATCAGGATGCCGGCAATCACGAAATTCGCCGCGCCCAGGATCAACGCCGCGCCGATCGTGCTCCAGACTTCGAGCAGCGCGAAGAACGCGGCGACCTCAAACATCAAAAGACCGATCAGCGCGAGCAGACCGGCGGCCGCATTGAGGCCGGACCGCGCGATCACATGCCGCATCTTGATCTCGGCGATGGCGCGCTCGGTCCGCCACAGCACGCGCAGATTATTCAGGAAGCGGTCCATGTTTATCTCGCTCGCGACATGACATTGGCAACCAGCACGCCCAGCAGGAAAGCGGCGGCCACCGAGGCGAAGGGATTGGCGGCGATCACATCCTCGGCCTCCTCGGCGGTTTCGCCGAGCTTGTCCTGCAATTCGCGCAGGACGCGCTCGATCTCGCCGCGGATATCCTCGGGCGGAGGCGGCAGATCCGCCTTGGCCTGCGCGGCCGCACCCGAGGCAACATCGCCCTCTTCCGCAACCCGCGGGACCTGCCGCAACTCACGCCGCAGCGCCTCGAGCTCGCGTTGCAGATCGCCGCGTCCGGTCATCGCTTATACAGCCTTTGCAATGCGCTCATAAGCGGCCTTCAATTCGGTGCCGAGCAAGTCCAGCGCCGCGCCGACGTCCCTGGCGCTGCGATCCAGCTTGGCGCGGGCTTCGAAATTGTCCCACTTGCTCTCGAGCTTGCGCCATTCATCCTGCGCTTCCATGGAGCCGAGATGCGCCTTCACCCGAGCCTCGTCACGCAGCCGCTTCAGGTCTGCAACAAGTTGATCGAAACTCTGCATGATTCTGCTCCTTCTGTCCTTTTGGATAGCGTAAAGACCTGAGGAATTTGCGCCTTGACCTGCCGCAACTGAAAAATCCTTAATGATTTTGCGGTTGACGCGAGAGTGAGCCGATGCAGCACGCCAGATCTCCGGTCACGGGTCCGCACAGGACGATGGCCCGGCCTTGTGGCCCATTGTTTGGGGTCGTTATCTTTGCTCTCGCCGCGCTGGGTTTCTGCGCCTGCTCGTCAGCGCATGCGCAACAGGCGCGGGCGCCCGACCTGAAGACCATCAATGACTGTCTCAAGGGCGCGGACAAGGCCGACAAGCTTGGCACGGACTGCATCGGGCTGATCGCCGATCCTTGCATGCGGACGACGGACAACGATACCGACAAGAAAAGAGCCTGCGCGCAACGCGAACTCGCAGTCTGGAATGCGATCGTCGAAGCGGCCAGCAAGCGCGTGCGGGCCGGCGGCTTCAAGGAGATCAGCAAGGCGCTGACGGATTCCGCCAAGAGCTGGGCGCAGCAGCGCGACACGCTGTGCCCGGTCTTTGACAAGGTCGAGCCGGGCTCGCTGCCGGGCGACGGCGCATATTGCCGGATGCAGGCGACGGCGCAGCGCGCCCTGTTGCTGCGCAAGCTGGGCGATGCCGTGAACGAGCGTTAGCGCGCGGCGACCAAGCCTGCCGGATTCATCCGCCCGCGCCGGCCAAGACCCGCGCCGCTTCGTCCTGCACGATGCGGCCATCGACCAGATGAACGCGCCGGTCCATGCGCGCGGCAAGATCGAGATCGTGGGTGACGGCCACCACCGTCTTGCCGTTCTTGTCGACCAGATCGCGCAGGATTTGAAACACCTGCTCGCTGGACGCGGAATCGAGCGAACCGGTCGGCTCATCGGCCAGCACCACCGGCGGATCGTTGGCAAGCGAGCGCGCCACCGCGACGCGCTGACGCTGCCCACCGGACATCTGGTCGGGGCGCTTGTGCATATGCTCGGCCAGTCCGAACGATGCGAGCAGGTCCGCCCCGCGCTCGCGCATCTGCCGCGGTGTCAGCCGCCCGAGCGCGCGCATCGGCAGGGTCACGTTGTCGAGCGCAGAGAATTCCGGCAGCAGGAAGTGAAACTGGAACACGAAGCCGAGGTCGGACAGCCGCGTCCGCGCGCGCTCGCTTTCGCTCATGCGGGCGGTGGCGTGGCCACGGATCAGCACCTCGCCCTGCGTTGGCATGTCGAGCAGCCCCAGCAGATAGAGCAGCGACGACTTCCCCGAACCCGAAGGCCCGGTGATCGCGACGAACTCGCGCGCGCGAATGGCCAGGTTGATGCCCTGCACCAGTGTCACCGGCACGATGCCGGACAGGATGCGGGTGACATCCCTGGCCTCGATCAGGACCTCGCCATCGCTGTGGATCATGTCGCACCCCGGATGATCTCGACCGGATGCACGCGCGCCGCCTTGCGCGCCGGCATGTAGCCGGCCGCGAACGAGGAGACCAGCGCCACCGCGCCGGCCAGCAGATAATGCGAGGGGTCATAGACCACCGGCAGCCGGCTCGAGTCGATGAACGGGCTTTTGAACTCGATGGTGCCGAGCGCCATGCACATCAGATAACCAAGCACGAACCCGGCCAGCGCACCCGCAAGCCCGATCAGCGCCGCCTCCACGACGAAGATGGCGCGCACCGTCAATTCGCTCAGGCCAAGCGATTTCATGATCGCGATGTCGCGCGCCTTTTCATGGGTGATGGTCGAGATGATGTTGTAGGTGCCGAAGCTCGCGACCAGCAGGATCGCACCCACCACCGTGTACATGATGACATTGCGGATCACGAATGATGACAGCAGGTCCTCGTGGGCTTCCTGCCACGACACCGACTTGTAGCCGGTCTCGTGCTCGATCCGCTGCGCCACCAGGTTTGCCGTCATCGGATCGCCGACCCGCACGCGCAATTCATTGATCAGGCCGGTCTGGTTGGAGAGGATCTGCGCGGTCTTGAGCAGCACATAGGCGGTTCCCTCATCGACCGAACGCACGCCCGAGTGAAACAGCCCGACCACCTGGGCGCCGAGTTGAACGCCTTCGCTGGTCTGCACCGTGATGTTCGAACCGATACGAGCGCCGAGCTTCTGCGCCAGCCGGTCGCCGAGAACGATCGCATTGGTCGCACGATAGAGCGCAGCCAGCGTGGCGCCGCGCATGTGTTGCGGCAGCGAGGACACCCGCGGCTCCCGCTGCGGATCGATCCCGGTGATGCTGACCGCAACATCCCGGCCGGCATAGCGCAGGATGCCCTGCGTCTTGGTGGAGGGCGCGACATCGCCCGGGACCCAGCCTTCCAGCGAGGCCATGGTGGCGAGCGGATTCTTGATGCCCTTGCGGCGCTGCTCCGGCGTCAGGCCGTAAATCTGCGCAGCCTCGAATGCGGCCTCCGCCGGTTGCGGCGGCGGATCGCGGCGCTCGTCGGAGACGGCGATATGCGGCAACGCATCGATCAGGAGCCGCATGAAGTCGTTCTGCGATCCGACCATCAGCGACGCCATCATGATCGAAAAGCCAACGCCTGTGGCGACACCGGCGACCGCGACCATGGTCTGGCGCGCGCGAAAGCGCACATGCGTCCATGCGATGTCGAAGATCAGGCTCATGGCGCGACTCCGCGAACCCGTACCGCCTGGCCGTCCTTGAGGCTGGAGAGCGCGGGCGAGATCAGGCGGTCGCTCTCGTTGAGGCCGTCCACGATCTCGCTGTTGCGGGTGCCCTTTATGCCGACCTTGATCTCGCGGCGGCGCGCGACTTTACCGTCAAGGACAAAGACGTGAGAGCCCTGCAAGGCCGCCGTCGGAATCAGCAGCGCGTCCGGCTTCTCGCGCGTGACGATATTGGCCTCCACGCTCATGCCGATCCGCAACGGCGTATCGTCGGGCAGATCGGCCCGGATGCGATAGGTCTTGGTGACCGGATTGCCCATCGGCGTGATCTCGCGCACCCGGCCCTCGATGCGCCGGCCCGGGAAGGCGTCGGTGCGAAACAGCACAAGCTGGCCGATCGAGACACGCGGGATGTCCTCCTCGTTGACTTCGGCCTCGACCTCCAGCGGTTTCGGCATGCCGACCCGGAACAGGATCGATCCGGCCTCGACGATCTCGCCGACTTCGCCATCCTGCCGCAGAACGATTCCGTCCATCGGCGCGGTAATGGTGTATTGGTCGACGCGCTCCTCGAGCACGGAGATCAGCCCGTTGACCTGGCGCAGCTCTGTCAGCGATTTTTCATGCGCCTGGGTGGTGGCGGCGCCGCGTCCGACCAGCTCGGTCGTGCGGGCGACCTCGCGCTTGGCAAAGTCCTCGCGCGCTCGCAATTCGTGCAACGAGGCGCGGATCTCCTTGTCGTCGAGTCGCGCCAGCACGTCGCCGCGCTTCACCGCCTTGTTCTCGCAATTGCAGATTTCGACGATACGCTGCCTGACGAGGCTGGTTACCTTCGACCAGCGGACCGGCTCGACCGCGCCGGTGGCGTAGACGATCTCGACCGCGGTGCCGCGTGACGGCGAGACAACCGTGACCTCCGGACCGCTGCCATAAAGCCACCACCACCCGGCAAAAGCCGCAAGTGCGGCGATGATGGTGGCGGCGAGAAATCTGACGCCCACGCGATCCTCCCGGAACGGCAACAGGAGGCATGCTTATAGCGGACAATGTGGCGGCGGGTTTGACCGTGCGCAAACCCGCTTGTGCGGTGCGCCGTGCCGTCATGCCGCCGTCCTTTCCCGACGACCGGGGCCATTGGCCGCATTTCGCGCGCAATGGCGTTCACGCTACCGATATTGCGGTGGCGTCCCGATTGCGATTTATCCCGTGCGCAAAGAACCCTACAATCATCATGTAGTGTGATGCGAGGCGGCCGACATCGCTGAGCGGACGATCGAACGGCGGCACCGGATGACCTTCGACGAGAACAACGAGCCTCACCGCAAAACGACCGCGCAACCTGCGAGCGGAATTGCGCAAGGCCACGCCGAACGCGACCTGTTGCAGGCTCAGCAGCAGCTGGTGCGGAGAACCGAAGAACTCGCCAGGAGCGAGGCGCAGTTGCGGTCCGCGCTGAAGGCTGGCCGCCTGGTCCATTGGGAAACCGATCTGGCGGCGGGGGTGCGGCACTGGACCCCCGAAGCGATGGCCATGTTCGGAATCGATGTGCCGGACGGGATCGGCCATTTCGGCGGCGACAACGACGAGTTTCGCCGGGCGGTCCATCCCGACGACCGGCACATGACGCCGTCATTCTACGAGATCGCCGACCGGCAGGACTGGTTTCCGGTGGAATACCGGATCGTGAAACCCGACGGCAGCGTGCGATGGCTGGCCGGCGGCGCGGAGGTCGTCGCCCGCCTGCCCGATGGCCGGGCTTCCCGGCTGGTCAACGTGGTCGGCGACATCACCGACAGGAAGGTTGCCGAGCAACATACCGAATTGATCATGCGCGAGCTGACGCATCGCGCCAAGAACCTGCTCGCCGTCATCCTCTCGATCGCGACCCAGACCAGTCGCAGCGCCAATACGGTCGAGGAGTTTCACGAGCGGTTTTCGTCGCGGCTGCAGGGCCTGGCGGCGTCGCACGACCTGCTGGTGCATCGCGACTGGCAGGGCGCGTTGATCGGCGAAATCGCAGAAAGTCAGCTCGCGCCGTTCGTCGACGCCGGAACCGACCGCCTGCATCTGTCCGGCCCCGCAATGATCGTAACGCCGCGGGCCGCCGAAGCCATCGGGCTGGCATTCCATGAGCTCGCGACCAATGCGGTGAAGCATGGCGCGCTGTCGAACGACACCGGCTCCGTCACGATCGAATGGACGCAGAATGCGGCGAGCAAGGATCTGCAGCTATGCTGGATCGAGCGCGGCGGACCTCAGGTCGCGCCGCCGACGCGAAAAGGCTTCGGACACATCGTGTGCGAACGCGTTGTTGCGCAACTGCTCGGGGGCGAGGTCTCGATGGATTTCGCGCCCGAAGGTGTCCGGTGGCAATTCCGTGTTCCGGCGGACCATCTCGTGCGCGCCGGCTGACGCGGTTGCGTCCGCCGTAGCGGAGCGAAACGCGCCCGCTCAGCCGCCGAGCTTGCCCTTCACCACGGCGCTGGCCTTGCCGAAATCCATCTGGCCCGCATATTTCGCGCGCAGCACGCCGACCACCTTGCCCATGTCTTTCATCGAAGCCGCGCCGGCCTCGGCAATCGCGGCATCGATGGCAGCCGTCATCTCGGCCTCCGACATCTGCTTCGGCAGATAGGCGGTAATGATGGCGATCTCCTCGCCTTCCTGCTGGGCGAGTTCGGGGCGGCCGCCCTTTTCGTAAAGCTCCTTCGATTCCTGGCGCTGCTTGATCATCTTCTGCAGCACCGGAAGCAGATCGGCCTCGGACAGCGTCTTGCCCGAAGCGCGCGCTTCGATATCGGCATTCTTGAAGGTGGAATTAACCAGCCGCAGCGTCGCGATCTTGCGCTCGTCCTTGGCCTTCATCGCCTCTTTGAGAGCGTTGTTGATGTCGTCGCGCAGCATGGCGTGTCTCCTCTGGCGGCAGCGCGCGGCATTCGAGCCAACGCGCACCGCACCGCATTCGGCCTGCATGTAGCGCCCGGCCGCGCAAAAACCAAGCGCGCCGCCGATGGCTAGGCCGGCAGCGGGCGCGGGCCATAGAGAATGATCGCCGCCCCGGCCACGCAGACGGAGGCGCCGATCAGGTCCCAGCGGTCCGGCCGCGCACCCTCCATCGCCCATAACCACATGAGCGAGGCGGCAACGTAGACCCCGCCATAGGCAGCATAGGCGCGGCCGGCATGGGAGGCGTCGACCAGCGTCAGCAGCCAGGCGAATGCCGCGAGCGAGACCATGCCCGGAACAAGCCACCACACCGGTTGATGGAGCCGCAGCCAGGCCCAGAACGCGAAACACCCCGCAATTTCAGCCAACGCCGCACAGATATAGACAAAAGCAGTTCTCATATCCCTCGGTCCGGGGTTGGCATTGGCGTCCGGGGCGATTATTCAGGCCGCTTATGAACACCTTACACGATTCCGGACCTGGGTCCGGCTGGGCGGAGCCGAAGGCCACCGCGCTCCTGGTGCTGGCCGACGGCACCATTCTCGAAGGCTACGGCTTCGGCGCCACCGGCACGGCGGTCGGCGAGGTCTGCTTCAACACCGCCATGACCGGCTATCAGGAGATCCTCACCGATCCCTCCTATGCCGGCCAGCTCATCACCTTCACCTTCCCGCATATCGGCAATGTCGGCACCAACGACGAAGATATCGAGACGGTGAACATGGCGGCGACGCCGGGCGCCCGCGGCGTGATCCTGCAGGGCGCCATCACCGATCCGTCGAATTACCGCGCCACCCGCAATCTCGACCAATGGCTGCGCGCGCGCGGCATCATCGGGCTGTCCGGCATCGACACCCGAGCATTGACCGCACTCATTCGCGAGAAGGGCATGCCGAATGCCGTGATTGCGCATGAGCCGTCCGGCACGTTCGATGTTGCCGCGCTCAAGAAAGAAGCGCGCGACTGGCCGGGCCTCGAAGGCATGGACCTGGTGCCGATGGTGACCAGCGCGCAGCGCTTCACCTGGGACGAAGGCGAATGGGTCTGGGGTGAGGGCTATTCACGGGTCGACAATCCGGAATTTCATGTGGTCGCGATCGATTTCGGCGTGAAGCGCAACATCCTGCGGCTGCTGGCGTCGAACGGCTGCAAGATCACGGTGGTGCCGGCCACGACCTCCGCCGAGGACATCATGGCGCTGAAGCCGGATGGCGTCTTCCTGTCGAACGGACCGGGCGATCCGGCGGCAACCGGCGAATACGCGGTGCCGGTGATCCGCGAAATGATCGACAAGTCGATGCCCACGTTCGGGATCTGCCTCGGCCACCAGATGCTCGGCATAGCGCTTGGCGGCAAGACCATGAAGATGCATCAGGGCCATCACGGCGCCAACCATCCGGTGAAGGATCTCACCACCGGCAAGGTCGAGATCACCTCGATGAATCACGGCTTCGCGGTGGACAAGGATTCGCTGCCGGGCAATGTCGAGCAGACCCACATTTCGCTGTTCGATGGATCGAATTGCGGGATCGCACTGAAGGACAAGCCGGTCTTCTCGGTGCAGTACCACCCGGAAGCCTCACCCGGCCCGCGCGACTCGCATTACCTGTTCCGGCGGTTTGTCGAACTGATGCGCGAGCACAAGCGCAAGGCGGCGTAACCTCACAGCATCGGAGTCGCCGTGCCGCTGCATATCGGCGGTTCTCGCCACAAAGCGGCATCATGATCCGCGAGTCAGGCTCCCGGAACGGCGGCACGGATCGCGCGTTGCGGTCGTGTCATGACTGCAAACGCTACGGTAAAAGCCTACGGCTTCATGTTTCCCGATGACGGCGCGATCCCGAACAATCCGTCGCTGCCGTTATTGTTCTACCCGCGGGTGTTCGAACTGACGAGCGAGTCCGATCCTGCCGCAACGATAGAACGAACACTGCGCAGCAATCGCTGGGGCCGGAGTTGGCGCGACGGAGTCTACCCCTTCCCGCATTACCACCCGCGCATTCACGAAGTGCTCGTCGTCGCCCGTGGAAGCGCAACACTGCGTTTCGGCGGCGCGCATGGCGAAAATTTCAGCGTCGAGCCGGGCGACGCGGCGGTCCTTCCCGCCGGCACCGGCCACCAATGCATCGAGGCATCTGAGGATCTTCTGGTCGTCGGCGCCTATCCGGCCGAAGGCATCTACGATCTTTGCCTTGGCACGCGGCCGGAATACGAACGCGCGCTGGTGAAAATTCCGGGCGTGGCGCGGCCGGAGACCGATCCGTTTTTCGGGCGGGACGGTCCGCTGATCCGCGAATGGTCGTGACAGCAGCGGCCGGTTCTGATTGCATCGCCGCTATTGCCCCAGTTTCGCAGACGCGTGTCTCCTATGACGAATGCATTCCGCCTGCTGGTGGCGCTGATTGGCAGCGCCGTATTGCTCACGACAAGCAACGCGCAATATGCGCGTCCGAAGTTCGAGATTGCTCCCGCCGCCGACCGCGGTTCGGGCATCGACCTCGGCGTGAATGCAGATCTGAAAGGCCGGCGGCTCCTGCCCGATGACAGCCCGTGGCACCGGGACATCTCCAAAGAGCCGGTCGATCCGAACTCGTCGCGCATCCTCGCGCGGATCGGCTGGGACAAGCCGCTGCATCCCGATTTCGGCACCGAATACGAAGGCGCGCCGATCGGCATTCCGTATGTGGTGGTGCCGGGCAATCAGCCGCGCGTACCGGTCGCCTTCACCGAGGCGCCGCAGGAGAGCGATCCGGGCCCCTACCCGATCCCCGCCGATGCCCCGATCGAAGGCGGCCCGAACGGCAAGGGCGATCGCCATGTGCTGGTGCTCGATCGCGATGCGTGGGTTCTGTACGAACTCTTCAACGCGTTTCCGGATGGCAAGGGCGGCTGGAGTGCGGGCAGCGGCGCGATCTGGGACCTGAAGCAGAACCAGGAGCGCCCGGCGCGCTGGACCTCGGCCGATGCCGCGGGCCTGCCGATCCTTCCGGGTCTCGTCCGGTACGACGAGGTGGTCGGCGCCGGCAAGGTCGAGCACGCGATCCGCTTCACGCTGGTGAATACACGGCGCGCCTATATCCCGCCGGCGAGTCACTGGGCGTCGCGACAGTTCGACGAGGACCTAGCGCCGATGGGTATGCGCATGCGTCTCAAGGCCGATTACGACCTGTCAGGCTTCTCGCCGGAAGCGCGGGTGATCCTGCAGGCGCTGAAGACCTACGGCATGATCCTCGCCGACAATGGCAGCGACAATTTCATCACCGGCGCGCCGGACCCGCGCTGGAATATGGCGGCGCTGCGCGAGCTTCGCCGGGTAACCACGAAAGATTTCGAGGTGGTGGAAATGTCCGGTCTCGTGGCCGATCGGCCGAGGCGATAGCCGGTAGCTTCGGCCCGGCGCAGCACGCTATAAGGCCGCATGAGCGACTGGATTACCTTCTTCGATTCCGATCACGCCATCTATGTGAATGCGCGGCACAAGCAGGTGCACGCCATCATCACCGGCGATGGCATGCTCGATCATATCAATGACGGCGACCGCGTGCTGGATTATGGCTGCGGCGAGGCGGCCTATGCCGAACGGCTGCTCCGCAAGGCCAGACAACTGACATTGTGCGAAGCGGCGCCGACCTTGCGCGAGCGCCTGGCCGCGCGCGTCGCGCATCAGCGCAGTATCGCGGTGCTGTCACCGGAAGCGGTCGCGGCGCTGCCGGACGGTTCGTTCGACGTCATCATCATGCATTCGGTGTCGCAATATCTGTCGCAGAAAGATCTTGGCGATCTGCTCGCGGAGTTTCGCCGCCTGCTGCAGCCGGCCGGCAAGCTCGTGATCGGCGATGTGGTTCAGCCCGACACGCCGGCCTGGAAGGATGCGCTGGCGCTGCTCCGCTTCGGATGGCGAGACGGCTTTTTCCTCGCCGCACTCCGCGGACTCATGCGCACGGTGTTTTCGGATTATGCGAAGCTGCGCAAGAATGCGGGACTGACGCGCTACAGCGAACAGGAGATGACTTCCAAACTGGGTGCTGCGGGCTTTCAGAGCGCGCGTGCCGCTCGCAATATCGGACATCTGCAGACACGGATGACCTTTGCTGCACGCAAGGAACCGGCCGGGAATTAACCCTAACAGAGTGTATTCAGCATAAACGTTAGCTGTGGGGCCGTGCTGTGCTTGCCCGCAATCACCGCTCCGTTATCGTCGTCCTTGGCCCGGTGGCGGAGCGGAGACGCAAAAGGTCCTGCAAGACCTTATCTTAGCCTGGTTCGAATCCAGGCCGGGCCTCCAGTTTCGAAGGCGGGACTCGATGATCGATCGAGCCCCGCCTTTTCATTTCCGACGCGTTTCAATTTCAGCGAGCCGGTGCCTAACGGTTCTGATCGCTCTGCCGTCCACCCTGCCCTGGCTGGCGATCCTGCTGACCGCCCTGCTGACCACCCTGGCCCGGGTTCTGGCGTTGCTGCTGATTGTCGCGGTCACGGTCCTGTTGGCCGCCCTGCTGGCCGCCCTGTCCGCCTTCCTGGTTCTGCTGATTGTTCTGGCTCATGGCTTTCTTGCTCCCTGCGGAATGATCTCCGCAGCGAGCCAACGTTGCTGACGCGCAGCACGTTCCGTTGTGTGAAATGACACAGCGGAACCATCGGTTGGCTTGTCGCTTCATCCTGTAGCAACAGGAGGAGCATCCATGACCGAGAGCAGAGAAACCTACGACCTGATCGGCAGCGACAAGGTCGAAGGCACCAACGTTTATGGGCCGGACGGCAACAAGATCGGATCGATCGAGCGCGTGATGATCGGCAAGCGTTCCGGGAAGGTCGATTATGCCGTGCTGAGCTTCGGCGGCTTTCTGGGCATCGGCGATGAGCATTACCCGCTGCCGTGGGCCTCGCTGAAATACAATACCGAACTGGGCGGCTATCAGACCCACATTACCGAGGACCAGCTCAAGGGCGCACCGCGATACGCCAATGAGAATGACTGGGACTGGAACGATCCGGCGCGCGGCCGCAAGGTGTCGGATTATTACGGGACCGCCTGGGCGTATTAGCGGCAGGCGTCGCCGAACATTCCAACCACCCGATATGAAAGAACCCGGCTCGCGCCGGGTTCTTTTTTGCGCACCACAAAGGCCGCGATTGTGTTGAGCCGTCAGACGCGCGTCAAAGACCGCGTACCGCGCCCGGTTGCTGGTCCGGTGCGCCATTCGGTTGCGACGGCTGGTCGGCCTTCATCGAGCCGCGTGGGTCGTGTTGTTGCATGCGCGGCAATTCCTTGTCCGGCGGAACCGGATCGACCAGCGGCAGCTCTTCATTCGGGTGAGGCTCTGGCGGACTTTCGACCGGATAGGGTTTCTCGGGGACTTCCGCCGGCGGCTTGGGTGGTTGGATCGGTTCTTTTGCCATGCGGTTCAACGCCGTTCCGCTCGACAAGTTTCCTGCCGTTGTTGAAGGTTACCGCGCAGGCGCCCGGCAAAGCGTCAAGCCTTTGCCGGGATGCGGGCAATGACCTTGATCTCGAAATCGAAGCCCGCAAGCCAGGTAACGCCGACTGCCGTCCAGGCGGGATAAGGCGGCTCGGGGAATATCGTGTTCTTGATTTCAAGGACCGTATCGAACTGACTGCCCGGATCGGTGTGGAAGGTGGTCACATCAACAATGTCGTCCAGTCCGCAATCTGCGGCCGCCAGCGTGGCGCGGAGGTTGTCGAAGGCCAACGCGACCTGCCGCTTGAAATCCGGCTCGGGACTGCCATCGTCGCGGCTGCCGACCTGACCGGACACGAACAGAAGATCGCCCGAGCGTATGGCAGCTGAATAACGGTGCTTGTCGTATAGCGCCCTGCGACCGGGCGGAAACACGGCTTGCCGTTTTGTCGTGTTGTCGTCGTCCATCGTATCGCAATCCGTATTGTTGCTATTGCGCCGGGCCGACATTGTCAGCCATCGCCGCGCCGCGTGTGCCAAGCGGCTTCGGTGCGCCTGTGGTCGTGTCGCGTGCTGTCTGGTGCTCGATCTCGGCATTGATCTCAGCTCCGAGCAGGATCGCGATGGAGGTGAGCCACAGCCACATCATCAGGCCGATACCGGCGCCGAGCGAGCCATAGGTCGCATTGAAATCGGCGAAGCTCGACAGATACCATGAGAACATGGCCGAGCCCGCGATCCACACAGCCATCGCAACCACGGCGCCGATACTCAACCAGCGCCATTGCGCGTGCTCGCGGCTGGGACCGAAGCGATACAGCACGGCGAGTCCGAGGACGATGACGATCATGATCGCAGGCCAACGCAGCCAGGCGAAGGCCCATTCGGCCCAGCCGCCGATGCCGAGCCACGCGAAGACCAGCGGCAGCACGATCACCGCGCTGATGGCGAGCAGCAGAAACACCAGCCCGGCCAGGGTCAGCGCGAGGGTCAGAAGATTGAGCTTGATGAAGCCGCGCTTCTCGGTCTCGCCATAGATCACGTTGAGCGCATCGATCATGGCCTTCATGCCGGCATTGGCGCTCCACAACGCGATCAGGAAGCCGATGATAAAGGCCGTGCTCAGTCCGCCACTGCTCCCCTGAGCAATCCGGGTGATCTGTTCTTCCACAATCCCGAAAGCGCCCTGTGGCATCAACGCCGCAACAAAAGCCAGATGGCGAGAAATGGTCGCCGCCTCGGAAAACAGCGCATAAGAGGATACCAGCGCGGTAATAGCCGGAAACAAGGCGAGCAATCCGTAGAAGACGACGCCAGCCGCCACCGCCAGCAGGCGGTCATTGCCGATCCCGGCGACGACGCGCCATCCAATATCCTTCCAGCCCGTCAGCGGAATCTGGAGCGGAGATTCGGCGCGGCGGCCACGCCCGGATTGCGCCGCGCGATCGCGCTGGTCGGCGGGCGTCCCGTTGACCTTGGTTTCACCGAAGAATGCGGATTTCTCCCGCATGTCGGCATCGACGCCTGACGGCGCGTCCAGACCCGCAGCCTGCGGCATTTCAGGACGCGGATCGCGCGGCTTTGCCGCAGCCCGGGTGGGGCTGCCCCCGCCAAAGCGTGCGGCCGCGTAGGCGGCCGCCATGACAAGACCCTGCACCCATAAGGGCGTAGGCCGGGTTTTCGCGTTTTGAGCCTTGTGCGCCTGTACGGACATGCAATCCCGGATTGGCCGAAAATTTGGGTCCGCAGACCGGTGCGCGGCTGCCCGAAGGCAAGCCTGTTCCGCCAACGCAAAGCAGCCCTGAAAGTTGCGGGAATCAGCCGCTTTTGCCTTCCCCCACGTCCGATTCTGGTCTAGACACCGGCCCGCGCGGGGCATTAGCCGTCCCGCCCGGTGGCCAAGGACGCGCGCAAGGCGCGCCCTTTTTTTATGCGCGAGCCGCCCCCGGACATGTAGCGGAGCCGATGCCCAAAAGAACCGACATCAAATCGATCCTGATCATCGGCGCAGGCCCAATCGTCATCGGACAGGCCTGCGAATTCGACTATTCCGGCACCCAGGCCTGCAAGGCGCTCCGCGAAGAGGGTTACCGGATCGTTCTGGTCAATTCCAATCCGGCCACGATCATGACCGATCCGGAACTGGCCGACGCCACCTATATCGAACCGATCACGCCAGAGATCGTCGCGCGGATCATCGAGATCGAACGTCCGGATGCGCTGCTCCCGACCATGGGCGGGCAGACCGCGCTGAATTGCGCGCTGTCGCTCAAGAAAATGGGCATACTCGACAAGTTCGGCGTGCAGATGATCGGCGCCACCGCCGAAGCGATCGACAAGGCCGAAGATCGCGAGCAATTCCGCGAGGCGATGCACAAGATCGGACTGGAGACGCCGCGCTCGGCGCTCGCCAACGCCTCGATCCTGAAACAGGCCGACCGCGAAAGGCAGACCGCCGAGATCGCCGCGATCAGGGCGAAGGGATTGCCCGCCGAGGAGCAGGCGAAGGCGCTCGCTGCCTTCAATGCAAGCTGGGCCGCGGGCGAAGCCGAGCGCAAGAAGAAATACATCGAGCGCGGATTGATCGAGGCGCTGGAAGCGCTGACGGTGATCGGCCTTCCGGCGATCATCCGGCCGTCCTTCACGCTGGCCGGCACCGGCGGCGGCATCGCCTATACCCGCGAGGAGTTTCTCGACATCATCGAGCGCGGCCTCGATGCGTCTCCGACCAACGAAGTGCTGATCGAGGAATCGGTACTCGGCTGGAAGGAATTCGAGATGGAAGTCGTCCGCGACAAGGCGGACAATTGCATCATCGTCTGCTCGATCGAAAATCTCGATCCGATGGGCGTGCATACCGGCGACTCGATCACTGTCGCGCCGGCGCTGACGCTCACCGACAAGGAATACCAGATCATGCGCGACGCCTCGCTGGCGGTGCTGCGCGAGATCGGGGTCGAGACCGGCGGATCGAACGTGCAGTTCGCGGTCAATCCGGCGGACGGCCGCCTCGTGGTCATCGAGATGAACCCGCGCGTGTCGCGCTCCTCCGCGCTGGCCTCGAAGGCGACCGGCTTTCCGATCGCCAAGGTCGCGGCCAAGCTCGCAGTCGGCTACACGCTCGACGAGATCGCCAACGACATCACCGGCGGCGCGACGCCGGCCTCGTTCGAGCCCACCATCGATTATGTGGTGACGAAGATTCCGCGCTTCGCATTCGAGAAATTCCCGGGCGCCTCGCAGGTGCTGACCACATCAATGAAGTCGGTCGGCGAGGCGATGGCGATCGGGCGCAATTTCCAGGAATCGCTGCAGAAGGCGTTGCGCTCGCTCGAAACCGGCCTGACCGGACTTGACGATATCCAGATCGAAGGCGTGGACGAAGGCGACGACAAGAACGCGATCCGTGCCGCACTCGGCACGCCGACGCCCGACCGGCTGCTGAAAGTCGCGCAGGCGATGCGGCTTGGCCAGGACGACGAGACGATTCACGAAAGCTGCAAGATCGATCCGTGGTTCCTGGCGCAGATCCGCGGCATCATCGACATGGAATCGCAGATCAAGGCGAAGGGCTTGCCGACGACGCCCGGCGCGATGCGACGGCTGAAGGCGATGGGCTTTTCCGACGCGCGGCTGGCGAAGCTCACCGGACTTGGCGCGGCCGATGTGACGGCGAAGCGCCATGCGCTCGACGTGCGGCCGGTGTTCAAGCGCATCGATACCTGCGCGGCGGAATTCGCCTCGCCCACAGCCTACATGTATTCGACCTACGAGACCCCGTTCGCAGGCAAGGCCTCGAACGAGGCTGCCCCCTCCGACCGCAAGAAGGTCGTGATCCTGGGCGGTGGCCCGAACCGGATCGGCCAGGGCATCGAATTCGATTATTGCTGCTGCCACGCCTGTTTCGCGCTGAAGGATGCGGGCTACGAGACCATCATGGTCAACTGCAATCCGGAAACCGTGTCGACCGATTACGACACCTCGGATCGCCTCTATTTCGAGCCGCTGACCGCCGAAGACGTGCTGGAGATCATCGACGTCGAACGCTCGCGCGGGACGCTGCATGGCGTGATCGTGCAATTCGGCGGACAGACGCCGCTCAAACTCGCGGAAGCGCTGGAGAACGCGAAGGTGCCGATCCTCGGCACTTCGCCCGACATGATCGATCTTGCCGAAGATCGCGACCGCTTCAAGAAGCTGCTCGATCAGCTCGGCCTGAAGCAGCCGGAAAACGCCATCGCCACCTCGCCCGAGAACGCGCGCAAGATCGCCGGCGAGATGGGCTTCCCGATCGTGATCCGGCCATCCTACGTACTCGGCGGGCGCGGGATGGAGATCGTGCATGACGTGCATCAGCTCGACCGCTATCTCGCCCGCCTGATCGGCGATCTCGACCGCCCGTCCGAACTCGTGGTGTCGGCGAAGCGCCCGCTGCTGCTAGACCGCTATCTGTCGGACGCGACCGAAGTCGACGTCGATTGCATCGCCGACGGCAAGGACACGTTCATTGCCGGCATCATGGAGCATATCGAGGAAGCGGGCGTGCATTCGGGCGACAGCGCCTGCGCGCTGCCGCCGCATTCGCTCGATGCCGGGATGATCGCGCGGCTCGAGGAGCAGACCCGCGCGCTCGCGCTGGCGTTGAAAGTCGGCGGGCTGATGAACGTGCAATACGCGATCAAGGATCGCGACATCTATGTGCTGGAGGTCAATCCGCGCGCCTCGCGCACGGTGCCGTTCGTCGCCAAGGTGATCGGCCTTCCGGTGGCCAAGATCGCCTCGCGGGTGATGGCCGGCGAGAGCCTGGCGAGCTTCAGCCTCAAGCCGCCGCGCATCGAGCATATCGGCGTCAAGGAAGCGGTGTTCCCGTTTGCCCGTTTCCCGGGTGTGGATACCGTGCTGGGGCCGGAGATGAAGTCCACCGGCGAGGTGATGGGCATTGCGCGAAGCTTCGAGACCGCCTTCGCCAAATCGCAGCTGGGCGGCGGCACCCGCGTGCCGCGGTCCGGCACTGTGTTCGTCTCGGTCCGGGATTCCGACAAACCGCGGATTCTGGAAGCGCTCCGGACGCTTGTCGGCCTTGGGTTCCGGATCATCGCCACCTCCGGCACCAAGCGCTACCTGGACGGGCACGGGGTGCCCTCGACCAAGATTAACAAGGTGCTCGAGGGCCGGCCGCACATTGTAGACGCTATCAAGAACGGCGACGTCCAGCTGGTTTTCAACACCACCGAGGGGGCCCAGGCTCTGGCGGATTCGACCTCGCTCAGGACCGCAGCCCTCTTGCATAAAGTCCCGTACTACACCACTCTTTCCGGAGCCGTCGCGGCAGCGCGAGGAATAAAAGCCTTCCTTGAGGGAGATCTCGAAGTCCGGGCGCTGCAGAGCTATTTCGGCGGCCGGAACTGAACAAGTCCCGGCGTGTTGGGTGACGGTTGTTTTTTGACAGAGGTTCCGATCGCGTGCCGGACAAATCCGCGTCGGCCTGCGATCATCACTTTTGTCTCTATCTGCCCGAAAGGGCGCGCTCCAAGGGCCGGGACCGGCCGCAGGGGCTGGAGGTTGGATGACGATGGACAAGATCCCGATGACCGCAGCGGGCTATACGGCTCTCGAGACCGAGCTGAAGCATTGCCAGCAGGAGGTGCGCCCGCGCATTATTCAGCAAATCACCGAGGCGCGCGGCCATGGCGACCTCTCGGAAAATGCGGAATATCATGCCGCCAAGGAAGCGCAGTCGCATAACGAGGGCCGGATCGCCGAGCTTGAAGACAAGATGGCGCGGGCGGAGGTGATCGACGTCTCCAAACTGTCGGGCGACACCGTGAAATTCGGCGCGACCGTCACGCTGATCGACGAGGATACCGAGAAGAAGCAGGTCTGGCAGATCGTCGGCGAGCCTGAGGCTGACGCCAAGTCCGGCCGTATCTCGATCTCGTCGCCGCTGGCGCGCGCGCTGCTCGGCAAGAAGAAGGGCGCCAATGTCGAGGTTGTCACACCCGGCGGCGCCAAGGCCTATGAGGTGTTGAAGGTGGAGTGGCGGTAACGCCGCGCGAACGCTTCACGCTGGTCTGTTGAAAATCGCCGGGCGCCTGCCCGGCGATTTTTTTGCAGGAAGCGAAACCGCCGCAAGACGGCTTGCCGATGTACCGGCGCACCAAGGGCGGAACGAATCGGGATGCTGAGGCTCGTTCGGTCCGGCACCTCACACGTGATAGCGGCGCGATTTCACGCCGCTATCGGATCATCGTATTCGGGATGAACAGCGCGATCTGCGGGAACAGGATCAGCAACACGATGCAAACCGCCATCGCCGCCCAGAACGGCATGATGCCCTTGAATATGTCGCCGATCGGCGTATCGGGCACCAGGCCCTTGACCACGAACACGTTGATGCCCACCGGCGGGCTGATCAGCCCCATCTCCAGCACGATCACCATGATCACGCCGAACCAGATCAGGTCGAAGCGCAAAGCCTCGACAATCGGTATGACGATGGCAAGCGTCAGCACCAGGATCGAGAAGCCTTCGAGGAACATCCCGAGCACGATGTAGATCAGGATCAGAGCGAACAGGATCAAATAGCGCGGTAATTCCATCGCGAGCAGGCCCTGCGCCAAGGACTCCGGCAGGCCGCTCAGTGCGAGGAATGGCCCGAACACGAATGCGCCGATCAGTATCAGAAAAACGAATGCGGTGGTCTTCACCGTATCGATCAGGATGGTCGACAGCGACTCCCAGGTGATCGTCCGGCGCCACAAGGCGAGCCCGAAGGACAGGAAGGCGCCGACCGCGGCCGCTTCGCCCGGCGTGAATGCACCGACATAGATGCCGCCGATGCTGATTGCGACAATCGCGATCATCGGGCCGGACTGCATCAATGTACGAAGGCGCTCCTCGCGGCTTGCCCGCGCGCCCGGCGGCCCGATCTCGGGCTTGAAATAAGTCCAGATCATAATGGTCACGATGAAGAGCAGCGACAGCAGCAATCCGGGCAGGAAGCCGGCGAGAAGCAGCCGGCCGATCGATTGCTCGGTGAGGATGGCGTAGATGACGAACGCCGTGCTGGGCGGGATCAGGATGCCAAGCGTGCCTCCGGCGGCGACCGTGCCGGTGGCGAGGCTGTCAGAGTATTTGTAGCGCTTCATTTCCGGCAGGCACACGCGTCCCATGGTGACGGCCGAGGCGATGCTCGATCCCGATACCGCGGCAAAGCCAGCACAGGCCGCGATCGTCGCCGATGCAAGCCCGCCGCGCAGATGCCCGAGCCAGGCATAGGCCGCGGAATAGAGGTCGCGGCTCATGCCCGAGACCGCCGCGCAATTGCCCATCAGAACGAAAAGCGGAATGACGGCCAGATCGTAGACGGTGGAATATGAATAAGGCGCATTGCCGAGCGACGACAGCGCCGCCGGGATGCCGTTGAGCCAGGCGAACCCGGATATGCCGACCAGCAGCATCGCGATGCCGATCGGCATGCGCAGCGCCAGAAGGATCAGCATCACGACGATACCGATGACCCCGATCATCTCCCTGTCGAGTGTCATTTATGCATGCCGTTGCTGACCGGGCGGTGGCGCAATGCCTGCCAGCCCTGAATGGACATCACCACCGCAAAGACAAGCGAACAGAACGCCACCGCGAAGCGGAACGGATAATGCGGCATGCGCAGCATATTGCTGGTCTGGTTGAGCGTGGCCAGCGCCTCGAGCAGCACGCGCCACGCGATCAGCGCGAACAGCGCCGCGCCGATGAAAGACAGCGCAGCGGGCAGGAAGCGCAGCCACGGGCGGTCAAGCTGCTTCTCGAACAGATCGACGGAGATATGCGCCCCGACCCATGCGGTATATGGCAAGGCGAGGAAAATGATCAGCGACATCGAGAATTCGGTGACTTCAACCGAGCCGCTGAACGGCCGGTTGAAGACATACCGCATCATCACGTCCGCGACGGTGTAGACCATCACGAACAGCAGGATGAAGCCACTCGCGAGCGCGAGGGCGCGTAGTGCGCGCTCGAATGACTTCATCTTATCGCCGTCGCCCCCGCTCGGCCGTCACGCTGCTGCGCTTACACCGACATACCGTAAGCGCCAAGCAGACCCTTGGCCGGAATTCCCGCCTTTTCCGCCTCCGCCACCTTGCTAGCAATCAGCGGCTTGAACGCATCCATCCAGCGCTTGTGCTCGGCATCCGACAGCACAATAAGCTCACGATCCTTCTTGATCTGCTCAACCGCCATGCGGCCGCGCGCCTCGTAAACCTCGGTACCCTTCAGGCTGAGGTCGAGGCCGGTGGTGCTGTCGATGGCCTTCTTCTCGTCGGGACCGAGCTTGTCGTAGCGCGCCTGGTTCATCGCGACCATGAATGGCGAGCGGCCGAGCGGCGCATTCAGCGTGAAGTAACGCGCAACCTCGATCAGCTTGAAGTCGATCGCGCCGGAGATCGGGATCATCGCGGCATCGACCACGCCGCGATCGAGCGAATTGTAGATCTGGTTCGCCGGCATATCGATCGGCACGGCGCCGAGCGCTTCGAGCTGCGAGGATTGCGCGGCCGACGGCGTGCGGATCTTCATGCCCTTCATGTCGTCGAGCGTACGGATCGGCTTCGACTTGCTCATCAGCGCCGCTTCGTCGTTGTTCCAGAGCGCCAGAACCTTGGCGCCTTTCAGTTCGGGGGCCAGATACTTGTCGAGCGCGGCCCAGAGATTGCGTGTTCCCTTTTCGCCGGTATTGGACAGACCGGGCAATTCGGTGAGCGCCATCCGCGGGAAATCGTTTGAGGTATATCCCGGCAGCGTGAAGCAGATGTCGGATACGCCCTGAATCATCTGGCGGTAGAGTTCGGGCGGCTTGCCGCCGAGCTGCATGGAGGGAAACAGCTTGATCTTCAGCTTGCCCCCACTCCGCTTCTCGACCTCGGGAAACCATGCCGTAAAGACGTGATGCGGGATCGGATGGGACGGCGGCACGAATGTCGCGAGCTTCAGTTCGTCCTGGGCGAAGGCCGGGACCGGCAAGCCGCTTGCGGCCACCAGCGCCGAGCTGCCGGCAAGAAATGTCCGTCGTGTGAATTGCATGGTCGATTCCTCCCGAGGAACGGTTTCGCGCTGTCGAGCCATCCGGTTTTCCGGACATTGTTCTCGGCTGCGCCGCGTCAACTTATTCAGACTTGATTATGGTGCGGCGCGTTCGTCTCCCGACTTGTGGGGAGCGATGTTATCGACAGGCCAATCGTTTGGAAGTGTCAAAGCGCCGCAGGCCGCGATCGCTCCATCGGCACCATCGCCGCGTCCTTGGACACCCGGAGCGTCAGCGATGTTTTCACATTGCGCACATGCGGTGCGCCGGTCAGCTCGGTCACGAAGGTCTGGAAGGTCGAAAGGTCGGGCGCCACGCATTTGAGGATGAAATCGACCTCGCCGGACAGCATCCAGCACTCCCGCACCAATGGCTGTGCGCGCACAAAGGCTTCGAACGCCGCCAGGTCGGGCTCCGCCTGGCTCGACAGATGCACCAGAGCGAAAACCGTGACCTCGTAGCCGAGCCTCTTTTCGTCCAGCAAGGCGCGATAGCCGCGGATGATGCCGGCCTCCTCCAGCGCCCTCACCCGGCGCAGGCAGGGCGGAGCCGAGATCCCGACCCGGCGGGCCAGTTCCACATTGGTGATGCGGCCGTCCTCCTGCAGCTCTGCCAGGATCTTCCAGTCGATCGCGTCCAGTCGCGCGAGCATGCCGCCTCAGTCTCCGTTGGGGTATTTCCGCGCGACCATAGCCAGTTCGCCGCATTCACGAAATAAAATTGCGCGGAACCCCGTCCCGGAGCATTTCCTTGCTTATCCCGGCTCTCCGGGTTGCGTTACTTGCATAGCTCCGGCAAATGCCTAAATTCTCTACGCGAGTGCGCGTGTTCCCGGCCCTGCCGCGGCGCTTTCGGCCTTTTCCCGACGGATTTCAGATGTCCAAGACCACCCATGCAAAGGTTGTCATCATCGGCTCCGGCCCCGCCGGCTATACGGCCGCGGTCTACGCGGCCCGCGCCATGCTGGAGCCGATCCTGATCCAGGGCTATCAGCCCGGCGGCCAGCTCACGATCACCACCGATGTGGAAAACTATCCGGGCTTCGCCGATGTGATCCAGGGCCCCTGGCTCATGGAACAGATGCAGAAGCAGGCCGAGCATGTCGGCACCCGCATCGTGACCGACCATATCAACGACCTCGACACCTCCGGCCGGCCGTTCCGCCTGACCTGCGATTCCGGCGACATCTATCTCGCCGATGCCGTGATCCTCGCGACCGGCGCGCAGGCGCGCTGGCTCGGGCTGCCGTTCGAGGAGAAGTTCAAAGGCTATGGTGTCTCCGCCTGTGCCACCTGCGACGGCTTCTTCTATCGCGGCAAGGAAGTCATGGTGATCGGCGGCGGCAATACCGCGGTCGAAGAAGCGCTGTTCCTGACCAATTTCGCCAGCAAGGTGACGCTGGTGCATCGTAGAGACAGTCTGCGCGCCGAGCGCATCCTGCAGGACCGGCTGTTCAAGCACCCGGAGATCGAAGTGATCTGGGACTCGGTGGTCGACGACCTGGTCGGCAACGACAATCCGCACAAGGTGACCGGCGCATTCGTCCGCAACCTCAAGACCGGCGCCGTGACCGAACGCAAGGTCGACGGTGTGTTCGTTGCGATCGGGCATTCGCCTGCGACCGAACTGGTGCAGGGCAAGGTGGAGATGAAGCCGAACGGCTATGTCGCGACCGCGCCCTTCTCCACCGCGACCTCGGTGCCCGGCCTGTTCGCGGCCGGCGACGTGACTGACGATATCTACCGCCAGGCGGTGACTGCCGCGGGCATGGGCTGCATGGCCGCTCTGGAAGCGGAACGATTCCTCGCCGCGCAGGAAGGCTTGCGCGCGGCTGCAGAATAAAAGGCGGTGCCGCTTTGCTTCAGCAGCGATCACGGTTTGCGATGAGCGCCATGGATTGGGACAAGCTCAAGGTCTTTCACGCGGCCGCGGAAGCCGGAAGCTTCACCCATGCGGGTGAACAACTCGGCCTGTCGCAATCGGCCGTGTCGCGGCAGGTGAGCGCGCTCGAACAGGCGCTCAACGTGTCGCTGTTCCATCGTCACGCGCGCGGACTGATCCTCACCGAACAGGGCGAACTGCTCTATCGCACCGCGCACGAAGTGTTCATGAAGCTGGAATCGGCGCGCGCCAAGCTGACCGACAGCCGCGAGCGTCCGAACGGCGACCTCAAGGTCACCACCACGGTCGGGCTGGGCACGCATTGGCTGACGCCGAAGATCGGCGAATTCGTCGACCTCTATCCGGATATCCGCATTTCGCTGATCATGACCGACGAGGAACTCGACCTCGCCATGCGCGAAGCCGATGTGGCGATCCGCCTGCGGATTCCGACGCAACCCGACCTGATCCAGCGCAAGCTGTTCTCGGTGCATTTCCACGTCTACGCGTCGCCGGAATATCTCAAGCGTTTCGGCACGCCGACCAAGATCGAGGATCTCGACAATCACCGGATCATGCTGCTCGGCGGCGGGAACATTCCAACCTTCCTGCAGAACCGCAACTGGCCGCTGGAAGCGGGCCGCGAGGGCAAGGCCGCGCGCACGCCGGCTCTGGTCGTGAACAACATCCTGTCGCTGTTGCGCGCCTGCCAGCAAGGTATCGGTATTGCCCTGCTGCCGGATTACCTGATCGAGGAAAATGGCGGACTTGTGCAGTTGCTGAGTGAGTCGGATCCGATCACGCTGGATGCCTATTTCGTCTATCCGGAAGAACTCAAGTCGGTCGCCCGCGTGCAGGTATTCCGCGACTTCCTGGTGTCGAAAGCGCAGCGCTGGACCTTCTGATCGCTGCGCATCACGTTACCTTCGGGAACAGACTTGCGGCACGCGCATGGCAGGTCGTCTTGCGAGACGCGCATGGCTGATCAACGTGACAATGCGTTGCGGGAAGCGCTGCGGGTGATCATACTTTTCAAATACTGGACGCGGGCGGTTTTCGAATCCTCCCAGATCGCAGGCCTTCGCGGACAGTGATTCCCCTCTGGAAGGTGATTGTCGGCCTCCCGCGCCGACATGAAACTCAACCGGGCCGCTCCCCTCGCGGCCCGGTTTTTTTATGTACGACACCGCGCGCATGCAGCGTCGGCGTTACCGCCTCATGCGCTTCGCCGGTGCAACCAGAAGCCGCCTGGCCGCATGTGCCGCCGCGTCGAAATAGCGGCGATGTCCATGGATCAGGGTCAACGCCATGGCGCCTTCCATCAGCAACATGACCTCGCAAGCGCGTGCGGCCGGATCGACGACGCGGGCGCGCGCCAACCGTTCGGCAAGCCAGCTTTCGGTGGTGCCCTTGACGCGGCGCGCAAGCGCGCGCGCCGGATGGCCGGGAAGATCTGCAAGCTCGGTCGCCAGGCGCGTAAATCCCGAGCCCGACCATCGCGGCGTTGCATGGGCCCAGCCGGAAAGCTGACCGAAGAACGACTCGATCAGGCCGTCGCGGTCTTGCGGCATGCGGTCGCCGATCCGTTGCAGCCGCTGCGCGGCAAGCGCGTTGTGATGCGACATCACCGCCGCGAGCAGGTCGTCCTTGCTGCGAAAATAGGAATACAGCGTGCGTTTGGTCACGTCGGCCCGCGCAGCAATGGTATCGAGTGAGGTGCGGGTGAATCCGGCCCGCCAGAAGCATTCATAGGCCGCATCGACGATGCGCTGTTGCGTGATTTCGGTTTTCCTGCGCATGGCCTGCGCTCCCGATAAATATACCGCACAGTGAGTTTACACCGGACGGCGGGATTGACACGCTCCATCGTCATTTTGCGGAGCGGACAATGCAGCACAGTCCCCTCACCCTTCGCAGCATCACGGCGCGCGCGGTCGTGCTGAAATTGAAGCGCCCGATCGTGGCGCGGATCATGACCATTTCGGACTGGCCGCTGATCCTGATCGATCTCGAGACCGAACAAGGAATTGCCGGTCGCAGCTATGTCGGACCTTATAACGCCGCGTCGATCAAGTATCTGCTGCCGGTCATCCGCGACTTCGGTGTCATGTTCAGGGGCCAGCCCGTGGCGCCGGCGGACCTTTATGCAAAGGCGCGGCGATCGCTGCACCTGATGGGTTATTCCGGCGTGTCGATGGTCGCGGTATCGGCGCTTGATATGGCAGCCTGGGACGCGCTGGCGAAAGCCGCTGGCCAACCACTCTGTGTGTTGCTCGGCGGCAGCATCGGCGGCGTGAAGGCCTATAATAGCAACGGGCTTTGGCTTGCCGACGCCGCGGTAGTTGCATCGGAGGCGCCGGCACTGCGCGACGAAGGCGGCTTCTGCGGGTTGAAACTCCGGCTCGGACGCACCCGGCTTCGCGACGATGTTGCGGCGATCGAGGCGATCCGGAAAGCGGTCGGCGACGACATCGACCTGATGGCGGATTTCAACCAGGGGCTCGACATGGCGGAGGCGCTTGCGCGCTGTCCGGCGATCGACGATCTGGGACTGACCTGGATCGAGGAGCCGATCCTGTACGAGAATTTCGCGGGGGCCGCCAAACTGGCCGCGCAGCTCAGGACGCCGATCCAGATCGGCGAGAACTTCTACGGTCCGCGCGATCTTGCCGATGCGCTCGCGGCAAAAGCCTGCGACTTCGTGATGCCCGACCTGATGCGGATCGGCGGCGTTACCGGATGGCTGCGGGCCTCCGCGATTGCCGGCGCCGCAGGCATCCCGATGTCGACCCACCTGTATCCGGAATTTTCCGCCCATATGATGCGGGTGACCGAAACCGCGCATTGGCTCGAATGGCAGGACTGGGCCGAGCCGGTGCTGCAGCGCCCCTTCGCCGTGAAGGACGGCATGATCGAGATTCCGCACACGCCCGGCGCTGGCGTGGAATGGGATGAGGATGCGGTGGCGCGCTACGCGGTCGATGCCTGAGCCCTGCGGCTTTATGGCAGCCCGCCATCGCATGCGATCCCTTGCAAGTTTTGCGGCAGGCCCCTGTAATCGAGGATTATTCAAAACGGGGTCGACACCATGCGCAATATTCTGCTCGCGTCCCTCTTCGTCTCTCTCGCCGCCGGGCATGCACTGGCGCAGGATCGCAAGGTCATCTCAACGCCCAATGCACCTGAGGCCATCGGGCCCTATTCGCAGGCGATCCGCACCGGCAAGACGATCTATCTCGCCGGCCAGATCGCGATCGACCCGAAGACCAAGGAATTGAAGAAAGGCACCATCGAGGAAGAGACCAAGCTGGTGCTGGAAAACCTGCAGGCCGTTCTCGCCGCCGAAGGTCTCGGCATGGAGCACATCGTCTCGACGTCGGTGTTCCTGAAGGACCTCAACGAGTTCGGCAAGATGAACGGCGTCTACGCGACGTTCTTCAAGACGAACCCGCCGGCGCGCGCGACGGTCGAAGTGGCGCGGCTGCCGCGCGATGTGAAGGTCGAAATCTCGGCGATCGCGGTGGCGCCGTAACCAGCTCGTTATCCCTGAACGCGGGCTCAGAAACTGGATTCCGGGTTCGCGCGTTTCTCGCGCGCCCCGGAATGACCGTCACGCATACAGCCGTTCGTTCTCCATCCCCTTGTAGAGATCGGCGACCCATTCGCCGTAGCCGTTGAACAGCAAGGTTGGCACGCGCTTGCCGCCATCGCCGATCACTTCCTCGGTCGCCTGGCTCCAGCGCGGGTGGTCGACCTGGGGATTGACGTTGGCCCAGAAGCCATATTCGCGCGCCTGCAGATGCTCCCAATATCCTTTCGGGCGCAAGTCGGTGAAGTGGAAACGCACGATCGACTTCACCGACTTGAACCCGTATTTCCACGGCACCGCGAGCCGGAGCGGCGCACCCATCTGACGCGGCGCCGGCTTGCCGTAAACGCCGGTCACGAGGAAGGCGAGATCGTTGTTGGCCTCTTCGATCGTGAGACCTTCCGTATAGGGCCACGGATACCAGGTCTGGCGCTGACCGGGCGCCATCGATGGATCCTTGAAGGTCTCCATCTGCAGATACTTTGCCGACGACAGCGGCTTTGCGAGTGCGACGAGCTTCGCAACCGGGAATCCGGTCCAAGGGATCGTCATGCTCCAGGCTTCGACGCAACGCAGCCGGTAGACGCGCTCCTCGAGCGGCATTTTCCGGATCAGGTCGTCGATGCCGATCTCCATCGGCTTTTCGACCATGCCGTCGATCTTCACCGTCCATGGCCGGATCTTCAGCGCCTGCGCGCGCGATGCGATCGCCTTGTCGCCGCCGAACTCGTAGAAATTGTTGTACGTCGTCGCGACCTTTTCCTCGGTCAGCGGACGATCGACCGGATAGGTCGTGTTCGCCTTGGCCGGATAGAGATCGGCTGTCGGATCGGGAAGATTGGCGACGTCGGCAAGGCGCTGCGCGTTCGCTTGCCCGAGAGACAACGCACCGATGCCGCCCACGGCACCCGCCAGCAGCGCGCGGCGGTTCAGGAACAAATGCTCTGGAGTCACCTGGCTTTCCGGTATCTCCCAGCCGCGGCGGCGGATGATATTCATCACGTGTCTCCAGATTGGCCCTCGTCAGGATGACATACGCAGCCTGATCCATCGCCGCAAATCACGCATCCGCGAAAGGAAAATGATGGTTCCCGCCCGTAACAAGCGGCAGGCCAAGCCCGAATAGCTAAATGGCGCTGTGCGCGACGCGCACCGACAGCGAGCCCGGCGTCAGGGCAAATGCGCAGCGACGATCGCGCGGCCGGCTTCGATGAAGTTGCAGGCGGGGCCTTCGTGCCCCGTGCTCTGGGTGCAAACCAGCGCGCCTTCGAGCAGCATGAACAGCTGATCGGCGAGAAGTTCCGGCTTCTGCGCCCCCGCCTTGCGGCACAGGGCGGCGAGTTCGCCGCGGCCATCCTGCTTGCATTGCTCGATGACGCAGCGCGCCGGATGCCCCTTCTCCGGCAATTCGACTGCCGCGTTGGCCAGCGCACAGCCCCGCGATGTCGGATCGCTGACATTACGCGCGGCTTCGACCAGCCAGGCCTCAAGCTGCGCGCGCGGGTTCCCCGGATGCGCAGCCTCCAGCGCCGACCAGACATCATGCTTTTCAACTGCCAGACGCCGCAGATATTCCGCCACCAGCGCGTCCTTCGAATCGAAGTGGCGGTAAAGCGTCATCTTGTTGGTGCCGGCCGCCTCCGCGATCGCATCCACGCCGACCGCCCGGATCCCGTGGCGATAAAACAGGTCGCGGGCCGCGGCGATAATCCTGTCGCGGGGCGGAAGCTTTTCGGAAACCTCAAGTTTTTCAGCGGTCATGGCGAAGGATCGACTTTGTGGTTCGTGCCCCCTTGACAGGGGTGTTACCGGTCAGTAACTAACAGGTGTTACCGGTCAGTACCATAGTCAAGTGGTGCCGACCAGTCCGAAATCCCCCGACCGGAGCCTCGACAATGCATTTCCCCATCTACGGCAATTATACCGCAGCCGAAAGGGCGGCGCGGATCCGTTCCATGGCCTTTCCTGAGATTCTCGCCGATCCGCTGGTGCGCATGGTGATGAAGGCCGACGGGGTCGATCCCGGCACGCTTGCCAACGAACTGTCCGGCATCGCCGCCACCCTCGAACCGGCGGGCCCCGAAAGCGAGCGCTGTCCCCTGATGGCCTGCTGCTGACCCCGTTCTGACGTGGCGTAGCCTCCCGCCACGCCACTGCGCCGGACGGACTCGTCGTCCCCGCGGAGAGCCGTCCGGCGCTTCCCTCTCCATCGCAGCTTTCTTTCATCAAAGGATCCCGACCATGAGCCCGACCCTGGCCGCCACCAAGGCGCCTGCCGCAACCACGCGCGAACCGCTGTTCGAACCCTACCAGCTCGGCCCGCTGCATCTGTCCAACCGCATCGTGATGGCGCCGATGACCCGCAGCCGCGCGCTTGAGGGCAATGTGCCGAACCCGCTCGCGGAAACCTATTACCGGCAACGCGCGAGCGCTGGACTGATCATCTCCGAGGCATCGCAGGTCAGCCCGCAGGGCGTCGGCTATATCCGCACGCCGGGCATCCATTCCCCCGAGCAGATCGCGGCCTGGCGCAAGATCACGGCTGCAGTGGCGCGCGAGGGCGGCAAGATCTTTCTGCAGCTCTGGCATGTCGGGCGCATCTCGCATCCGGATTTCCATGACGGCGCGCTCCCGGTTGCGCCCTCGGCGATCACGCCGGAGGGCGAGGTCTTTACCGCGCAGGGACCGCAGACGATGGTGACGCCGCGCGCGCTCGACGCCTCCGAGCTTCCCGGCATCGTCGAGCAATTCCGCAAGGCCGCCGAGAACGCCAAGGCCGCGGGTTTCGATGGCGTCGAGATTCATGGCGCCAACGGGTATCTTCTCGATCAGTTCACCCGCGACGGCGCCAATCAGCGCACCGATGCCTATGGCGGCGCGATCGAGAACCGCGTGCGCTTCCCGCTCGATGTCACCAAGGCGGTGATCGATGTGTGGGGCAAGGAGCGGGTCGGCTACCGCGTCTCGCCGACCGGCCCATACAATTCGATGGCGGATTCCGATCCGCGCGCGACCTTCCTGCATCTCACGCAGCGGCTGAGCGAATTGGGCATCGGCTATCTGCACGTTACCGAACCGGTGAATGCGCAGGACCGCGTGACGCCGCATCTCCGCAAAGCGTTCAAGGGCACCTTCATCGTCAATGGCGGCTATGACGAGGCGAGCGGCAATGCGGCGATCGCGAGCGGCGAAGCCGATCTGGTCGCCTACGGCGTGCCGTTCCTCGCCAATCCGGACCTGCCCTACCGGTTCGGCAAGAAGGCAAAGCTGAACGCGCCGGAACAGGCGACGTTTTATACCGGCGAGGACAAGGGCTACACCGACTATCCCGCACTGGTGGAGTGAGGGGCTGCTCTCTTCACCTCCCCCTGAAAGGGGAGGTCGGCCGCCAGCGCGAAGCGACGGCGGTCGGGTGGGGGTCATCTCGTTTCATTTAGACCCCCTCCCCAACCCTCCCCCTTTCAGGGGGAGGGAGCGCACCGAGTTTGTGTAGTGAGCTACTCCGCCGCCCGTCGTGCCGCGACGATCTGGTCCGCGGTGCGGCCGGTCAGTTCGGCCATGTGGTCGAACTTGAAGGTGAAGGTACCGACGCCGGCTGTGGCCGAGCGCACCTCGACAATGAGATCGCCGATTTCGGATTCCGGCATCATCGCCTTGACGCAATCCCAGCCGGGCCAACCCTCGCGTGTATCGAAGCCGAGGATCTGACCGCGACGTCCCGACAGGATGGCGTTGATCTTCGCCGTCGCATCGTTCGGACACGCGATCTCGACGGAATGGATCGGCTCGAGCAGCACCGGATGGCATTGCGGCAGCGCCTCGACCACACCGATGCGGCCGGCGGTGCGGAATGCCTGATCCGAGGAATCCACCGTGTGGTAGGAACCGTCGATCAGCGTCACCGACACATCGACCACCGGAAAGCCGAGCGGGCCGTGCTTCAGCGCGTCGATCACGCCTTCCTCGACCGACGGGATGTAGTTCTTCGGCACCACGCCGCCGGTAATGGTCTCGGCGAACTGGAATCCCGAACCGCGCGGTAGCGGCTTCACATCGAGCACGACATCTCCGAACTGCCCGTGTCCGCCGGATTGCTTCTTGTGGCGGCCACGTTGCTGGACCTGCTTCTTGATGGTTTCGCGATAGCCGACGCTTGGCTGTCGCTTCTCGATGGCGATGCCGAAACGGTCGGTCAGCCGCTCGGCCGCGACGCGCAGATGCATCTCGCCCTGCCCCCACAGGATCACTTCGTGGGTATCGGGATTGTGCACAATGGTGATCGACGGGTCTTCTTCCGCGAGCTTGTTCAGGGCCTGGCCGAGCTTGACGTCGTCCTTGCGCTCAGTCGCGGCAATGGAGAGCGCGAGCACCGGCGGATAAGGCTGCACCTCGGCGAGCCGCTTCGGATTGTCCTTGCCCGATGCGAGCGTGTCGCCGGTGCGGGCGTTGTCGAGCTTGCCGAAAGCAACGGTTTCGCCCGGCTGCGCGGCGCCGCGCTTTTCGAACGCCTGCCCCATCATCTTGAACACGCCCGAGACGCGGCCGGCTTCGCGGTCCTGCGAATTGAGCGTCGAGCCGTCGCCGATCTGCCCTGCGAGCACGCGCGCAACCGACATCTTGCCGCCATGCGCGGTGTTGATGGATTTCAGCACATAAGCCACCGAGTCATTGCCCCTGGCGTCGACGCCAAGCCGCTTCGCCGTGGTCTCTATATTCGGGGTCTCATGCCGCAGCGCCTTCAACAGGCGCAACACGCCGTTGGTCCGGGTGGCGACGCCGATCAGCACCGGGCAAACCAGCCCGTCGCGCAATTCCATCGCCAGATCGTCGAACACCTTGTCGCGCGGCGGCGGAATATCCTCCAGCAATTGCTCCATCAATTCGTCATCGTGGTCGGCGAGCGTCTCCAGCATGGTGAAGCGCGCGGTCTTTTCGCGCTCGAGATCCTCACCGCTGAGTTCGATCACTTCGGACGCGGTATGTTCCTTGTAGACATGCGCGCGCTCCAGCGCGAGATCGACGAACCCGGTGATGATGTCGTTCCGCCAGATCGGGATCTGGCGCAGCAGCAACGGGATCCGCGACGCCGGCTGCAAGATCTGCAGCGTCTCGCGCAGCCGCTTGTCGGCCTTGTCGATCTTGTTGAGAAACAGGAAATGCGGGATCTTCTGGTCTTCCAGCTCGCGCAGGACGAGCTGCAATTGCGGCACCTTCTTCTCGTCGGCTTCGCACACAACCACCGCCGCATCGACCGCCGGCAACGCTGCGCGCATATCATGGATGAACTCAACCGATCCAGGGCAATCGATGAAGGTATAGCTGTCGTCCATGAAGGTCGTGGTTGCGACCGACAATTCGACGCTCATCCCGTGATGGCGCGCTTCCTTCGAATTATCGCCGACGCTGGTGCCGGCCTCGACGCTGCCCTGACGCTGGATCGCACCGGTCCGCGCCAGAATGGCCTCGAGCAGCGTGGTCTTTCCGCTCTGAAAGGGGCCCACCAATGCAATGCACCGGGGACCCTTCGGCCTATTGCCGTTGGTTCTAGTGCCGCCCGCATTCGCTTCCGTCATCTGCGCCTCCCTGTTGCGGAAGGGCGCGATGCAGTCCGAGTCTCGCGTTGCATTTTCCGCATCACGCCCGGTTTGGGCGCCTGACGCGAAGGGCCGGTCTTCCGGCCGTGTCAGACGCCGGACGATCATGCTCTGCGCACTTTGCGGCAAAGGCAAGGGGCGCCGGCGCGCCGGTTTCACAACTTTGCTTTATGCCGCGTTGCGAAAACCGGCGGCGTTGAACGCGTCGGCGTGCGATGACCGGAACTCTGGAATGTTCAGAACCTTGGAATATCGGGAAACGCCACCTTCCCCGCTTTCACATGCATCCGGCCGAGCTCGGCGCAGCGGTGCAATTGCGGGAACACCTTACCGGGATTCAAAAGCCCCTGCGCATCGAACGCACATTTCAGCCGCTGCTGCTGGTTGAGATCGATCTCGGAAAACATCACCGGCATCAGGTCGCGCTTCTCGATGCCGACACCATGTTCGCCGGTGAGCACGCCGCCGACTTCGACGCACAGCCGCAGAATGTCGGAGCCGAACGCCTCTGCCTTGTCGAGTTCGCCCGGATTGTTGGCATCATAGAGAATGAGCGGATGCAGGTTGCCGTCGCCGGCGTGGAAAACATTGGCGACCTGCAGTCCATATTTTTCGCTCATCTCGCGCATCCGTGCGAGCACGAGCGGTAAAGCCGCACGCGGGATGGTCCCGTCCATGCAGAGATAGTCGGGCGAGATGCGGCCGACCGCCGGGAACGCCGCCTTGCGTCCGGCCCAGAACAGCAGCCGCTCGTCCTCGTTCTGCGACACCCGGCAGGTCGAGGCCTTGCAGTCCCGAGCGATCGCCTCCACCCGTTCGATCAGGTGATCGACCTCGGCCTGGCCGCCGTCCAGTTCGACGATCAGCAGCGCTTCCACGTCGAGCGGATAGCCGGCATGGACGAATTGTTCGACCGCATGGATCGCGGGGCGGTCCATCATCTCCATGCCGCCGGGTATGATGCCCGCGCCGATGATCCGGCCGACGCAGGCGCCGGCATCTTCCGATGTCGGAAAGCCGACCAGCAGCGCACGCGCGGTTTCCGGCTTCTTCAAGATGCGGACAGTGATCTCGGTGACGACACCAAGCAATCCTTCGGAGCCGGTAATGACGCCGAGCAGGTCATAGCCTTCGGCATCGAGTTGCTTGCCACCGAGCCGCAAGATCTCGCCGGTCATCAGCACGATCTCGACACCGAGCACATTGTTCGTGGTCATGCCGTATTTCAGGCAATGCACGCCGCCCGAATTCTCCGCGATATTCCCGCCGATGGTGCAGGCGATCTGTGACGACGGGTCCGGTGCATAGTAGAAGCCGCGATGCGCGACCGCGTTGGAAATGCCGAGATTGGTGACGCCCGGTTCGGCCACCACCACGCGATTGTCGAAATCGATCTCGCGGATCCGGCTGAATTTCGACATGCCGAGCAGGATACCGTCCTCCAGCGGCAACGCGCCGCCGGACAGCGACGTCCCCGCGCCGCGCGGGACCACCTTGATGTTGTTGTCGTGACAATAGCGCAGCACCTCCGCCACCTGCTGCGTGGTGGATGGGAGCACCACCACCAGCGGCAATTGGCGGTAGGCGGTGAGGCCGTCGGTCTCGAACGGCCGCATCTCGCGTTCGCCGGCGATCACGCCCTCGCCCGCAACGATCGCCTGCATCGCAGCGACGATCCCTTCGCGCCGCAGCAATACCTCGCGATCCGGTTCGGGCATCCGCACTGACATCGATCAATTCCTCATCGCCGATCCTGGCGCAGGTTATCCAATTGCGGCGGCTGCGGCGAGAGCGCAGAATGCGAGTTCCTTTCCGCGACACCGGCACAACTCACATTTCCATTCCGCTGATATCGGAGCGCCTCATGATCAAGGATATCGTCGTCAATCTGACGCCCGGCACCGAAGACGATCCCGCCTTCCGCTATGCCATGTCCCTGGCTGAGACCTTCAACGCGCATGTGACCGGTGTGGCCTTTGCCTACGATCCACCCTGGCCTCCCGCCATCACCGACCTGGGAGGCGCTCAGATTCTCCAATCGGTCCTCGAGAAGAGCCGGGAGGAAGCCAGGGCCACCGCGGCGCGCTTTCAGGCTGCCGCGCAGCGGTCGCAATTGTCGGTGCAGACGCTGACGCCGGAAGCCTCGTCGCCCGGCGCGGCGCAAGCCTTCGCAAATCTGGCCCGGACCTACGATCTCGCGGTCGTCAAGCAATCGAGCGGTAGTGAAGACGTGATCTCTCAGGACGTCGTCGAGGCGGTGCTGTTCAATTCGGGGCGACCGGTTCTGATCGTTCCCTATGTCCAGAAGGCCGGCTTTTCGGTGAAGCGGGTTCTGGTCTGCTGGGACGGCAGCCGCGCCTCGGCGCGAGCGGTGGCCGACAGCCTGCCACTGATCGCCCGGGCGGATAACGTGCAGGTCCTCACCGTGGTCACCGGCAAGTTCGACGAGAACGATGTGGCCGGCGCGGACGTTGCCGAACATCTGGCACGCTACAAGCTCCGGACCGAACTGACGCGGCTACCTGCTCCCGATATCGACGTTCCGAGCGCCATTCTCTCGCATGCGGCGGATGTCGATGCGGACCTGATCGTCATGGGCGCGTATGGGCATTCTCGCCTGCGCGATTTCGTTCTCGGCGGCGCGACGCGCGGCATGCTCCAGTCGATGACGGTGCCGACCCTGATGTCGCATTAAAATCCGCGCGGCCGGGAACCCAGGACACCCTCCCCGCATTGATTGCGTTCTGCGCGTGACGTGCCGCAGGACCATTCGTGCGCCATTCGCGTGCCTTGAGGTAGACATGTCCTTTTCCTTCGGGATCGAGGAAGAATATTTCCTGGTCGATAGCGCGACCAAGGCGGTGGCGCGCAAGATGCCCGATGGCTTCTTCGCGGCTGCGAAAGCAGCGTTGGGCGAGCGGGTCACCGGTGAGTTCCTGCAATCGCAGATCGAGATCGTGACCGCGCCGCAAACCGACACCGCCGCAGCGCACGCGGAATTGCGCATGATGCGGCAAACGCTCGGCGCCGTCGCCAATGACTACGGCCTCGCCATCATGGCCGCCGGCACGCATCCGACCGCAATCTGGGAACGCTCGCGGCAATCGGTCGGAGAACGCTACGACAGCGTGATGGACGATCTGCAGATGATCGGCCGCCGCAACATGCTGTGCGGCATGCATGTCCATGTCGAATTACCCGACCCGGACGAGCGGATCAACGTCATGACGCGGATGCTGCCGCACATGCCGCTGTTCATCGCGCTGTCGACGTCATCGCCGTTCTGGCGCTCGCAGCCGACCGGTCTGCTCGGATACCGGCTTGCGGCATACGACGAACTGCCGCGCACCGGGCTTCCCGAATTGTTCAAGACCAAGCAGGAGTTCGACGCTTATATCGACGCCCTGGTCCAGGCTGGCGTGATGCCGGATGCCAGTTACATCTGGTGGACAGTGCGCCCGTCGCTCAAACATCCGACGCTGGAATTGCGCGCGCCCGACGTCTGCACGCGCATCGACGACGCGATCGCGATCGCAGCACTTTATCGGGCGGTGACGCGCAGGCTCGCACTCAATCCGTCGCAGAACGCAGACATGAATGTGATAACCCGCGCCATCGCGGTGGAGAACAAGTGGCGGGCGCAGCGCTACGGCGTGCACGGGACCTTTGCTCGCACGGAGCGCGACGGATCGATCACCGTCGCCGAGATGCTCGAGCATGTCATCGCCGAGGTGACGCGGGATGCGGAAGCGCTCGGCTGCCTCGACGCTCTGCTGCATTGCCGGACCATCGTCCAAAAAGGCACCTCGGCCGACCGGCAGATGACGATTTTCGAGCAGCATGCCGACAGCCCCGAGAAAGGCCTGCGCCAGGTATCGGAATGGCTGGTGGAGATGACGGTTGCTTGATCAGGCGGATGCCGGGCGCGGCTACGCCTCCTCGGCCGCCGGCAGCGCGATCTGCACGACCACGCCGCGGGCGCGTGCATCGACCACGCCAAGCGCACGCAGCGACAACAGCGTGAGCGCCTGCACGGCGTCGCGCAGGCGCGCTGGATCGTTGTCACTGTCCGGAGCAAGCGGTCCGATCAAGCCTTCCACCAATGCACCGACCAGGGCCGCAGCCGCGAGGCGCACATCCTGCGCCGGCAGATGACCGGCCTGCATCGCCGCCGCGATCCGCGTCTGGAATTCCTCCGCGAGGGCGCGCCGGAATGCGACCCGCACCGCCTCAACGTCCGCTTCAGCGGGATCGGCGATCATCGCCCAAGCCAGTCTCCGCTGCCTGAGCGCGCGGGTGGCGAAGGTCGCAATCGCCGCGGCCAATGCCGAGAGAGGACCGGGAGCGGCCTTACCGGCCTTGCCGATGGCCGCGATTTCGCGTTCCGCGGTGGCGCCGACCAGCGCCGTCACCAGTTCGGCCTTGGAGGGGAAATATCGATACACGGTCCCGGTCGCGATGCCTGCACGCTCCGCCACGGTTGCGACCTGCAAGGCGGCCATGCCGCCTTCCGTCGCCACCGCCCGCGCCGCCGCGACGATCGCCTGATGTCGAGCCGCCTGCTTGCGAGCGATATGGGCCGTGCGCCGATAGGGCATGGATGGAGTGAATCATGATTCACGGCATCGGGGCAAGTCGTCGGAGCGGCCGCTCCACGTCCCCAATCGCGCTACTTGCCGCCCAGCGCCTTGTCCCGGATCGCTTCGATCGTGGTCACTGGCGTGATCGCGCTCGGGTCGACCTTGAGATGGATGATCGCGGGCTTGCCGGAGGCGCGCGCGGCCTCATAGGCCTTGGCGAAATCCGCGGTCTTCTCGACCGTGACGCCGAAGCCACCGAAGGCGCGTGCATAAGCAGCGAAATCCGGGTTCTTCAGCGCTGTCGCAATCACGCGGCCGGGATATTCGCGCTCCTGATGCATGCGGATGGTGCCGTACATGCCGTTATCGACGATCGCGATCACCACCGGCAGATCGTATTGCACGGCGGTCATGAATTCCTGCCCGTTCATCAGGAAGTCACCGTCGCCGGCGAGGCAGAACACATTGCGCTCCGGATGGAGCCGCTTCATCCCGATCGCGGCCGGCACGCCGTAACCCATCGACCCCGATGTCGGTCCGACAAAGGTGTTGAAGCGGCGCAGCCGGTAGAAGCGATGCAGCCAGCCGGAGAAGTTACCCGCCCCATTGCACAGGATGTCGTCGGGCGAGAATGTGTCGCGCAGCCACACCATGATCTCGCCGAGATTGACCGCGCCGGGTACCTCGGTCGCCCTGTCCGTGTAAGCGAGATAGTCCGCATGCGCGGTCGCAGCCTCGCCCGCCCAGGGGATCGTATTCGGCGCCTGCAGTCCTTCGAGCGCGGCGGCGAACGCCGTGGGCGACGCGTTGATCGCTAGATGCGGGCGATAGACCCGGCCCAGTTCGTTGATGTCCGGATGCACATGCACGAGCGTCTGGCGCGGCTGCGGGATCTCGAACAGCGTGTAGCTCTGGCTCGGCATTTCGCCCATCCGCGAACCGACCAGGAGCACGAGATCGGCCGCCTTCACCCGCGCCAGCAGCTTCGGGTTCGGGCCGATGCCGAGATCGCCGCCGTAATTCTTGTGAGTCTGATCGAACAGATGCCCGCGGCGGAAGGTGGTGAAGACCGGCAGGTCGAAACGCTCGGCGAAACGCTGGGTGGCGGCCCAGGCTTTCTCCGACCAGCGGCTGCCGCCGAGGATCATGACCGGCCGCTGCGCCGACCAGAGCATCTTCTGGAGTCGGGACATGTCGGTGAGGCCGGGCCAGGTCTCCACCGGCTCGAAAGGCGGCGCGTCGGCGACCACCGCGCGCTCGGTCAGCATGTCCTCCGGCAGCGCGATCACCACCGGACCGGGGCGGCCATTGGTCGCGACATGAAAGGCGCGCGACACGATTTCCGGAATGCGCGCCGGATCGTCGATCTCGGTCGCCCATTTCGCCATGGTGCCGAACACGGCGCGGTAATCCAGTTCCTGAAACGCCTCGCGCTCGCGCATGTCGCGAGCGACCTGCCCGACGAACACGATCATCGGCGTCGAATCCTGCATAGAGATATGGATCCCGGGCGATGCATTGGTGGCGCCCGGACCACGCGTGACGAAGCAGATGCCGGGCCGGCCGGTGGCCTTGCCGACCGCTTCGGCCATCATCGCGGCGCCGCCTTCCTGACGGCAGACGGTGAGCGTGACTGCGCGGTCATGGAATGCGTCCAGGGCGGCGAGATAGCTCTCCCCCGGCACACAGAAGGCATGGCTGACACCGTGAGCGACAAGCTGATCGACGAGGATTTCGCCGCCGGTTCGCGATCCGTCATTGCTGCGCATGGTGTGTCTCTGATCTCAATAGCGATACGGCCCGGTCGTCATGCCCGCGCGTGTTGGGGGCATGACGACCTTGTCCAGAAGAAAAAGGCGCGGATAGTGCGCTCAGCGAATGATCGGCGCGAATTTCGCCGGGATCATCAGTTTGGTAACCTGATTTTCCAAATATCCGGCCTCGCGATTCAG